>Ga0307423_1000072_pt1 | contig 55972 bp, 43 predicted proteins | sample SalMarWE160310MG_FD_202154 | JGI IMG/M metagenome (GOLD analysis project Ga0307423, IMG submission 202154) | Salt marsh sediment microbial communities from the Plum Island Ecosystem LTER, Massachusetts, United States - WE1603-10 | ecosystem: Environmental > Aquatic > Marine > Intertidal zone >...
AGACCTTAAGGAGGCATAGACATGAACAAGAAAAATACTCGAATCAGCAAGTTCGACCGATGGATGATGGCCATCACCTTTGGCGAGGCCGGGGAGGCGGAAACAGCCCTCGATCTCTTGGGTGAGGGGTCCAGGAAGACAAATCAAAAACAAAAGGGACGTAAGGTTGAGTCGAGAATCGACCGGCGCCCCAGGCTTATGGAGTAGAGGGAAGGACCATGCAGAAGATTTTACTGGCCGTCGACGGCATCAAACCGAGTGAGAAGGTGTTGCGGTATGCGGTGGAGCTTTGCCAGCGCTTACGGGCGGAGCTCCGGGTGGTTGAGGTGGTCAGGCCGACGAACTACGGCGAATATCTCAAAACGATCCGAAAGGGCGGTCACCGGGCAAAGCGTTTCATAGAAAGTTCTATGGTGGCGGCGACTTTTGCAGAGGCCGGGGAACATGAAACAGCGATGGAAATGATGGCTCAGGCAAAAAAGAACATCAAAGAACTCTTGCCTGAAGCAGAAGGGGCTGAGGTTTCATCCCACCTGACAATGACGTCCGGGCGCCCGGACCAGGAGATTATTCGTTATGTGAACGAACATCGAGACGTGGTGCTGACAATTTATGACAAAGCTGCAGAGGGGAACGCACGGTTCGGGGCTTGGGCTGAAGAGGAAGACGGACTTTCGGGAATAAAGCAGCATCTTTCAATTCCCCTGGTGGTGGTCCGGAGCTATCAATCATAGGAGGGGAGGAAAAATGGGACGATTTTTCGCGAAACTAATGAAAAAGGCAAACAGGGTCGGGAGCACGATGGACAAGTACCAGGAGGCCATTACCTTTGCTGAAGCGGGGGAGCGGGAGCCTGCCGAGAAGTTAAGGTTAGGTCAAGCAGAGGTGGCTGAAGAAAGGGCTGGAAAGCTGCTTGTTGTGGGTCAAGAAAGCAGATTCTCCAGGGAGCTCATCGATTATGCCCTCGAGATGGCTAAAAGGCTTTCCTACGATATATTGGCCTTGAACACGGCACCGCTGTCCTGTGAAACATTCAGGCTCTTTTCATCCTCGCACGGGAAGCTCTGCCAGGATTTTAGGGCCTTATCGGAAGAAAATGCAAAGCCCTTTCAGGAAGCGGCCGAGAGACTGGGGGTTCTCTTTGCTCAGGTGATCAAGTTCACCGCGAGGGACGAAGCGGTTGAAGCGGTCAGCAGGGAGATTGGGAATATCGAATTTGTCATTTCCGACACGGAAGAAGAACGGCCCGTGGAGAGACCTGAGGAAGGTGAGCGAGCAGAGCAGGCGATCTACGTCTACTCAATGATATAGAAAGAACGGTAGGACGGGCGCATCAAAACAAGCAGACGATCCGAGTCTGGTTCACAAGAAAAACAGACTTGGATTTTCTGCTTGTTTGATGTAAGAAACTTCTTTATCTGGAGAAGACATCTGATTCGGATATCAGATGGTCGGCAAGGAGGATGAAATGGATGCCCATTTCTTTTTTGGTTTGGCGCTTGTTGTGGTTGCCTTTTTTTTGTGTTTTTGGTTCAGGAAAGAGAACAAGGGGAGAGATTAACCTCTGTTAAACCCATGACCGCCGAAAAGTGGCACTCAATCGTTATGTTATAAAGGAAGGAACCGTGGCGAATGACACCTGAGATGATTATGACCATGATCGTGCTGGCCTTCGTGATCTTTCTGTTTGTGTCTGAGTGGGTGAGAGTCGATGTGGTTGGAATCATGATGATGGTCCTGCTGCCCCTGATTGGAATCATCTCTGCCAAGGAGGCCTTTGTGGGTCTCAGCAGTAACGCTGTGTGTTCGATTATCGCAGTGATCATCATCGGGGCTGGGCTGGATAAAACCGGCGTGATGAATCAGGTGGCCGGCCCGATCATCAAACTGGCCGGCCACAGTGAAAAGAGGATCATCAGCCTGATCTCCGGGACGGTGGGATTGATTTCCAGCATGATGCAGAATATCGGGGCCGCGGCTCTTTTTCTGCCTGCCGCACAGCGTATTGCAAAACGAATGGAAGTGCCCGTTTCGCGGATCCTCATGCCCATGGGATTCTGTGCCATCATCGGCGGCACGATCACCCTGGTGGGTGCCAGTCCCACCATATTGTTGAACGACCTGATGGTACTGGGTGACAAGAAGCTCGAACCCTTTGGCCTGTTTACGCAGACCCCCATCGGTATTTGCTTGTTGGCCAGCGCGATTATTTATTTTGTGCTATTCGGAAAGCTCATCTTGCCCGGGGGCGAAGGAGAGGCTGATAAGGGGGTCACGGCAGCCTTGATGGAGGAGTACCAGGCCCTGGGCCAGGTCTTTGAATTACACATCCCGGATGGCTTCAAAGGGCCAAGGACCCTGCAAGACCTGGGCGTCAGACAGAGGTTCCTGGTCACTGTGGTGGCCATCAGCGATACCGCGAGGAAGGAAAAGAATTTCGTGCCGCTAAGCAGCAGTGAGATTGTCGCCGGGGATGACATAGCTGTCGTCGGGAAGGAGAGGAATGTCCAAAAACTGGCTCAGGAATGTGGCTGGCAGATCATGGAGAGCCTAAATGTTTTCGCTGAAAGTCTTGCCAGGACCACTGCCGGTATGGCCGAGACCATTGTTTCTCCGCGCTCCGAACTCATTGGAAAGACGATGAGCGAAGTCAATTTCAAGGAACTCTACGAGGTCAACCCCGTGGCACTATTCAAGGGGCACAAGATTTATTACAGCGGTCTCACGCATATCCGTCTTCAGATGGGAGATACGCTGCTCCTTCAGGGACCGTGGGAGCGATTTCATATCCTGAACAACCACCCCCATCCCAGGGCCCTGAGCTTCGCCACGCCCTTGGAGGGTGAGATCCTGCGGCCCCGGAAGGCAAAGCTGGCCATTATGTGGCTGGCGGTGGCCTTGTTACAGATCATCGTGTTCAAGGTGCAGCTTGCCGTGGCACTCATGTCCGGAGCCCTGGGGATGATTATCACAGGCGTGCTCTCTGTAGACGAGGCGTACCGCGCTGTGGACTGGATGACGGTGTTCTTGCTGGCCGGCCTGATTCCCCTGGGAATCGCCTTTGAAAAGACGGGGACCGCGGCCTTTATTGCCCAAAAGGTTTTGGAGCTCATCGGAACGCCAAGCCCCATCGTTCTCCTTGGTGTGGTGGGAATCATGACATCCTTTTTCACCCTGGTCATCTCCAATGTAGGAGCCACGGTCCTGCTGGTCCCTCTGTGTATGAACATGGCGGTGATGGCCGGCGGAGATCCCCGCATGGCCGCGTTGGTCGTCGGATTGTCTGCCTCCAACACCTTTGTTCTTCCTACCCACCAGGTGAATGCCCTGGTGATGAGACCCGGTGGGTACCGCACCGTAGACTATGCCAAGGCCGGTGCGGTCATGACCGTGATCTTCCTGGCCGTCGAGTTGGCCGTGCTCTATTTCTTTTACGGGATTCAGTAGACGGGTGTTTCAGGCATCGACAAGGCAGGTCGCCGGAACAACATGTCAAGGCAACCTTTCAGGGGCCATGCCGGACTCCACGGGCCCGCTGCATAAACAAGCAATGGCTATTGGCGATGGTTTTCTCGACGGGATGCTCCGGCCGTGAGCCGGGAGCCGAGAAACGCCAATCCAGCCTCCCGATTCTTTGGTGTTTCTAAGACGAAACCGCTCAAATCCCTCCATGATGCCCCGACAGTTTCTGACTGGATAGTTGCTGGAACGGAAAGGTGACGGCTTCGTAAAAAGTCCAACTTCTGCGTTGCACTGCGTCCTCGCCCTGTTAAATTCTCGCTACGCGAGACGGCTGGGCCGATTTAACAGGGCAAGTCACTGCGACGTACCATCATAAGTATGCCTCATTCCTCAGGACTGGTCCGCCGTTGGTGTGGCGGGCTTGTGCGCCTTGAATTTGGAGCTGTTTACTTTGCCGCCTAATTTGGACTTTTTACGAGTCCATCAAAGGTGGCTTTTTTACTCGGACAGCCCGTCGGGACACCTGCGAAGCCGATCTTGCCTTGGTCAGCGGCGGGACGTGTGTGAGTGTCCGGGCGCAGAAACTCCGACAAATAGACCCTGTCACGGACTGCTTTCAGCCAGCCGTTGGCGACGCGGCCACAGCATAGAGATCCCTGGCGTTGGCGAAAGGGTGTGTGATATGGATAAGCGGTGTTTTCATTTAACCGGGATAACGAAGTCGTGGGCCCACGGGGAAAGTGGATTATGAGATTTAGTCTCAGAAAAAAGATCATTTTCACCTTTTGCATGTTTTTGCTGTCCGGCGGGTTTATATGGTTCATGAATTACCTTAAGCAAAACCACCTGGAGCAGACGCTTCAGGTCCTTGAAAAGGAGCATGACCTCTTAAATGCGATTCTCGAGGCCCGTCGTTACGAGAAGAACTACTTCTTGACATTGGAATACCAGAACCTTCTGGATGCCCTATCTTATGTGCGCCAGGGCGAGCAGCTGCTCTCAAATATCATGGAGGAACACGGCCCCCGCGTCCTTGCCGAGAATTTGGACCAGAAACTGGAAGAGATTCGAACATACAAGGATTCGTTGGTTGCTTTGACAACTTACTATGAGGAGGGCGTCCTGAAGTCCCCTGAAGAATTCTCGGGCAACTTGCAGGGGCATGGGGAGGACGTCAGAAAAGTCGGAAAGCGAATTACCAGCGATGCGGAGCAGATCGTAAAAGAGGAGAGCCGATATGTCAGTCGGCTGGCGAACGAATCGAGGACCTATCATTTCATTGCGCTTTTGGCCATGCTGTCCTTGTGCATATTTACCGCCCTCTACCTGGCCTTCAATGTCAACAGGCCGCTAAAATCGATTGAGGATGCCATAGACAAAATCGTTCGGGGAGACTACGAGAATATCCCCGGCCTGTCCACCGGCGATGAATTTGAATCCCTGGTCACCAGCTTGAACCGTATGCTTGGGGAGCTTCACAGGCGTTCTGAACAGCTCATCCAGAGCGAAAAGATGGCTTCTCTGGGGACCTTGACCTCCGGGGTGGCTCACGAATTGAATAACCCCCTCAATAATATTTCCACGTCCATCCAGATCCTGATGGAGGAGTTGGACGAGGGGGACTTGGCCTTTCAAAAGGAACTCTTGACGGAGACTGAAAATCAGATAGAAAGGGCAAGGGATATCGTGAAGGCCCTCCTTGAGTTTTCCAGGGCCAGGTCTTTCAGCCCCCACCCGGTATACTTTAAGGAAGTCGTCGGTCAGACGCTCAAACTAATCTCGGGAGAAGTGCCCGCCAATGTGAGGATCACCGAGCTTGTGCCGAATTACATTAAGGCGAGGATGGACCCCCGGCGGATTCAACAGGTCTTGATCAATCTCATTATGAACGGATTACAGGCCATGGAGGACGGAGGGGAGCTGCATATCGTGGCCTGGGAGGAGGAGGACGAGGACCAAGGATTCCGTTTCCGGGTGAAAGATACCGGAAAAGGGATCCGCCCAGAGGATTTACCCAAGATCTTCGACCCGTTCTTCACGACGAAAGGCGGCGCTCACAAGGACGTGGGACAAGGTTCCGGGTTGGGCCTCTCGGTGTCCCGCGGCATCATCGAACAGCATGGGGGCCGCATAGAGGTTGAGAGTGAAGTAGGCAAAGGCACCACATTTACAGTCTATCTGCCGAAGCGTTAAGTCTCCCCGGGGCCTTGAAAGGGGCAAAGAACAGATGGAAACGCCCAAAGAAAACATCCTGGTTGTGGAAGATGAGGATGTCGCCCGCAAGAACCTCGAGCACATCCTGAAGAAGGAAGGCTACGGCGTCATTTCGGTAAACAACGGTGTGAAGGCCCTCGATCTCTTGAACGAAAGGCCGTTTGATCTGGTGCTCACAGATCTCAAGATGGAACGGGTAGACGGTCTCGAGGTCTTGAAGGTGAGCCGACAGTTACAGCCCTATACCGAGGTGGTGATGATTACCGGCTATGCCACGGTCAATTCCGCCGTCGAGGCTATGCAGGAGGGCGCCTATCACTATGTCGCCAAACCCTACAAAATTGATCAGGTTCGAAAGATCGTTAAAGAGGCCCTGCTCAAGCGGAGACTCCAGATTGAAAACCTGGAACTCAAAGAGACCCTCAAAAAAGTCCAGAAGGTCCCGTATATCGTCGGAAAAAGCAAGGCCATGCAGCGGGTGCTGGATACCATTCAACAGATTTCAACGTCCGAGATCAATGTGCTGATTCTGGGAGAGAGCGGATCGGGGAAAGAGCTGGTGGCAAAGGCCATCCACCACCTCAGCCCCCGAGCCGAGAAAAAGTTTGTGGCCTTTAACTGCGGATCTTTTACGGAAGAGCTGATGGCCAACGAACTCTTCGGTCATGAGAAAGGGGCCTATACAGGGGCTACGAAAGACAAGGCAGGTCTTGTGGAGATGGCCGATGGGGGGACCATGTTTCTGGACGAGATCGGGGACATGCCCCTGTCCATGCAGGTGAAGTTGTTGCGGGTCATCCAGGAACAAGAATTCTTGCGGGTAGGCGGGGTTGATCCGATCTCAGTGGATGTCCGATTCATTGCTGCAACCCATCGGGACCTGAAGGAGGATATGGAAAAGGGGCATTTTCGTCAGGACCTGTATTACCGTCTCAATGTTGTCAGCATCCATGTTCCTCCTTTGGCCGAGCGAGAGGGAGACATCCCCTTGCTGGCCCATTATTTCTTGGCTCAAAAGACTCAGGCCATGAATAAGGACATTCAGGAAATTGATCGCAATGCCATGGAGTTTCTGTGTCGATACGGCTGGCCCGGGAATGTCAGAGAACTGGAAAACGTCATCGAAAGGGCCGTGGCTTTAGAAAATGGGCCGGTGATTGGCGAAAGGGATCTTCCGGAATTCATCCGCGACCTTGCCGTTGAGACCTACCGTCAGCATTCCTCCGAGATTCCCACGATTGAAGAGCAGGAAAAGCGATATATCAAGTGGGTTCTTGAGAAGTGTCAGGGCAACAAGACCAAGGCAGCAAAGATCATGGGCATTGACCGTGTCTCGCTCTGGAGAAAACTCAAGCGCTACGGTCTGGAGGCATGAGAAAACCCGGGTGCGACACTTGAGAACTACTCAACCTTGCCAAAAGCATACTTGGCGATCGCCTCCCCGATGTCTATGGGCGATTCAGTTTCCAGGATGGTGCCTCCTGCTTTCAGCTGCTTACCGGCCCCGCCGGGGTCGATACTGACATATTTGTCGCCGATCAAACCTTCTGTCTTGATGGATGCAATGGCGTCATCATAGACCGTGATGCCGTTCTTAATCTTCAGCTCCACCACGGCCACCCGCTTTTCCTGGTCCATCTTAAAACCTGCCACGTGCCCAATCTCCAGGCCCAGCATGTCCACCGGATTATCGACCCTGAGTCCTGCGACCGAGTTGAAATCTGCATAAAGAGAGTAGGAATCGTCCGCGAAAAGTGAGACCTTGCCCAGCTTTACGGTCATGTACCCGATGCACATGAGCCCTATGACGACGAAGACTCCGACAATGGTTTCGTGGGAATACTTTTTCATGGCTTCTCACCCCCGCATGGGACATTGAAATTGCGCAATTGTCTTTCGTTGAGATTCAGCCGAGGCGATGATGGATTCTATCTCATCGGCGGATGTGCCCTCAGCAAGACCCGCGCTGATGTTAAATTCAAAGCATGAGTCGGCCGGCATCTGGACATCTTGTCCGATGGCAGCCAGCCCGTGTTCACGGAGATCATCAACAAAATCCTTCAGAATGTGTTCGGCTTCCGCGATGTCTGAAAAAGGAAGGACCGTCACGAACCGATCCCTTCCCAGTCGCGTGGAAAACCCGCCCACCGAACCAAAGTGCTTGTTTATATATTCTCCCAACGCCTTAATGACCTGCTGTGTCATCCGGTGGCCAAGGTTTTGCCCGAGCACGTCCAGGTCGTCAATGGAAAACGTGGCTGCGATGAACTTCTCGTGAGGGTGTTTTCGAGACAAAGTGCTTTGATAGCGAACCTTGAAATTTCGCTTGGAATGCAGGCCGGTCAAGTGCTCCTGAAGGCCCTCGAGGCTCTGGATAAATTCATCGACAAAGGGGTGATCGAAGTTTTCCAGCTCCTCGGGCGTGCCCTGAAAAATGATCTGGCCGTCATCTATAATAATGATGCGATTCGAGATAAAGAAAACATCCGGGATTTCATGGCTGATCAATATGGCCGTAAATCCCAATTTTTTCTGATATTGCGCTATCATGCTCAGAATAGCATTTCTACGGATCACATCCTGGCCGGTCGTTGGTTCATCGAAAAGCACGATTTCGGGATCCGTAACAAGGGCCCGGGCTAGAGCCACTCTCTTTTGCATGCCGCCCGAAAGCTCGGATGGATGTCGGCGGGTGACTTCAGCAAGCTCTGTCTGTTCGATTCTGGCCATGACCCGGCGTTCAATTTCACGCTTGCCGAGACGGGTCGTTTGCTGCAAGGGCAGGGCGACATTTTCAAAAACCGTGAGGGAGTCAAAAAGGGCATTGTTTTGAAACATGTAACTAATCCGGCTCGTGTATTGATCCCACTCACGCCTGATCATCTTGTCGATGGGTTTGCCATTGAACAGGATAGTGCCTTCATCAGGCCTGAGCAGCCCGATGATGTGCTTGAGCAGTACGCTCTTGCCCGTACCGCTCTTCCCGATAATCGTTGTCACCTGGCCCTGATAGATCTTCAGGCTCACGTGGTCCAGAATAGTCCGGCCACCCAACCGCTTGGTGACATCTTTCATCTCGATGAGGGCGTTGTTTTCCATGGCTCCTTACAGCAAAAAAGAGGTGACCACATAGTCTGCAATCAAAATCACAACGCACGAAAGAACGACCGCGGACGTGGTTGAGAGCCCTACGGCCTTGGCCCCATAGCCGTCCTTTCGCATATGAGTGAAGTAGCCCTGGAAGCAACAGATCGTCGAGACAATGATAGAGAAGACCACCGCCTTCACGAAGCCGCTGGTAATATCTTCCAGCTCCAGGCCGGACTGAATGCCGTGAAGGTATGTGCCCGCGTTCAATCCTAAGAGAACGACGCCCGTGATGTAGCCTCCGACCATGCCGATCAGGTCAAAGACAGCCGTGAGCAGGGGAAAGCTGATGATTGATGCGGCGAGCCTCGGACTCACCAGGTAGCGAACGGGGTCGATGTGCATGGTCGACAACGCGTCAATTTGTTCGGAAATCCGCTGAATGCCGACTTCGGTCGCCATGGAAGAACCTGCCCGCGCAGTAATCATGATTGCCGTGAGCACAGGTCCCATTTCCCTGACCAGGGAAAGGGCAATCGTCGTTCCCAGTACGCCCTGTGAGCCAAACTTCGCCAGGGCATGATGAAGCTGAAGCCCAAGAACCATGCCCGTAAAAAGAGCCACCAGCATGACGATGGTGGTGGACGTTGCCCCGATGTAGTAGACTTGTTGAATCATCATGGGAAACTGCTTGGGATGAAAAATCATCAACAGGGCCCTGAACAGAAAGATGGTTATGGCGCCCAGTTGATTCACCCAACCCCTGACCATCCCGCCCAGAGAAGCAAGGGGCCACAAATCAATGACTTTTTGATCAAAGGATTCTTTTGCCATCTTATCCGGTCTCTCTTTCCACTGTCACTGAATGGACGTTAGGTCCCCCGCTGCCCATCCTGACGTCGTTGCTCCTTTGTCATTCAAAAAATTTTTGCACAACGGGCCCACTCAAGCGTCGCACACCTTTACGACATTATGCCGGAATGCCCCGCCCGGAAGTGCGGGGAGGCCTCCCTATTCTATTTCATACGCGAGGGTGACCTCCACACGGATTTGGCTTTCGCCTGTCTCAATCGGCGGTGCGACGGCCTCGCCTCCGACTTTCATATCGGCCGCCCGGAGCATACTTGGCCTAATCGGGATGTCGATCGGATGCGTACTCAATGAGGCGATGCGTTTCAGCTTCACGCCCGCGGCCTCGGCCAGAGTCTTCGCCCGGTCCATGGCCTCCCGGGTTGCCTGGGTTAAGGCCTCTTTTTCTAATGGCTTCTTGTCTTTAATGTAGAACAGAATATGGTTCACATCGTTGGCACCACTTTCCAGAGCTTTCCCGACCGTTTTGGAAACATGCCCCGATAAATGCTCCGGCCCAAAGGATTCCAGGGTCACCTCGATCGCATGGTACACTTCATAACCTTTAATTTTTGGCGGCTTGATTTGATAATCCTTTTGAGGTGTTACGCGGTAATTTGACGTCTCAAGTTTAAGGTTCTCGATATGTAAACCTCTAATCGCCTCCATAACCGTTTTGGTTCTGCTCGCATTTTCTGAACTAACCTGCTCCAAATTCCGCCCGTCGGTCAAAACGGCGATGGAGATCTTGGCAGAATCGTTCCTGCCGGTTATCTCGGCCGTGCCTTCAGTTTGTATCAAACGAGGTTCCGGAGCGCATGGAGACTGGGCAAAGGCGGAACAGGCGATGAACAGCAGACTCGCCGTTAGAACCGAAATGAATTTACGCTTCATTCTTAACCCTCCTTGATTGATGAACTCGCAAAAAGTCGGAAAATCGACTTTTCCGTCATACCGGCCCCGCATCGAGTGCGGGATAAACTCCAGCCGGTATCCAGTAAAATCAATAAGTTAAAATCCCTCTGGGCCCCGGTTTTCACCGGGGTGACGACTTTTTGCGAGACCATCAAAAATGGAAAGCACCAAAAAATACAAAAACTTTCGTGTTTTTGTACTTTCGTGTCTTCGTGATAAATTCCTTTTGTCTTGAGTTACTTCTCTGGGTCACAAAGGGTAATTGCCTCATGATACCCCGTCCGCTTGTCGAAGATCCCGTCTGAAATCGTTCTCAAAATAACGTTCCATGACAGGGGCGCCTGTATGGCTTACAATGAACTGGCCATGTTAACAACGTAAAAAGCCCCGGCATATTGACCGGGGCTTTTAAATTTCCGCACCCGGGCGCGCTTGTGGTCTGACCCGGGGTGTAATTTCAATGGTTCTTTATTGCGTCAGATTGTGGGCAATGCCGTGGCATACCCCGCATTTTGTGACGTCCACTTTCATCGATTTTGGGTGGGGTTCACCATGACACCGGCTGCACAGAGGAATCTCTTTATGGGTCGGATGGCAGTCGGCACACTTGACAGCCGTATGTTTGGTCACATTTCTCTGCAGCAGGTCGTTGACTTCTCCGTGACAACCGGCACAAATCAGGGAGTCCGTGTCTTTGCCATAAGCAATTTGAGTCGGTTTATGGACCGGGTGACAGCTCATACACTCCTTTGAAGTCATCGCCACGGCCGGGCTGTGAGATTCGTGACAGGCGTTGCACTCGGGAATATGCCCGTGTTTTTCCGCGTGACAATCAGCACAGCTCACATCGGTGGTGTGCTTGCTGGGGAAATTCTTGATTTCCGCGGCCTCGGGAACATGACACTCCGTGCATGCGGCCTCGATGTCTCCCATGGGGATATTCAGGGGTGTGTGTGGGTTCGAATGGCAATTGAGACACGGGATCAGCTTGGGATCATCGCCGTGGAACGGTCCGCCTCTGGCGCTCACATGGCACGTCGCGCATTTCGGCATGATTTGATCGTAATTCTGCTTTTGAGGGCTGTATGCATGGTAGACCGTGTGACAGCGAACACAATCGATCTGGTGCTTGCCGCCCTCGTTTTTGATCGCTTGAAAATAAGAGAAATGGCACTGACCACATTCCGCCGTGGTCAAGGGCTGCACCACGGCGTCGTACGGCGAGGCAGCCGTTGACTGAGTAAAGAATCCCCATACGAGTATCAAACCAAGGGTCCCGATGACACTTATAATGCCAGCCAGCTTCTTCGAAATCATTGCCTGAATCCCTTTACTTCTCCTTACGATGTTCTTTGGTCGAATCGCTTCACGCCTTAGAATTTCAGACCGCCGTTGTCTCAACCGTTATCTCAAATCGTGGGCAATGCCATGGCAGTCACCGCATGCCGGGAATTTTTGCATCATACGGGCCGGATGGGGTACGCCGTGGCACGCCTGGCACGGGGGTATGTTCTTGTGCTCGCGCTTATGACAATAGGCGCAGGAAAGTTCATGGTGTTTGCTTTTATTCGCCTGAAGCAAGGAAGTGGCTTGCTCATGGCATGCGCCGCAGTAGCGGGACGGTATGTCATCCGGGTAGGTTACCACCGTGGGCATGTGAGCCGGATGGCACGTTTTACAGGCCGCGAAATCCATGTCCTGGGTATGTTTTTCATGGCACTCCATACAATTGGGGATCAACTTGTGGGCTGAATGGCACTCGTTGCACGCAAGGTCCGTGTGCGCACTCGGGTGGGCCTGGACCTCTTGGCCCTGTTGAGGATGGCACGTCAGACATGCACCGGTGACGTCGCCCTCGAACTTGATGTCCAGGGGGGCATGGGCGTCGGTATGACAGCTTGAGCACCCTTCCAGTTCGTAGTGGGGTTTACCGCTGTGGCACATGCTGCATGCGGGAATGGCATTAGCCCCCAGCGGGGGATGCTCCACATGACAGTCCTGGCAGCCGACTTCGGTTTTGTGTTTAGCCCCTTTGGCGGCTATGGTTTGAGGCTGGACCGGATGACAGTTTCCACAAACGGCATCGGTCAGTGCCGCCGGTCCGGCGGGGGTCGCCTTCGCCGGTTGGGCGGCTGCCGCCGGTGCGGGTTCCGAGGGTCGAACACCGGCCCGCTGTTCGCAGCCGTATACAAACACCAAAGCGATTACGCCAATGAGACCGATGCCCGCGGCCATCGATTTCATTGGACTGCTGCTGAAAGATATAGAGACTCTTCTTTTTCTGCTTCGCGTAGCCATACCTTCTCTCCTCAAGATTCGCTCGACGGGGACGCCCGTTGGCGAGCCAATAGGTTGATGCTGGTCGAAAATTTTGTCGTTCCGGGCAGACCTGCAAACAACAAGCGAGGGCCTGCTCAAACCCCTTTAGTGTGAGGGGGTTCGCTGTTGCCTAAAGTGCATAAGCGGCTATCATTACGACCAAATAAAGTCAAGCGTTTTTTGTAGGGGGGACGCTTCACTTCCATTGCCGCGCAGAACCAGCTGTGCTATCAAACGCAGAACAAAAGAAGGGGCCGTTGATATGTGGGAAGAAAATCTGGGAGATTTTGGCCAGGAGATTGAGCCTGACAGGATTTTTTGTTTTGAATGTCACGCCGGGTTGAGTTGTTTCGGCAAGTGCTGCAGGACGGAGATTACCCTGACGCCCTATGACGTTGCCCGTTTGCGCCGTCATCTGACTACGGATACGGACACGTTTCTGTCCCGCTTCTGCACAACGCGCCTCGATGCCCGAACCGGGTTTCCCTTTGTAATCCTGAAGAGGAACGAGGATGGCGCCTGCATCTTTTCTGTCAACGCTGGATGCCAGGCTTATGAAAGCCGACCGGGCTGTTGCAGAAACTATCCTCTGGCGCGGGTGGTCGAAGGAGACGAGAAGACCGGAGAAAGGTTGATCAGGTACCGCCTGCAGCAAGGAGCTGATTACTGTGAGGGTTTAGACCGGGGACCCTCGTGGACCATAACCGGGTATTGCCGGGCGAATGGTGCAGAGCCCTACGAAAGAGCCGATGATCTGTTTCTTGACATTCCCTTCGCCTTCTACGGGCTTCCTTCTTCGGTGAGATACAACAAAGACGTGCAGCAAATGATCCGTGAGGTGGTTTTCAACTTTGACAGGTTTTTTGACACCCACGGGCGACTCCCCCGCAGGCGTTTGCCGGACAACGATGATGAGATGATCGCTCTGGTGAGGACCGTCGCGCTCGGCCTCATGGAGAGGGCCGCTGTGACCGTTCTGAGCGACGCGTAACCCGGGATGCTTGTCCGAGAAACGCCCCCTCCGCTTATCAAATTAAGCCCAAAAGGAAAGATTAGACGTCGTTCTCACGCGTGCAACTATTTTGCGATCAGTTCCTCCAATAGCTTCTCAATGGCTACGGCACATTCATCCTTGTTTTCCTCCGGACATTCGATGTCCAGAATCTGTTTTTCCAGATCGATCTCCTTAACCGTGGCTTTGAATTTTTTCGCTTCCTTCCTGACAAGTCTGATAATCTTGTCGTCGCGCTTGTGGGCAAGGGGCATTTTTCCTCCTTTTCACAGATCGTCTATTAGGGTAGATTCATATGTTCGATCCTAATGCACTTGTTCATGACCACTTCCAAACCGGCCTTTCGGGCCTTTTCCGCGGCCTGGTTGTGGACGAGGCCGAGCTGCATCCATACCACCTTGGCGCCGACTTCTATGGCTTCATCCACAATAGACGGCATGGCATCGGGCCTCCTGAATATGTCCACCACCTCAACGGGAAAAGGTATGGCCGTCAGGTTTGGATAGCATGTCTCGCCCAGGATCTCTTTTTGGCCGGGATTGACCGGCACGATCTTGTAGCCTTGATCTTTGAGATACTTGGCCACCTTGTGACTGTCTCTCTCCGGTTTCGGAGACAGCCCGACAACGGCCACCGTTTTGTAATGCTCAAGGATCCTCTCGATATGCTCAGAGGGCGGGTTGTAATCAGGCAATTCGCAATTCAGATCAGCCATGGCACGCTCCTGCATACAGATGTTTTGGACCTTATTCTTATTCCATAGATCCCGAAGGGTCAAGTTCGGAAGTCTCTGGAAAACACCCCGAATGCTTAAACAATAAGAGAGAATTAGGCGACGGACCTGGGCGACCGGCCGCCTATTGACACCCGATTCCGTTCCGTATACTTGGATGACATGGTTCTTGGCTTCGTGCAGTATCACGATGGATGTTCAGGCGTAAGACTTCGTCTCAAGAGGAGGGATGCCCATGACCACCCAAGAACGCCCGTTTAGGATAGAAACCGACCCCATGGGGGAAGTCCGTGTCCCTGCGGACGCCTATTATGGGGCTCAGACGCAGCGGGCTGTCGACAACTTTCCTATCAGTGGCATAAGATTTCCAAGGGTCTTCATCAGGGCCCTGGGGATGGTCAAGAAACATGCCGCTTCGGTGAATGCAGCGCTGGGTCTCTTGGCCCCGGAACTTGCTGAAGCCATTAAGACAGCAGCTGAGGAGGTGGCTGTCGGAAAGCTGGACGACCAATTTGTGGTAGACATTTTTCAAACCGGCTCGGGAACCTCCACGAACATGAATGCCAATGAAGTCATTGCCACGCGGGCCAACGAATTGCTGACCGGGACGCGAAATGCCAGGAGCCCGGTCCATCCCAATGACCATGTGAACAGGGGCCAGTCGAGCAATGATGTCATCCCGACGGCTTTTCATATTGCTGCCCTATCCTCTATCAACGACGACCTCCTTCCGGCACAGGAAATTCTGCACAAATCCCTGCGCCAGAAATCGCGGGCCTTTGACCACGTTGTCAAGATCGGTCGAACCCATCTCCAGGATGCCGTGCCCATCCGGCTGGGCCAGGAGATTGGCGGTTATGCGGAGCAGGTGCGGCTTGGCATCAGGCGGGTCAAATCTGTCAGGGATTCCCTTTCAAGGCTGGCCCTGGGTGGCACGGCCGTTGGGACAGGCTTAAACACGCACCCGGAGTTTGCCGCCCGGGTTATTGCTTTGATCTCAGAGGAGACGGGATGGTCGTTCAGGGAAACGAGGAATCATTTTGAGGCCCAGGCCAACCAGGAGGCCGCCGTGGAGACCAGCGGGGCCCTGAAGACGGTCGGAGTCAGCGTGATGAAGATCGCGAACAACATCCGGTGGCTCTCTTCAGGGCCCAGGTGCGGTCTTGGGGAGATTAACATTCCGGCGCTGCAGCCCGGTTCCTCGATCATGCCCGGCAAAGTGAATCCCGTCATTCCGGAGGCGGTCATTCAAGTGGCTGCTCAGGTCATCGGCAACGACTTGACAGTGACCGTTGGTGGTCAAATCGGCAACTTCGAGCTGAGCGGTATGCTGCCCGTTGTGGCACACAATTTGCTGGAGTCTATTCGGCTGCTGGGCGCTGCGGCCCGACTCTTTGCCGAGAAGTGCATCGACGGCATGACGGCTAATGAAGAGCGCTGCAGATCCTTTATCGAACAAAGCCTGGCCATGAGCACGGCCCTGAGCCCGGTCATCGGTTACGAAAAGGCGGCAGCTATATCGAACAAAGCTTATCAGACCGGTAAGACGATTCGAGAGGTGGCCATTGAGGAGAGTGTTCTCCCGGAGTCTGAACTCGACGAATTGCTGGATCCACTGAAAATGACGTGAGATGCTGAGAAGCACGAAACAGAAAAAGCTGGCCAAGCAGAAAAATCCGTGTTATATTCAAGCCGTTACATTTTCACTGAATGCTGATCTTAGGCAATGAGTCCTCAACGGCTCAGCGGGGTGTCTTCCGCCTCGACTGACGGATGGAAACAAAACAAGGAGGATGGACAGATGGACAGATGGACGAAGATATTGTTGGTGCCTGTACTGGTAGCCGCGTTGGTCTTTTCCCCCATTGGCTTTTCGGCCTTTGCCCAGATCGGAGGGACGGAAGAGGAGCCGAGTGGAGACGGCATGGTTGCGGACCTTTTTCTCCTGAGACCGGTGGGAATTATCGCGACCGCCTTTGGTACGGCTTGTTTTATTGTGTCCCTTCCCTTCAGTGCACCGACCAAAACAACTCAAACGACGTGGCAAAAACTGGTCGTGGACCCTGCCAAGTTCACGTTTGCCCGGCCCATGGGGGAAGTGGAATACTAACGATCCTCTTCCCTTGCCGGAAATCGCCTTTGTCGCGTCGAAGGGTTTTTGATTGAACATCCTGTTGCCTGGCCCGTGCCAGGTTTGCCGCAGACTAGCGGACAGCAGGATGTTTTTGCGTGATCGGGCGGTCGAGGTGGAAAATGTGGTCGACAGGCAGCAGTTGACAAGACCGGCAAAATATAATATAGGCCGTCTCGTTGTGCGTGATGTCCCCTTCCTAACTATTCATTCGGAAAGCGGCCAGTGTGCCACTGGCCCCGGCTTTCGACAGATGGAGGAAAAAGCCATGTCAGGACAACGGAACCCTTGGATGATGGATCGAAGACGTTTTTTGAAACTGTCCGGCATCTTGGGAGTAGGTTTAGCCGCAGGCGGGTTGGCCCCGATTTCTGAAGCCGTAGCATTGAATAGAAAGCTGTACAAGGTGACCAAAACGACGGTCGGCATGGGAACCTTCGTGTCGATCACCGTCATGCACCCTTCCAAGATGGAAGCGGAGGATGTGATCGGGAAGGCCTTTGAGGAAATGGATCGTGTCAGCGCCCTCCTGGATCGATATCAATCGAACTCTCCCGTCGGTGTTCTTAATAAGGAAGGGCAATTGGCTGACGTGCCTCTTCACGTGGCCCGCGTCCTTGACCGTTCTCTGTACTTCTACGGGAAAAGCCAAGGGGCCTTTGACATAACTGTCCAGCCCATTGTTGATCTTTACAAGGGCCGTTTTGAGGCCACGGGCCTCCCCCCGTCTGAAAAAGACTTGGATAAGGCATTGGCCCTGGTGGATGCGGGTGCGGTAGCATTTGACGGCAAGTCGATCCGATTCCGGAAAGAAGGCATGGGTATTACCCTGGACGGCATTGCAAAAGGCTATGTCATCGACTGTGGCGCTGAACTCATCAAAAGCCACAATATCAAGCATGCCCTCATTAACGCCGGCGGGGACATTCGTGTCACGGGTGGCAAAGAGAACGGGTCGCCGTGGCGGGTGGGGGTTCAGAACCCTGACAAGGCTGGTCCGTATCTGGACATTGTGGAGATGAGTGACGGCGCTCTGGCCACTTCAGGGAACTACGAGGTGTATTTTGATCAGGAGAAGCTTTATCACCACATTGTAAATCCGAAAACCGGCGTCTCCCCGAGGAAAAGCGATAGTGTCAGCGTGATGGCCGCCACGGTCATGGATGCGGATGCCCTTTCAACCGCTGTTTTTGTGCTGGAGCCTGAGGCGGGCAAGAGTTTTATTGAGGGGTTGCCCGACACGGAATGCCTCATTTTGGGCCGTGACAAAGAGCGGGTGGCTTCGCAGGGCTGGCCCTGTTAGGCACATCGGTCCTTGCTGTTCAGGGAAATCAAAAAAGATCAGGCCGCCTAATCAGGCGGCCTTTTTTTGTCGGGGCGGCGGGTTTAGGCCGTTTTCTCAATGGATCCATAGACGCCTCTTCTCAAGGCGAATGCGCAAAAACTGAAACCACGAACAAAATACAGACAATTTCGTGTTTTCGTGATGAATTCCTTTTGTCGGGAGCTGATCGGACTTATTCGCCGCACCAGTGGTGGATATCCCGTTCAAGCGGGGCGGTGGGGCAATTCATTTCTTTTCGAGAATGGTCTTTATTTTTTTGGACAGCGCTTCCATGGTGAATGGCTTCTGAATAAAACCGTCACAGCCTCGATCCAGGATCGTGGTGGCCTGTCCCTCTATGCTGTATCCGCTTGAAAGCAAAACTTTAATTTCGGGGTTCATTTTCTTCAGCTGGTCATAGGCCTCGCCGCCACTCATGTCAGGCATGATCATGTCCAAAATGACGATGTTTATGTCGTTCCGATTCCTGCTGTAAACCTCAACGGCTTGTTTTCCACGCGTTGCCACCAGGACCCGGTAGCCTAAAGCCTCCAACAACTCCCTGCTGACTTTCAGGACGGCTTCTTCGTCGTCCACGAGAAGCACCGTTCCGGTACCCGTAAAAAATTTCTCAGCAGGCGCAGCCTGTTTTCGAATCTTTTTTTCCGACACAGGCAGGTAAATGCTGAATGTGGTCCCTTCGCTTTTCCTGGAATCGACATCAATATAGCCTCCGTGCGCCTTTACAATCCCGTATGCTGAAGCCAGGCCGAGGCCGGTGCCGCGGCCCATCTCCTTGGTGGTGAAGAAGGGATCAAAGACGCAGTCCATCGTTTTCCGGTCCATGCCCACACCGGTGTCGGAAATCGTCAACCGGACATACCGACCCGGTTTTGGAACGTAGAGTCGGCCCTTCATATTCTCATGGCCCGTATTTACAGTCTTCAACATGAGACTGCCGCCCTCGGGCATGGCATCCGCGGCATTGACATAAAGGTTCCACAGCACCTGCTCAATCTGTGCGGGATCGGCCTCGATAGCAAACAAGTCCCGGGCAAGGTCTTGATGAATGTTAATGTTTTTCCTGGTCCTGCCAAAGGTCTCGCAGGTATCTTCGACCAGCTGATTCAGGTCAAGGGGCCTGACCTCATATCTGCCCTTCCTGGCATACCCCAGCAGGTGTGAGGTGAGTTTTGCGCCGCTTTCAATTTGCTTCTCAATGTCTCTCAGCCGTTTGTACTCAGGGTAGGTTTCGTCCTTGTTCAGAAGCATCAGCGAAACGTTTCCTTGAATACCCATGAGCAGGTTATTGAAGTCGTGGGCAATCCCCCCGGCCAGGGTGCCCAGAGCCTCCAGCTTCCGCATTTGTTGAATTTCGGCTTCCAGGCGCTTGCGTTTGCTGATATCCGTATGAATCGTAATCAACTCCACAATGTCGCCTGCTTTTCCCCATATGGCATCGGCACGAAGGGCAACCCACAAAGGCTCCTGGGCCTGGGTTCTTATCTCTGTTTGGCCTTGCCACGAATTTCCACCCCGGACAGCATCCAGAATCTCGCCAACAACGCCCGGGTCGGCGTAAAGTATCGACGTGCCTCCGGCTGCGTTCAGTTCCTCAAGAGCGTATCCAAAGAGCCCCAAAGAGGCCTTGTTTTGGTAGGTTGCCTTACCGGACATATCGACCATAATGATTGCATCGCTCGTACTCTCAACGGCTTTTCTGATTCGTATGAGTTCGGCGCCCGATTCTTCCATTTGCTGTTCCACCCGTCCGATGAACAGGTAAAACAGGACGAACAAACTGCCGCCGACCGCGACGGCTATGGCACTGACCGTGAAAGCTGTGCGGCGAAGATCCGACATCAGGCCCGTCACGTCGGTCATCACGATCATGTCGCCCACGGAGCGATTGCCGGCATCCTCGATGGGAATAAATCGAGTTCGAAAGCGCTGATCGTTGACTGGCGTCTCCACGTCGGTGACCATGGACGTGTGCTTTTTTTCAGCAAGATACTCGGCAAGTGCTTCGGGAAAGACATCCTGTGTCTGGTCGATCATGACCACCGACGGGAATTGATCCCATTTGGCCGTGCGGCCGAGCATTCTCATTCCCGTCTCCCAGCCATGGCGATCCAGGTATTCTTTTTGGATGACCACATAAATCTCCACACCCAGAATGTTGTGCAGTTTACGCGTAATGTGGTGGATCTCTTCGCCAAGCTCCACGTACCCGATCAACTGTTCCCCGTCATAACACGGCTCGACCACTCGGAGCGTGAAGGTTCCCAGCGGACCCAGCTCAATCCCGTAAGCGGTCTTTCCGGTCTTTTCAGCTTCCAGTGTCGTATAACGATCAATCTCATCTCCATGCCTCTCCGGGTGATGAACCCGCAGCACATTAATGCGGTCGTTACCGGTGAAGTACAAATGAGTAATCCCATGATCGGCTCGCAACTCTGTGAACAGCTCGCGGGTCAGGTCGAATAATCTCCTGCTGTTCCCGGCCCTCAAAGCAGCCACCACATTCTTGTCCCGGAGGATCATGTCTGCGGCGGTACCGAGCATGCCGGCGTCACTCTCCAGCTGACCCCGGAAGAGTTTTTGAACGGATTCCAGTTTGGTCGTTATTTCATTCATCAAATGTCTTTCCTGGAACCGGTAGAAAATGACCACAAAGGAGATCATCAAGAGCGCCACAGCTACGGAGAGGGGAAAGAGGACAGGCGTTTTCAGATTGTATGTTTTCATGAGAGCATCTTACCATAAGATGTCAATAGTTGGCAGATACCCAGGCCTCTTCGCTGAAATTCCCTGTGACAGGTGACTTTGCCGAGACCTTCGAAAGGTCGTGGGGTGATTGCCACAATCATGTGACCTTTCAGAACGACCATTGGCTCCGGGGAAGATACAGGCTGGTTTTGGAGTGGCCACCAACGAGCGGCCGTCGTGATCCTCGAGCGCAGGGGGGGGCGCCCAAAAAATAAAAGGCTAACTGCACCCATTGCAGTTAGCCTAAACAGGAGGAAAGCCGATGAAGAAATTCTTCACAGCATTCGTTTTCATTATTAGCAACAATGATGCCAACAGCTCCGCCTCCTGCAAAAAGACCCTCCCGGGTGTCGCCGCCGTTGATGCGAGAAAGACATAACCACCCTGTATTATTCCAAAATGGTCCTCTCCCCAAATTGTTTATCATCGGATCGGGTGGGTTGAGAATACCTGATTATCCTCACGGTCGAGAGCCCGGGCACCGGTTATTCCGTATGATTTTCTGTACGGGGCGGCCCGACGGAAGGATCTAATGCTCTGATATCATGGAGAATTACGTTATGTGCCAACTTTTAATACAAACAGGCGCGATATTGGCCATAATAGTTTGATATTATTACTGAAAATGTGTTGTGCCAACTTTTAATACATCCGCTGTCTCATTCCAAAGAATATCAAAACTCAAAATTTCTAATGCTCTAAATAGGTTTGGGAGTTCGATCATTTGAGATTAGAATTTTTTGCGTCGTCTTATTAGGGCCTGTAAAATATCCAGAATTATGTAATCTATTTTTGAGGCACGACCCTAGACGAGATTGTGTTTTTTCAGGCGATACTGGAGGTTGGCCCTGGGAATCCCAAGAAGGCTTGCTGCCCTGGACTGTACGTTGTTGGAGAGGGCCAGGGCTTTTTGAATCAGCTTCTTTTCTATGGCCTCGAGGGTTTCAGGAAGATTGCCAAGCTTATCCCAGTCTAAGGGAACTTCCAGGTCCGCAAAGGTCGATAGGTCCTTGGGCAGGTCATCAATGGTTATTTCTTTGCCCCTGCTCAACAAGACCGCCCTCTCCATGGCGTGTTCCAATTCCCTGACGTTACCCGGCCAGCGGTGGTTACACAGGACTCGCATGGCTTCGGGCGAGATTGTCATATCTCCTTTCTGCGATTCCTCAGCCAATTTCTTCGCAAAATAGGTTGCCAAGAGGGGAATGTCCTCGGGCCGCTCTGTCAGAGATGGGAGCGTGATATGGACCACGTTGATACGAAAATAGAGATCTTCCCGAAAGCGCTGCCGTTCCACTTCGGCTTTCAGGTCCTTGTTGGTTGCCGCCAACAGGCGGACGTCTACGGCAATGGTTCGGGTTCCGCCCACTCGCTCAAAACGCATCTCTTCTATGGCCCGAAGGAGCTTGACCTGCACCGATGGAGGCACCTCACCGATTTCATCCAGGAATAGCGTTCCGCCGTCGGCAAGTTCAAACCGCCCCTTTCTCATGGCCGTTGCCCCTGTAAAGGCACCTTGCTCATGTCCAAAGAGTTCACTTTCCAGCAGCGTCTCGGTGAGGGCCGCGCAGCTGACCGCAATAAATGGCTTGTTGCGCCGGGGGCTGTTGAAATGAATGGCTTTGGCAATCAGTTCCTTGCCGGTTCCACTTTCGCCGGTGACCAGCACCGTGGCCTTGGTATGGGCCACTTTTTGAATCAGATCGAAGACGGCCCTCATGGATTTGCTTTTCCCGATGATGTCGTCAAAACGGTAGCGACTTTCGAGGGCGGCCACGAGTTGCCGGTTTTCCTTCACCAGGCGGTACGTACCGACGGCCTTATCGACCATTTGCTTTAGGGTTTCATTCTTGAAGGGCTTCTGGATGAAATTGAAGGCGCCCAACTGCATGGCCTCAACAGCCTTTTCGACCGTTCCATACGCGGTCATCATGAGCACCGGCAGTTCCGGGTTCATTTTCTTGATTTCCTTGAGGAATGCGATGCCGTCCATGCTTGGCATCTTCATATCCGTGAGGACCAGGTCAAGATCCACGGTTTCAACAATCTGAAGGGCTTCTTGAGCGTTGGCCGCTGTCAGGGTTTCGTACCCTTCTCCTGACAGAAAGGCGCTCAACACCACGAGGTAGTTTTTTTCGTCATCGACAATGAGAACCGTTTCCATAGAATCTCACCCTTGGCTATCCATGGCCCTTCTACGAATCGAAAAGAGCCCTGAATGGAAACCCTGACGTTAGGGTAAAGGCTACGCGCTCTGGCCCACCGGCAGCGTCACCGTCACCTGCGTCCCCTTCTCCGGGCCACTATCGACTTCGATGATCCCGCCGTGTCCTTCTATGATTTTTTTGACAATAGGAAGACCCAGGCCGCTCCCCTTGTCTCTAGTGGTAAAAAAGGGTTCCCAGATCTTACTCAGGGTTTCATCCGGGATCCCTGGTCCCCCGTCGGCAAAGCTAATGGTCAGGGTGTGCTTTCGGGCGGACAATTCAATGTAAATGTCCCCGCCGTCCGGCATGGCGTGCATGGCATTGATCAGGATATTCAGAAAGGCCTGGTAGAGTAATCCGGGATCAGCCTGAATTTCCGGGATATCGGTTGCCAATCGCTTATGGACCCGATACCCGTTCTTATCGATTTCGGGTGCCAGGAAGGTGAGATTCTTGTCTATGACCGCATCAACCCTGCAGGGCATGAAGTTGGGTGCCTGCGGCCGGGCAAAACTCAGAAAATCGGTCACAATGCTGTTGAGCCGGTTGGCCTCCTCAACGATTACGTCCGCAAGCTGGTCTTGAGGCTCGGTGCGAGCAAGCTTCTGCTTTAAGAGTTCCGCCGTACTGCTGATGATGCCCAACGGGTTACGTATTTCATGGGAGATGCCCGCCACCATCTCCCCCAGGCTGGCGAGCCGTTGTGTATTAGCAAGTTTTTCCTTCAGGACGAGTCGCTCCCGGGCCCGTTTTTCGATGATGCTCTCACCCCGCTTCACCACATGGCGGAGAATAAAAAAAAGAGTACCCATGATGACCACGGAGATGACCATGATTCTAAGTTTAAAATCAGTGATGGTCCGGTAGTCCTCTGACAGATTTTGTACGATCTCAAAAACACCAAGGATAGGGCCTTCAATATTCGACAGGGGCTTTTCCGCGCGAAGGGGTACGTAGGTGCGAAGCTCGCACTCACGGGGGGCCCCAAAAAACATGGCCCAGGATCCTCCCTGGCGAATAAGTTTGGATCGTGAGTTGCCAAGGAGTGCCTGCTGATAATCGATCCCGCCCATGCCGGTTCTGCCGACCAGCGATGAATCGAAACTGTAGAAGATCACGTTCTCCTTCCGGTCAAATATATTGACCGTCTCTACACTGAAGCTATGCAGCGTGTTCCTGACGACCTGGTCGAGACGGTCAAACAAAATCTTATTGCGAAGCTGAATGACTTGGCCAAACTGGAGGGCGGCGGGAACAATAAACTGAAGGAAGACCTGGTGATTGAGGTTTTCGGCCATCAACAGGGCATAATCTTCACTTTTCTTCAGCAGTACGGTCTCGGTTCTGTGGGCAATGGCCATGGACAGGGCCAAGGTCCCTGAAAGAACGACCACAAGGCTGGTGAATGTGAAATACTTGACAAGCTTGAACGGTTTTACGCGTTCCGTGTCCTTTGGCTCCATCCCGATTGCTCGCTATGCTCCGCCCGTGAGGGCCTGCTTGGGGCCCGAAATGCTTCGACCTCCTGACCTGCCCGGGCCTTCAAATTTCAACAACACAATCACGCCTCTTCTCAAGGCGCAGCCGCAAAACACGAAAAACTGAAAGCACGAAAAGTACAAGAAATTTCGTGTCTTCGAAGTTTCGTGCTTTCGTGATGAATTCCTTTGGTCCTTGGTCCCGGTTTCACGGTGAGTGCCACAACGGGTAATTGCCTTACGATACCCATTCTGCTTACGGTGGCGTAGTACATTATAGTACAGTATCGCCACAGTGTGGGCAATCTTAAACGTGGATTGAAGTTCTCTGCGCTCCCTTCCTTGTTCAATGCTCAAGGGGGGGCTTGCCGGGGTTTGGCTGGAACGAGGTCTTGAGGTCAATCCTACTTGGACGTCAGGGTGAACACGCCACGCCAATCGTCGCCGGGCGGCCGAGTCTTAAAGGCTTTGCAGCGGCTTAGCATCGTTAGGCTTGGGCCATCGTGTGGATCCCTGGACAGGGCTGCGGAAAAATGGTCCATGGCTTCATCCCAGCGCCGGTTTCCGTATGCGAGCCGTCCGTCAGCATAGTGCTGAACCACCGCCATGGTGATATCATCGATCTGCCCGGCGTAACCAAGAAGCTCATACGCCACCAAAGGCTCTCCCTTTCCCACCACGCTTATGGTGTCGAGTTCTCGGGCAAAGATTCCGTCTTTGGCCGCGCGAAACGTGGCATCGCTGATCATGGTATAAGTGCCGTAGACCTTGTTCACACCTTCCAACCTGGCCGCCGTGTTGACGGTGTCGCCCATCATGGTGTAATCCATCCGACTTCTGGAGCCCATGTTGCCCACAACAGCCGACCCCGTGTTCAGGCCGATTCGCATTTTCAATTCAGGCCAGCCTTCCGCTTTCCATTTGGCCCGCAGCGCCACAAGCTTCTTCTGCATGTCAATGCACGCCCTGCACGCCCGGGCGGCATGGTCTTCCAGGGTATTGGGGGCCCCAAAGAAGGCGATGATGGCATCGCCTTCAAATTTGTCAACCGTTCCCTCATACCCCAGGATCACATCGGTCATTTCTGTCAGGAACTCGTTAAGCAGCTCCACAAGTTCCCTTGGGGTCAGGGCCTCTGAGATCGAAGTAAATCCCTGAACATCCGAGAAAAAAGCGGTAATGATTCGGTCCTCGCCGCCAAGGACCAGTTTCTCCGGGGACTTGATGAGCTGGGCAACAACGCTGGGGGCAAGGTACGTGCTGAAGGCGTCCTTGATGAACTTCTTCTGTCGCTCTTCAGTGAAATACTTGTATGCGGTGAGCGATACATAAGCCAGGACGAGCACGGTTATGGGATAGACGATGTTCAGCCAGGCGCCGGCGTGAGTGAACAGATATTGGCACAAAAGAATGTAGGCCACAAACAAACCGACGGCGACAGCCGTGCCGGGCAGTGGTCGGAGCCGCGGGAGGAGCAAGCCAAGGATAAGGCCGACCGAGGCCATGGCCATCAAGTCAAAGATCAATGCCCAGCTGGGGCGCTTGAGAAAGTCCCGGGATAGAATGTTGTCAAGAATGTTGGCGTGAATCTCAAGACCTGGGAAAAGGTTGTCAAAGGGTGTGATACGCAGATCGAATATGCCCATGGCCGTTGCACCCACCAGAACGATCCTGTCCATGAATGCTTGAGGCGGAACCCGGCCGTGAAGAATGTCCGTGATGGATATGTGAGGAAAGGTCTTGCCTGGGCCTCTGTAGTTGACCATGAATCGTCCCATTTCATCGGTCGGCACGGACAAGTCCCCTATTTTTACCGCCTCCACCCCGTAGTCCGCGATCAGAGGGACAGGAGGCAGATCCGTGTAGGCCTGAAGGGCTTTTATGGCCAGGGGTGCATAGAGGTCCTCCTGACAACGGACCACCAATGGAACCCACCGGACACCGCCATCCTTGTCGGGAAAGCTGTTGAAATAGCCTGAAAATTGGGCGGCCTCCGCAATCTTCGCAATGTTGGACTGAGGCATAAAGGCCTCTTCGAGCGGGACATTCTGGGCCGCCTTTGACGTATAACGAATCATCGCATAACGGGACGTGTCTGCATTCATGAGGTGATCCAGAATAGTTTCTTCGTCCAGGTGTTCAAGACCTTCCGGGGTCATCTGGAAAAAATATCCGAGCACCACCCTTGCCTTTGAGGCCTTGATCGCTTCAGCAAGAATCATGTCGTTGTCGGCTTGTTGCCTGGCTTCGCTCAGGTATGCATCTAACTCATGGTTGTTGATACCGAGACGGTTGACCAGATCTTGAAAGTCAGAAACCGCCTGGACCCTGCTGTGCTTGTCCGGCTCCAGGAATCCCACATCGAAAGCAATGACCCTCGCCCCGCCTTCAGACAATATCCGGATCAGTTCGGCGAACTTGGAACGGGGCCAAATCCATTTTCCCTCCGCCTCCAGGCTCTTCTCGTCAACCACGGCCAGAACCACCTCGGGACCCGGGTTTATGGGGCCACGGGAGCGAAATCTCAAGTCAAGGGTCTTCAGCTCCATGAGGTCCAGGAAAGGAACGCGTCCGTACACGATCATTCCCAGCACAATGATGCCTATCGTAATCGTTGCTGCGTTAATCCGAAAAATTCGCTTCAAAGCGTTCCTCCCTGAAAGGACGCAACCTGCGCGGCAACCATAGGGGATGAAGGATGGAAAGTCAAGCTAAAGCTTTATTTTTATTGACACTATTGGTCCTTCCCGGTAGTGTGAGTGAAAGACGAATTCCCCACTTAAACCAAGGGACAAAAGGGGTCAAGACGATTGGAGGCATAAAGTGAACCGCATACTCACCATCGCCGGGTCGGATTCCGGAGGGGGAGCCGGCATTCAAGCAGACCTCAAAACGATCACCGTTCTGGGCGGCTTCGGGATGAGCGTCATTACCGCCCTCACGGCGCAAAACACGATCGGTGTTTCGGGTATCCACCCGGTCCCTTTCACATTTGTTGAGGATCAACTCGATGCGGTTCTCTCCGACATTGGGGCCGATGCCGTGAAAACCGGAATGCTCTTCAGCGCAGAGATTATCGAGGCAGTGGCCCGAAAGCTTTCAGCCTATGGGGTCCGGAAGCTTGTGGTGGATCCGGTGATGGTCGCAAAGGGCGGTGATGTATTGCTGGTTGAGGAAGCCAGAGAAACGCTCATGAAACGACTGATCCCCATGGCCTTGATTGTCACGCCCAACATACCGGAGGCCGAAGTTCTGGCCAAAAGACCGATTCGCACACCTGAAGATATGCGTGAAGCCGCACGGACCATTCAGGCCATGGGCGCCCGATACGTCCTGGTCAAGGGGGGGCACCTGGAAGGTGCGGCCGCGGATTGCCTTTATGACGGCCGGGAATTCAAGGCCTTTTCGAAAGAGCGCATCGACACGCCCCACACCCATGGTACGGGCTGTGTGTACTCAGCGGCCATCGCGACATACCTTGCCGCGGGGCTGGATGTTCCGGAGGCCGTTGAGAAGGCCAAAGCATTCATCCATACGGCCATTCGCTTTGGGCTCCCCCTGGGCAAAGGGCACGGGCCGGCCAACCCGTTCGCGCCATTTGGCAGGGAACAGGAACGCTACCGGGTTCTGGAGGCGCTGAAGGCGAGTTTGGCCCGGCTTCAGAGATCCGCCGTGGGTAGCCTTGTGCCGGAGGTTCAGTCAAACCTGGGTTATGCATTGCCCTTTGCTGCAACTTACGAGGACGTGGCCGCTTTTCCCGGCAGGCTGATCCGTGTCGGGGAAAACCTGGTCAGCGTCTCAGCCCCGGCTTTTGGGGCCTCCCGTCATATCGGGACGATTATTCTGACCACCATGCGGCATCATCCCGACTTTCGTTCTGCCATGAACATCCGTTTCTCAGAAGAACTTGTTGAGCGGTGTAAGGCCCTCGGATGGAAAGTCTCTTCCTTTGACCGAAAAGATGAGCCGAAGGCGGTTAAAGAAGCGGAGGGGAGCAGTCTTGAGTGGGGCACGGAGCGGGTCCTGTCCACGGAGACGGAAATGCCCGACATGATCTTTGATCGGGGGGATGTGGGGAAAGAGCCCATGATCCGGGTGCTTGGCCGAACCCCCGAGGAGGTTGTCGATAAGGTTCTCGCGCTGCGAGAGCCGTGAGGGCTACAGCATTTCTTTGACGGCCGCCACCACCGCGTCCACGGTAAATCCGAATTTTTCGAAGAGTACGCCCCCGGGTGCCGACGCCCCGAAACGCTCGATACCCATCACTTTGCCCTGGTCACCCACGTAGCGATCCCATCCCATGGGGACACCCGCCTCAATGGCGAGACGTGCCTTGACCCCGGCCGGCAAGACCTCTTTCCGATAGGCAGCGTCCTGGGCTTCAAAGACTTCCCAACTCGGCATACTGACCACACGAACCGAAACCCCTTCTTCGAGGAACTTCTCGTAGGCGGCCAATGCCAGATGCACTTCGGATCCGCTGGCAAGGATCAGAGCTTGAGGCGGACCCTGTGGTTCTTCCGCCAGGATGTAGCCCCCCTTTTGCAGGCCTTCCGCGGAGCCAAACCGCGTCCGGTCGATCACAGGAAGTTTCTGTCGCGTCAGGATCAAAGCCGTGGGGCCGTGCTTCCGATTCAGGGCAAGTTTCCACCCGATCACCGTTTCGCCGGCATCGGCCGGTCGCACGACGACCAATTGGGGTATGGCCCGAAGAGCCGCGAGGTGTTCCACCGGCTGATGGGTCGGTCCGTCCTCACCCACACCGATCGAGTCATGGGTAAAGACATAGATTACGGGCAGTCTCATGATGGCGGCCAGACGTATCGATGGCCGCATGTAGTCGGAAAAGACCAGGAAAGTGGCGCCGTACGGGACAAGTGCTTTGCTCAGAGCCATCCCGTTCAAGATGCCGCCCATGGCATGCTCCCGGATGCCAAAATGCACGTTCTTCCCGCCGTGATCGACTTTAATGACGCCAAGGCTCTTGATAAACGTCTTTGTTGACGGCGCAAGATCTGCAGCCCCCCCCAAGAGGGCATAGAGCCGTGGCGCGATGGCCTCAAGGACTTTGCCCGAAGCAGCCCGGGTCGCCATGGGTCCTTGACCCGGCTCAAATCTTGGCAGGTCTTTTTCCCAGCCCTCCGGCCATTTTCCTTCATGGCAGGCCTTCCATTTTTCAGCCAAATCCGGATGTTCAAGGGCGTAAGCGTCAAAAAGGCGGTTCCACGCCGACTCCCACTCGTGGCCTCTGTCCAGGCAGGTCCGGAAACGGGCCGAGGCCTCCCGGGGGACATGGAACAATGTCTCAGGCCAGTTGAATCGTTTCCTGACCAGCAGCGCTTCTTCCGGCCCAAGGGGTTCACCATGGGCTGAAGCCGTGTCCTGTTTGTGGGGACTTCCATATCCGATGTGGGTGCGAGCAATAATCAGAGAGGGCTTATCTGCTGCTTCTTTGGCCGCACTCAGGGCTGAAGCAATTTGGCCATGATCATACCCGTCCACCTTCTGGACATGCCAGCCGTAAGCCTCAAACCGTTTGCCCACGTCCTCCGAAAAGGTCAGCTCGGTGCCCCCCTCGATCGTAATCCGGTTGTCCAGATAGATATAGATCAAACGTCCCAGACCAAGATGGCCTGCTATGGAAGCCGACTCGGAGGAAATGCCTTCCATCATGTCGCCGTCGCTCACGACGCCGTAAACAAAATAATCCACAAGAGGATAGCCCGGCCGGTTGAAGTAGTCGGCAAGATAGACCTGGGCCATGGCCATTCCCACGCCATTGGAAAAACCCTGGCCCAAAGGACCTGTGGTGGTTTCGACCCCCGGCGTCTGCCCGTATTCGGGATGGCCTGGCGTGACGCTGTTCCACTGTCGAAATTGGCGGATGTCTTCAAGAGACACGTCGTATCCTGTGAGGTGAAGAAGGGCATACAGCAGCATCGATCCATGACCCGCGGAGAGGACAAACCGGTCCCGGTTTGTCCAGTCGGGATGGATCGGGTTGTGCTTCAGGAATCGGGTCCACAGGATATATCCAATGTCTGAGGCTTCCATGGGCATGCCCGGGTGACCTGAGCGAGCCTTTTCGACAGCATCCACGGCAAGCATCCGGATGGTATTCACACAGAGTTGGTCGAGTTCATTTTTTTTGGCAGATCCCACTATTTTCCTCCATCATTCGCCGGGCCAACCCTCCCGTCCTTTCCGGGCGAGGCCGCTTCACCCCGGTCCAAAGTGAGCCCCACGGGCCGATCTACATATGGCACAATACAGCAGCATTTGGAAGTCTTTGAATAAAAAAAACCAGGGCAGATCACGCAGGTGTCCGAATCGATGTATCAGTCATAGTCCTTTGGCACCCTTTCGGAAATTGACAAGGCATGGGTCATCATATAATAGTCCAACTTGGCGGCGTCCTAAAAAGTCCAACTTCTGCGTTGCACTGCGTCCTTCGTCACTGCGACGTACTATACGTACGCCTCATTCCTCAGGACTTGTGCGCCTTGAATTTGGAGCTTTTTATTTTGCCGCCCAAGTTGGACTTTTTACGAGTCCATCTAGAATGAAAAACAAAACATCCTACCAACTAGAAGGACAGCCAGCCCCTGGGAGGCTCGCCATGACATATAAGAAGGGGATCGCCTTTCAATATATGGGTGAGACCAAATATGACCGGGCGTCGATCTTTCGTAGAGACGAGCTGGGCGCCATTCCGAGGCCCCCGGTCTATAAGGCTTATCCGGAAGCTGTAAAGGTCCCTCTGCCCAAACCGCTCTTTAAGGAGACAAGCAGCCTGTGGAGCATTCTGAACGCGAGGCGATCCGGAAGGCGATACACGCCCGAACCCATTGCCAAGACCACGCTGTCCGCCCTGCTCTGGGCCACCCAGGGGGTCACCCATGGGGCCCAGGGCTATCAGTTCAGAACGGCTCCTTCGGCCGGGGCCCTCTATCCCGTTGAGACCTATCTGAGCGTCCAGCATGTTGAAGATGTGAAAGAGGGGCTCTATCACTTCAATGCGCTCGATTTTGTATTGGAAGAGATGGCCCCCGGGCATTTCGGCGACACACTGAGCCGGGCCGCCCTGGATCAGGCCATGGTCGCCAGGGCTGCAGTCGTTTTTGTGTGGACTGGGATCATTCTTCGGTCCATGTGGAAATATCGCAACCGCTGCCTGCGTTATATCTTTATGGACGCGGGTCATATCGGCCAAAACCTGCAACTGGCAGCCACGGCCCTGGGCTTGGGTTGTTGTCCCATCGGGGCCTTCTATGATGCGGAAATCAACAGGCTGCTCAAGATCGATGGGGAGGAAGAAACTACCATCTACCTTGCCTCGGTAGGCAATTCGGCGTCTCGGTCATGAACAACGCCCGCGCTTTCTCGTCTCACTTGCGGCAGGATCGAAAAATGGTACCAACAGATACGGCTCAGATGCGAAAAGATGCGGTCCACATTTTCTCAGCGGGCGTCCAGGCTGTGGAACCGGCCGCCGCCGTGAAAAAACATTGTAGGAAGGACGGCAACTTGCTGGTGGTCCGTGAGCGGACCTATGACCTGTCGGGCTTTGAGCACGTCTATGTCATCGGTGCCGGAAAGGCCGGCGCACCCATGGCCAAGGCCCTGGAGGAGATTCTGGGCGAGACAATCACGGAAGGCCTGATTAACGTCAAGTACGGTCACCTGACGGGCGGCCTCAGTCGGGTCAGAGCGACGGAAGCGGGCCATCCAGTGCCGGATGAAGCCGGCTTGTCCGGGGCCCATGCTATCTTGGATCTGGCTTTCAGGGCAGGGGAACGCGATCTGGTGATTTGCGTCATTTCGGGCGGCGGATCTGCACTTCTTCCCGTGCCTGTGGAAGGCCTTACCCTTCAGGATAAGCAGGATACCACCAGGGTCCTTCTGGCCTGCGGCGCGACGATCCATGAAATCAATTCGATTCGCAAGCACCTATCTGCCGTCAAGGGCGGAGGCCTCGCCCGTGCCGTTTACCCGGCCACCTTGGTTTCACTGCTGCTGTCCGATGTTGTTGGAGACGATCTCGATGTGATTGCTTCAGGCCCCACGGTTCCGGATTCAAGCCGGTTCGGGGACTGCATGGAGATCATCTCAAAATATGGCATCCAGGAAAGCATACCGGCGGTCGTTCTGGACTACCTTCAGAAAGGGGTTCGCGGCCAGGTTCCCGAGACGCCGAAACCGGGAAACCCTGTTTTCAGTCAGACGGAAAACGTGATCGTGGGGAGCAACCTGTCGTGTGTATTGGCTGCAGAAGAGAAGGCTAAAAATTTGGGCTATCACACGCTGGTCCTCTCGACAATGATTGAAGGGGAGACCAAAGAAGTTGCCCGGGTTCACAGCGCCATAGCCAAGGAAATCCAAAAGAGCAGTCACCCCGTTTCTCCCCCCGCCTGTGTCCTCTCGGGCGGTGAAACCACCGTGACGATCAAGGGTCAAGGGCTGGGGGGGCGCAACCAGGAATTTGTCCTGGCGGCGGCCATGGATTTGGACGGTGGCCGTGGGGTTCTGGTGTTGAGCGCCGGGACCGATGGGACGGACGGACCGACCGATGCCGCAGGCGCCATTGCCGACGGCGCCACCGTTCAAAGGGCTCTGGAACTTAAATTGAAGCCTCTCGATTTTTTGTTGAACAATGATGCCTACCACTTCTTCGAAACCCTTGGGGACTTGATCAAGACCGGACCGACGAACACCAATGTGATGGATCTTCGGATTCTGTTAATTGCCTAGAAACGTGACAAGGAGGAAGCGATGGCCAAGAAATTCAAAGAGCTTGCTGCAAAAGACCTGCGCTTACATATTGATCCTAAAACCATTAAGATTGGGACGACTAAGGCGCTTTGCCCTGTAAAGCACGGTTTGGTGGGTCAAGAGCGAGCCATTGAGGCCATAAAATTTGGCGTCGGAATGGCTGATCCTGAATACAATATCTATGTAGCAGGGGCAACCGACACGGGATCGACCTATTTGGCCCGGGCTTTACTGGAGGAAGAGGCCAAGAATCAGCCTCCCCCGCCGGACTGGTGCTACGTCTATAACTTCAAAGAAACCGACAAGCCGCGGGCCTTGAAGCTTCCCACAGGCTGGGGAAAAGAGCTGAAAAAAGCCATGGACAGGCTCATTGAAGCGCTCCAAACGGACATCCCGGTTGCTTTCAGCGCGGATGACTATCGCTACCAGGAGCAGCTCATCAGGCAGGAGTTTGAACAGAAGCGCCGGAAAGTGATTGATGCACTCAGAGAAAAAGTCGAGGGCCAGGGTTTCTTGTTGCAAGTTGACCCCCAGGGGGTGTCCATCATCCCGGGCAAGGAAGGCAGGGTGATCGCCCCTGAAGAACTTGCCAAGTATTCTCTGAAGGAGAAGAAGGCTTTAAGGGATCGGGGAGACAAATTGTCGGTGGAGATGAACCAGACCATGAACGAAATCGGCGGACTCGAGAGCGAGTACGTCGAGCATCGAAAAGCAATGGATCACAAGGTCGCCCTGTCCTTGGTGACAAAAAAGATGCGCCCGGCCCTGCAAAAATTTAAGGATCAGGAGCATGTCATAGAGTACCTCGATGCGGTTCAACAAGACATCCTGGAGCATATCAATGAATTTAGACAAAAACCCGAGGCCCAGGCTCCACAGGGGCCTTTTGGTCCGGCAAGCTCCCCCCTGGCTATGAACCGATACGGGGTCAATGTGCTCATTGACAATTCCGAGACAAAGGGCGCCCCCGTGGTCTATACGTCGAGCCCTACCTATCCGGCTCTGTTCGGCAGGATTGAGAGGGAAGCAGTGTTTGGGGCCCTGGTGACAGACTTCACCATGATCAAACCGGGTGCGTTGCATGAGGCTAACGGGGGATTCCTCGTCTTGAAAACGACGGATATTCTGAAATGGTACTTCTCGTGGGAAGCCCTCAAAAGGGCGGTCAGGCACAAAGAGGTCAAGATAGAAGACGTGGCCGAGATGTACGGGTTTATGACCACGAAAACGCTTAAACCCGAACCGATTCCGCTCAATCTCAAGCTGGTGGTTACGGGGCATCCCTATCTGTACGAACTTCTCTACACTTATGATGATCGGTTTAAGCAGATGTTCAAGATCAAGGCGCATCTGGATGATATTTCGGACCGGAACAAGAATAGGATCTTCGAATGCCTTTGCTGTATGGCCAGGTTCTGTGAGGAAGAGGGGGTCAGGCATGTCGGCCGGAGCGGGGCGGCCAGGATCCTTGAATACAGTATGGAAATAGCGGGCTCACGGGACAAAATGACACTCAGATTGGGCGCCATTGCAGATCTGATCAAGGAGGCGAATTACTGGGCCGGCCAGGAGAAGAAGCCCTATATTGAAGCCTCCCATGTGGAGAAGGCGATTGAAAAGAAAATCTATCGTTCAAATCTCATCGAAGAGCATGTCCAGGAGCTCATCAAAAAAGACATCTTTTGGGTGGAGACAGACGGCTACAAGGTCGGCCAGATCAACGGCCTGAGTATTTTGCAGACGGGTGATCATATGTTCGGCAAGCCGGGACGCATTACAGCCAATGTATCCATGGGAAAAGAAGGGGTGATCACCATTGACAGGGAGTCCCACTTGAGCGGCAATATCCATACAAAAGGCGTGATGATTCTGAGCAGTTATTTGAGAGAGCATTTTGCCCAGAACAAGCCGCTGGCCCTGACGGCCAGCCTCTGCTTTGAGCAGACTTACGGCATGGTGGACGGAGACAGTGCCTCCAGCACGGAGCTCTACGCGCTGCTGTCCGCAATTGCCGATGTACCGATCTTTCAAGGGATTGCAGTAACGGGCTCGGTCAGCCAAAAGGGGGAGATTCAACCGATTGGCGGTGTAACCCGAAAGATTGAGGGCTTCTTTGACATTTGCAAATACAAGAAGCTCACCGGCAAGCAATGCGTCATGATCCCGACCAAGAACGTCAAGGATCTGATGCTCAAGAAAGAGGTGGTCCGGGCGGTGAAGGACGGCAAATTTCACATCTATGCCGTGAAAACCATTGAGGAGGGGATTGAAATACTCACCGGCATGAAGGCTGGAAAAAGGCGGAAAGACGGCACTTACCCGAAAGAGAGCCTCTTCCGCCTCGTGGATGAACGCCTTGTGAAAATGGCTGAATTGGCCAGGGATTTTGCCAAGGAGAAGGGAAACGACAAAAAAGCATAGAAGTTGAACCCGGCTATGAGATTTCCATGAAACGATTTCTGCCATACCTCCTTTGCGCCTCGATCCTTTTGAGTTTGAACGGGTCGGCGTTGGCCTACATTCTGCCGGCCGAACAGATTCTGACTTTCATGATCAAAGCCCTGGGCCCGGCCCGGAGCTTTGAAATTCTTCAAAGAGCCACCGAGTACGATTCCGCTTTTGAAGGCGGGGTGCACGAACTCAACGGCGTCCTTTATTACCGGCATCCGGATCGGTTTCGTTCGGAAGTGAGTGCGCCGGGCGGCGAGCAGATTCGGGTGGTCAGCCCTGAAGGGGCCATCTCCGTGGCAGATGGGAAAATCATTTCTGAAACCGAAGCGCCCCTCGACCACTTCAAGGACCTCTTATTTTATCGGGATACAGAGGCGCTTCTCAAACGACTTTCTGAGTTCCATATTGATCTTGATATCGTGAGCCTTGGAAGATTCAAGGATAAAATCGCCTATGTCATCGGGGCTAAATACCCTGATGAATCCGTGCCTCAGGTCTGGATTGAGAAGGACACCTTCAGGCCGATCAGATACGTTGTGAGGGGCCGCGGCCCCAATAATATGGATGTGGAGGAAGTCGAATACGCGGACTACACGCCCCTGGACAAGAAACGGTGGTACCCGGGGCGCATTCTATTTTTCCGCAATGGGCAGCTCGCCAGGGTGTATGTCTTGAGCACATTTCGGCTCAATCCGGATCTGCCCGATGCGTGGTTTGACGTGGCCTATCTCAAGACGTTGTATGAGCCCATTGCGTCCTCCGGGCCATCGCCGTCACCGCCCTCCGCGCTTGATGAGGTCAAGAAGACCATTACAGATTTCTCAAAGGCTTTTGAGTAATGGACAAGCTGATCATTGAAGGGGGGCAGCGCCTTCAAGGGACCGTGGCTGTGAGTGGAGCAAAAAATGCAGCCCTTCCGGTTCTGGTGTCATCCCTTCTGACCGAGGGCTGGAATACCTTTCACAATGTGCCGGACCTCCGGGATGTGAGAACGATAAAAAGCCTGCTTTCCGACCTCGGGGCGGTCGTTGAAACGGACGGCAACGTGGTCCGGGTGGATGCCGGCGGACTCAGCAGCTATGAGGCCCCTTACGAGCTGGTGCGAACCATGCGTGCGTCCGTCCTGGTCCTCGGACCCCTGCTGGCCCGGTTGGGACGTGCCCGGGTTTCCTTGCCCGGGGGATGTGCCATCGGTGCCCGGCCCATCAATCTCCACCTTAAAGGGCTGGAACAGCTCGGCGCATCCATTTCGCTGGAGCATGGCTACATCGAGGCCGTGGCCCGGTCCCTGAAAGGGGCTGAGATCTATTTTGACCTTGTAACGGTGACCGGAACGGAAAACCTCATGATGGCAGCCGTGCTGGCCAACGGCCAGACCACGCTGAGGAATGCGGCTCGGGAGCCCGAAGTCATAGCCCTGGCCGACGTGTTGAATCAGATGGGGGCTCGGATTTCGGGTGCCGGGACGGCGGTCATCACCATCACGGGGGTCGACACCCTGAAGCCCACCACGTTTACGATTATACCCGATCGGATCGAGGCCGGCACCTTCATGCTTGCTTCGGGCGTCACAGGGGGGGACATCAGGATTTCGGGCTGCGAGCCGAACCACTTGAGGGCGACGATTCACAAACTGCAGCAGACGGGAATCATGGTGGAACAGGAAGGCACGGACCTGCGGGTCGTTAGGGGAAAAGAGATTTCGAGCGTCGATGTGAAGACCCTGCCCTATCCCGGATTTCCGACAGACATGCAGGCTCAATTCATGGTGCTCATGTGCCTTGCCAACGGCTTGAGTGTGATCTCTGAGACGATTTTTGAGAATCGATTCATACACGTCAGTGAACTTCAGCGCATGGGGGCAGACATCACCGTGTCCGGCAACGCTGCCGTGGTTAAGGGCGGCAGGCGTCTGACCGGAGCGCCCGTCATGGCGAGTGACCTGAGAGCGAGTGCCTCGCTGATCTTGGCCGGCCTTGCGGCAGAGGGAACCACCGAGGTTTCAAGGGTCTACCATATTGATCGGGGATATGAGCATATAGAAGAGAAGTTGTCCCGGCTGGGTGGTCGTTTGAGGCGGGTTCGTGAGTAAGTCAGTCAAGTTTGGCATCCTGTCACTGGCTTAAGGCAATGCCTGTTGTTCTATCTATAGGGCCAGAGTTTGGTGAAAACTCGCGGCCGTGGATTCGCTGATCGCGGCCTCCAATGCCTTTAGCGGGTTTGCATAGATCGTTGCAGGACATGGCCGTAGGCCTGCGTTCAGCGAACCCACTGGCCGCTGTCAAATGTCTGTGCAGTGGGAGTATTTTTTTGCTCAAGCCAAGAAGCCAGCGCGACCCCTGAAACATTTTGTCTCAAACGAGTTACAATTTGAGCTTTCACACCTAAAACCGAGTCTTAGACGCTGTGATTATGAGCGTTGCAGGAGAAAATGGGGGCGAAACTTGAGTAAAACATTTCTTACAAAAGAAACACCCGGAGAAAAGAGATCATGAGTACCATCGCACGCATTGAACTATTCCACGTGGCCGTCCCTTTGCCTGCCCGTTTCTACCCCAGCTGGATTCCGGGTTTCCCTCAGACGGAAAATCGTTTTACGCTGATCAAGGTGGTGACGAAGGATGGGGTGGAAGGCTATAGCGCCGGCCCGGCGATGGGGAGGGAAAGAGCCGGCCTCGGCGAACTTCTGGGTCCCTATCTCATTGGAGAAGACGCCACGGACACGGCCCTCATTCAGCAACGATTGCGCGAGGTCTCCTATCTGGGCTGGCGCAACCACTGGGTTGAGCCGGCCCTTTGGGACATTAAGGGAAAGATGGCGGGAAAACCGGTGTGCGAACTGTTGGGGGGCAAGCCCTGTACGGTCAAGCTTTATGCCTCAACGGGCGAAGTCAAGGAACCTAAGAAACGGATCGAGGAGGCGGAAGCCCGGTACGAAGAAGGTTTTCGCACGATCAAGCTGCGGGTTCATGACTTTGACGAGGGTGTGGACCAGCGACAGGTTGAAGAAACGGCCAAGGCCCTGGGCGATAGGATGAGAATCGCCGTCGATGCCAACCAGGGGTGGCGTGTCACGATTGTTCGCGATGCACCGCTGTGGAATTTAGATCGGGCAAAGCGCTTTGCCGACGTTTGCGCGGGATCTAATGTCGCATGGATGGAAGAGCCTCTTCCCATGGACGCCTACGGGGATCTCACGGCGCTGACGGCTTACAGTCGCGTTCCCGTCGCCGGCGGGGAACTGCACACCGCTGGGCTGCCTGAGCTTAAAATGATGATTGAGAAGCACTGCTACGACATTTTCCAGCCTGATGCGACCTTTACCGGAGGCATCGCCCAGACCTTTGAAGTTTCTAAGCTGTGCCGGCAACATGGCCTGAAGTACACGCCCCACACGTGGACAAACGGCATCGGCTTTGCAATTAATTTGCAGTTGCTGGCTGCCAGCGGGTTCGAAATGGAAACCGAGCTGGAGTATCCGATTAATCCCCCCGGCTGGACCGTGGAAGCCCGGGATGCGGTACTTGAAAAGCCCTTTGACCACGATCGTGGCATGCTGGAGGTTCCCAGCGAACCGGGTCTGGGTTTTAAGGTCAACCAGGCGGCATTGCGCAAATACGGGAAGCGCTACTTTGTGATGGACCGGAAACGGCTTGTCTGGTTTTCCCTCCGCACCCGTGGACTGGGGGTCTCGAGAGTCATCCGCCGGGAACAAAAGAAGAGAAGAAAGCGACAGGCCTCGGGACCTGGCTTATGATCTTACTCACCAGCCTGCTTCACCGAGAAGACCTCCAAGACATCCTCTTTCGATGGATGTCCAACAATCTTCTACAGGAGGACTGTGAGGCCGTTAAAGGCATCGTCAACTTCAACGTCCACATCGTCAATCTTTACCTTGACCGTTTCTCCCGCGATCTGTTCAATTTTCTCTCCGGAGGAGACACCTGGACCTTCGAAGTCTCTTCCAAGGGGGAGCTGAAAGACTTCGTCCTTGAACGGGCCCCATACACCAATGAGCGGTTGGATTATCTTAAAGACAAGTATAAAAAATATCCGGAAGACTTTTATCGGTCTGTGCCTTTTCGAGGCAAGATTTACTGCTCCGGTGGCAAGGCGGATCCATTCTATCTCGGTCATTCGAGAATCAAGAGATTTCGAAGGGTCGCCGAAAAGGCCTCACGGCGCATGGTGGAGATCACATTCGACCAAATCAGAATGAATGCCGACGCCCTGGCCGCTGAACGAGCCTCACAACTCGGCATCCCCAAGGAACACCTCGTGACCCCGGTTGAAAAACAAAGAGAAGAATTCGCTCACGCGGAGCGAAGATTCCTGAAACACCTTAGAGCGGGCCAGTTCCATCCGAATCAACAAACCATTAACTCGGCAAAGATTCAAGACGTGGCAGGGGTTAAGGCCATTGTGGAGGGTGATCGAATCCCTGTCCTCGAAAAGTTCTTCCGCGATACGCCGGACTACAGCATCGCAGAGAAAGAACAGCATGTTGGTAACTACGATGCGGTGAATTACATCATTTGCGTGAGGCTGGACAAGAAGGCGTTGATCGACAACCCGCCCGACAGCCGGGCTGTCGACGTCCTTTCAGCTCGAGGCATGGAGAGGGGCAAGATTATCGAAGACTACAAAACCTTTGTGGAAACCGGCGAAGATTACGTCTATCTTGAGCTGATTGCCAGCAACTACTCAGAGATGATTGAATCTGAGTTCGGCCGATGTATGCACGAAGAGAGAATTCTTGCGCAGCGGGAACAGGCCGAATACAAGTCCTCGATCGCGAGAAATGTCAGATACATTACGGAATACCTCTTCCTCTTTGCCATTTCCGGAAAAACATGCCCTGAACAGCTTCCGGTCAGGCTGTGGGAAAAAACCATGCCTGATACCTACGACCACGCCATCAGGGCCCTCTGGGACATACCGACCATGCCGGTTCTTTAGAAAGGCCTTATCCGGCGGATAGCAACAGGACGCTGGACGTGGTGCGAGACAGGGGTTTGCCTGAACCGGACGATACAATACAGTCTCCAATAATGATCGTCCTGCCCTTTTTGAACACCTTTCCCTCGGCGATGAGGTCGCCTTCCCTGGCCGTGGCCAGGAAATTATTTTTGAGTTCTATCGTCGCAATACCTTCCCCCGGCCGCAGAAGGGTCATCACCGCATGGGCAATGGTCTCGCTTGCCATCGCCACAATCAGTCCTCCCTGCACGACCCCGGAGCCCTGGATAAACGCCTTTCTAACAGGCATTCTGAACCGGGCGTAGCCATCGGCCAGTTGTTCCAAAATCATGCCCATGAAATCGAGGAATGGATTCGTGGATGTGTCGCCCGATCGCAGGCGTTCAAGATATTTCGGAAAATCGTTCAATTCTTTTCTCTCCATGATCTTGGGCTTTTGTTCTTCCAGGCTTTAGGGGGGCGGCGTGCTGGAAGTGATTTTAAAAAAACGATCACGAAAACACGTCTCTTCTCAAGGCGAATGCCGCAAAAACTGAAAGCACGAAAAGTGCACAAGAGATTTCGTGTCTTTGTACTTTCGTGTTTTCGTGATAAAGTTCTTTTGGTTATGGGAGTTGTTCGCGTCACAAAGAGTAATTTTCTTATGATACCGCGTCCTGTTGTCTTCACTCCACCAATCGATGTCTGAAGGCATAGTGCATTAATTCCGCGTTCTTCTTCATCTTCATCTTTTCGAGAATACGCGTTCTGTACGTACTGATCGTCTTTATACTCAGACAGAGTTTGTCTCCAATAGTCTTTACGGTCTCTCCTTTAGCAATAAGACACATCACCTCATACTCACGGTCCGACAGGGTTTCATGGAGCGGCGCTTCCGTGTCCACATCCAAATCATAGGCCAATTTTTCCGCCAGGGAAGGGCTGACATACTTTCGCCCCGAGGCCACTTTGCGTATCGCTGAAATCAATTCATCCGGAATGCTCTCTTTGGTTAAATAGCCGGATGCGCCCGCTTTTAATGCACGCACGGCATATTGTTCTTCAGGATACATTGTCAGCATCAAAACCGGCAGCCTCGGTTTTTCGTGCTTGAGCTGTCTCAAAACATCCATGCCGCTTTTTCCCGGCATATTGATGTCTAAAAGCACCACATCCCAGTCATCCTTGTTGATCAGCTGCAATACCTCATGGCCATTTGCCGCTTCTCCACCGACCAGCATATCGCCCGCTTCCTGGACAATCTGTTTGAGTCCTTCTCTGACGACGGAGTGATCGTCGGCTATAAGAATTCTTATCATGTTTCCTCCTCGTTCAGGGTGCCCGACGGCCGCCGGACCGGAAATGGTCGATTTGCCCTCAAGGGAACAGCAACAACTGTGCCACTCTGACATGAGGGTCGTCACAGGGGACGGTTTCCCTCAAGAGCGATTCTCAAAATAACGTTCCAATTCGGAATGAGTCGACGCAAAGGCGGGCGAGGATAAATTACGCCTCTACACTCAAAACTATGCATGTACCCGTAAGGAAGGGGTTTACCCCCTCCCGGTATGGTATTTTGGGGTCGCACAATCGGAACATATTTGTGAGAACCCCTATAACTCTTTTCTTATAAGATTTCAACAATTTCAAGCTCAAACCCAGCCCTTTGTCACAAGAGCGAACAGCACGGCCAAAAGAATCAGATAGGCCATGAGCTCTCCCCTTTTTCCTGAAATGTGATCGGCACCCTCATTTTCTTTAGCCAGCCACAAGGCGCCTGTCCGTTCCCCTTCCGAGTTCAGCCGTTTCATTGTCTCTGCCTCCTCCGGTCATGTTCATGGCGTCGCCCTTTGTCCTTTGTAATCTATAGACGTAAAGAGAAGCGGTCTCTTACAGGCGTGAAAACCGATTTTTTCGCGGACCCACGCTCAACTTTAGTCTGCTACGCTCTAACACCAAACGGCAAAAACCTCTCCCCTTGACTTTAGTCGGCATTCGTGGCCCTATTCAGGTCTCTTCCCGTAACTTCACGGAAAACCCTGTGGACCTGGGTGTCTACGGCCGGACTGTTTGGTCGGGAGACGACAAAAGGTGCGTTGTCCATAGGCTGGAGGGCTAAGATGGTCTCAGAGATGAAACCCGGGCACCAGAAACTTCTTGGTGCCATCTCAATGTGGTTCTTTGTGTTGTTTCTATGCCACACACCGGTCTCGGCTGCTGTGATTCGCGTCAAACCCTTGTCCGCAGGAGGAAACGACAACTACGCGGGCCAGGATTGGAACCACGCCAAGGCCACGGTGCAGGGTGCCGTCAATGCAGCCGCGGCGGGGGATCAGATCTGGGTTGCCGCGGGGACTTATGAGGAACACATCCACAACAGGGTCGTCAATGACCAGGCGGTCAATGTGGCGTTGTATGGCGGATTTGCGGGCATTGAGAATGATCTGTCCGAGCGGGATTGGAACATCAATCCGACCATTCTGGATGGCACAAGCAGCGGCACAGTCGTCACCATAACCGGCGGGGCCGGGCCGGAGACTCGCCTGGACGGGTTTTACATAACCAGGGGCCTCGGCGGCATCTCTATTTCGAATTCTGCTCCTAACATCGAAAACAATACCATTAAAGAAAATACCGGGCCGGGCATCACCATCGTTAAATACAAGATTATTCAAATTGATCCGCCTGTCGTTGAGCATCCGACTATTACTGCAAACAGCATTGTTGATAATGCTGCCGGTAATGGTGGCGGTATCGTTGTAGCGGGTGATCTTCTCACCAACCTTGTCCCGCCTCCCGCTTCTTCGCCGGTCATTACCCAGAACATCATTGCCCGGAACACCGCGGCCCAGAACGGCGGCGGGATCGGCTGCTGGGGGCACACGGCGGCCGTCATTTCAGACAATTATATCATAGCTAATTCCGCCACGACCTACGAACCGGGTTGGGATGGGGATGATCCTGTGGGACCCTGGCTGGTCGGCGGCGGCGGCATCTTTGCTTCCAAGAGGGATATCGGTGGAACGCCGGTGGAGTATGCCATCTGCGCGCCCTTGATCATCAACAATGTGGTGGCCGCCAACGGGGCCTTACTCGGCGGCGGCATCTGCATCGTTGACTATCCGCTGCTTTCAGAGCCGAACAATCCGCCGCCCGTCGTGACCAACAACACCGTGGTCGCCAACAACGGGTCGGGCATTTACTGGGGGGATACCTTTCCGACGGTTCGCAACAACCTGGTGGCCTTCAACACCTGGGGGCTCCAGCAGGATCAAAGTTCGTCTCCCACCCTCGGGTACAATAATGTGTATGGCAACATGGTTCAGGACGAGAAATCCGATTACCAGGGGATCGCGGATCAGACGGGAGTGAATGGAAATATTTCTGCGGATCCCGAAATGGGAAACTACAGGGTGGGGGAGTTTCATCTTCAACCGGGCTCGGCCTGCATAGACGCCGGCTTGCTGGATGCCGTTGATGTCGGGTGGACGGATGTGGACGACCAGAACCGGGTGATCGGCGGTGGCGTGGATATCGGGGCTGATGAGTCTGATGGCACCTCCTGGGTCGTTTCAGTGCCGATCATTCATGTTCGTTTGGGCGGTGATGATGCCAAGGATGGTTTGACGTGGGCAGCGGCAAAAAGCACCGTGACCGGCGGCATTGCCGAAGCAGCCAAAACCGGCGGGGAGGTCTGGGTGGCTGCAGGCACGTATGTCGAGCATATTGCCATTCCAGCCTTTGTCTATCTCTACGGCGGATTCGACGGAACCGAGACGGACCGGGACGGGAGGGATTTCGCGGAAAACATCACCACTCTGGACGGCGGCGGTGTCCCCACCGTTGTTTTGAGCAAAAACGCGGGCTATCTGGTGAGTGCGCTGGATGGTTTCACCGTGCAAAATGGGGGCGTCTACCGGGGGTCTGTAGTTCCCGAGGTATCCTGGGGCGTCGAGGGCCGTGGCGGCGGGATCCGGAGTGCGGTGACCGGACTGTATATCAGCAACAACACGATCAGGCGGAACTCCTTTGGCAATCCCTTTGATAATGCCAACAGGCGGGGCCATGGTGCGGGCATCCACGGCTATCTCAGCCATTCCGTTATTCATGGTAATACGATCACAGAAAACGAAATTCTAAATACCTTTGACGGCAGTGGTGCGGGGATCTACTTTAAATTCTCCATGCCCTTGATCGAGGCAAACACGATCACTCAGAATCACGCCCGGTACGGCAGCGCCATTTACTGTCTGTTTTCGATCCCTAAGATTGTTGGGAACGTCATTGAAGACAATGCCATGTATGATTCGTATCCTTTGCCGCTCTATTTCGGCTCTGTTGAAGGCGCGATCACGCTTGACCAGGGTGAAGACTTTTTGATCGAGGGCAATGTCATAGCCGGAAACACCGCTGGAACCGGGGCAGGCATCAACGTGAAGACAAACCTTGCGGGTCGTATTCAGAATAACCTTATTCTCAATAACACGGCCTATGATCCGACGGCTTTTGGTGGCATGGGGGGTGGCATTTATTGCCTGGTCCCCACCAATGCCGTGGAGAATTTGTATATCGTGAACAACACGATCGTGGGGAACACGGCAACTTACGAACTTCTCCAACTTGAGCAGGGCGGCGGGATTGCAATTTCTCTTCCCCCTTCGCTGCCGCTTCCAGAGACACCGCCCCCCGGCATGCTGACGATTGCGAACAATATTATCGCCTTTAACTCTTCGGGTATTTTTGAGACCCTGACGTCTCCGATGATTGCTCCCAGCCTGCTGAGTAATGATGTGTTCAACACCGGAGCAAACTACATCAATCTTTCAGCCGGGGTAGCCGACGTGTCTGAGAACCCCGTCTTGGTGGATCGAGACGGTCCTGATGACGATCCAGCGACCATAGAAGATAATGACTATCACCTCTCGGCGAGTTCCCCATGCATCGATTCAGGCACGGCCGAAGGCGTCAATTTGCCGGCAACGGATTTTGAGGGTCAAGTGAGGGTGTTTGATGGGGACGACAATGGCACGGCCATCGTGGACATCGGTGCCGATGAGTTCGTGGTTCCGCCCCGGGGGGACTTCGATGGCGACGGAGATGTGGATATTGCCGACGCCCTTTTTATTTTGCAGTTGTTGACTGGGGGCGGTCAGCCCTCGAATGGGTATGAAACCGCTGACGCAAACGGAGATGGCAGGGTGGATATGAAAGAGGCGATCTATGCCTTGCAGAAGATCTGCGGGTTGAGATAGCGAGAGGCTCTCTGAGCTACTTGCTTTGGTCGCAGAGGCATAAGCACAAGCCCCTATCCTCTGTCTCATCCTCCTCAAAGCAGGGACATTTTTCCTTGCCCTCTCCCAGACCCTCTCTGTCCGGGTGCATGCATCTTGCCATGCAAGGCGTCCCATCTGCATCCCACCAAATTCTGCAATCGAACCATTTGCATTGCCAGCAGACGATCATTGGTTCTTCCTCCAGTTTCAAAAACCGAGGACCCGGGTTAGTAATGCTTCACGCGAAAAGTCTCATCACCGCCATCGGCACTCACTTCTAATCGATGTATTCATAGGAATCCACGATCGCCCAGAACTGTTCTTTCTCGGATTCAAAGAGCGATTCAGGACAAGCAAAGGACAGGAGCGTGAACCGCCCCTTTTCCTTAAAGATCGCCGTGATGATTTTCATTCCGCGGGCTCCCCTTACCTCGGGCGTACCTTTTACAACGGTTACACCCACCCAACCGTTGTCACATTCCATCCGGCCACTACTCAGAATTTCCACGCCTCGAACCGTTTCCAGCTTCTGCCGGTGGATCGTCAGGTAGTCCTCAAGCCCAAGATCCTCCGACACCGGGTCGACCTCGATCTGAGCCGTCATCCCCGGCTCGCTGAGCTCGGCCAGCATCACGTGATAGGAGGGTCTGTCTTCCGTCGGTCTGGTCCAGGCCGCCTTCAGGTAATCCGTTGTCGGCTCGGTAAACACTTTCCACCTGTCGCTTGGAAAGGTCACCTTCATGTGCTGATGCTCGTTGACATAGGTGAAGGTTCCGGCTTGCTGGGTCCAATTTCCGATGAAATTGTAGGCCGAAAACGCACAAGACGAAATGATCATCCCGAACCAGGTGACCAGTGTAATGGATCCTATTTGCGCAATCCTATTCGTTGTCACGACATGCCCCCTATCTCCTCTCGTCCCCAGTTATAGATACCATATCGAACCTCCGAATACAAAATGGTTTCCTTTCTCACCCGCATAGGAACCCGGAGTTCCGGTTATCTCGTATGTTCGGAATTGGCGGTTCTCATGTTGAAATAACCTATTCCTCTCAAGCAGTTCAGTTGACCGTTCGTCGTTTTATCCCTGCCTGTTCACGGGACCTCCCACACGATTCGGAACTATCCGTTCCGACCGACCCTCCCGGGTGATTTCAATAACCATGCGATTTCAGTTGGTTACGTCTCTGGCACTAGGATTGCGACTGTTTGAAGCAGAAAAAGAAGGTGAAACACTAAGATAAAGGCTTCCTATGTTCGGACTACCACTTAGAATGATCAAGGAAATGCTGAACTGGAGAGTGTCGGTGGACATCCTCCTGATCGCTCTATTGATATACTTCACCTATCGCACATTACGCCGACTGGGGACATGGAAGATTGTCGCGGGGGTGTTTATCGCGGCGGTCTTTTTTGTCGTGGCAGACATTCTGGACCTGACAGGCGTCACCTGGATTTATTCCAATTTCAGTCATATAGCCGTCATCGCCCTGATCGTTATTTTTCAACCTGAATTGAGGAAGGTTTTTGAAAGGGCCGCATCTCTCAGACGTAAGGAGATCGGCAAAGAAGGGTCCGGTTTGTCGATTGTCATGGCCGACGCGGTCTTCGCCCTGGCCGAACAAAAGAGAGGGGCGATCATCGTGTTTCCAGGGAAAGAACCGATTCAACAATGGCTGTCCGGCGGCATTACTCTCGATGCCGACCCGAGTTTTCCCCTTATCATGAGCATCTTCGATCCGCATTCGCCGGGCCACGACGGTGGTCTCGTTGTTGATAACGGAAAGTTGACCCGTTTCGGCGTGCGCCTCCCCTTGTCGAGAACCAAGACTTTGCCTGAGGAACTGGGCACCCGCCATCATGCCGCTATGGGGCTTTCCGAAGTGTGTGATGCCTTCGTTGTGGTGGTCTCCGAAGAGACGGGGCAGGTTACGACCTTTTGCCAGGGGCGGTTCCAGAAAGCGGAGGAAAGAAATGATGTGGCGTCAGGACTCACGTCCCACTGGGCAAGAACGGCGTCTTACACGCGTCCCATGGTGAGGGGAAGAAAGAAATGGAACCACGTTTGGGAGATAGCGTTAAGTATCGTTCTGGCTTTCGCATTCTGGTACACCGTGATCGTCTCCCAGGGGGAATTGCGTGAAAGGAGCCTTTCTGTTCCCATTGAATATGTGGCCAGCCCTGCCGAACTTGCCCTTGTGGGTGACAAGCCGGCGGAGGTGAAATTGCACTTGGCCGGGCCTAAGTCGGACCTTGATTCAATGAATCCCTCTCAACTGAGCGTCAAAATCGATCTCTCCGAGGCCAAACCGGGCAAACAGACTTTTGTGGTTGCCGAGTCGAATGTCAAACTTCCCAAAAGGGTCAAACTCCTGGATGCTGAACCATCCAGCTTCGAGCTCTCGCTTCAGGAAATTGTGCAGAAAGAGTTTATGGTCAAACCCCAGCTGGTGGGCAGACTGCCGGGCAACTTAAAACTTGTCTCGATTGAGGTTCGACCTCACAAGGTGCGAGCTTTTGCTCCCCTGGCTCCTGGAGAAGCGGAGGACTTCACCGTAATGACGACCCCGGTTTATTTGGAAAGCATCAAGGAAAATACGAAGCTGTTCTGCAAAATAATAGCCCCTCCAAGCATACAGCCCACGGACAAACGCTGGCCTGACGTTGAAATCGTGATCAACGTCGACTCTAACCAACAATAAGACGGGCCACACCCTTTGGGCACCTGATGAAAGCTCACCTACTACAGCTGCGCTCTGCTGAAAATACTGTTGTTTGGAAGGCAAAATAGGGTGTTTACGGTATTGTCTATTTTCCCTTGGGGGGAGAGTCTTTCAAATATTTTGCTTCAAACCGTTTATAACACGGTGCTCACACTCAAAATCAAGCTTTGGACGGTGTGGCTATGAGCTCTATGCCAGAAGAGCCGTGCGAAACTTGTTAATAAGCAAGATAACCCTATTAAGAGGAGGAACCGAGAATGAAAGGAAAGAGGTTTCATTGGGCAGGGTTGGTCGTGGTTGTGGCGATGATTCTGCCGTTGTTCATTGTGACGGCAACGCCCGCCATCGAGGTGCTGACGGAGGCAGAAATACTCGGCACAGATGTTCTCATGAGACAACGACTGGTCAAGGCGGCGGACAACGCCATCTATCTGTTTGACGCTTCTGCCGCCATGCAGGCAAAGTTTCTGGATCCGAACATGTCGCGGTACGACATCGCCAGGAAGTTCATGAAGGACAGAAACGAGGTTCTGCCTGACCTGGGATACAACTTCGGCTTGTACTTGTATACGCCGTGGACGGCTGTCTATCCCATGCAGGCCTATGACCGTGAGAAATTTGCCAAAGCCCTTGACAGCCTGCCGGCTGAACCGGGCGGCGGTCCAAAAGAGCTGCAGAAGGCCCTTCTCGAGGTCGGATCCATGTTGCCGAATCTGAGCGGCAGGACGGTGGTATTTATTTTCACCGACGGAAGAATAACCGATGAGCCGGGAAGATCCCCTGAAGGCATAGCCGAAGAACTTGCTGGAAAATATGACGTCTGTTTCTACATTATCAGCACAGCAGACGATTGGGCCAGCGAGAAAATGGCAATGGACCTGGCTCCGGCAAACTTCTGCTCAAGAGTCATTCCCTTTGCAGCCTTCATGAACAACCCGAATTATGACACGGGAGCCCTCTACGCGATAAAGGCCAAAGATTCTGCAGACAACATTCTGTTTGCGTTCGACAAGGCCGACGTTCGTCCGGAATTCTATGGGAAACTGGATGAACTGGGGACATTCCTCCAGAATAACCCCAAGACCTTCGCGGTGGTTGCAGGTTATGCGGACGAGGTGGGCAGTCTGGAATACAATGGCAGGCTGTCCAGAAGAAGGGCTGAAAACGTCGCTGCCTATCTTGAGCACAAATTCAATATATCCAAGGAGCGGATTATCGGGCTTTGGTACGGCAAACTTAATCCCGTTGCCGACAATACCACGGAAGCAGGCCGGGCATTGAATCGCCGCGTTGAAACGGCCGTGGGCCTGATGAAATAGGAACAAGGCCCGCCTTAACCGCTTCAAACGATTACAAAGAAGGGGACGTTCGCACAGAACGTCCCCTTCCCGCAAATCCGGGTCAAACCGTATTTGTGAAAGAGGGAGAATCGTGGTGCGTAAAATGATCTCGTCGGCCCTTCCAGGACCGGCTGATGATCGTAACGTTTTGTAACACCACACCATGAGCCCACTTTCCTGAAAAGCGTCCCCGGCTTCTCCGCAGCTGCAATCCACCTGTCAGACCCTTCCTGGTATCATCATTGCAAACGATTTGGAGTGCCTGCCCGCGAGGGCCAGTCCCGTCCAGCAAGGTGTAATTTGATGCTATGTCTGCTCGAAACCGGTCATGGGTCTATCCTCGGCCCCTGATTCCTCTCCTTCTCGCCCTCATGGCAGGCCTGGTTGGGGGGCTTCGGCTCCCCAACCTTCCGGGGACCTTTCTTGCGATTCTATCGACATTTGGTTTTTTGACGGTCTTTCTATGGAAAAGGAAAGGCCTTTGCGTGTTTCCCCTTTTACTGTGCTTTTTCCTCGGTTACTGGATGCTCCAGGGCCGGACAACACTTCGACTTCCCTCCAACCATGTCTTCCGCTTTATTGACGATGAGCGATGGCACATGATCGGGACCGTGGATGCCCGGCCTGAGCTCTTCCCTGACAAGACGCGCTTCATCCTGAAGACAGAATCTCTGTCCAGGGAGGGCATCTTCCACAACGTCACGGGCGCAGTCAGGGTCACCGTTCGGGAGCCGGTCGGGCCGTTGAGAGCCGGGGAGCGCGTGACGTGCCATGCAAAGCTCAGAGAGGTTCACAACTTCAACAATCCGGGTGACTTTGATTACCGTCGCCACATGGGCTTTCAAAATATCTGGGTCACGGCATCGGTTTCCCGGGCAAGCGCTGTCATTAGAATGCCACCGGGAAAGACCGGCTATTCTGCTCGGGCCATAGCCTCCGCAAGAGACGCTGTGTCGATGCTTATCGACAGGGCCACCGCACAACGACCCGACGGTGTGCGGGGTGTGATGAAGGCGCTGCTCATCGGAGATCGAACGGCGCTCTCTCAGGAGATGAGAGACACGTTCGGCCGCACCGGTACTGCACACCTTCTGGCCATATCAGGGCTTCATATCGGCATTGTGGCAACCCTTGCCTTCTGGGGCTTCCGATTTATTCTTGGCCGGTCAGAAAGGGTGCTTCTGGCGGCCTGGGCGACCAAGGGGGCTGCAATCCTGAGTCTGTTTCCTGTCCTTTCTTACGGGGTTCTGGCCGGCATGTCCCCGGCGACTCAACGCGCGGTGATCATGGTGGCGGTTTTCCTGACGGCCTTGCTCTTCGAACGGGAGCGCGATGCCATGAACACCCTGGCCGTGGCGGCTTTGGTGATTCTACTTACAAGTCCTACAGCCCTTTTTGCTATCTCCTTTCAACTTTCATTCACCGCAGTTTTTGCCATCCTCTACATGCTCGGAAATCTCTCTTTTGTCATTCAACTCAAAGGCCGCCCCCCAAACCTGTTCACGCGGCTCGCCCTTTTCTTGTGTGTTTCAGCAGCCGCGATCCTCGGGACCCTTCCCCTGGCTCTTTATTATTTCAATCAAATTTCTCTCGTCGGAATGCTGGCCAATTGCTTCATGGTCCCGCTCATCGGATTCGCCGTTGTTCCATTGGGTTTGTTAGGGGTTCTTTTCTTGCCTGTGAGCTCAACCGTCGCCCTTTGCCTCATGAAGGTCGCCGCGCCGATCCTGGCGTGGTCCCTGAGCTTGGCCGCATCCTTTTCAGAATGGCCCTTTGCCGCGGCCAGAACGGTGACGCCGAGCCTGATTGAGATCGGGCTCTACTATGCTCTGTTCTTTGCCGTGCTGAATTATCGAAGCACCCGGTGGGGAAAACCGGTTCTTCTATGCCTTCTTGTCATCTTGCTGGCTGATGTCAGCTACTGGGTCCGTGAGCGCTTCTGCCGCGGTGACTTGCGTATGACCGTGCTTGATGTGGGCCAGGGCAGTTCAGCTTTGCTGGAGCTTCCGGGCGGGGTGTGTATTCTGGTGGACGGCGGCGGATTCTACGACAATCGTTTTGATGTCGGGGCCCGGGTGGTGGCCCCTTTCCTGTGGCAGAAGAAAATCGCCACGGTGGATATTCTGGTGCTCTCCCACCCGCATCCGGACCATTTGAACGGGTTGGTCTTTATCGCCGATCATTTCAACGTCCGGGAGACCTGGATGACCCGGGAAGCCGTGCAGACCCGTCCCTACCATGCCCTCATGGATATCATTTCAGACAAAGGCATCCAAGTGAAGGGACCTGAAGCCCTTGCCCGACCGCTCACCATTCATGGGGTGCGAATCGAGACCCTCTATCCCCCGATCGATTTTCTGGAGCGAAAGAGCCAAGAGGGCTGGCGAACCGGGAACAACAATTCCCTGGTGCTCAAGGTGTCATTCAAAGACGTTTCTTTTCTGTTGCCGGGCGATACGGAAGTTGAGGCCGAGAGGGAACTCGCGGATGCGGCTTGCGGTCATCTCAAGAGCAACGTGCTGGTCGTCCCGCACCATGGAAGCCGGACTTCGAGCACCATGATGTTTTTGAAGTGCGTGCAGCCGGACGTTGGGGTCATCTCATCAGGATGGAAAAACATATTTCGGTTTCCCCATGACCAGGTGCTCGATCGTTACCAGGCCATGGGCTGTGAGATATACCGGACCGATCTCCAGGGGGCGGTGACCATCACCACGGATGGAAAGGGGCTCGATGTAAAAACCTTTCTTCCGGAATAACTTTTGGAAGAATCTGACGTCTCACGTATGAATACCGTCTCATGAGGTCTTCTTTGTTTCTTTGCAATCGAGACTTCTATCTATACCCCACCTAACCACCCTTAATATTGACAAAAAGTTGCCATTTTGGTAGCCTCGCTTTAGTGTCTTTGCCAGAGTCCGTTTAATAAGAACGAAAAGTACGCTTTTCTGTTTCTGGACAGGCCAGATGAGTAGAAACGTATTGCGCTACAAAACTCAGTGGGCAGCTCAATTCTTCGCTGCTGCAGAACTCACCAGGCGTGGATACTTGGTTTCGCTCACATTTGGAAATGCTCCTGTGTCTGACTTACTTGTGCAGAGCCCTCAGGGGAGTCACTTCACTGTGGATGTGAAGGGTCAGTCCACAAAGAACTTTTGGCTGATTCAGCGACGACCCGAAAGCCCCACCCACTATTTTATCTTGGTCTATCTTCCTAAGCATTTCGGTGCGCCGCAGTATTTCGTAATTTCGTCGGACGAACTTATGAAGCTCAGACAAGAATACGAGCAAAGAATGCGTCAACGAGCAACCTATAGAGACGACCTTGGCGGAATAAACTGGTCGACTGCATTGGTATATGAGGATCAGTGGGATAAGCTTCCTGAATGAAAGAATCGAATGTCCAGCGCTGGTTTTCAGACGGAGGTCTCTAATTTCACCTGTTGGCTTTTCCTGGCCCAGTTTCACGGTCGTAGTTCCATTCTGTATGCAGAAGGGTCATAGTGACACAATAAAGGAGCATCAATAGCCGTATTGATCCCCGAACCCATAATTACTGACAGAGGTTCTAAGACATGAAAGCAATCAGGTCGCCTATATGGTCATATACGGACGGCAAGAGGTCTATCCAGAGATGCAGCCTCAAAGACATGAGACAAGCCCGTGGTTTTTCCGTAAAAACCTACGAGGAGCTTATTCGGCGTGTGGCGGCCTTGTCATTCAGGAATCCGGAGTATATTCTTTTCTTCCGGGGACAACCCACTGATCACCGCAATAAAAAAGGATTGACAACGCTTCATCCTACCATTTTCAGGGGCCAGTCGAAAAGGTACCCGGGGAATTCGGCTTTTCGGTTTGATAGACTGAAAAGAGCTGAACGAGAGCTTGTGAACATTTACAGCCTGGGCGGAACGCGGAGATTAAGGAGATATAAGATATTGCGCTGGGCCATCCTCCAGCACTACGAAGTGTGCGACACGCCTCTACTCGACTTGACGCATTCACTGCGCGTGGCATGCTCTTTTGCCCACATAGATAATTCAACTACGGAAAGTTTTGTGTACGTATTAGGTTTTCCGCACTTGAGTGGAAGCGTTACAGCGTCATCTGATCAGGGAATACAGGTTGTAAGGCTTTTGAGTATTTGTCCTGCTTCTGCCCTTAGGCCCCACTATCAAGAGGCATATGTGGCCGGAACTTATCCAACAATAACGTTGGAAGAGAAACGAGAATATGCGACTTACGAGTTTGACTTCTCAAGGAGACTGGTCTGCAAATTAAGGATTCCAAGAGAAAGGTTCTGGAACCAGAAACTCTTTCCGAAGATGCCACGTGACGCTTTATTTCCAGACAGGGCGGACGATTTGAAGAAGATAGCAGACAAGGTGCTTAAGAGAGTTCCGGTTCGGCAGTCAGTTTTGTAACAAGCCTTGCTCTGGGCAGATCAGGCTGCCCGGTTCACGTGGTCCACATAGGCGGCCTTACCTCTAAGCTGTTGCTGTCGACCCAACCGCTCAGTTTCCGAGAGGCTGCTAATTTCATATTTCTCAAAGATGTGTTGTTCTTTTCGCCACTCCCGCCTTGTTTTTCGTGGAACATGCGGTCGTTTTCTGTTCACCGTAAGACCCGTCACAAGCTGAGGTCGGTGCCGCCCACAAAATGATTCCTTGTCTTGGTTCAGCGTGAAGGAATACTGGCCAATAATCTCTTTCGCTTTCTTCTTGAATGAGCTACGGATAAAAGGCCCCGAAAAAACAAGATCGTCGCAGTAACGAGTGTAGGCTATCCCATAAAGAAGCACCAGATTCTCCAGTCTTACGTCCAACTTCCGACATACGATGTTGGCAATATCAGTACTCATTGGTCCACCCTGACATAGATTGGGGTCAAATCTTTAATCTTGACAATTTGACCAGTTGCTCACTTAATTCGTTGAACTTTTTCTTCAATTTTGGTTCGTTCTCAAGCCTGATCTGAAGTCTCCTTCTGGCCTGGCTGACGCCACTGTAGTCTATCCCCCCTACCAGTCTGCCAATTTCGGGTTGCGGAATTCTGCAAAAACGGTATAGCAATTCCATCAGCATTGTTCTTTCTATGGTCTTTTTCCCTCGCCGGCAAATACGCTCTTTGGGTTTGCCAACCAAATGGACAAAATGGTCAATGAGTTGTTCCGGATCAAATGTCCTGGCCAGTTGCCTCAACGCGGGCTGCTCCCTTTGGGCCGCCTCCTTATCAAGAAACCTCTCCTTGATCCGCTTGACGAAATCGGCATCCCCGACAATTCCCTTTCCTTTGCCCAAATCCAGGGGGTTTTCCGGCATCTCTCCAAGGCCCTGTTTGATGAATTGACGATACCTGTCCCTGCCCTTTCGATTATCCCCACCCTTATAATCCAAGATGGTTTCATAGCTCAGGAAATCTCTTCTCTTCCGCACCGAGAAATACCCCGGTAAACTGCTGCTCCTGTACTCAGAAAGCATATCCCATCTCTCCTCAAGCGACATTTTCGAAAAGGCCCTGACTCGAACCGGATTAAGGTGAATATAGCGAGAAACCTCAAGAAGATAATTATCAGCATCGATCAGAAAAGCTTTATATCTTCCTTGATAAAGGTGCCCGATGCGGCGATGCCTTCGATTGAACGCTGACGTGTAGGATATGTTGAAATGACGCATGAACTCAGACAGGTTGCCATCCGGCGTGGTTACCAGCAGATGGAAATGGTTTGTCATACAAACATAGGCAAGAATGGAAACATTGAAGATGGCTGAGGAAAGAGAAAGCTTCTGAAGAAAGACCTCCTCGTCCTGCCCGTCTGCGAAAATCGGCTTACGCTCGTTCCCGCGGCAAGTGACGTGGTAATAGGCGTCGGGATATTGTATTCTCAGGGCTCGGGCCATACGTAAATATGGCCAAAACCGAAGCTTTTGTCAAGATTAAAGATTTGACCCCAA
>Ga0307423_1000073_pt1 | contig 55924 bp, 52 predicted proteins | sample SalMarWE160310MG_FD_202154 | JGI IMG/M metagenome (GOLD analysis project Ga0307423, IMG submission 202154) | Salt marsh sediment microbial communities from the Plum Island Ecosystem LTER, Massachusetts, United States - WE1603-10 | ecosystem: Environmental > Aquatic > Marine > Intertidal zone >...
CGGATTAGGATGGGCTGGCTGCTCCAATGACCGGGAGGCTCCGAATGCGCTTCCGACTCGCCGGGTGGCTGGCCGCCACGGTCGCCGGCGCCGCATTGGCCGCACTCGCTTCTTCCGCCGGCGACGATGCGCGCAGTTGCGATCGCTCGCGGGGCTGGCAGGTCTTCGTGAAGTGCCAGCCCTGTCACACGGCCGAAGCCGGAGGCCCGCACGTCGTCGGTCCCAACCTCAACGGGGTGATCGGGCGAAAGGCGGGCACAGCTCCTGGCTTCAACTACTCTCAAGCGTTTCAGGGGGCCGAATTCACCTGGGACCGCGAGAAGCTCGATCGGTACCTCGAGAACCCGGCGGCATTCGTCGACAGCAACTGGATGCCGTTCACCGGACTCAAGCGGAGTGAGGATCGGCAAGACATCATCTGCTTTCTGGAGGACCAGGCCAGTGAGTGACGAGAAGACAGGCTCGAGCCGCGGGCGCTGGACGCGGCGGCAGTTCGTCCGGAACGCTGGTCTCGGGGCGCTGGCCGCGACCGGACTCGCGCGCGGGGAGACCGCCTTCGGTGCGGAGCAGGGGGAGGAAGAGGAGCCTCGGAGCGGCGGATCCCCTTCCCCCGACTACGACGCGATCGTCCTCGGGGCCGGATTCGCGGGCGTGACGGCGGCCCGGGAGCTGCGAACGAACGGGCTCCGGGTGCTGCTCCTCGAGGCGCGCCCTCGCATCGGCGGCCGGACCTTCACATCGGAGGTCGGAGGACACGACGTCGAGCTGGGGGGTTCCTTCGTCCACTGGACCCAGCCGCACGTCTGGGCCGAGATCACCCGCTACGGGCTCGAGATCGAGGAGGCCGCTCTCACGGCACCCCCGCGGAGCGCATGGGTGACCTCGGGTGAGCTGCGGGAGGGAAGCTTCGATGATTTCTCGCTGCTGGCCTTCCGCGGCGCGGGGGCCTTCTTCTTCGACGCGATGCAGGTTCTGGAGCGCCCTCACGATCCGCTCTTCGTGCCGGGCGTCGCGGAAGTGGATCGCCTGTCGGTCGCGGACCGCCTCGATGGACTGCGTCTTCCGGAAGACCAGCGCGACATCATGGACGCCATCTTTTCCACCTCCTGCCACTGCTCTCCCTCCGAGGCGGGCGTGGTCGAGATGCTGCGCTGGTACACCTTGCCGGGTGCGAGTCTTCAGGCCTACGCGGACTCGGTGGGTCGTTATTGGCTCCGCGGCGGCACGCGGACGCTGATCGAGGGGATCCTCGCCGACGGCGAGCCCGAGCTTCGGCTCTCCACCCCGGTGAAGGCGGTCCGACAAGAGGACGATCAGGCCGTCGTCACGACCGAGGGGGGTGAAACGGTCTCCGCCCGGGCGGTGGTGGTCACGATTCCGCTGAACGTCCTCGGTCAGATCGAGTTCTCACCTTCCTTTTCGCCCGAGAAGCGGGCCGTCGCCAGCGAGGGCCACGCCGGAAGCGGCGTGAAGCTCCACATCCGGGTCCGCGGTCAACTCGGAGGCTTCAACGGTCTCGCGCCCTGGCCGGCCCCGTTGACCACGATCCAGACCGAGTTCTCGGATTCGGAGGGGACCGTCTTCACCGCCTTCGGCCCCAGCGGCAAGCTGATCGACATCAACGACGACGAGGCGATCCAGAACGCCGTGCGGCGGATGCTCCCCGGAGCGGAGGTCGAGTGGGCGGTCGGCTACGACTGGAATGCCGATCCCTATTCCCGCGGCACCTGGTGCGTCTTCCGACCGGGTCAGCTCACCCGCTACCTGCGGGAGCTGCAGCGGCCGGAGGGAAGGGTCTTCTACGCCAGCGGTGACAACGCGAACGGGTGGCGGGGATTCATCGACGGCGCCATCGAGAGCGGCCTGCGCGCCGGCCGCGAAGTCGCTGCGGCGCTGGGTTGAGAGGTCTCGGAGCGATGTCTGGCCGGTGGAAGTGGATCGCACTCGTCCTGCTGGTGCTGCTGGCGGGCTTGGCCTTCTTCTCGGTGCGGCCCATCCTGCACCAGGCGGGAGCCGCCACGGAGTACGTGGCCAGGCGTGCCTGTCTCTGCGTCTACGTCAGCGAGCGCAGCCTCGCGCGCTGCCTGGTCGAGATGCCCGGCATGGTGTCGCAGGTCGAGGCGGAGCTTCTCGAGGAGGAGAGGGCGGTTCGCGCCTGGATCTCGTTCGTCGCCGAGCGCACCGCCCGCTACGACGGGAGCTCCGCCTGCACCGTGGATTGAAGCCTGGCCCGCCTGTCCCACTCCTGGGTCGGATCCGAAGTCCGGGGTGGACTCGTCCGTTACTCGTAGGCCCAGATGTCGGTGAAGAGACAGACGAGCGCGACGAAGACCAGCATCGCGATCCCACAGAATGTGAATGCGCCGAGCGCGCCCGCCTGCCCGGCGAGGAAGCCCGCGAGTGGCGAGCCCAGGGTGCTGGCCCCCATCGCGCCCAGCATCTGGACCGAAAGCACCCGCGCCCGGTGCGCGTCACTGGCGTTCTCCTGGAAGACCGTCCGAGTGGCGCTGATGAAGAATGCGCCACAACCCCCCCAGACGGTGCCCGCCAGCAGCGTCGCGGCGAAGGGGATCCCGGCGGAGATGACGAGCAGGCTGAGGGCGGCTGTCGCTTGCGCAAGCACGATCGCCCGGCCCGGCCGCCTCACGTGGCCGCGCCGCAGCAGCAGAATCAATCCCAGGATGGAGCCGGCGGGAAAGGTCATGAAGATCAGGCTCAGCGCGCCCACGTCTCCGCCGAAGTATTCACGGTTCAGAAGTGGGAAGACCACGAAGTAGGGTCCTGAGAAGAACAGGCCGACCCCCATCGCCAGCAGCCAGGCGGGACGCAGGATCGGCGACCGGACGACCTCGCGGATGCCCTCCAGAAGCTCCGCCGGCCGCGCTGGCCCGGCGCGCCGTGTTCGGAAGGAGATGCTCCCGGGGATCCGAGCGAAGCCCAGGGCTCCGGCCGCGAAGAGCAGGCTCTCGAGCGTCAGGGCCGTTGCGCTTCCCAGGTAGCGTGCCGAGCCCGCCAGGAGCTGACCGACTCCCTGCCCGATGAACTGGATCAGGGTGATGCCGGTGACCGCCCGCATCAGATTGGTGCCGGCGACGTCGTAGAGCAAGGCGTCCCGCGTCGGGAATGCGAGCGCCGATACGGTTCCCATCGTCAACGCGAAAGCGATCACCAGCGAGAACTCGAGTGCACCGGCCCAGACTGCCACCGCCAGCGCCGCGGCCAGCCCACCTGCCGCGAGCTGCAGGCCGACCAGCAGGCGCCGCCGGTCGACCCGGTCGGCGACGGCACCGCCGATCAGCAGGAAGAAGAGTGCCGGAAACATCAGCGCCAGCTGCGCGAGTCCCACCCGCTCCTCGCTCGCCCGCAGCTCTCCGACGACGAGCCACGAGAACAGTACCTGCAGCATTCCCCAGCCACCGAACCACATGCCGGTCCCGAACATGAAATCGCGGTAGGCGCGGGGGATCGAAACGGGCGGGGAGGCCGGCAGGGGGGCGTCGGGAGGGGCGTCGGAGGGGCGCATGGATGCTCGCTATGCGACGAGGCTCGCGAGCCGATCCACGAAGACCGTGGGGTTCCGACAGCGGAAGATGAAGCTAGCCGGCCAGTCAGAGGTGAAATCGGCGCAGCGACGGAGACGAGACACTGCAGCGCGCTTGTCCTCCCCCGTCATGACCAGGATCACGCGGCGGGACTGCTCGGCGATCGTGCCCAGCCCGACGCTCACGCCGAGCGTCGGGACTTCATCCAGGCTCGCGAAGCCCGGAAAGGTCTCCAGATTGTCGCGACGTGTGGCCAGGCTGAGTCGGATCACCCGGGTTCGCGCGGCGAGCGTGGTCCCGGCCGGATTGAAGGCGACATGGCCGTCCGACGCGCCCGCCGCCACCAGGAAGAGATCGATCCCGCCGGCGCCCCGGAGACGCTCCTCGTAGGCCATGGGGTCGTCGGGCTCGGGAAACCACAGGTTCTCCAGCGGGATCCGCCGCTCTGGAGGCAGGCCATCGTTGATGCGGTCGAGGATCTCCCGATGGCCGTATCCGCGGCAGCTGTAGTGCGCATCGGCAGGGCAGAGCCGTGGACCATCCGGAGCCAGGACGAGGTACTCGTCCATCATCGCCACGGCGAACTGGGAGAGGTCGGCTCCCTGCGCAGCAGCGAGGTCCGCCAGGGAAGCATAAGTGCTGCGAAGGCTCCGCCCCGCCGGACAGCCCAACAGGTAGGTCCTTCCCTCCCCGCGCATCCTCTCGGCCTCCTGGAGGATTTCGCGGGCCAGCTCCTGTCCGAGGACGGCGGGATCGGGAAAGACCGCCACCGGGACCCCTCGCTCACCCGCTCCGAACCGAAGCTGGCTACTGGGCATGCCGAGGCCACCAGAAGGGTAAGATAGGGGCGCCGGATCGATTCCGATCCCGCGGCGAAGCTCCGTGCAGAAAGGAGTGGGGCATGAACATACTCGCGGCATACGCGCATCCCGACGATGCCGAATTTCTCGCGAGCGGGAGTATGGCCAAGTGGGTCGAGGAAGGCCATCAGGTGTACGCGATTTCCGCGACCGATGGGAGCATGGGTACGAAGATCATCGGCCGAACCCGGGCCGAGGTCGCGCAGCGGCGCAGGGGCGAGCTCACCCGGGCGATGGAGGTAATCGGCGGCCGCGAACCGATCGGCTTCTGGTTCCCCGACGGATCGCTGAGCGATCATTGCGAGGAGCTGAAGGAGAAGCTCGCCTTCTGGGTACGCAAGCTTCGAGCAGACCGAATCGTCACCTTGGATCCCTGGTTGAGCTACGAGATACATCCCGACCACATCACCGTCGGAAGGATCGCTTCGGAGGTTGCGGTGTTCACCTGCTTCCCCCTGTATTTCCCAGATCAGATCGAAGCGGGGCTGGACCCGCACCAGCCTCGGGAGGTCTGGTACATGCTCCCGACGGAGCGAGCGCCGAATCGGATCGTGGATATTGGAGGCACCTTCGAGAAGAAGGTCCAGAGCATTCTCTGTCACCAATCCCAGGTCGAAATGCTGGCTGATTGGTTCCTTCCAGAAGCGGACCCGAGGAACCTGACTGCAGCTGAAAAGGAGCAGCTGGCCTCGGCGGTTCACGATCTGATCCGGAGCATGGCATCCGGGATCGGGCAGAGGTACGAGGTCACTCTCGCCGAGGCGTTTCGCGCGGTCCGGTGTGGTCCGGGGCATCTCGATGTCGTCGGGGAGATCACCACCCAGATGCTCGAGAGGATGTCGAGCGACGCGGAGATCCATTAGATGCGAGCTCTGGCTGCGAGTGACCGGCGCCTCTGATGTGCGAGGCGGCGGGGATCGGAATCGACATCGGGGGAACCTCGATCTCCGTTGGCCTGGTTCGTGAATCCGGACGAATCGAAGGGCAGCGGGTCTTCCCGACGGAGCCGGAACGGGGTTTCGCGGAAGCCATGCAGAAGATCGCAGGGGCGATCGACGGACTCCTGGAGTCGGCTGAATGCAGGCGGAGAGAGCTCGTCGGTGTCGGCATCGGATGCGCTGGACCCGTGAACCCCGTGACCGGCACGATCCACAACCCTTTCACGCTGCCGGGGTGGGAGGGCGCGAACCCCGTGCGCGTCCTGGAGGAGAGATTCGGAGTGCCCGCCTGTCTCGAAAACGATGCCGACGCAGCCGTGCTCGGTGAGGCCTATGCGGGCTCTGCCCGTTCGTTTCGAGAAGTCGTGATGCTGACCTTCGGTACGGGCGTGGGCGGGGGAGCCCTGGTCGGCGGGCGGGTCTACCGGGGCATGAATGGCGAGCACCCCGAGATCGGCCACGTCCTCGTCGATCCGGAGGGTCCAAAGTGCTATTGCGGAATGCGAGGGTGCCTGGAGAGTCTGGCCTCTGGTACCGCGCTCGCGAAGGCGGGGCAGGCCGAGGGATTCGGAAGCGCAGCCGAGGTCTTCGAGAAGGCCGGCGCGGGGGACGAGAGCGCCTCTTTGCTGGTCGACCGCGCTGCTGCGGCTGTCGCATCCGCCTTCTGGACGATCCTGCACACCTTCATGCCGGAAAAGGTCGTCTTCGGCGGCGGGTTGATGGAGCACCAGTTCGAGTTCTTCGTTCCGGCCCTGCGCGAGAAGGCTCGCCTGGCGGAAGAGGCCTGGGGACAGCGATTCCAGCTCTCCAAGGCGGCGCTCGCGAACGACGCGGGAATGGTGGGTGCTGCCTTTCGGGCCCTCAAAGGGGACGAGGTCCGCTGATTCGCGGCGCTCTGCCCCGGGGGGCGGAGCGCCGCATCGCCCCAGTGCGCGCTTCGCTACGCTGGGCAGCCCGGACCCATCCACCTGCCCTCTGGAGATCTCGAGGAGAAGCCGATCTGGTCCAAGTCATGGCTGACTACAAGGAAGGCATCAAGAAGGAAGTCGCCGAGATCAAGTTCCTGATCCACGATCTGCGAGTGGAGCGCTTCATCAACGAAGTGATCCACTTCCACGTGACGCTCAACACCGATCTGGAGATCTACAGCATCGATCAGGCGAAGGTCCTGCACGGCCAGGACCTTCAGGTGCTCAAGGAGCAGGCCGTCAGCCTGCGGAGGGCCTTCCAGGACTACTCCAACGCCGTGAAGAGCTTCTCGCCGGACCGGACCATCTTGCTGACCGGCCGGAAGTACATCGACACCATCTACTCGATTTGCGAGCTGATCCTGAATCCGCTCTGGGGCCGGATCGACAAGGTCATGGACTTCCTGCCGCGAGATTCGCGATCCGTCGGCTCGCGGCTGCTCTACAGGAACTGCGTCAATTGGATTGGCGGTGTGCGCCGCCGCATCCGGCACTTTCTCGACGAGCAGGCGACGGGGCAGGTGCACGAGGAGTTCGACATCGCAGCCGAGCTCGACCGCCTCACGCGCAATGTCATCCACGGCTACGTGATGGAGAAGAGCGTCGCGCGCGTCGACCTCCAGCTCGGCCAGCTCGATTCGGCGGTGCTCTGCGGAAACGTGCCGCGATTCCGGCGCATGTACTTCAACCTGATCATGAACGCCGTCGACGCCCTGAGCGACAGAAAGGTCGGCATCATCCACACCACCGACTTCATCGAGGGGGACCGGGTCGTCATGCAGGTGAGCGACGACGGCTCGGGCATGACGCCGGAGAAGAAGCAGCAGCTGCTGACCGACAAAGAGTCGCTGGACGGAGAGCTCCATTCTCTGGGTTTCGTCTTCGTCAGGCAGACGGTCGATGAGTTCCAGGGGGAGCTCTCGATCGACTCGGAGCTGGGCAAGGGCACCACGATCACGCTCCGCTTCCCCTATCTACCCGGCAAGACGGTGGCTCGAAGGGCGCCGTCGAGCCGCGAGGCGTACGACCGGTTCCCCCGCACCGAGCAGACGCAGGGAGAGACGAACTCCAGTCCCGCCGCCGCGCCCGCTGGCGCCGCTCCCGGAGAAGGTGGCGACAGCGACCGCGGGAGCGACAGCACCCCATTCTACGGGAAGCTGGTCCTCGAGGACTGTCAAGCCTCCCGGGCCCCGATTCCCGGCAGCATCTTCGCAATCTCCGTCACCGAGGACGATGAGGTCGACTGCTTCACCCACAAGCCCTACGAGCGCTACTGGAACATCACCCACGAGGACCTTTCGCCAATGCTCTTCCAGGCGACGATACGCGGCCGCCTCGAGGAGGATGGCCAGAAGAGCATGGTTCTGATCCTGAAGCCCCCGCAGAGCATGTCCGAGTACTTCGACTTGAAGGAGGTGCCGCAGAGCGAGAGGAGCGCTGCCAAGCACCTGCAGATGGTCCACGACGAGTACATCCGCGTCGCGCGCAAGCTGGTCGAGACGGGCCTGCCCCCCGAAACCGGCGTCTTTCTCGCCGATGCACGGCGCTACTTTCCGGACCAGCCGAAGCTGCTGTGCAACGACCCCTTCCCGCTCGAGCTGCTCGCAGAGCTGGAGTTGGCCTCCGGGGGAAGCCGCGGCGGGTGATCGCGACCGCCAGCCAACCAGCGGCGAAAGGATACGAAGACGATGAAGGACGGAGAGCTTCTCGATCACCTGCAGCAGCTGGTTCTGAAGCTGGACCAGGCGGGCGTGGAGGAGACCACGCGCGAGGCCCTCGCAGCGGGGCTCTCGCCGCAGGAGATCATCTCGAAGGGGCTGGCCGCGGGCATGGAGCTCGTGGGCCAGGGCTACGAAGAGGGCGAGCTGTTCGTGCCCGAGCTCATGTTGAGCGCCCGGGCCACGCTGGCCGCGCTCGAGATCCTGCGTCCCCAGATGGCCGGGCAGGGCCTGGGTCCGCCGGGCAAGGTCGTGCTGGGCACCGTGCAGGGGGACATCCACGACATCGGCAAGAACATCGTGGGCATCGTCCTCGAGGGCGACGGCTTCGAGGTACACGACCTCGGCGGGGACGTGCCGCCGCAGGAGTTCGTGGACAAGGCGCGGGAGGTCGGTGCCGAGGTGGTGGGACTCTCGGCTCTGATCTCTCTCGCGGTCTCGAAGATGGCCGAGACCGTTGCCATCCTGAGGCAGAGTGGGATCCCGGCGAAGGTCATCGTGGGGGGGGCAGCGGTGACTCCGGACACCGCGGAGGCCATCGGGGCCGACGCCTACGGGCGCAACGCCTGGGAGGCGCTGCGGCGCGTTCGCGGGCTGGTACAGGGAGGGCCGCAGACATGAAGCACGACTGGAGGGCGTCGGCGGAGCGGGTGGCGGCCACCTTCCTGGGCCAGACTCCGGATCGGATCCCCGTCACCTTCATCGCCTCCGAGGACATCGCCGCGCGCATCTCCGGGCTCACCATACGCGAAATGCTCACGAGCTCGAAGAAGCTCGCCGATGTCAGCATCGGCGTGTGCGAGGTCCTGGGCGGCGACAGCGTCTCGGTGGTCGTCACGCCGTACTGCGGTCCCTACGAGGGGCTGGCCTTCGCGAAGGCGAACGGCCGCGAGGATCTGTTCGTCTGGAAGGACTACACCACGCCCTTCATCCGTGAAGGCGAGCTTTGCTCGACCGAAGCGGACATCGAGCGGCTCGAGATTCCGGACCACTCCAAGCTCGAGCCCTGGCCCACGATCCTCGAGGCGATGGCGATCGTGCAGGAGACCACGGGCCTGGGCGGGGGCTTCGCGCCCAGCCTCACCTGGTCGAGCATCCAGATGCTGCGCGGGAGCCGGGCCTACATGGACGTGATAGAGAACCCGGGGCTGCTGCTGGCGCTGTGCGAGAAGATCTACGCCTCGCAGTGGGACTACTACCAGGCCTACTGCAGGACCGTCGGCAAGCCGGCCTTCGCGTTCAACTGTCAGTACGCCTTCAACCGCACCATGCTGCGCTTCGAGGACGCCTGGAAGTTCGAGGGGCAGTTCATCAACAAGTTCTGCCGGGAGACGGGCCTCCCCCTCGCCATCCACAACTGCGGCTTCGATCCCTATTGGGTCGAGCTGATCGAGAAGCACCAGAGCGAGGGCGTCCAGGTGATCGCCGTCAACGGGAGCCACCCACTCGATCTCGACGAGTGGGTTCGCTTCCGCGAGAAGTTCCCCGATATCGTCATCTTGGGCGCCTCCGTCTTCGTCAACGGCGAGCTCGAGAACGGCACGCCCGCGGACGTCGAGGCCCGGGTCCGCGAGAACATCGCGAAGCTCGCCCCTTACGGCCGCTTCATCGTGACCCCCGTCTGCTGCATGCCCTGGCGAGTGTCCCTCTCGAACATCTTCGCCGTTCGCGAAGCCGTCGAACGCCACGGACGGGGACCGTTTCCGAGAAGCTGACGACGTCCAAAAACACTCTGACGGAGACGATTCATCAAGACCTGGAGCTCCTGTCCCGGGTCGAGGCGCACCGGCGCGACGTCGCTCCCCGGCTGGAAGGCGAGCGAGATCCGCGGGCCCACCAGGCGCTGCAGCATGTCCCGGCCGTCTCGCGGGGTGCGATCCCCAAATCCGATGTCTCGGCAGATTCGTAGCCGGATGAGTGTTTCTCCAGGTCGCGATGGCCACGGCGAAGTCGATCGAGTCGCGCGGCCCGTGCGTTGGGTTTCGCCCACGCTCAGATCGATGCACTCTATTGGGCGATCGATCCAATCGATCGAATTCGACAACCGGGCACGGGGATTTCCCCTAGACTCCACTCTGATTGGCAGCTTCGAATGAGCGATTGCGGGAGAGAGACGCCACCGATCGATAGGGAGGTTCGACATTGAAGGGGATCGCATTCATTGCAGCGCTCGCGGTGCTGCTGGGGCCCGCCGTGGCAGCCCGGGCCGCGGATCAGCCCAACATCCTGGTGGTCTGGGGCGACGACGTGGGGCAGTCGAACATCAGCGCCTACACGATGGGTCTGGTCGGCTACCGGACACCCAACATCGACCGGATCGCCAACGAGGGGATGATCTTCACCGACTACTACGGCGAGCAGAGCTGCACCGCGGGGAGGTCGTCCTTCATCACCGGTCAGAGCGTCTTCCGCACGGGGCTCTCCAAGGTCGGCCTGCCGGGTGCGGAGATCGGCTTGCGTGTGGAGGACCCGACCATCGCCGGGCTGCTGAAGGCGCGCGGTTACGCCACGGGACAGTTCGGAAAGAACCACCTGGGCGACCGTGACGAGTACCTCCCGACCAACCACGGCTTCGACGAGTTCTACGGCAACCTCTACCACCTGAACGCCGAGGAGGAGCCGGAGAACGAGGACTACTTCAAGGACCCGGAGATGCAGAAGCGCTTCGGACCGCGGGGAGTGATCCATTCGTGGGCCGGCGGCAAGATCGAGGACACCGGGCCGCTCACCAAGAAGCGGATGGAGACGGTGGACGACGACACCTCCGATCAGGCCATCCGCTTCATCCGGGAGGCGCACGCCGCCGGGAAGCCCTTCTTCGTCTGGTGGAGCGGGACGCGCATGCACTTCCGCACCCACGTGAAGCCGGAGCTGCGGGGGATCTCGGGCCAGGACGAGTACGCCGACGGCATGGTCGAGCACGACATGCACATCGGGAAGTTCCTGAAGCTGCTCGACGAGCTCGGGATCACCGACAACACCATCGTCTTCTACAGCACCGACAACGGTCCGCACTACAACACCTGGCCGGATGCGGCGGCGACCCCCTTCCGTGGCGAGAAGAACACCAACTGGGAGGGCGGTTGGCGGGTGCCTTCGATGGTGCGCTGGCCCGGTCACATCGAGGCGGGCTCGGTCTCCAACGACATCATGCATCACATGGACTGGCTGCCGACCTTCCTGGCTGCGGCGGGCGACGCGAACGTGAAGCAGGAACTGTTGGATGGGCTGAAGGCGATCGGCCGCCGCTACAAGGTCCACCTGGATGGCTACAACTTCCTGCCGTACCTGACCGGGGAGGTCGAAGAAGGGCCGCGCAAGGAGATCTTCTACTTCTCGGACGATGGCGATCTGACCGCCCTCCGCTATCAGGACTGGAAGCTCATCTTCATGGAGCAGAAGGCCATGGGCACCTTCCGGGTCTGGATGGAGCCCTTCGTGCCGCTGCGGGTGCCGCTGATCGAGAATCTGCGCCGGGATCCCTACGAGCGGGCGACCCTCACCTCCAACACCTACTACGACTGGCTGCTCGACCGGGCGTTCCTGCTGGTGCCCGCCCAGGCCTACGTCGGAGAGTTCCTGAAGACCTTCAAGGAATTCCCGCCGCGGCAGAAGGCGGCGAGCTTCAGCCTGGACCAGGTGATGGAGAAGCTGGAGAGCGGCGCGGGCGCCCAGTAGTCCGGGCGGCAAGCCCTCCGAGGAGCCCTCATTCTCGGACCGGACCGCCCTCGGCCCCGCACGGGCCGGGGGCGATCCGCGCGCCTCCCGGTCTCAACCTTTTCGCCGGGCTCGCCGAAGAGATCCGGGGTGGGTCCGCCGGGCCGGTCCCCCATTCCGCGGGGGGTGCCCGCCGGCAGTCGGAGGAAGGGAGTTTGGCCGAGCTGCCGCGCCCCAGGCGCAACATCGAGCTGCTGACGGCCATCAAGACCATGGACGCCGGCGGCGGGGTGCGCACCAAGTGCTTCGGCAACATCCTCGAGCTGGGTTGCGAATCCTTGCTCCTCGAGTCGAGCCACGAGCAGCGAGCGGGAGAGACGATCAACCTCAGCCTGGTGTTCCCGGGCTCCCGGAGTGATTCGAACCGCATCGCCTCGTTGAGCTGCGTGGTCCGCCGCGTCCGGGACCGCGCCGAGCTCCATTACGACCTCGCCATCGAGGACATGAACGAGACCGCGCGGCAGCAGCTGATCGCGTACCTCTCGCAGCCCAGGCCGGAAGAGGAGAGCTAGGGTGCAGACGCTCGGCATCGATCTCGGTACCAGCAATACCGTCGCCGCCATCGAGAACCACGTGTTCGAGATCTCCGACGACGGCCGAACCACCCTCCCCTCCGTGGTGGCCTTTCTTCCCACCGGGTGCGTCCGGGTCGGCGCAACGGCTCGTCGACGGCGCGCCATCGATGGCGAGAACACCATCTACTCGGCCAAGCGCATCATCGGTCGCGACTGGGACGAGGACGAGACCACGAGCTTTCGCGAGCGCTATCCCTTCCACCTGGTGGAGGACGCCGGGGGCACGCCGCTCTTCGTCACCCGCGCGGGCCGGCACTCGGCCTCCCAGATCGCTGGCCTGGTGCTGATGGAGGTGCTCAAGCGGGTGCGATCGCTCCCAGGCGAGTTCGCCGTGCAGATCACCGTCCCGGCGGCCTTCAGGAACGCTCAGCGGGAGGCGACCACCGAGGCTGCCGGGCTGGCGGGGCTGCGGCAGGTCGAACTCCTGGACGAGCCCACCGCCACGGCCTACGCCTACCTCACGCTGCCCCGCTCGACGGAGCGAGCCGTGGTGTACGACCTCGGCGGAGGAACCTTCGACTGCGCCGTGATCGACTGCACGGGAGCCACGCCCCAGACGATCGCTCACGTGAGCGACCTCTGTCTCGGCGGAGATGACATCGATTGGAAGCTCGCCGGCTGGGTGGCGAACTTCGTTCTCGAGAAGTACAACTGGGATCTCACCAACTACTCCGAGACCTTCGAGCGCCTGCTCGCGCGCTGCGAGGAGGCGAAGATCCGCCTCTCCCACCAGCACGAGGCCGTGGTGCCGCTCTCCCAGGTGGACCCGGAATGCCCCGTGGCCGCCGGGGACGGCGTGACGGTGACCCGGCGCCTGCTGGACGAGCTCTGCACGGATCTCATGCGTCGCAGCTTCGTCATCTGTGACGAGGTGCTTCGCGCCGCCGAACTCAGCCCTTCGGATATCGATTCGGTGTTTCTGGCGGGTGGCACCACGCTGCTGCCAATGATCCAGGAGGGCGTGCGTGCCTACTTCGGACGCCCTGGGCTGCTCGAATTCGACCCCACCGAAGTCGTGGCCCGGGGTGCTTGCCTGGCCAGACACGACGCCTGAGGCCTGCTGAGACGAGCGTTCAGGCTCTCGGTTCGAGTGCGAACCCTTCGACCAGGTCGGCCACGACCGCGCCGGCACGGTCGTTCAGGTGGACGAGGTCGACCGTCAGCGTCAGCCCGCTTCGAGCGGCGATCCGATCCCAGCTCATGCCCAGGAGGTAGTGGAGCGCTCCGGCACGCACCATCCGGAGCGTGCTCCGCGCTCCCGGCACATAGCGATGTCGCCGGGTCCCGGAGCTTTCGGCGAGAAGTGCCGCCAGACGATCGTGGAGAGGCAGGAGCTCGGCGTTCAGATCTTCCGCGACTCGAGCAATGATCGTGTTGCACTTGCCGACCAGGGTCGCGATCGGCTCTCGTGGGTCCTCACCGATCGGGGCCAGGGTCATCAGGGCGACCCTCGCCTCGCTGGCCTCACGGAGCTGGCGCACCAGCAGGCGGAGGTTCTCTTCGAACCACTCCAGGTCCGGCAGGCGGGGCAGATTCACCATCCTCAGGTAGCGACGGCCGGAAGCCTCGTTCTGGGCTGCCATCGCGTCATTGGCTCCGATCAGGACTGTCACCACATCCGGGCGGCAGGCCAGAGCCCGGTCCACGCGCTGGACGACGTTCCATGCGAGCTCACCGTTGATCCCGCCGTTCACGACGGCAAGGCCGCGGCTCGCCAGCAGGTTGGTCCAGTCGCTCCCCAGGTGCCCGTGAGTAATCGAGTCTCCGAGGCACAGCACGACAGGGCCGGATGCCGGACGAAGCGACTCGGACCACCGCTCTGGTGCGCCCGCCGGAGGTTGGAGTACGCGGTACCACTTCCACGCCACAGTCGAGGCAGCGGCGAGAACGACAATGGCGAGGATGGCGTACAGCACGCGTCCCAGTATAGCCGCTCATCCGTCAATCTTGCTCAGCAACACCAGCGGCGCTATTGAGGAGACCCGACATGCCGACCTCGCTGCCGCATTGGTCACGACCATGCTGATGCTCGTGTTCAGTCTCCGATTCCCTCGTCTTGATCCGGCTGGGCGCGGGCTTCGACAAGACCACGTCGAGCGGCAGACGGAATCTCTTCATCCTGATGGTGGTCATATTGCTCCTCTACTACGTCTACATGGGTGTTCTGATCAGCACTGGCAGTCCATTCGCGGGAGAAAGGTGAAATCATGAGTTGGGTAACGATCGACGGCGACGAGTGTAACGACTGCGGATTGTGCGCGGTCAGATGCATGCGATGCTTTTCCGTGCAGGACGAGAAGATGACGGTCAATGCCACGGAGGAGAACTGCAATCTCTGTGGTCACTGCGTTGCGCTCTGCCCCACCGGCGCCATCGTTCATCACAAGATGGATCGAAGCAATTTCTTGCCCGTCGACCGCGGGCTCAATTTCGACACGGCTCAGTTCATTCACTTCCTTCGAAAGCGGCGAAGCCACAGGCATTTCAAGGAAAGACAAGTGCGGCGCCAGGATCTCGAGACGCTTGCGGATGTCTGCCGCTACGCTCCCACCGGTAGCAATCGGCAGGCCGTCGAGCTCAAGATCATTCAGGATCCCCAGAAGATCGCGCGACTGTCGGCCCACACCATGGACTACTTCATCGGCCTGATCGATGAGGTCGACGCACGGGTGACGCGGCTCGAAGCCGATGGGAAGGAAGTGCCGAAATCCGTACGGGATCTCCGCACGAGTCTCTCGCGCTACAAGGGCATCGGGGTCGCGCGCCAGATCGGTCTGGACGCGATCTTCTACAGCGCTCCGACAGTGATCGTCTTCCACTCATCGGACGCGGCCACCACCCCCAAGGACGACTGCGTGATCGCTGCGCAGACCGTGAGCATGACCGCGATGACGATGGGGCTCGAGACCTGCTACATCGGTCTGTTCACCAAGGCGAGCAGTGCGCATCCGCCGATACTCGAGGAGCTGAAGCTGCCCGGAGGCCGCCAGGTGTACAGCACACTGATCATCGGATACCCGAAGATCAGGTTCTTCAAGACCGTGGATCGAAAGCCGGTCAAGGTCACCTGGGAGTAGAGGACCGGGCTCTCCAGCTTGCTCTCGCTCGATGACCCGGCGGGCGGTCAGGCGGCCGCGAACTCCAGAGCGACGAACTGCTTCTCGCCGTGGTGTTCCACGAGGAGCAAAACCGCAGAGCGCTCCTGCTTCGCGGCCTCCTTCACCTTCGCTACGACTTCGTCGGGAGATTTCACCGGCTCCTGGCCCACCATCTCGATGACGCTGCCGACGCGAATTCCCGCCTTCGACGCCGGGCTGCCGGGCTCGACGCCCGCCACCAGAACGCCATCGCTCTCCTTCCGGATGCCATAACGCTCGCGGGCCTCCGACGTCAGCTCGGCCAGATGGATTCCCAGCCTTGCGGAGTCGGGTACGGCATCACCACCGGCGAGCGCGACCTCGACCTCATCGCTCGCCATCCGTCCGATCTCGACTTCGAGCTTGCGCGTCTTGCCCTGGCGCCGCACCTCGAGGGTCGACTCGCTGCCGGCCTTGGCCTTTGCCACCAGCTTCGGCAGGTCCTTGAAGTCATCCAGGTCTTCGCCGTTCATTCGAACGATGACGTCTCCGGCCTTGATGCCGGCGCGTTCGGCAGGGCTGTCGGGCACGACGCTCGCCACCAGGGCACCCTGCTGCTTCTTCAGCCCCAGACTCTCGGCGACGATCTTCGTTACGGGTTGGATCTGCACGCCGAGCCAGCCACGCTCCACACTGCCTTGGGCCCTGAGCTGCCCAATGATGTCCTTGGCCATGGTCGAGGGAATCGCAAACCCGATGCCCACATTGCCGCCACTCGGTGAGTAGATCGCCGTATTGATTCCGATCACTCGCCCTTCCACGTCGAACAACGGACCGCCCGAGTTGCCGCGGTTGATCGGCGCATCGATCTGCAGGAAGTCATCGAACGGGCCGGACTGGAGGTCACGACCGCGTGCGGAGATGATGCCTGCGGTGACCGTCCCGCCCAGACCGAACGGGTTGCCTACGGCGACGACCCAATCCCCGACCTTCGCGTCATCCGAGTCGCCGAGCTCGACATGTGGCAATGACTCGTCCGTCTCTATCTCGAGCAACGCGAGGTCCGTCTTGGGGTCGCGCCCCTTGACCTTGGCCGGGTAGCGGGTGCCGTCCGACGTGACCACTTCGATCTCGTCCGCGTGCTCGATCACGTGATTATTGGTTACCACGAGACCATCTGCGGAGATGATGAAGCCCGATCCCGCAGCCCGGAATACATGTTCCTCACCATGTCCACCGGGCATGCCCGGAGGACCCTCGAAGAAATGCCGGTAGAAGTCACCGAATGGTGAACCCTCGGGGAACTCGGGCGTCCCGAACTGATGACCCTGGATGTCGGCGACGGCCGTGGTCCTGCCCTTCGTAGAGATGTTGACCACGGCCGGCTTTACACGTTCGACCAGCCCCGAAAAGCTCGAGGGTCCGTGCTCCCAGGCGTCTCCGGTCGATGGCGAAGCCTGCGGCATCGCGGCCGCATCCGACACGCTCATCAACTGCCCGCCGAGAAAGGCGGCTCCGGATAGCAGGGTGGCGGCGAGTGCGCTCGCGATCACCATGCGCCCCATTCTTCGCAGTCGGCGCGTTCGATTGGCTCCCATCTCCCATTCCTCCTGCTCTACTCGAGACTGACGCTCGCGCAGGACCTGCCCGCGCAGCTCGGATTGCGTCGGATTATATTGGCGAGGAGGTTACGAGCCGGTTTCCGCAAGATTACGTTTTGGTAATGTTGGAGGTGGCGCCGGCTCGGGAGCCTGTAACGGAGCCAAACGGGACTCAACTGGCACAGATGCGGGCATTGATCGTCGAAGATGATCGCGATGTAGCGGCCTACCTCGTCAAGGGGCTGAGAGAGCACGGCTACACGGTCGACCACGCCGAAGATGGCAAGAACGGCTTGTTTCTCGCCACCAGCGAGAATTACGACGTCATGGTCGTTGACCGCATGCTGCCCGAGTTCGACGGCCTCGCGATCGTGAAGAGCGTGAGGGCTGCGGGAAAGACCACACCGATGCTGGTTTTGAGCGCCCTCGGTGAGGTTCACGACCGCGTCGAAGGCTTGCGCGCCGGTGGTGATGACTACCTCACCAAGCCGTTTGCCTTCACTGAGCTGCTCGCGCGGCTCGAGGCCCTGGTGCGCCGGGCCACGGCCTCGCCCACCACCGAGACCGAGCTGCGTGTCGGCGACCTCGAGCTCGATCTCCTCTCACGCGCTGCAAGGCGTGCTGGGCAAGTGATCGAGCTGGGGCCACGCGAGTTTCGCCTGCTCGAATATCTGATGCGCAACGCGGGCCAGGTGGTTACACGCACCATGTTGCTCGAGCACGTCTGGGACTACCATTTCGATCCGCAGACCAACGTCATCGACGTGCACATCAGTCGCCTGCGCAGCAAGATCGACAAGGGCCATGAGAGTCCGCTGCTGCACACCGTGCGCGGGGCGGGGTACATGATCAGTGAAGCCCAGTGAGCTGCTTCGCACATCCACGTTCCGTCTCGCCCTCCTGTACATGGCGCTCTTCGCCGGGTCGGCGCTGCTTCTGCTTGGCTTCATCTACTGGTCGACGGTTGCCTTCATGGCGAACCAGACCGATGCCACCATCGAAGCGGAGATCATCGGACTGGCGGAGCAGTACCGCGAGGGTGGGCTGAAGGGTCTCGTCGGGACCATCACGAAACGCGTGGAGCGCGATCCACAGAGCTTCTCGGTGTATCTGCTTGCCGCGCCGGACTACACACCGTTGGCGGGCAACTTGACCGCATGGCCGGACCTCGCGGCCACTCAGGCCGGCTGGCTCAATTTCGAGTTCAAGGACCCACGCGCGGGTGGGCGCGTGTTTCAGGCGCGCGCGCGTCCCTTCGTTCTGGAGGGCGGTCTGCACCTGCTGGTCGGCCGGGATACACGCGAGCTCAAGGCCACCCAGCAGCTGATCGTCCGCGCCCTTCTCTGGGGGCTGGCCATCACGCTCGGCTTGGCCCTGGTGGGCGGCATCACCATGAGCCGCAGCACGGTGCGGCGCATAGAACAAATCAATCAGACCAGTCGCGAGATCATCGGCGGTGACCTCTCTCGACGTGTACCTACCAACGGAACCACGGATGACTTCGATCAGCTCGCCGTCAATCTCAATGCGATGTTGGATGAGATCGAGCGGCTGATGGGAGGCATCCGCCAGGTCTCGGACAATGTGGCGCATGACCTGCGGACGCCGCTGACGCGCTTGCGGAACCGCCTCGAACAACTGCGCTCCGAGCTGGAGGATACCAGCCCTCACAGAGACCATGTGGAACGCAGTATCGCGGATGCCGACCAGCTCTTGTCCACTTTCGCTGCGCTTCTGCGGATTGCACGCATCGAGGCCGGAGGCCACCGCCCGGGCCTGGTGCCGGTCGACCTGGCCAGATTGGTCCAGGACGCGGCGGAGCTCTACGAGGCGCTGGCCGAAGAGAAGCGGCTCCACATCGAGACCTCTGTCGCGGGCTCAGCGACCATCCAAGGCGACCGCGACCTCCTGTTCCAGGCGGTTACCAACCTTCTCGACAACGCCGTCAAGTACACCCCGGATGGAGGTCAGGTAATGTTGGGGGTGAGGCGCACGGAGCATGGCGTCGACGTCACCGTCTCGGATACAGGCCCAGGCATACCCGCCGAGGAGCGCGAGAAGGTCGTGCAGCGCTTCTACCGCCTGGAGCGCAGCCGCAGAACTTCCGGGAGTGGGCTCGGACTGAGTCTGGTCGCCGCAGTCGCACAGATGCACCACGCGGCGCTCGTCCTGGAGGACAACGGTCCGGGGCTCGAGGCCACCCTGCGTTTCGAGGCCAAGCCGGTCTAGAGGCCGAAGAGCCCAAGGGCCACCACCGGTCTCCGAGGGCCTTCAGGTGCCAACCGGCGTTCGCGCTCCGCATCCCCTACCCTAGGAGGGTCTCGGCGCCGCCCGGCTCCGGGCCGGGGGGTAGATGAGTCCTGCGCCGACCGGCGAGGTGTTCCACCTCGTCCTGATCAAGCCATCCCACTACGACGACGAGGGCTACCCGATCCGGTGGCTGCGCTCGGCGATTCCCTCCAACAGCCTGGCCGTGATGAACGGCCTGGGCCTGGACTGTGCCCAGAGGCGAATCCTGGGCCGAGACGTGGAGATCGCCGTCAGCGTCTACGACGAGACGAACACGCGCGTCCGCCCCCGCCGGATCGCCAAGCAGATCCGCGACAGCGGCGGACTCGGTCTCGTCGGAATGGTGGGCGTCCAGTCGAACCAGTTTCCCCGGGCGGTGGACCTGGCCCGCGTACTCCGCGCCGAGGGCGTGCAGGTGTGCATCGGCGGCTTCCACGTGAGCGGCTGCCTGGCCATGCTGCCGGAGCTGCCGGACGACCTGCGCGAGGCCATGGAGCTGGGCATCTCTCTCTTCGCCGGTGAGGCCGAGGACCGGCTGGACGGGCTGCTCCAGGACGCCTACCGCGGCGAGCTGGACCCGCTCTACAACTTCATGAAGGATCTGCCGGATCTGCGTGGAGCTCCGGGTCCCCGTCTCTCCGCCAGTCAGGTCCAGCGCACCGCGGGCTCCACCACCAGCTTCGACGCGGGGCGCGGCTGCCCCTTCGAGTGCAGCTTCTGCACCGTCATCAACGTTCAGGGCCGCGAGTCGCGCCGACGCAGTGCCGACGACGTGGAGAAGCTGATTCGCCACAACCTGGCTCAGGGCGTCCGCAACTTCTTCATCACCGACGACAACTTCGCCCGCAATGCCGAGTGGGAGCGGATCCTGGATCGGGTGATCCAGCTGCGCGAAGAGGGCCTGAAGGTCAAGCTCACCATCCAAGTGGACACCATGAGCCACAAGATCCCGCGCTTCATCGAGAAGTGCGGGAGCGCCGGAGTGGCGCGGGCCTTCATCGGCATCGAGAGCATCAATCAGAGCGCCCTGATCGACAGCAAGAAGCGGCAGAACCGGATCAGCGAGTACCGCGGCATGCTCCAGCGCTGGCGCGAAGCGGGAGTGATGACCCTGGCGGGCTACATTCTGGGGTTCCCGTCGGATACCCCCGAGTCGATTGCCCGCGACATCGAGATCATCAAGCGCGAGCTGCCCATCGACCTGATGGAGTTCTTCGTGCTCACGCCGCTCCCGGGCTCCGAGGACCACCAGCGCCTGCACAAGGAGGGCGTGTGGATGGATCGCGATATGAACAAGTACGACACCATGCAAGTCACCACCGGGCACTCGCAGATGTCTCCCGAGGAGTGGAGGGGCGCCGTCGATCGCGCCTGGGAGGCCTACTACACGCCTGAGCACATCGAGACGGTGATGCGCCGCGCCCGAGGGCGTGGCGTGAGTCGGCGCCGGACGTCGCTGCTCTGGTTCTACAGCTGCATCACCTTCGAGAAGATCCATCCCCTGGACGGCGGATTCCTTCGACTCAAGAGCCGCCGCGAGCGGCGCCCCGGCCTGCCCCTCGAGAGCCCGTTGATCTTCTACTCGCGCCATGCCTGGCGAACTCTCTACAACCAGGCGCGCCTCCTGGCGCTGGTCCTGAAGTTTCGCCGCGTGGGCAAGCAGATCAAACGCGACCCCAACTTCCGCCAATACACGGACCTGGCGCTGACGGCGAGGTAACGAGAGGTGGAGTCACCGGTGAATGTCTCGCGAAGCTTCCGGATCACCGAACGGGTGCTGGAATTCATCGGCACCTGGGCGCGCATCGCAGTCAGCTTCGTCCTGGTCTCCTCCGGGGCGGTCGTCTATCTGCTGCTCTCGCTGCTGTTATTGCCCTGGCGGCCCTTGCGAATCCGGATCGGCAATGTCTATGGGAAGATCTTCGGGCCATCGATCGCCCGGATCCTGGGGGCCCGGACCCGCGTGCGGCACCGGGAGCGTCTGGCCGAGTCGCGCCCGGCGATCTATGTCACCAACCACACCTCGGCCCTCGACGTCCTCATCGCCATGTGGCTGTGTCCGATGGGCGGGTGCGGAATCGCCAAGAAGGAGATCGCCCGCATCCCCTTCTTCGGATGGGCCTACCGGCTGTCTGGACACCTGCTCATCGATCGCGGCGATCGGGAGGGCGCCATCGCGGCCCTGGCCGCGACCGCGGAGTTCGTCCGCAGCCACCGTCTGAGCATCTGGATCTGGCCCGAGGGCACCCGCAGCCGCGACGGGCGCCTGCTTTCGTTCCGCAAGGGCTTCGTCCACCTGGCGCTTGCCACCGGTCTTCCCGTGGTTCCGGTGGTCCTTCACGGTGCTCACGAGCGGGTGCCCGACCGGAGCTTCACGCTGATCCCGGGAGAGCTCGAGGTGGAGGTGCTGGAGCCCATCGATACCCGGAGCTGGAAGCAAGAGACGGTCGACGAGCACGTCGAGCAGGTTCACGCGATCGTCGGTCGGGCGCTGCGTCCTGCCCAGCGGATGTTCGAACCGCCGCCGCACTGAGCGCGCTGCTTCTCGGGCCGAAGATGAAGCCTGCCTCGTCGCCATGACCGGGGAGGTGCGCGAAGAGCTCGACCTCGTCCGTTTCGGGTCCTCTGCCAACACGCCCGGCGGCTGACAGCGAGCGGCAGCCCAGCGGCCTCAGCAGGAATTCTCGGGACGCACGGAGTCCTCCAATCAGCAGGATTCCCCCAGGTCGGAGGCTCGAGGACCGAGACGAAGTGCACTATTTCGCCAACAGTTTCGCCTGGAGGTGGATCACCCGGGGGATCAGATCCTCGGGACGCTTCGACCCCTGATCGAAGCAGGACTGGTTGACCGCTTCCTTGAGTGCGCCGAAGGCAGACAGGGCGGCCGCCTCTACGTCGACCTTGTCCAGCAGGTTCATCTTGATGCCGTGCCGAATGATCCTGCTGATCTCAGCCGTGATGCTGGTCGCGGTGGCGTTTGCCTCGATGCGAAGGGGCGATCCTATCGTCGACGCCTCGGCGGAGGAGAGGCGGATGAAGTCGCCGTGTGTCTCGATATGATCGACGAGGAATCGCGCGATGCGGTTCGCCATTTGAAACCAGTCCGTCCGGGTCCTGACCGCATCCAGATCCGCGCCGAACAGATCGGCCATCAGCAGCTCCCTGTACTCCCTCAAGAGAGCAGAGAAGATCTCCGCCTTGTTCTCGAAATAGAGGTAGAAGGTTCCCTGCGTCACTCCGGCAGCCCGGACGATGTCGGAGATGGTCGTGCCGGGATAACCCTTTGCCACGAAGACCTCCAGCGCTGCTTCGAGAAGATCTCTTTCCCTGGACTCGCGCGCAGCCTCTGCCGCTCGGGTACGTGCCACCGGATTCCCCTCCTAGTGGACGGACGAAGCCACCGCCGCTGAAGCGGGCTCGGGATCATCGAACACTCTGTAGGGAACCGGCTCGCCGGGTCCCCGGCCTCGCTTGATCATCGGAATCGGCCCCACTTGAGGTCGTACGGACCGTAGGGATTGGAGAGAAGTACGCGTCATGGAATCACCTCGCTCTTCAGGCTGATGATCGAGCCGTTTCTTCCCGAGTCGCGGAGCAGAAGATTTCCTCTTCCGACCTGCAGAGCTGGCTGACTAATACATTAGTCAGTCTATCACCGAGTCGAAGCGGGATCAACGAGAAAGATCGGGGGACGGCCGGTTCCCCCCTGGGCCGGGCGCAGGGCTTCGGGATGCGGGAGATTCCCAATCGCTCTGATCCCCTCGGGGGAGAAGCAGGCGGGGGAGGCCGCCCATCCAGGAAGGGTTCGTCCTAGCTCAGGGAGAGGGCGCGCTCCGGACATTGCCTGACGCACGCGCTGCAGGCGAAGCAGGCATGCTGGTCCCGGAAGGTGATCTTCTTGTCCTCGCCCAGCTCGCCATACACGCCGACGGGACAGATGTCGAAGCAGGCCCGGCACCCATTGCACTGATCGCGGTCCAGCTCGATCTCCCCCAGCTCTTTCTCGCTGAACAGCGTCCCGAAGCTCTTGAATCCGAGCCGCTGCATCATCAGCTCGGCGTCCGATCTCCGAGGCGAAGCGATGCCCGCCAGGTCGAATCCGGCTGCGAAGAAGATGCCGAAGGCCGCGAGGAACCAGCCCGAGTGCACGAGCGGGTCGCCGCGAAGGAGCCAGTCCACTCCGGACCATGCCAGCACCAGAAGGGTCGCCGAGACGAAGGCCTGGCCCCAACCGGTCTTCGCCGGGATGACTTCCATGAAGACGTTCAGGAACGCGAGGGCGCCCCAGAAGAGGATGGTGTATCCGAGCAGGTATTGCGGCCAGAAGACCGCGAGCACGATCGCCACCATCAGGTAGATCGGGAAGTTCATCGCCAGGAACATGTCGAGCCGGTGCCTGGGTCCGAAGTCGAAGCGCCGCATTGTCTCCGTCTTCTTCTTGCGTCCCTCGAGGTAGGCCCGAATGTCCCGGGCATAGACGGGTCCGAACTGGGCTCGGAATCCCGTCTCTTCCCGGATGTTCTCGAGGTCGACGCCGGAAGCGCAGAGCGCGGGCAGGATGACCTGCCGATGCTCGACCCTGCTGCCGAGTTCCGAGACCTTGATGGCGTCGATCACACGGTTGTGAGTGAAGATGCCACCTTCGGCGGCGCACCACACATTGATGCCGTCGGAGTTCGCGACCAGCAGCCAGAGGTTCTGGCCCCGAAGCGCCCGTCTCACCCGCTGGATGGTCAGCGCGAAGTTGCCCGTCACCATCACCGGCGAGCTCTCGTCCGGGTCTCCGACGGGAAACAGCCCGGTCGGCGCGGACCGTGGGAGCCAGCGGAAGAGGTGCGCCACCAGCCAGTCGAGAACTACTCTCACTCTCTTTCCTCCTTCCGAGCGACCAGGTAGAGGAAGCTGTCCAAGGAGCTTCGCTGCGCCGACTCGATCCGGAAGCCGGCCTCGGCAACGAGGTCGGAGAGACCGTCCACGGCGCTGGTGGTGGTCTGGGTGAGCGCGAACGTGATGATGAGCAGCGGGATTCGCACCAACTCGTGGGCCAGTCTCTTTGGCAGGTTGCCGGGTCTGACCTCGTCGGCGAGGGCGAGCCGGCCACCGGTCTTGAGCACGCGGTACGCGTGCCGGAGCGCATAGGTCCTCTCGTCGCGCGAGAGCTCCGAGAAGACCAGGCTGGACATGACGAGGTCGAAGCGCTCGTCGGCGAGCTTGTCCATGCCCGAGACGCCCGTCTCCTCGAGCTGGATGTGGCCAGCCATTTCCGAGGCATCGATCTTCCTCTGCGCCACCTCGAGCATGGCCGCGGAGACGTCGAAGGCGAGGACTTCGGCGCCTGCGCGGCCGGCGAGAATCGCCATCGTGCCGGTGCCGCATCCGATCTCCAGGACGTGGGAGCCCGGCCGCACGTTCTCGTCGACCAGCTTCTTCTTGCAGCGGTCAGCGGCACCCAGGGAGAGCAGGGCGATGCCCCGGTCATAGCGCTCCGGCTGTGACTCCAGGATCTTCATGTAGACGTAGCTGGACATCACTGGCTCCTCTCGGCGGAGTCTTCTGTGTCCTTCGCCGCGCGGCGGCTTTTCTGCGGATCCGTGAAGACACCACGGGTGATCAATCGGAGCGCCGTGTCCCGGAGCGACTCCGGCGTGCGCCGCCGTTCGGAGAACACGCCGTAGAGAACCACGCCTTCGAAGACCGAGACCAGGAGCTCCGCGGTCGCGCCGGGGTCGAGGTCCCTCTCGATCTCTCCGCAGGCCTGCCCCTCCTCGATCAGCACCCGGATCCTGTCTTCGACCTCTGCGTAGATGTTGGAGAGGGAGAAGGGCGAGGTTTCCTCGGACCGCGCGGAGCCAAAGTAGTCCACGTACACCGCGCAGTGGTCCTCCCACTGGTTCACGTGGTCGATGGCGAACTCGATCAGCGAAAGCAGGCGTCCGCCTGGAGAGTCGGCTCCTGTCATGGCGGCTGCGGCGCCCGATTCGAAGGCGGCGAAGTAGCGCTCGAACGCGACGCGGAAGATCTCCTCCTTGTTCCGGAAGTACTCGTAGAGGGTTCCTTTGCCAATGCCCGCTGCCTGGGCGATGTCGACCATCCGCGTGCCGTGGTATCCGAGCTTTCGAAAGGCCGTGATGGCGGCGGATCCGATTCGCGTTGCCTTCTCCTTCTTGTCCACGATCCTGGGCACGTTGCGGAGCCTCCTTGAGTATGACCGACCTGTCGGTCATACTAAGTCCAGTTCGACTCCTGTCAAGTCCTCCCTCGGCGAAGGCAATCCTTCCTGGAAGGGGGCGGCTACTGTGCGGCCGAGCGCGGCGTCTGGAGCGAGCGCAAGAACTCGAGCACCTTGATGCGGTCCTGGTCGGTCAGAGCGTCGAAGTCGTCCCGCGCCTGCTGGGCCTCGCCGCCGTGGTACAGGATCGCCTCGGTGAGGGTCGTGGCGCGCCCGTCGTGAAGGTAGGGGGCCGTGTCGGCCACACCCCAGAGTCGCGCGGTGATGAAGAGCGGGTCGAGGTCGAAGCCTGCGCTCTCCGCGAGGCCCGGACCCATGTCGTGGCGCTTCAGGTCGGAGTAGAGGGGGACACGAACGCCACCGTTCCGGTCCCGCCGGAACCTCGCGAGCGTCTTCGCCAGGTCGATCTCGAGATAGACGTTCTGCGTGGGATCGGTGTCGACCTCCGGGAAGGCGAGGGGCAGGTAGCGGCTCTCGGTCCGAAGCTCGGGAAGGTGACATCCGGCGCATCCGAGGTCGAGGAACAGCTGCTGCCCCTCCCGGGCGGGCTCGGTCCTGAGCACCTCGGTCGGCCGAGGAAGGGTGACGTTGTGGACGTGAAGAACGGAGAGCTCGCCCACCGTGATCTCGTTCACGACCCCGTCGCCATCGGCGTCCACGTCCTGGCCCACCAGCTCGACGGCCTGCATGCCGAGATGGAATTGAAGCGCGGTGCTGTCGAAGCCGCGGACCGTCGCAAACTCCCCCTTGCGACCGAAAGGCTTCACGACGAGGTCGTCGTCGATGCCGTCCACTGCGCTGTAGTCGAAGTCGATTCCGTCGTAGGAGAGGACGCCGAAGCTCACGCCCTTGGTGACGAGGGGCACCATGGTATCGGGGTCGTCCATCGCCTGCTGCTTGAGCGCCTGAAGCTCCCGGGTCATCTCCTTCCCGAGCGCCTCGACACCGCCAGAGCCGAAGAGGAAGAGCGGGTTGATGAAGCGCCCTTCGTCCATCTCGGCGAAGCCGTTGTTGCGTTTGTCCGCCACGTCGACGCCCGTCACCTTGAAGAACGCGTTGGTCGAGACACCGCCCACGCCGCCGATCCCGAGGAGGGGAGGCCGCTCTGCATTGCTCACGATGGAGTGGCACTCGTTGCACGTCTGGCTGTCGAGCCCGTTGATGCGCAGGAATACCCCGTTGTCGTCGATGGTGGGGCGACCGCCGAAGGAGGTCGGATCACCCGGATCCATCGGCCCATCGCCGAGGCCGTCCACGACGGTGAAGGGCGTGGAGAAGATCCGGCGGCCGTGCTCGATCATCTCCTTCATGCCCATGCCGGCGAGGTCGGATTGCTGGATGCGCGGCGTGAGGGCCGCGGTTTCGCCTGGCATCGCGGGCGGATCGGCCTGCGCGGTCAGACCACCGAACCCGATCAGTGCCATCGCCACGAGGATGATCTGCTTCGATGAGGTAAGTCGATCAAGGACATCCCCGGGCGGCGCCATCTGACGAGCCTCCTTTCCGCGGGTGCATTCCCACTCACTATTCCATATGGGGTCTCGATTCGGTAGCAAAATGATCGAGTATTGCTCGAGCCCAGCTTCCCCGCGTGGCGGACCTCGATGCGCCATCGACGGACTCCAGATTATCCCCCGGGGCCCCCTGCGTGATAGGCTCCGTCTCCTTCGCAGAAGAGAGGGGAAGGGTGGAAGACGAGCGTTTGTCGATCCGGCAGATCCTGAGCTATGGCCTGCCGTCCTTCGGCACCGCCATGATCATGATCAGCGTGGCGATCTACCTGCCGAACTTCTACACCGACGAGGTCGGCGTGACCGCAGGCATGCTGAGCTGGGTGTTCCTGGCTGGCCGCATCTGGGACGCCGTGACCGACCCCTTCATGGGGCACCTCTCCGACCGGACACGCACGCGCTGGGGACGGCGAAGGCCCTACTTCGTGATCGCCGCCCTGCCCCTGTGGCTGCTGTTCTACCTGATCTGGTCGCCAGACCAGTCACTTCCGGCCAGCACCTCGTTCCTCTGCCTTCTGGTCTACTACCTGGTGCTCTACACCTTCTGGACCATCTTCTCGGTTCCCTACGTGTCGCTGGGGATGGAGCTGACGCCCGCCTACCACGAGCGCACGCGGCTGTTCGCCGGACGCCAGGGCTTCCTGATCGCCGGAACGCTGGTGGGCATGCTCGCTCCCGTCACCTTTGCCCAGCTATGGGGCGACAAGGCCAGCGGCTACTCGGTGATGGGAGCCATCTTCGGGGGGCTGTGCGCCCTGATGATCCTGTTCACCTTCTCTCGTGTCCGGGAGCGGCCCGAGCTTTCGGTGGGCGAGTCGTTCCCCTTCATCAAGGGCCTGGGCGTGACGCTTCGCAACCGCGCCTTCCTGGTACTCCTGCTGGTCTACCTCTTCAGCTTCGTCGGCGGCAGCTTCATCGCCCCTCTCACCCTGTACATGGCCAAGTACGTGATCAAGGCGGAGTGGGTGGTCCGCTACGTGATGGTGGCCTACATGCTCGGATCGCTGCTCTCGATCCCCTTGTGGCTCCGTCTCTCCAAGGTCTACGGCAAGAAGAAGGCCTGGAGCATCGCCATGCTGGTTGGGACCATTGGCTACGCACTCACCTATTCCTACGGCGAGGGGACCTGGCTGCGCTGGATCGTCCTGGCGGTGATCGTGGGCTCCGCCACGGGCTGCGGCATGACGCTGGGGCCCGCCATCTCGGCGGACGTGATCGACTCCGACGAACTCGAGACGGGAAAGCGCCGCGAGGGGGCATTCATCGGGGTCTGGTCGTTCATGGACAAGGCCGCCGTGGGCCTGGCTGTGTTCATCGGGCTCCAGGGCCTGGAGCAGATCGGCTATCGGCCCAATGTGGAGCAGACGGAGGAGGTGATCTTCGGCATGAAGTTCCTCTACTGCATCCTCCCCGCCGTGTTTCACCTGATCGCCGTGCTGATCTTCCAGAAGTTTCCGATTACGCAGGAGGTACACGCCGAGATCCGGGCACAGATCGAAGCCCGACGCTGCTGCCGGAGCTCGCGGCAGGCCTGACCGGCCTCACGCAGGCGCAGATTGCCCGGGCCAACGATCTGGCGGTTGCTGCCGTATTCGAGGTCTTCGACGAATACGGTGGCTGGGAGAATCCTCATCCCGCAGGCGCTCTGCCCATCCAGCTACAGGCAATCGGCAGGCTGGCGCTGGCCTTTCAGAAGTTCCAGACGAAATGCGCTGAACGCAGCCTCACTCCGGCCTTCGTGGCTGCTGCCATCCACCCCTTCTTCAGGGAGCTGCCCCGGGGATCGGCGGTCTTGGCCCTCGATGGTACCACCGACATCTTCGCCGCCAGACGAATCCTCGGAGATCACCTTTGTCTCTAGGGTGGCGTCTCCGCGTCGCTCTTGTCGATCGGCGAGCCAGAGGAGGTGTCAGACTACTGCAAGCGGCTGATCGACGAGGTCGTCGCCGCAGGTATAGAGCGCCTCGAGGCACTGGTCCCAGGGCTGGTTCGGGCGTCGGGTGGGACGAGGAAAGCGATCGGGGGTGCTCATCACCGCGGAGGCGCGGCTCGCCAGCAGATCGCAGGCTTCGAGAATCCTGTAAGCACTGGGTTCCGAAAGGAAATACAGCTTGGCACGAGGTGGAAGCCGGATCGCGGGCCATCGGACTGCTCTCTTCACGCACCTGCTGGAGTCGGGCACTATAATCGACTCATGAGACCCGACATGCTCGGTTTCACGGGCTTCCATCGGGCCCTGTTCGACGCCCTTCCCCTTCATGTCCTCGTAGTGGATTCGGATCTTCGCATCCATGGCTACAACGTGGCCGCAGAGACGCTGTTCGGCGGAGACGTAGGAGAGGTGCTCTCGAGTCCAGGCGGAAAGACGCTGAATTGCATCAATCAATCCAGGTCGCCGAAGGGTTGCGGACATTCGGAGGACTGCAAGGACTGCGCCATACGCAATTCGGTCAACGAGGCTGTCGCGGGACGCAAGATCTTTCGACAGAAGTGTCGGATGCGCGTGATCAGAAGCGAACAGATACAAGATCTGCACTTGTTGGTGACGGCTTCGCCGTTCTCATTCAATGACGATACCTATGTGCTCGTGATTCTCGAAGACATCAACGAGTTGATCCAGCTGAGGAGATTCCTTCCCATCTGTGCCAGCTGCAAGAAGATCCGCAACGACGAGAACTTCTGGGAGGAGGTAGAGGCGTACATCAGCCGAAACGTTGATGTGGATTTCACCCATTCGCTGTGCGAGGAGTGCGAGGAGAGACTGTATCCAGATGTCCGCGTGAAGCATGACAAATGATGCGAATCCGGATCCTCGGAAGGGGCAGAAAGCATCGATGAATCTGCCCTGAAGGTTCATGTCGACACCCATCACCTTGGCGGCGGCCAACTCTCCCGAGCGCGTCTAGGCGGCTTCCTCTGCGGTCGGCCGCCCGACAAGACGCCGTGCCGGGCGATGGCGGCCTCGCTCATGCGACGCGTCCTCCTCGAAGGACGGTGGGAAGCAGAGCAAGCGCGCCGAATCCTGCCGGCAGCAGCAACCAGGCCGGGACGCCGAAGCCCGCCGGCAGGAAGCCGATCAGGGCGGCGGCGGCCGCGGCGAGCAGCGCGTAGGGAAGCTGCGTGCGCACGTGCTCGAGGGGCTCGATGCCGCAGGCGATCGAGGAGACGATTGTGGTGTCGCTCAGGGGCGAGCAGTGGTCCCCGAAGACCGCGCCGCTGAACACCCCTGCCACCGTGCCGGCGACCACGGGGGAGATCGCGCTCGGGTCGCTGGTGCCGGTGAGTGTGAGCGCCACCGGCAAGGCCAGCGGCATCAGGACCCCCATCGTGCCCCAGGAGGTGCCGGTGGTGAACGAGACCAGTGTGCCGGTCAGGAAGACCGCCGCCGGGAACAGGCCCACCGGCATGCGCTCCGCCAGCAGACCGGCGATCACCCCCGATGCGTCCAGCGCTTTCAGTGTGCTGCTGAGCACCCAGGCGCCGATCAGGATGAGCACCGGCGTGAGGAGCTGCCCCACACCCTCGCCGAAGATCTTCACGCCGTGCCTGCCGTCCACACCGCGGGGGTTGAAGGCGAAGGCGACCAGACAGGCGAGAGCGCTTGCGCAGACCAGCACACGCGCCGCGTCGGCGTTGCCGAAGGCATCCATTACCCCGCGGAAGGTGATCGGCCAGAGCCTCTCCGCGCCGCTGGCGTAGAGCCCGCCGAGCAGTGCAAGGAGCAGCAGCACGAGCGGGGCGAGGGCGCGCAGGGGCGAGACACTCGCTCCAGCATCGAGCCTGTCCGCTTGCTCCTCCCTGACATCGGGTACGCGCTTCGCGCTCTCCTCGGCCGCCGCCATTGGACCGAGGTTCCACGAGCGCTGGATCGCGACCGCGAGCAGTGCGATCGTGAACCAGCAGTAGAAGTTCAGCGGGATCGAGCTGAGGAATACGTGGTAGGCATTCACCTCGAGGTTCACGGCCTGGTAGCCCGCCTGGATCATCGCGAGCTGGTAGGCGATCCAGGTCGAAATCACCGCCACGCAGGCCACCGGCGCGCTGGTCGAATCGACCAGGTAGGCGAGCTTCTGACCCGACACCCCGGCGCGGCGGGCGAGCGGGGAGAGCGTGCGCCCGACGAGCATCGAGTTGGCGAGACCGTCGAAAAAGCACACCAGGCCCATACCGAAGGCGCTCCACTGCATCCGCCGGGCAGCGCGGTGCGGGTTCTTCAGCCAGCCTTTCAGCAGCCCCTGAAAACCTCCACCGCGCTCGATCAGGGCGACGAAGCCACCCAGCAGCAGGGTGAAGGCCACGACGCTGAGGTTCCACGTACTCGTCAGCGCCGGTGCGAGATGGTCCCGGAAGAGGGCGAGAAGGGCAGCGGCGGGGTTGCCCGACTCGAGCAGCAGCACGCCGGCCAGCCCACCCAGGAGGAGGCCCGCCAGCACGCGACGCAGCAGGAAGACGCCGGCGATCGCCACGACGGTGGGCCACAGCGCTTTCAGCGAGATCTCGGCGGGAACCCAGAGCCAGGTCGCTGCCAGCAGCGCGAGCGCGGCCATCGCGCGGCGGGCGCCAGGCCGGCGGGTCATTTTGCTCCAGGTCATGCCCATGAAGTAGGCGATGGTTTGTGTCTCCCGAGAACCCGATTTTCGCAGAATCATGCCCACCTATCGAGATGCGTCCTCAGTCGCGGTATGCGCCGGCCGGCTGTTGGGCGGCGTGAGGGAATCCTACACTGATTGTTGTTCGCGTAGACCCATCTGGACGAGTTCGTCGAGCTTCGAGAGAAATCGAGAGCGGTCCTTCGCAGACATGGCGGGCGGCCCGCCGGACATGACGCCCGCCTCGCGCAGGTGTGCCTTCAGATCCCGCATGGCAAGCCGGTTGCCGATCGAGTCCTCACTGAAGATCCGCCCATTCGTGCCAAGTACGCGGGCACCCGCGTCCAGACAGCGCGCCGCCAGCGGAATATCGGCAGTCACAACGACGTCCCCCGGCCGCACGTTCTCCACGATCCAGTCGTCGGCCGCATCGGGCCCCTGATCGACCAGGACCATCTCGACACCGAGACCCTCGGGCACGCTGAGACGAGAGTTGGCCACGAGCGCCACCGGCACCCCGTATCGCGTTGCCACCACGTAGGCTTCGTCCTTCACGGGACAGCCATCGCCGTCCACGAAGATCTCGATCAAGTCCGGCCCCTGCCTTCGATGATGGGCACAGTAACTCACGCCGCGCGACATCCATGAATTCCCCTGCCCTCGGGGGCAAGACGACCTCAGCGGCCAGGTGGAGCGGAGCGAGGGGCCGGCCGATCCGATGGTCCCGATCAAACTGACGGGTGGCAGCTGTTCGGATCGGTGCCACAAAGAACTCAATCACGTCGAGCGTACGTTCCAGGTGGTAGGCTCGGGTGGAAGGAGGGGCACGATGACCGGATGGCTCGCCGTCGCGGCTGCGGCGGGGCTCGTCGGCTGGTGGGCCTGGGAGAAGTCGTACCGGAAGACCCACCCTGTGCCGCCTGGCATCCAGAAGGATATCGATCTCCCCTACGACGAGGAGTTCGAGCTCTACCACAACGCGCTCTCGCTCTGCTCGATGAAGACCCGCGTGTGCATGGCGGAGCTGCAGATCCCCTACAAGGGACACGCCATCGACCTGATCGAGACCGGAAGCTACCAGACGCTCAGCCGGGATTTCCTCACGGTGAACCCGGCCGGCACCGTGCCGGTGCTGGTCCACCGTGGGCATCCGATCTACGAGTCCCACGAGCAGATCCGCTACGCCGCGGTGCACGCTCCTCCGGGATCGCTTTCACTGATCCCTGCGGATCCCGCGCTGAAGGAGGACATGGAGCGCTGGATCGACATGTCGTCGCTGACCGACGATCCGATCCGGTACCCCGAGAGGAGCATCGGCAACGCTGTTCCGCGCCTCACCCTGCAGATCTTCGCGGCGATGATCGAGAAGATCCCCTACAGGAACATCCTCGAGGGGCTGCTCTTCCACTTCGACAAGAGACGCCCCGTGCTCTTCCTGACGCTGAAGGCGCGCGGCCTCGAGCGCATGCACATGCTGAGACCCGTGATGCAGATGCTCGCCGTTGGGCGGAAGCACGTGAACGCACACCTGGACGCGCTGGAGACGCGGCTCGTGGAGAGCGGCGGCCCCTGGATCCTGGGCGAGACATTCAGCCTGGCGGACGTGAGCTGGATGGTCATCTTCGAGCGACTGCGCCAGGTCGACAACGAGCACGTCTTCGTCGGTGGAGGGCTTCGCCCGGCCTGTACGGCGTACTGGGAGCGCATGAAGAAGCGGCCAAGCTACGCGGAGGCGATTTCCGGGTACCCGCACCCGCTCATCGACCATGGCATCCAGCGTCTGAAGGAGGTGAAGGCCGCCGACCCGGCCCTTCGCACCGCGTTGGAGGGGGTGACCCGTCAGATCGATCCGGACCATTCGGGCTGTTGAGCCGAAGGGGCCGCCACGATGAAGTACGTGCCCAGCAGAATGAGCGCGCCGCCGAGAAGCGTCGCCCCGGTTGGGAGTTCGCCGATCACTCCGATCCCCAGGACGATCGCGCCGAGGGGCTCCAGATAGCTGATGATCCCGGCGTGCTGCGCCTTCACCACCCGCAATGCGGAGGTAAACAACGTGATCCCCAGTCCGGACACCACGATACCGGAGCTCAGCAAGAGCAGGAGGCTCAGCGAATCGACCGATGGGATTCTGTTGAACGAGATCGCTGGTGCAAGAAGCAGTACGGAAATCATCAGGTAGACTGCGACTACGGCGTCAGCGCGGTGATGCCGGACCAGCGTCTTCTTCAAAATGATCTCCAATGCAAAGAAGACGGCAGATAGCGTACCCAGCGTCAGACCCAACAAGGGCTGATTCGTGAAACTCATTTCGTTCGGCCACAGGATGACTGCAAGCCCGCCGAGCGACAAGACCAGTGCTGAGACCGAACGTTTGCTGGTCTTCTCCTTGATGAGGAACCTGCCAAGAACAACCACGAAGACCGGCGCCAGGTAGTGGGTCAGCACCGCGTTCGCAATCGTCGTCACCTTGATCGCGGAGATGAAGAGGACATTGTTCAAGGTGAACACGATCGCCAAGCCGGCAACGGTGCCCGCACTCCGTCCGAGCATCAAGAGTTCTTTCGTTCTTCGCTGCGCGACGTTCGCTGTCACGAGAACCAAGAAGGCTACGAAGTTTACCGTCCACAGGATTTCGATCGCACCGAGTGAGATCGTCCTGAAGAGGACGGGATTGACGGAGAAGAGGATTGTCGCCGCTATGATCTTCCAGTATCCAAGCCTCATGGGCGTAGTCGACATTCGTTGGCAGCCGGATTCATTGCCGACCTCGATGTACCCGCTTCGGTCGGGCGCGCGTCCCGAAAACTCGAATCTCGCGGAATCACGCCCACTTATCGAGGCCTACCACACTGCGAACAGCAATCACACCGGCGAGATCTGTCCGCAGAGGCGCTCGGGGGTCAGTCCTGCGGCGTCTCCAGCTCGCCCGCCCCCTCCCACTCCGGCAGGCCGTCGGCGACGGTGATATAGGAAACCTTGGATTCGATGCACTGGTGACCCAGGGGAGCGACGTCGATCTCGCCCTTGAGAGGGCCCATCACGATGTACATGACGTCCGGTGTCCTCGACGAGTCGCCGAAGAGCGAGCTGCCACACACGCTGCAGAAGAGTCGACCCGCGTGATCCGAGGACTGGTACCGGTGCAGCTGGGCCTTGCCCGAAAGGATGCGCAGTCGGTCCTTCTCGACGGCGCACCAGGTCGTGTAGCCGGCGCCGTTCCAGCGTCGGCACATGGTGCAGTGGCAGTGCACGCTGCCCAGGGTCGGGAGATCGATCTCGTACTGAATGGCCCCACAGAGGCACGCGCCAGGGACCGCGCCTTCGGTCTTGGATTCACTCATGATTCCTGCAGTCTACGCCCGGAGGCCGTGGACCCGCAAGGCGGGCTGTTGATCCACTTCGTACCCTGCCGCCTCGGCGCGGAACCCGCCCTGCTCCTGCCCACCCTCATTTGGATGCGGGGGCGGCGCTGACCATCCGGGTTCGGAGCTCGAACTCTACGGAGGCGGCGCCTTGTATCTCGCCGCCACGAACTCCTGGATCGTGGGCGGGGGCTTGATCTCATCGCGATGGACCAGGTCGACGGCCTCCTCTGTACAGCTGGGGGTGCAGACACCGCACCCGATGCAGAGAGCCTGATCGACCTCGGATACGTCATCGTCACCCACCGCAATCGCTCCCATGGGACACCTGTCTTCACAGGTCCCGCAAGCACGGCAGAGTTCGGCGTCCACCCGAGCCACGTAGGTCGACGGAGAAAAGGTGTGAAGTCCTGTCCTCTTCTTGGTGTCGAGAAAGGTGCAGCAGCAGCCGCAACAATTGCAGATGGTGCCGGTGAGGCCTTCGCGCAGGTTGTCGCTCACATGAACCAGACCCTCTTCATTCGATTCCCGCAGGATCTTGAGGGTCTCCCCTGTGCTGATCTCCCGGGCCATACCCTGCTCCACCATGTAGCGGGCCATATCGCCGAAATGGAGACAGTTCTCGATCGAGTGATCGCAGCCCTCCCCCACGTACCGCTTCATCTGGCGACACGGGCAGTTACCCACGGCGCAGAACGACTGCTCCTCGACCTTCGCCTTGAGGGCCTCATAGGGGAGCACCTCGCCGGACTCACGAAGGGTCTCGGATATGGGAATGACCCTCACCGGTGGCACCCCCCGGGCCAGCTCCGCTCCGAATGCCTCGTCCCGGTACCTGAGCCACAGGGGCGCCAGCTTGCGGGCATCCTCGCTGTCCTTCCCCGCCCAGTACGGTGTCTCCGCCCATCCCACGATGGACGGCAACAGCCGGTACTTCCGCTCCTCTCCCTGGCCGCTGACGAAGACCGTCCCTCGCCTGGCCATTCGGTCCAGCAGTTCCTCGATGGAGTCCGTCCGCTTCGGAAACATCTCTCTCAGCTCCGCGAGCGACTTGTCCTGCATGGGCAGGCCGGCGGCGACTTCGGCTTCCTCGCGCGGGAAGAGGATCTCGAGGATCCCCAGGAGTGCGGGTGACATGGGGCTCCCGACGATTCCCTGGTCGAGGTGCTTCGCCAGTTCTTCATACTGCTTCGCGTTCTGCATCACGGATCTCCTGGTTCAGCGGAAACTGTCTTCTTCTCTCGCTCGTGCCATTCTGTCATCGCCGTTCGCCGGGAGGGCTCCCGAGGGGGGCTCTCGGACCTCCTGAGAAAACCTGCTCGTCCTTGCCATGACTCCAATCCTCCCAAGGAATGGAGCCTCCGGCAAACCCGGGGGGCTCAGCTTCTCGATTGCCAGATGCCCCACTGTCCTTTTCCCGCTGGTTGGAGAGGGCCGCCTCAGTCGGCCGAGGCCCTCGCCCTCACGTTCTTGGTGGTACGACGCAGGAGGGCCACGCCCTCCTTGCCCAGAAGACCCACCGCCTTCGCCTGCGCGCGCTCCCATGCGACGATGGCGCCCTCGAGAACCTTCTCACCGTCGGCGGTCAGTCGGAAGGGACGCGAGCGGGAGTCCTCCCCGGACGCTTCCTCGACCCAGCCCCTGGCGCGCAAGCGTTCGACATTCCGGCTGACTGTCGAGGCATCCATTTGAAGCGATCGGGCGAGCTCCACCGCGCGCACCCGGCCCTGCTGCGCGGTGATCGCCAGGATGATCATCTGGCTCGGCGTGAGCTTGAGCGGGCGGAGCTCGTCCTCGTAGACGCTCGTCACCACGCGATCCAGTAGCCGCAGCTGGTTTCCCACGCACTCCCGCGCCATGAACTCGACTGCTGCCCGCGTGCTTCGGTTCTTCATCGGGAGCCTACTTGTAGATACAACTATTGTATGCACAAGTCGCGTCGCAGGTCAACTCCTTGCGTGGGCACTCGAGTCCGCGTCGATGATGTGGATGCAGTCTGTGCCTCTGCCGCGGTCCGGCCGGGGAGTCCCACGGCTGAAGATGCGCCTCGAAAAGAGGGCGTGTTTCGGGGAAAATCGGGTTTTCGGGACGCACGGCTGAAGAACCGGTTCGCGGCATGTCGAACAACTCATGGATGACCGGGTCTCTCACTGATGTCCTGGTTCCTCGCGAGAAGACAGCATGACCCGTGCAATTCTGGGCGCAGCTCGACCCCATTCTTCACCATCCTGACAGGCGGACATCGCGATGACAGACGAGGTATTGCTGAAAGCCACCGACGCTCTCGTGCGTATTCTGGGGCTCGATCCAGGGGAGGCTACCCCATGGCACTGGCACACCGAGGTGGATGATCAGATGGTGTGTCTGGAGGGTCACGTCTCTCTCGAAATGCGCGATCCCGATGAGACCGTTGAGCTTCATGTGGGGCAATTGGTGAAGGTGGGCCACCGGCGTCGGCACCGCGTGATGAACGGTGGAGCGACGGTCTCACGCTATCTTCTGATCCAGGGCCCCGGGAAGTATGACTTCAACGAGGACTGAAGATGGATCATCGAGGATGGACGCCGAGGCAGTCTCCGTCGGCTCGGGCTCGCTGCCAGCCCACGGCCGCCGTGCTCTCGACGAAGTCGGTCAGGACCTCCGCAAATCTGACCGGTTCCTCCACGTGGAGGAAGTGTCCGGCTCCTGCGAAGATCTCGAGGCGACTTCCCGGTATGGCCTCGTGTGCGGCATGCGCGTGGGCCACGGGTATGATCGGGTCCTGGTCGCCCCACATGATGAGCGTGGGGACGCCGGCCGCCAGGTAGAGCCGGTCGAGTGCACTGACCGACTGACCGCCGGGATCGACGACGGCACGAAGCGTGCGCACGAACGCCCGGCGGTTCTCGGACTCGGCCAGCGACGCATAGGCGCGCCACATCTCGGCGACGTGGGGCGCCCGCCATCCCCGGTCGTGCAGAAAGCGGCTCAGGTCGTTGCCGAGATCGCGAACGAACGCGGGGCAGAGCACCGGCATCAGATACTCGGCGCCGGGCAGCGTGAACAGACGGACGAGCCAGCTTACCTCGCGACCGAGGCCGCCCGACCCGGCCAGCACCAGGCGCTCGGCGATCTCGGGGTGCTGATAGGCGAGCTGCATGGCCACCCCGCCGCCCAGCGACTGTCCGACGATGGTGGCGCGATCGATCCCGAGCGCGCTCAGCAGATCCCGCAGCCCGCTCGCATGGGCGCCGAGCGAGTAGTCGCCCAGCGGCTTCGCCGACTCGCCGTGCCCCAGCAGATCGGGGGCCATGACGGTGAAGCTGCGGGCGAGCAAGGGCATGACGTCCTTCCACGTGCGCGAGCTCCCGGCCATGCCGTGGATGAGCAGCATCACCGGGCCGTCACCGGCCAGCCGATAGCCGACATCGTGGCCGTGGATGCTGACGTGCCGGAGCGGGATCGAAGGCATGAAGCGCCGGCGCCTATCCCAGCAGGTCGTCGCCGAGCTGCTGGATCTCCCGGTTGATCTTGCGGACGGTGTCATACACCGCGCTCACCACCGTGTCGTGCGTCTCGCACAGATCACGCGCCCACCGCTCGAGGCCGTCGGCCTCTGCCAGCGCGTCGAACGGCGCGTTCGCGATTGCCTGGTGGATGTGCTGCACCGTCGTCGTAGTGCTGTCGACGGTATCATGGATCAGGTCTCGGACTCCCTTGGTACTGTTCGGATTGTTCATGGTTCACCTCGCGGTTCAGTTCTTCCTCAGCTTTTCCAGACAGGACGGGCAGATCAAGGTCGGGGTGGTCGGATCGCCCCCGACACCTGCTGCCGCATCGGTGCCTTTTTCCAGAATGGCGTTGCACTCGGCGCAGACCGCATTGACGTTGAGCGTGATCCGCTGCCATCCGACGACGGGAGATGGGCCGGGCGCCTCCGGGCTCGACCCGCGCATCGGCCTTGCCGCTCCCGGCTGTCTCGCCTTTGGCTCCTCTCCCAACGCCCGGCGCGTGAGGTTGGCTGTGTCCTCGACGACGTCGCCGACCAAGCCGAGCGTGTTGCGCAGGATGTTGCGGACCAGGTTCGAGACCGAGACGCCGAGCTCCCGGGCCTGGGCCCTGATCTCCTCGTCGAGCGCCTCCGGGATCCGCGTGTGGAGGACGCGCTCCTTGCGGTCCGACGCGCGCCCGGATTCGGCGCCACCGGTCGCGCGGCTGTCGCGCTCACCTGTATCACCGCTTCCAGAGGTATGCTCGCTCGGTTTTTCGCTCGGCATGCGTCGAAATCCCCCGTGGACAATCCGAAGCGTAATCGATTGTGATACAAATGTCAACGTTTGTGATACAAATATTACCTGAGCCGGTCAAATGCACCGCTTGGGTCGGGGCCAGACCTCGGGGAGCGGCTGTCTGAGCCCCCGGTACACGTAGACCCAGAGGCGGCTGGTGTCGGGCATGCAGTACCGGCACCCAACACCCGCGATAAGGTCCACGCGCTCGAAGAGCTCGATGTCTCCCGGTTGCTCCACCGGAGGCGAGATCCCGAGCGCTCGCTCATATCGACCTGCTGATGACGAATATTGGTTTCAGCGGGGATCCACTGACGTCTACCGGCATCCGGGGACGTATACGGGGCAAGGGGTTGGGCAGATGTCGGATTCCGTGGACGTCCACTGCGCCTCTGGGCGTCCACCGCCGTTGCTACACCGTTGCTGGCGGAGGTTGCCGTCGGCTCATGGTGAGCTCCCGCTGAGAACACGGCAACGCCGCGCGCCGCCTTCAGTCCGCAAGCGAGGCACGGATCGACTCGATGAGGTCCTCGGGCTCGTATGGCTTGCGGAGGAAGGCGGCGATCTGGTTGGCCGGGAAGCGGCCCGCGGCCACCTTCTGGCTGGAGCCGGACGCCACGATCACGGGCAGGCGCGGCCGGAGGGATCGGATCTCGAAAAAGGTCTCCGGGCCGTCGAGGCCGGGCATGGCGAGATCGAGCACCACGGCGGCGATCTTCGCCTCCGCGTCTCCCCGGAGGATCTCCAGTGCCTCTCGTCCACCGTCGGCGGTCAGTACGTCGAACTCGCTTCGCTCCAGAAAATCTCGGGCCAGTCTGAGTGCCGCCTCCTCGTCGTCAACGACGAGAACCGTGGCCCCCTGAGTGATGGCGTCTTGCGGGCGGGCTTTGCTCTGCGCGGGACGCGTGGCGTGTGAGGCCAGCGGAAGGAGGACGCGAAAGGTGGTTCCCCTGGCTGCCTCGGTCGCGAGCTTGATGGCCCCCCGGTGCACCCGCACGATGCCACGCACCGAAGCGAGGCCGAAGCCGCGCCCCGTCGACTTCGTGGAGAAGTAGGGCTCGAAGATCCGCTTTCGGGTCTCCTCTCGCATGCCCTCCCCCGTATCGGAGACCTCGAGGTAGGCGTACTCGCCTTCATCGAGATGGTGTCCACCCGCCGCGCCGGTCAGGTAGGCTGCGTCTGCGCTCATCAGGCCGGTGCGAACCGCGACCCTTCCCGGGCGATCGCGGAGAGCTTCCGAGGCGTTGGTAACGAGGTTCATGACCACCTGGCGAAGCTGCGTGGGATCCCCTTCGACCATGAGGGGCCTGTGTCCGAGATGGGTCTCGAGCCGGCACTTCTTCGAGACGGACGCCTTGAGCAGCTCGGCCATTCCCTCGACGAGCGCCGAGAGATCGAGGAGCTTCAGGCTGACCGACCCTTTGCCCGAGTACGTGAGCATCTGCCCGGTCAACGCCTTGGCATGCTCCGCCGCCAATCGGATCTGGTCGAGTCGCTCGGCGAGGGGCGAGCCTGACGGCACCTCGGACCGGGCGAGGAGGTCGTTCCCGAGAATCACCGCGAGCAGGTTGTTGAAGTCGTGGGCGATGCCAGCGGCCAGGACTCCGAGACTCTCCAGCTTCTGCGTCTCGAGCATCTGGGCCTCCAGGCGCAGCCGCTCCGCTTCCATCCGCTTGCGTTCGGTGATGTCCTGCGCCACCAGGAGGGAGGTCGCCTCGCCATTCACGTGGTGGATCACCTTGGATGTGAGAAGAATCCAAACCTCGCGTTCGTCCTTGCCGCGCAATCGGTACTCCACAGTGGGCGAGAACGGCTGGCCTTGCCTCTTGAGTTCCCGCCGCTCTTGGCTAAGGACGCGTTCCTCAGGCGCGATGACATCGATTGGATCCATCGCCATGAGCTCGCCGCGGGTGTAGCCGAGACTGGCACACATCAGGTCGTTCACGCTCAGGAAGCGCCCAGCCTTCAGATCTGTCTCGAAGACGCCGGTGGGGACGATCTCGAGGAGGTCGCGGTACCTTGCCTCGGCACTCTTCTCCGACGTGAACTCGCGAAGCGAACACAAGAGGGCGGGTCTTCCGTTCCAGTCGCCGGCGCTACCGCGGATCCCGTAAGACCTCACGGCCCCGTTCCTCGCGATGGTGCGAAACTCGTAGTCTTCCGGGCCACCACCGTTCGCCAGGACCTCGGCATATCGCTTCATCAAGCCCTCCCGATCCTCGGGATGCACGAACTCGATGAAATCCGTGACGGTGAACTCGTTGGGCGAGTAGCTGACCATGTCTGCGAACGACGGAGTGAAGAAAACGAGCCGACCGTCTTGGGCCACGATCAAGCCCTCGGCGGCGTTCATCAGCAGATTGCGGTACTGCGTCGCCTCTTGAAGGAGCCTCGCGTTTTCCCGCTCTAGCTCGGCGATGCGCTCGTGGGCGTTCTCCAGCTCCTCGCGCGGGTGGCTTCGCTCGGTTCGCCTGTCGTTCATGGGCTTCACCCGGGGTCAGATGGGCTGGCTGCCCACCCCAGCGGGATCATTCTACCACGGCTCGCCCGAGCCATGGGCCGGCAGCATCAGCGGATCGACGCGCGGCGGACCTCGAAGATCCGGCTGGCCCGTTCGATTCGCGTCAGCTCGAGCCCCAGGAGATCGGCAGCCCTCAGAATTTGGAGAGGAGTCTCTGGGACTTGACCCGAGAGCTGCATCCGACGAACCGAGACGCTCGAGACCCAGTCTGGACGATGACGGGGGACGTCGCTCCTGCAGGGCTTTGGTGCCCTGCCGGATTCCACGGGCGTCCACCGCCTCGACGAGTCGCCAAAGCCGGGGCGCGCCAGAGCCTCCGGCAAACCCGGGGCGGTTCAGACTCGACATCAGACTCCACGGGGAGTCCGGTTGCGGCTTCTGATCGTCGGCGGGCCGGCGGTCCACCAGGCATTCCGGGATCTACTCGATCACCGCGTACTTCCCCGGCGCATGTCGGGCGATCAGAAGACCGAGCGGCAGCATGCCGATGAACAACACGGTGATGAAGAAGTAGGCGTCGCCAAACGCCTCCATCATGGCCTGGGCATCGATCGCGCGTCCCAGCAGCGACGTTGCGGCTCGTTGCGCGGTTTCGAGATCCAGCCCCCGGTGGAAGAGGCCGTCCGTGATCATCCTGAGGCTGTGCGACGTCACCGGGTCGAGCGGCCCTACTCCCGCGGCGATTGCCGTGCGGTGGATGTCGGCACGGTCGCCGAGCAGGGTCGCGAGCGCGGCGATGCCGAAGCTCCCGCCGAGCTGGCGGAACAGGTTGTAGAGGCCGGCGCCCTTGGCCACCTCGAGCGTGGGAAGGGAGCGCAGCGTTGCCATGGAGAGAGGCACGAACATGGCGCCCATCGCGATGCCACGCAGGACCTGGGGGCCCACGACCTGATCCCAGCCACAGCTGAGTGTCCACCCGCTCATGCCGTGGAGGGCGATGATCATCACCGACATGCCGAAGAGAAAGGGGATCCGCGGACCGATCTTCCAGACCAGACGACCCACGAAGGTCATCATCACGGCCGTCGCGAGGCTCGAGGGGAGAATGGCCAGGCCCGAGTCCCACGCGGTCCACCCCAGCAACGACTGTGAGTAGACCGGGAAGAGGAAGATGCTGCCGTAGAGGCCGACTCCCATCAGCATGGCGAGCAGGCAGCCGATTGCCAGCGGACGGCGTCGTAGCACCTGCAGGTCGATGATGGGCTCGTCCGTCGTGAGCTCGCGCACCAGCAGCCCGACCAGACCGACCGCAGCCGTGACGGCCAGCAGACGGATGGTGGGGCTTGCGAACCAGTCCAGCCTGTTGCCGCGCTCGAGCAGGGTCTGGAGCGACCCGATCCCCACCACCAGCAGTGCGATCCCCGGCCAGTCCACGCGCTGGCCCCGATGCCCGCGCAGGTGGGGCGGATCGTGAAGCTGGGTCGCCGAAAGGGCAGCGGCAGCGAGGCCGAGCGGAACGTTGATCAGGAAGATCCAGTGCCAGGAGTACTCGTCCGTCAGCCAGCCCCCCAAGGTCGGTCCGAGGCTCGGCCCGATCATGGCGCCCACTCCGAAGATGGCCTGCCCCACCCCCTGTCTCGAGGGCGGGAAGCTCTCGATGAGAATCGCCTGGGAGGTGGCGAGCAGCGCCCCGCCTCCCAGCCCCTGCACGATTCGCCAGAGGACGAGCTCCTCGACACTGGTAGAAAGCCCGCAGAGCAGGGAGGCTCCCGTAAAGACCAGGATCGAGGTGGTGAAGTAGCGTTTGCGTCCGAAGCGGCCCGCCAGCCAGCCAGTCATCGGGATCACGATCACGTTCGAGACGATGTAGCCCGTGATCACCCAGTCGATCTCGTCCAGCGTGGCGCCCAGGTTGCCCATCATGCTCGGCAACGCGACGTTCACGATGCTCGTGTCGATGATCTCGAGCACCACCGCCAGCATCACGGCGATGACGATCAGCAGCCTCTTCAGGTCGAGGCGATACTCCTCCTCCGAGGTGAGGTCGACCGCCGGCGCCTCAGTCGACGACAACGGTCACCTCCGCGGAGAGCCCCGCCGCGAGACCGAGTCCTGGCTCCGTGGGCTGCGAGCCGTCTCCCAGCCTTCCATCGATCGCGATCCTGACCGGCACGCGCTGCACCACCTTGGTAAAGTTGCCGGCGGCTGGCTCGGGGGCGATCAGCGCGTACTTGGCGCCGGTGGCGGGCGAGAAGGATTCCACGTGTCCGCGCCACCGCGCGCCGGGAAATGCGTCGATTTCGATCTCGGCGCGGGCGCCCACCCGGATGCGATCGAGCTGGGTCTCCTTGAAGTTCGCCACCACCCAGACGTCGCCCCCCCTCACCAGGGCCATCAGGGGCTGACCCGGCGAGACCACCGCACCCGGCTCCACGCCGCGGCGGCCGGCGAAGCCGGAGAAGGGCGCACGGACGCGGGTGCGCTCCAGCCGCAGCGAAGCATTGTGAAGCACCGCCTCCGCCTCGTGGACCGGCGCGTCATCGGTCAGCAGGGCACGCTCCGCCTCGGCGCGCAGCGCCAGCGCTCGCTCGTGGGCTTCGGTGGCATCGCGCGCCGCGCGCGCCGCGTCCAGATCCCTCTCGCTCAGGGTGCCCTCCTCGCGCAGCGAGCGGGCGCGCTCGAGCTCCCGCTCGGTCCGCCACAGCTCGACCGCGGTGGCCCTGCGCTCGGCCTCCGCCGCCGCGGCGGCAGCTTCGGCCTGTGCCATGCGGTTGCGAGCCACCGCCAGAGCGGCCTGCGCGCGCTCGAGCTCCAGTTCGTACTCCCGGGCGTCGAGTTGTACCAGCAGCTGTCCCTGCTCCACCGGCTGGTGCTCCTCCACGAGCACCTCCTGCACCCGGCCCGCCACCTGGGCCGCCAGATAGACCATGGGCGCCTCGACGAAGGCGTCGTCGGTGCTCTCCCGGCCGCGCAGAAAATTCACGGCCACCACCGCCGCGCCGATCGCCAGCGCCGCGAGGGCGACGCCGGCCCAGCGGGCGGTGCCCGATCGGGGAAGCCGCTTCCGTAGCGACGAGGGCGCGCTCACGAGACCTTCCCATCGGTGGGCTGCTGCACACCGCCGAGGAAGATGGAGGTGAAGACGTCGGCCACCTCGTCGAGGGCCTGCGGATAGCTCTCCTGCTGCTGGAAGATCATCCGCACATTCATGTGGTCGAAGATCATGCCGAGAAATGCGCGCGCGGCGAGCGCCGGCTCTACGGGCCGGAAGCTGCCCTCTTCGACGCGAAGCGCCACGTAGCCCGCCACGAACTCGCGCAGCGGGCGCACCCGGGAGGCAAAGAAGGGCTCCGACAAGGCGTGGCCCTCGAGGGCGGTGAAGAGCAGGATGCGCAAGAACGCGGGGTCTTCCTCCACCCGGCGGAAGATCTCCCGGGCCAGACCCCCGAAAACCGCGCGGTCGTCGCGCCGCTCTGCGGCGGGCTCCACCAACGCCACCAGCTCGGGCGCCCGGATCTTGCGGTCGACGATGGCCCGGTAGAGCGATTCTTTGCTTGGGAAGTAGCGATAGAGGGCTGCCTCGGTGATGCCGACACGCTCCGCCAGCGACCGGATCGTGGTGCCGCGGAAGCCCTTCTCCGCGAAGCACTCCATCGCCTCGAGGAGGATCTGCTCGCGCCGGGCCTTCCCTGTGGAGCGCCGGCGCGGTGCGCGCGGGGACGGGTCTTTTTGCGCTTTGTCCTTGGACATCGGGCATAGATTAGTGAGTGTTTGCTAACTTTTCTGCACCTCCTCACAGACATCCCGGCCAGATACCTGAAACACACCGGAATTATTGATGTTTTCCGATCGCTTGGTCAAAGGAAGCCAAGTGGTCGGCTGGGAGTCTTCCTCACACGGGAGCCTCGAGGAGCCTGCTACGCCGTCCGTTCTCGCGACTCGTCCGGCGCTGAATGACTCGGCCTCTGGGCGTCCACCGCCGTTGCTACACCGTTGCTGTCAACGCATGGGAGCCGCGGGTCAGCTCTGAGAACCGACAGGTGTGCGCTTCCTTCGAAGCGCCCTAGCGCTTCTCTCCCGCGCGGTGGGTCCTGATGCTCTCCTCCCAATGCGTCATTTCGTCGGCCAGCTTCCTCGCCACCTCCGGATACTTCTCCGACAGGTCGTACGACTCGTCGGGGTCGATCTCCAGGTTGAACAGCAGGGGCAGGGGTCCCGTGGTGTGCTCGCTCAAGCCGCCCATCTTCTTGTTCACCGGCATGGGCCAGACGTAATGGTTGATCGAACGAAAGTACTTCCACTTGCCCTCCCGGACTCCTTCCAGCTCCCCTTGGTGGTAGAAGAACATCCTCTCATGAGGTGACGGGCTCCCCGGACGTGTGAGCAGGGAAACCATGCTCTTGCCGTCGATGATCCGGTCGGACGGCAGCGAGAGCCCCCCCAGCGCAAGGCAGGTGGGAAACAGGTCGATGTTCATCGCCGGTTCGCGCGAGACGATCCCGGCGGCGATTCCCCGTGGCCAGCGGGCGAGGAAGGGAACGCGGTGCCCGCCCTCGAAGCTCTGCCCCTTGCGGCCGCGGAGCCCACCCGGGCTCCCCTGGTACCAGGGGCCGTTGTCGCTGGTGAAGACGACCAGCGTGTTGTCTCGCAAGCCGTTCCGATCGAGGGCGGCCAGAAGCTCGCCCACGCTCCAGTCGATCTCCTCGACGGTGTCGCCGAAGATGCCTGCCTCGGAGCGGTTGCGGAATGCCTCCGAGGCGTAGAGCGGCCGGTGCGGGAAGGTGTGCGCGAAGTAGAGGAAGAACGGTCCCTGCTTCGACGACTCGATGAAGCGGATCGCTTCCTCGGTGTAACGTCTGGTCAAGATGGTCTGGTCGTCCACGTTCGCCAGCAGCTGCTCCTCGCCCTGGTAGAGGGGAAAGGGGTGCATGTCGTTGCTGTGCGGCACGCCGAAGTAGAAGTCGAAGCCGTGCCGCAGCGGGTTGTACTCGGGGTTGGTGGCGAAATCGCCGAGGTGCCACTTGCCCACCATGCCGGTCGCGTACCCTCCGACCCTCAACGCCTCCGCCACGGTGATCTCGTAGGCGTAGAGCCCGCTCGCTCCGCCCTCGCTCGCCATGTCCATCAGGCCGAGCTTTCCGCTCAGAAAGCCGAGCCGGTTCACAACGCCGGTCCAGAAGGGGATGTCCTCGGACTGCAGCGGAAAATCCAACCCCATCCGCTTCGCGTATCGTCCCGTCAGCAGACCCGCCCGTGACGGCGTGCAGACCGAGTCGCTGGCATGGAAATCGGTGAATCGAATCCCGTCATGCGCCAGGCTGTCGATGTGCGGGGTGCGGATCGCACGGCTTCCGTACGAGCCCAGGTCCCCGTAGCCCAGATCGTCGGCCATGATGATGACGATGTTCGGTCGGTCTGCGACCGCCGCCTGCACGGTCGCAATGACATCACGCGCATCTACGGGAGGCCGGGGCTCCTCCTGCCGGGTGCACGCCTGTAGCAGAAGCGCCGAAACCAGAAGAAGTCCACAGACGGACTGGCCTGTGCGGGGTCCGGTCCGGCTCTGTCTTGCTCGCTTCATTGGAACTCTCCGTTGGGGGACAGGTACGATTAGGGGGCCTTGTCAGCATCCGATAACGAGAGAACTGTAAACTCCCGCGGAGAAGTGGGCAAAACGGGTGGGTTCCCCCCGTTGCGCATTTCGCCTGTGCCTCCTGAAAACCCGATTCTCGCGGAATCACGCCCAATGTCGGGGCGGGTCCCCAGCCGTGCGATGCCCCCGGGTCGTCGACGCCGTCGCGGCTTCGGGTCTCCGACCTGGTCTCCCCGAAGCGGGTCGCCCATGGTAGGCTCGACGCCGGCCGCGGCTCGGCGGCCAGCCGTGGGGCGGCGAGGTGATGACCGAGGGCCCGTTGATGATCTACCACATCGTGATCGAGTCGGACTTTCGTGCCCAACTCGAGGGCGCCGCCTACATCCCTTCAGCTCTGTCCGACGGTGGCTTCGTGCATTGTGCTCTCGAGCCTTCGGTGATCCCGGTTGCGAATGACTACTATGCGGGAACGTCTGGTCGGCTGCTTCTCCTGGAGATCGACCCCAGGAGGCTCACCTCCGAAACCCGATACGAGGCGGCCGCCCCGACCGCGGGAGGGGGCTCTTCTCACCTGGCCAGCGCTTCGCAGTTCCCACATGTCTACGGTCCGATTGACAAGCAGGCGATCACCAGCGTTGGGGTGCTCGGAAGGACCGCGGGTGGCTATGAGTGGCCGCGCCGTTTCATGCTCCTGGACTCATTCCTGACTGCCGAGTCCTAGCCGCTGAAGCTGACGGCCGAGCCTGGTCGTCCAACCGATCCGCGATGCCGGTCAAGGCTTTTTCTCTAACATTGGAGGCGGTACTACAGCCGGGGCGAGGCCAATGGACGGATAAGGCGTTGGCTGCGCCTGGGTATTGGAGAAGCAGCGTGTCGCCGAGGCCAGTCGACTAGACATCTCGCGACCCCGAAGACCTCGTAGAGATGTTCAACTTCTGGGGGCGCGTCGACGCCCCCTCGGTCGGGCGCAAGCTCTACGCGAAGCTGGGCTTCGAGATTGCGCGCGACCCGGAGCTGCTGAGCTTGGCGGCGGAGAGCCAAGGGAATCAGCCGCCCCCCAACATGCTGCTTGCGGCGGTCCAGTACCTCCTGCTGGGCGGCGAGCAGCACGAGCTGAGCGAGCACTACCCGATTCTGGCGGGGGGAGCCGAGCCGAAGACGCCCGCCTTCCCCAAGTTCCGGGACTTCTGCCTGACGCATCGCGACGCGATCGTGCAATGGGTCCGGACGCGCGGGACTCAATCTGCTCTGGGACCGCTATCGCTATCACTACCGCGGTGGCCCGGAGTGGGGAGATCCCGGCTCGGCTACCGAGACGCTAGTCGAGGAGCTGTGGCGTCTCGGGAATCTCGACCCGACCAGCGTCTCGGAGGAGCAGACGTTCCGATCGCGGATACGCCCCGCGTTGCTGTCAATCCGCCGCCCGAGGCCCCGGGAACAGGCAAGAAGGGGCGCAACCTCTGGTCCGAAATTCGGGGCTTCGCGACGGGTGGGCGGCACCCGTTTCGGGCGGACGGAGCTTTGCAGGACGGCATGGGATTCGCCAACCTTGCCAGATGCCTGGAGCTGGATCTCCACAACGGGCGATGCCCGACCTCCGGAGACCAGGTCGGACTGGGAGCCGCAGATACCCACAATTATAGCGGAAACATCATCAATATGAAGGTCAATCCCGATATCTTCAACAACGAGAAACCTGGCACGCTTATCGATATCATCAAGATATCCTTCGATCTTGGCGACCTTCAGATGCATTTCACCGCTGCTGCTAGACAGACCTCATCGACGCGGGAGAAGATCCCGAACCATACCGCGACCTCGTGGTCAGGGTTGCAGGCACTAGCGCATAACGTGTTGAGCAGTCGCCGCGAGTGCAGGAACATAGGATCGAACGCACCCGGCATTGCTCAAGGCCGGGGAGAATCGAGGACACAATCATGAAGATCAAAGACGAGGCCAGCGAGCGAATCAAGAGACTTCGCAAGAGGTATCTCGACGACATGGTGTGGATCTCGATCGAACGAGCGCAGTACTACACCGAGAGCTGGAAGAAGACCGAAGGCAAGGGGATCTCGCTCGACATCCGGGTGGCCCTCGCGATGAAACACGTCTTCGACACCATGACCCACTACATCGATCCCGACGACCGCATCGCCGGAAGATGGACAGAATATCTCCTCGGCACCCCGATCGATATCGAACGCGGGCTATTCAACAATGTGCTGCGGACAGAGCTCAGCAAGAGCTCCATGATCGGCTATCGGGTGAAATCGAACGCCAAGTTCCTGTCATACATGGTCAAGAAACACGGGCCACTCGCAGCGCGCCAGAATATCGCCAACACAAGCAAGGTCGGGGCGGCGATGCCGAGCATTGGAACCCAGACGATGGACGAGAGGGAGACGAATCCTTACACCATCGACCCTCACCACAAACGGGTGCTACGCAAGGAACTCCTCCCCTATTGGAACAACAGGACCATGGCCGACCGCGTCGGCCAGGCGACGGAAGAGGCCGACCTCTTTGCGGGCGATATGCGCGACTTCGCTGCGGCACTGCCAAAGACAACATCGAAGATGTACACGTTCGTTTCAACAGGGGCGGTCGTCGGTACGTACCAGGGGCACCTGACGCTCGACCACGGGCAGGTCGTGCATCGTGGCCTCCTGGCGATGAAGCAGGACGTCGAGGATGAACTCGCAAGAGGCGGAGACCTGTCCAAGGAGGAGCGCGATTTCCTGAAGGCTCTCCAAATCGCATTCGACGGCGTCATCATTTTCGCGAACCGACTCGCAGATGCGCTCGAAGACGAATTGGAGAAGGCCAGCGAACCGGAACGAAGGGACGTACTTGCTACGATGCTCGCCAACTGTCGAAGGGTCCCCCTCTACCCCGCCGAGACTTTCTACGAAGCGGTTCAATCCTTCTGGACTCTGACGGTTGCAACCGAGTTGGCGAACCAGACCAATGTGCATTCCGCCGGTCGTCTGGATCAGCTGTTCTACCCGTATTACCGAAAGGATATCGATCAGGGCCGCATTACCCGCGAAGAGGCGCGGGAACTGCTTGAAGAAATCCTCCTCAAGATCATGACCCACAACATTCGGCCCGAATCGAATTTCATCGGGACGTTCTATCACCGCTATGAAGGTTCCGCGCCGGTCACCCTTGGAGGGCTGACACGCGACGGTAAGGACGCCACGAACGAGCTGACATATCTGTTCATAGAGGCCGCCGACCGCGCCAGGAGCGCGGTCAACGTCGTCGTCCGATTCCACGAGGATTCTCCGGAAGACCTCTACATGGCCGTTGCAGACGTGCTCTATCGCGGATGCTCGAGCGTGTCTCTCATGAACGATGACGTATGCATCGAGGCGATGATGCGGCGCGGTTTTGCCAAAGATGATGCGCTCGATTTTGCGATCACCGGTTGCGTTGACCTGATAGCGGCGGGGAAGACCGGGGGAATCGGCTTCTCTGCGATTCTCCTGAGCCGCGTCCTCGACATGACCCTTCGCAACGGTGATTCTCAAACATTGATTGGAACCGTGGCGAATGTGGGGCCCAAGACGGGAGATCCGGACACATTCACCTCGTTTGATCAGTTGGTCGACGCGTTCATCGTCCAAGCCAGCAGCATGATTCAAACCATTGTCGACGCGTCCAACCTTAGAGATCGTGTCTTTGCCGAAGAACTTCCAGCGCCATACATCTCTGCGTTCATGCAGGGATGCCTGCAGAAGAAGAAGGATGTCACCCGGGGCGGCGCCGTGTATGACCTATCCGGTATCCTGTACATGAACAGTGTCGCCCACATCGTCGATTCGCTTTATGTAATCAAGAAACTCATATTTGAGGACAAGCGGTTTACGTTTGCCGAATTACAGCAGGCGATCGACCACAACTTTGTCGGCTACGAGAATATGCACCGGATGATCAAGGAGGTTGACGGCAAATGGGGCAATGGAAATCCCGAGTCCGATGACCTTGCCCGCGAAGTGACTACGCGGCTCTTTGCGGAAACATACAAGCACAGGAGCTTCAAGGACGGCCTGTTTGTCCCGTTTGTGATCAGCATGACTACCCACACGTACGATGGTCGCATTTCCATCGCCACGCCCGATGGAAGGAAGGCGGCGACCCCGTTCGCCGCAAGCTGCAATCCCTACAACGTAGATCGGCACGGGCTGACGGGCGTGCTCCGCTCCGTTGCGGCGCTCGACTTCAAAGATGTCTTCGGATGCGCGGTCAACGTGAGGCTGCATCCCTCGGCGATCGGCGCAAGCAAAGAGACGCGCCGCAAGTGGGTCACGTTGGTCGATACCTACTTCAAGCTGGGCGGCATGCAGATACAGCCCACTGTGGCCTCCACCGAGACGCTCAGGGCCGCGCAGGAAGACCCGGAAAGCTACCGCAATCTGATCATCAAGGTCGGAGGATACAGCACCTACTTCGTCGATCTGGGAATCGAAATCCAAAACGAGATCATCGCCCGCTCCGAACACCGCGTCAGCGTCTGACACGGCCCATGAAAGGCACCGTCTTCGATATCCAGTACTACGCCATGTATGACGGACCCGGTATCCGGACATGTGTCTTCTTCAAGGGCTGTCCGCTACGGTGCGAGTGGTGCCACAATCCGGAATCGCAGGATATCCGTCCCGAGATGTCCTATTTCAAGGAACGCTGTGCTGCATGCGGCAAGTGCGTGGAAGCATGTCCGGCCAATGCACTTCGCCTGACGGATGAAGAGATAGTGAGAGCGCGTGATGTGTGTGCGGTCTGTGGCGCATGCGCGAGCGCATGTCCGAATGAAGCGATGGAGACAATCGGCAAGGAGCTGTCGCCTGACGAGATCGTCGACGCGGTGTCTCGCGACAGTGTGTTCTACGATAGATCCGGCGGCGGCGTCACGATTTCCGGCGGCGAGCCCACGATGCAGCCACAATTCCTGCTTGCCACGCTCCGCGCCATCAAGGGGTATGGGATTCATACTGCCATTGAAACCTGTGGGTGTTTCGATGAAAAGCTCATCAAGGACCTGCTCGAGACAGCCGACCTGTTCCTGTACGACATCAAACACACCGATCCCGTCATTCACAGGAAATTCACCGGCGTTTCGAGCGATAGAATCCTCTCGAATTTCTCGACCATATTGTCGCAGGCAGGAAGCAGTCGAGTCGTCCCGAGGATTCCGGTAATACCGGGATTCAATGACGATCGCGATTCCATAGAGCACATCATCTCCTATCTTCGCAGTGTCGGATACGCGGGGCCGGTCCATCTGATGCCCTACAACAGGATGGCAAAGACGAAGTGGGGAAGAATCGGCAGAGCGTCTGCCTATAGAGATATGGGATTGCAGACCGAGGAAGATCTGGAGAGAGTCATGTCCAGATTCGCGCAGGCATCCTTCGAGACGGTCTGCAATAGATAAGACCTGCGCCCCAGGCTGGATTTGCATCGAGAATGGTGCCCCCGGCACGGCGTATCATGGGGCGAACCTGGGAGCGAACCATGCGACGCCTGTTCGTCCTTGCTGCACTGCTCCTATTCGCGAGCCCTGTTGCTGGCCTGACCTTCGGCGAGCTCTACCACAAGATGTTCTTTCCTGATTACTGGGAGGAATTCGTCGGGCCATTCGACGATGAGGTGAGGACGAGAGCCGGGGGTGACTTGTACCGTTCGGGGAACGAGGTGGGGGCCGCGAAGAAGCTCCGGCAGGCCATGCTGAGCAACCTCTACCTCTTGCCGCACCTGCTGGGGTCGCCCATTGACGAACTCGACATATGGCACGGTTCGAGCGATGCCGAGCCGTCCTACGTCGAGTGCATTCCCGAGGAGTACTTCCAGCTCTGGACGGCGGCGGAGCAAGAATGGGCGTCTCGCCCATACCACAGCCCAGGGTTCCAGTCCGCTCGCGCCCGCTACGTCGAGATCAGCAGGTTGCTGGACACCACGCCGCCCGGCCCGGAGAGGAGCCGTCTGGTCGAGGAGCTGTACGAGCTGGAGCGGTGACGCCCAAGAGACTTGCCCCGGCTATTGCGCCGCTCCCTGAGTCAGTCCTTCAACAGCCGCCAGGTGGAGCGGAGCGAGGGGTGGGCCGATCCGCAATCCGGCCTGGTTGCTGTCACGTTGCTGTCAATCCGGCGCAAGAGGGCCTCGGGAACAGGCAAAACGCTCCGCAACCACGCCCGATGACGACGTTCCTGCGGAAGTTGCACCACCGCCGTCCCAGCGGTACTCATCGGGGATGCAGACCGGAAGGCAGCGTCGCGTAGCATCGCCCAACCGGGTTTCATCGTGACGAACGAGGCCGAAGAGAAGGCCGATCCGCAGCTGGCCAGGAAGCTGGGTCTCGATGTTTCGGCGAAGAAGGGCAAGCAGGTCAGGTGGCTCGCATGGGGCGGCCTGCTGGTGGTGGCAGGCATCTCCGCCTTGTTGTGGATAGAGCACGACGATGCCGGGGCGGTGCAGTACAACACCGAGGCCGTGCAGCGCGGTGATCTGACCGTGACGGTGACCGCAACCGGCACCCTGCAACCCACCAACCAGGTCGACGTGGGCAGCGAGTTGTCCGGCATCATCGAGTCCGTCGATGTCGATTACAACGATACCGTCGAGGTCGGCCAGGTCCTGGCGAAGCTGGACACCTCCAAACTCGACGCGCAGGTGCTGCAGGCCAAGGCCGCCTTGAATCAGGCGCAGGCGAACGTCCTCGAAGCGAAGGCGACCGTTCTCGAGACGAAACTCAAGTACGGCCGCTGCTTCGCGATGGCCGAGAAGCAGATGTGCTCACAGCAGGATCTGGACACCGACCGCGCCGCCTACGCACGGGCCCAGGCCGGAGAGGCCCGCGCCGAGGCGGCCGTCTCTCAAGCCCAGGCCACGCTCGATGCCATTGAGACGGACCTGTCGAAAGCGGTGATTCGTTCACCGATCAACGGCATCGTACTCGTTCGCTCCGTGGAACCGGGGCAGACGGTCGCCGCTTCCTTGCAGGCGCCGGTGCTCTTCACGCTGGCCGAAGACCTGACCAAGATGCAACTGCAGGTGGACGTGGACGAAGCCGATGTGGGGCAGGTGAAGGAGAACCAGGAGGCTACGTTCGCCGTCGACGCCTACCCGGACCGGCGCTTCCCGGCACGGATCGACCAGGTCCGATACGGCTCGCAAACCGTGCAGGGCGTGGTGACGTACGAAGCCATCCTCGATGTGAAGAACTCGGACCTTTCCCTGCGGCCGGGCATGACGGCCACAGCCGATATCGTCGTCCAGAAGCTCAGAGATGCCGTTCTCGTACCCAATGCGGCCCTGCGCTTTTCGCCGCCGGAACGGCAAGCACACGCCTCGCCCCGCAGGGGCGGAAGCCTGCTCAGCAGGCTGTTTCCACGCCCGCCGCGTGCCACATCGAAGCCGCGCGAAGAAACGGCCGCCAATGGCAGGCAACAACACGTGTGGACGCTGCAGGACGACGAACTGACTGCCGTTCCCATCACGACCGGGGCCACCAACGGCGACATGACCGAGGTCACCGGCGGCGATCTCGCCCCGGGTGAAGCGGTGGTCGTCGATGTGATCAGCAGCGACCAATCACCGTGACCGCCGCCACGCCTGTAGTCCGCCGGCCGGTCATCAGGCTGGAGGCCGTCACCAAGATCTACGGTGCCGGTAAAGCGGCCATGCAGGCGCTGCGCGGTATCGACCTGAGCATCGATGACAGCGAGTTCGTCGCCGTGATGGGGCCGAGCGGTTCCGGAAAGTCCACGTGCATGAACATCCTCGGCTGCCTGGATACCCCCACTTCCGGCAGCTACCTGTTCGAAGGCGTTTCCGTGGGCCGTCTCACGCGCAATCAGCGCGCCCTCCTGCGCCGCGGCTACATCGGCTTCATATTCCAGGGTTACAATCTCCTCGACCGCACCTCGGCTCTGGAGAACGTGGAGCTGCCCCTGATCTACCGCGGCACGCCCGCGGCCGAGCGTCACGACCGCGCCCTAGCGGCGCTGAACGCAGTGGGTCTCGACGGCTGGAAGGACCACACGCCCGGCGAGCTGTCCGGGGGGCAGCAGCAGCGGGTGGCCATCGCCCGTGCCATCGTCACCGAACCCGCCGTGCTCCTGGCGGATGAGCCGACAGGCAATCTCGACACCACCCGCAGCCGTGAAATCATGGAATTGCTGAACTCGTTCAACCGCGAGCGGGGCATCACCATCGTGATGGTCACCCACGATGCGGGCATGGCGGCCTATGCGCAGCGAATCGTGCACTTCGTCGATGGGTTGGTGGCGAAAGGCGGCCAGCACGGGGAATCCGCCTGATGTTGTGGAACGCCCTGTTGCTCGCCATCCGGGAAATCCGCCGGAACGTGCTGCGCTCGTCCCTGACGATATTGGGGATCGTCATCGGCGTGGCCGCGGTGATCATCATGGTGACCATCGGCGCGGGCGCCACCGTACAGGTCACCGACCAGATCGCCAGCCTGGGCAGCAACCTGCTCATGATCAGGCCGGGGCAGCGGCTGGGCCCGGGCCAGAGCTCCACCGCTCCGCCGTTCAAGGCGGCCGATGCCGACGCCCTCTCCAGGGACATCGCTTCGCTGGCAGCCGTGGCGCCCTCGGCGTCG
>Ga0307423_1000074_pt1 | contig 55649 bp, 55 predicted proteins | sample SalMarWE160310MG_FD_202154 | JGI IMG/M metagenome (GOLD analysis project Ga0307423, IMG submission 202154) | Salt marsh sediment microbial communities from the Plum Island Ecosystem LTER, Massachusetts, United States - WE1603-10 | ecosystem: Environmental > Aquatic > Marine > Intertidal zone >...
GCGAACTCGATCGCTTGTCTGGGGGTCATCGCGTCGGTCATTCTCACCTCTGGATTCGAGAGACCGTGGACTCCTCGCCCATGAGATCGCGCCTCGCCTGGCCCGGCCGAAGGCATTCGGGTGTCCACGACTGTGAGGATTATACGTCAATCCCGGGGAGCGGGTTCGCAAGGGCCATAGCGGGTCCATTCACCCGCGAGGCGCCGTGGCGCCCCGCGAGCGGCGCCGCCGCGGCCGGCTCGTCGCTTTCGAACCGCCGGGGAAGCAGATCTTCCGAGCCTCGTCGAAGCTGCGGACGAAGTGCGGCGTGATTCCCTTCCGGATCTGCTCGCCGAGATCTTCGTAGTCGGTGCGGTTCTCCTCGGGCAGGATCAGCGTCTTCACGTTCGCGCGGCGGGCTGCGATCAGCTTCTCCTTGACGCCGCCAATCGGCATCACCAGACCGCTCAGGGTGAGCTCCCCGGTCATCGCCAGGTCGGCCGCCGGCGGCTCTCCGATCACGAGGGAGTAGAGGGCGCACGCCATGGTGACCCCCGCCGAGGGACCGTCCTTGGGAGTGGCGCCGGCCGGGACGTGCAGGTGGATCAGGTGATTGGAGAAGAACTCCTTGGCTTCGGGGTCGTCCCGGAACATCGACCGCACGTAGCTGTAGGCAATCTCGGAGGACTCCACCATCACCGCGCCGAGCTGTCCGGTCTGCTTGAAGCCCGGGCCCGAGGCCGGAACCGGACTGGCCTCGACGTACAGCGTCGCTCCACCGAGCGCGGTGTAGGCGAGCCCCATCACCACCCCCACCCGCGGCTCGCCGAACACGTTCTCGTCGGTGAACAGGCGCTTGCCGAGCAGGCCGCGCAAATCGCCGGGCTGCACCTTCACCGAGGCCACTCCGTCCTCGACGATCTGCTTGGCAGATTTGCGGAAGATCTTCTTGAGATTGTTCTCCAGGCCCCGGACTCCGGACTCTCGGGCCCATCCATCGATGATCTCCCGCAGAACCTTCTTCGAGATCACCACCTGGTCCTTGCGGAGACCGTGCTGCTTCAATTGCTTGCCGATCAGGTGCCGGCTCGCGATTTCGAGCTTCTCGTCGAGGATGTAGCCCGAGATCTGGATCACCTCCATCCGGTCCAGGAGTGGCCGGGGAATCGTCTCGAGCTGGTTGGCGGTGCACACGAACAGCACCTTCGAGAGGTCGAAGCGGACGTCCAGATAGTGGTCGAGGAAGTCCCGGTTCTGCTCCGGATCCAGGACTTCCAGCAGCGCCGAGGCGGGATCGCCGTGGAAGCTGGCGCCGACCTTGTCCACCTCGTCGAGCATGATCAGCGGGTTGGCGGTCTTGCAGGTCTTGATGGCCTGGATGAACTTCCCGGGCATGGCGCCGATGTAGGTGCGCCGGTGGCCCTTGATCTCGGCCTCGTCGCGCATCCCGCCCAGCGAGAACCGATAGAACTTCCGTCCCAGGGCCCGCGCGATCGACTGCCCGACCGAGGTCTTGCCGACTCCGGGCGGGCCGACCAGCAGGATGATCGATCCCGCCAGCTCGCCCTTGATGATTCCGACCGAGATCAGCTCCAGGATCCGGTCCTTGACGTCGGTGAGACCGTAGTGATCTTCGTCGAGAATTCTTGCGGCGCGCTTGAGGTCGTAGCTGTCCTCCGTGTGGACCCCCCACGGCAGCACCGTGAGCCAGTCGAGGTAGGCGCGGACGACGTTGAACTCCGGCGACGATGGCTCGAGCAGCTTGAGTTTCTCCAGCTCCTCGTCGATCCGCTCGCCGGCCTCCTCGGTCAGCGTCAGCGCGGCGATTCTCTCCTGGAACCTGTCCACCTCGGTCTGTGCATCCCCCTTCGACAGGCCGAGCTCCTGCTTGATCTCCTTGAGCTGCTCCTTCAAGAAGAATTCGCGCTGCTGCTTGGACATCCTGTCTTCGATGCGCTTCGAGATCTGTGTCTTGAGCTTGGAGATCTCGATCTCCCGCTTGAGGAGGATCAGCACCTGCTCGATCCGGTTGCGGATGCTTCGCGTGGCCAGGACCTCTTGCAGCTCCTCCCCCGAGGCGGTGGTCATGGCGGCGGCGAAGTCGGCCAGGACACCCGGGTCGTGGACGTCGAAGCGGTCGAGGAGCAGAGAGAGCCCCTCCTTGTAGAGCGGGTTCAGGTTCACCAGCTCCTTGATGCTGTCGACCACCGCGACCGAGTAGGCCCTGAGCTCCTCGTTGGTCTCGAACTCGGTCTCGTGCCAGTACTCCACCTGCGCCCGGAACACCGGAGCCTCCGAGACGAACTTGCGGATGCTGAAGCGCTGCAGCACCTGAGCCACCAGCTGGATGGGGCCTTCGAGCTGCGGCGGCATGGCCTGGACCACCTGGACCGCCACACCCACCTGATGGAAGTCTCCCGCCACCGCCGGCTGCCGGGAAGGCTCGTCGGCCACGGACCGCACCAGGACCACACCCAGGTGCCGTCGCTTCGACCGCAGGGCTTCCGCCACCTCCTGCTTCAGCTCGTCCCCCGCGATCAGGAGCGGGCCCATCATCTTGGGAAAGAGCGGCCTTTCGAAGACCGGCGCGATCACCAGCGTGTCGGGGAGAAGATCCCGGGCAAGGACGACCGAGCGGTCCTCCGACAGCGGCGCCGCGCCGTCGCCCTCCGGCTCGACGTCGATGATCTGCGGATCGCGTTCTTCGGGCATCTCGATGCTCCCAGCGGCTGGACGACCCCGTCAGTATCTCAGGAAGGGAGCAGGTTTCCCAGCCGGGGACTGCTCAGCCGCCCATCGCCTCGAGGCGGGCGATTCGCTCGTCGAGGGACGGATGGGAGGCGAAGAGGGCCAGGAGCCCTCCCTTGACTCCGCCGGAGATGCCGAAGGCGTTCAGCTGCGCTGGGAGCGGCTCGTTGCTGCCCAGCTTGAGACGCTCGAGGGCGGCCACCATGCGATTGGCTCCGGCCAGGCGCGCCGCGCCCGCGTCGGCCCGGAACTCGCGCTGACGGGAGAACCACATCACGATGGTGCTGGCGAGAATACCCAGGACGATCTGGGCCAGTATCGACACGACGAAGTAGCCGATGCCGTAGCCGCGCTCGGTCTTGAAGACGACGCGATCGACGAAGTGGCCGATCACCCGGGCGACGAAGAGCACGAAGACGTTGACCACGCCCTGGATGAGGGCGAGGGTGACCATGTCGCCGTTGGCGACGTGGCTCACCTCGTGGGCGAGGACGGCATCGACCTCGTCCTTGCTCATGCTGCGGAGGAGCCCGGTGCTGACCGCCACCAGGGCGCTGTCGCGGCGGGCGCCGGTCGCGAAGGCGTTCGGATCCGGCGAGTCGTAGATCGCCACCTCGGGCATGCCGATCCCCGACGCCTTGGCGTGATTTCCAACCGTCTCCACCAGCCACAGCTCGGCCTGGGTGCGGGGATCCTGGATCACCTTGGCGCCGGTGGCGCGCTTGGCCATCCACTTGGACATGGCCAGGGAGATGAAGGACCCGCCCATTCCGTACACGGCCGAGAAGATCAGCAGAGCCCGGAGATCGAGATTGACACCCTGCTTGTCGAGAAGGCTGTCGACTCCAAGGAGCTGGAGGACGATCCCCAGCACCACGAGGACGGCGATGTTGGTGGCGAGAAAGAGGGCTACTCGCTTCATTGATGGACTCCGGGAAGGGTTGAGACACCGGCTGCGGGGAGAAGTTCGAAGCCCGCACCGTCCACCAATGATGGGAACCCCTCGGCCTCCGTCAAGCGAGGGGTTGGAGAAGCTCAGCTGGCTGCGGAGGTGCCTCCGAGCCGCTGGAAGATGGCGTCGGGAGTCTCCCCGACGTCCCCGGCCTCGAGGTTCTGGAGGCCCGCGCCAATCGACGCGCAGAGGCCCGCGCTGTTCTCGACGCCTCGGGTCGAGAGCTCTTCCGGCAGGATGCGCGCCACCACCACGGCCATCTGGTCGGGGGTGATGCTGCGGGCCTCGAGCCCCGACTGCTTGAGGGCCAGCCGCACCGTTCCACGGGCCTCGAGCCGGCCCAGAGAGGTGCCAGCTTCGAGCTGCTCACAGACGAAATCGAATGCTCGAGTGTCCGCCATCGTGCCTCCAGCCTCCCGATCGGAAGAACATCGCGCCCCCTTGAGAGTCGTTTCGTCCCCGGAACGGGAGACTTTCGCCACGGCTGGCAGAGGAGGCGATTCTGTATCTTCGGTGGATGCGAAGGCCGGATGCGCTCCTCGCCGCCGTGGCTGGCCTCGTCGCCCTGGCCTGTGCCACCGCCCCGCCCGCGGCGGAGCCCGAGCGACCCTCCCAGGCGCGATCCCTGGTGCGCCTCTCGGAGGTCGCGGCCATCGGACCCTATCTGGACGCCACCCTCTCGAATCCACGCTTCTCGCTGCGATTCTTCTTTCCGCGGAGCGAGGATTGCCAGGCCCTGATCCGCTCCGGAGAGGATCGGCGTTACCTGCCCATCGGTTCCCTCGGGAGTGTTGTCGACGAGGAGAAGCGGCGATGCGAAGCAATCGGGGTGGCCTCACTTCGGGAGTGGCGTGATGACCAGCCGCGCCGGCGCTCTCCGCACCTGACGCCCCGGGTCCAGGTCGCGTTTCGCACCATCTTCGAGGGGGAGAATCTGGTACTGGTCCGAGGGCGCTTCCCACTGGCGTTGGAGATCCGCTGGCCCGCGGCCATGGACACGGTGGTGATGCTCCCCGCGGGTCCCGTCTGCGATGAGGCGCGCCAGCGGGGGAAGGCCACCATGGAGTACCACGCCACAGGGCCAGAGCCCTTCCTGCTGGTGGGAGAGGAGAGTCGCTGCCCGATTCTGGGCTTCGCGGGCCCCTTGGAGGTGGAGTGAACCCCTGAACCTGCGGTCAGTGCGTCTGCCCGGAGAGGAACCCCGCGACGGCGCTGCAGTACACTCCTCATCCACACCGAGGATGCCATCATCGACCCGGAAGCCAGCTCAGCGCAATACCGAGATTACCCTGCCGATGTCCAGGTGATCGCCCGCGAGGGACGGGAGTTCGTCCTGGTGGGCACGGCGCACATCTCGCGCGAATCCGTCGACCTGGTCCGCGAGGTGATCGAGAAAGAGAAGCCCGACTGCGTCTGTATCGAGCTCGATTCCCGGCGCTACGAGGCGCTCTCGCGGCAGCAGCGCTTCGAATCGCTGGATCTCAAGCAGGTGATCCGCGCCAAGCAGCTGGCCACACTGATGCTCAACCTGGTTCTGGCCTCCTATCAGAAGTACCTCGGCCTCCAGCTCGGCATCCAGCCCGGGACCGAGCTGTTGGAGGCGGCGCGGACGGCGGAGGAGCGCGGCATCCCCGTAGCCCTCTGCGACCGCGACATCCGCGTGACACTGCGGCGCGCCTGGCATTCCCTCTCCCTGTACAGGAAGTTTCTGCTGCTCTCCTCCTTTCTGGGCGGGATCTTCGAGAAGCCCGAGCTGACCGAGAAGGATCTTCGAGAGCTCCGCCAGCAGGACGTGATGTCGAAGCTGATGCAGGAGCTGGGCGAGGCCTTCCCGGGCCTGAAGACCGTCCTCATCGACGAACGGGATGCTTTCCTCAGTGAACGGATCGCGCGGACTTCCGGGCAGCGCATCGTCGCCGTGGTGGGAGCGGGGCACTTGGAGGGAATGCGCCGGGCCCTGGTCGAGGGCCGGCGGGTGGATCTCGAGGAGCTCGAGGCCATTCCGCCGGTCTCGCCAGCCTGGAAATGGGTCGGATGGGGCATCCCCGCGCTGATTCTGGGCTCCCTGCTGCTGATCGGCGTGCGCCAGGGCGCTTCCGCCGCCGGTGAGAATCTGCTCTTCTGGATCCTCGCCAACGGCATTCCCTCCGCCATCGGTGCGGCGATCGCCCTCGCCCACCCCGCCACCATCGCCGCCGCCTTCCTCGCCGCGCCGATCACCAGTCTGACGCCGCTGATCGGAGCCGGCTACGTGACCGCGTTCGTACAGGCGTACTTGAGGCCACCCTTGGTCAGCGAGCTGAGGGAAGTGTCCCGGGAGATCGGGTCGGTCAGGGGATGGTGGAGAAACCGGCTGCTGCGGATCTTCCTCGTCTTCCTCTTGACCACATTCGGAAGCATCCTCGGCACCTGGGTGGGCGGAGCCGAGATCGTCTCCAACCTGTTCTAGCCGGGTCACAGCGCCGGAGAATCCAAGGAGTCGAGAACCCACTCCGCCCCCCGTGCGTAATATGGTTCGAGTCCAGGAGGAGACCATCCAGTGCCCATACATCGCTCAGGGCTTCAACGCTCCCGCGACCAGCGCCTCATCGCCGGGGTCTGCGGGGGCCTCGCCGAATGGCTGGGATGGAGCGCGACTCTGGTGCGGGTTCTCTTCGTGCTGGTGTCGATCTTGTCGGCGGCGTTTCCGGGGATCCTGGTCTACATCGTGCTCTGGGTCCTGATGCCGAACCGCGAGAGCTGACCTGCCAGGAGGGCTCCCGCAGCCACACGTCCCTCGTGACTCCCGCCAACACCAGCGGGGAAGCGGATCAGCGCGGCCTTGAGCTTGTCCGGAGCCCGTGGTATTGATTGCGCCGGACGAATCGGAGACGCGCGATGAGAATGGATTCTGACCTCAGCTGCCATCGCGCGTCCGCTCCAGATCCAACACGAGCCTGAGACGGCATCTCCGGAGGCCGCGGACGCGAGAGCGACCGCGGCCTCCGGCGTCTTGGAGCTTTCGAAGTGGCGAATCCGACCGAAATCGTCCCCCCGGCCGTACCGACGGCAGCGCGCGGAAATCTGCGCGAGGTGGGGCTGCTCGCCTACCCGGTGATCCTCACCCAGCTCTCTGCGACGATGATGGGAATCGTGGACTCGGCGATGGTGGGCCGGCTGGGCGCGACCGAGCTGGCAGCGGTGGGCTTTGCGGGCGTGTGGAGCTGGACGGTCTTCTGCCTCTTCTTCGGAACCGCCTCCGGCATCCAGACCTTCGTCGCCCAGGCCGACGGGGCCGGAAGGCGGAGGGAGTGCGGCGGCTGGGCCTGGCAGGGCCTGTACGTGCTCGTGCCGACCACGCTGCTCTGCGCCACCGCGGTGTGGGTCGCGGCGCCGGTGTTGCTGGGCTGGCTCGGTCCCTCCGAGGAGCTCCAGCAGGCAGCGCTCGTCTACCTGAGACCGCGGCTGCTCGGGATCCCCGGGATCGCCATCGCCTTCGTATGGATCTCCTTCTTCCGCGGCGTCGGCGATACGCGAACGCCCCTCTACGCGGCCGTCACTGCGAACGTCGTCAATGCGGTGCTGGACTACGGCCTGATCTTCGGGAAGCTCGGGCTCCCGGAGTGGGAGGTGGCCGGCGCCGGTACGGCGACGGCGATCGGCGAGTGGATCTACGGGGCCTTCCTGGCCGTCGCGTTCAGCCGACGCGCGCTGGCGGAGCGCTTCGCGACGCGATTCGTCGGACCCCGCCCGGCCGACATCCGCCGCTTCGTGCGCATGGGAGTGCCGATCGGCGGTCAGTGGATGATCGACATGGCGTCCTTCGCCGTCTTCACCACCCTGGTGGCACGGATGGGGGACGTGCAGATGGCGGCGAGCCAGGCCTTCGTGATGCTGCTCTCGATGTCCTTCATGCAGGCCATCGGGATCTCGGTGGCCGCATCGACACTGGTGGGACGCTACATCGGCGCGGAGGATCACCCCGCGGCGATCCGGAGCTTCCGGTCGTCCCAGAAGTTCGCCGGAATCCTGGGGGGTGCGGTCGCAGCGCTGTTTCTCTCCGTACCCGAGCTGTTGATGCGCGTCTTCACCGACGACCCGGAGGTGATCTCGCTCGGTGTACCCCTGGTGCGTCTCGGTGCCGCCTTCCAGCTGGTCGACGCCTTCGGGATCGTGGCCAGCGGCTCGTTGCGCGGTGCTGGAGACACGCGCTGGCCCTTCCTGGCCCAGTCGGCTCTCGCCTGGGGGCTCTTCGTTCCCCTCGCCTACCTGCTGGGCGTGACGCTGGAAGGCGGCCTGATCAGCGCCTGGATCGGTGGCACCATCTACGTGCTGGTGCTGAGCGCTACCCTGACGTGGCGCTTCCGCTCGGGAGCCTGGCAGAGAATCCGAATCTGAGCTCCCCGCGTCCGGGGGCGAGGACGACTAGCCCGTTGCGGACCCATCTTCGGTGCGGCCGCGACCGCCGCGGCGTTTGCGGCGCTCGCGGAGCCGCCAGACCTCCCGTTCGAAGGCCTCGATGGCATCGTGAAGGGCGCGTCCCACCTGGTCGGCGCTCCTGGCAGCGACGATCTCCCGACCGCGGGCCTGGCACGCGATCCGGACCTCCTCGCTGGCACGGGCGCGGTGTCCGTTCTTCTTGCCCGTAATCCGGAGATCGATCAGGTCGTTGTGGCTCTCCCCGAGCTTACGGAACCTGTCCTCGGCACCCTGCCGATCCTTCTCTTCGAGACCATCGAGATTCATCCAATGGATCTCCACGTCACCTCCCCGTCGAGATGCCGAGGATGGGTTTCGTACCCCGGGGGGCGGGCAGAATGCCTTGCCCACCGGATGTCCCCCCACCAGCGGCCCGACACTACCCAGAGGGTACTCGATCGCCCTGGTGCTGGCTTCGAGAATCTCGGCTTCGCCGAGCCGGATCGGCCCTCTCTGGTCGCCTGGTCTCATCTCCGTAGCCGAGAGCGCTCCGATTCTGGTATGGAGGAGGCGTGCTTGACCGAGAATTGCCTCAAGAAGAGCGCCGCAAGGCGATGGTCGGCGAGCAGCTCACGGTTCGCGGGATCTCGGACCCGCACGTCCTCGCCGCCATGGGCGCGGTTCCCCGCCATCGCTTCGTCCCACCGGAGCTGGTCGCCCGCGCCTACCATGACGGCCCGCTGCCGATCGGTCACGGCCAGACCATCAGTCAACCCTACGTGGTGGCGGTGATGACCCAGCTCGCCGGTGCGGCCCCGGGGCAGCGCGCCCTGGAGGTCGGATGCGGCTGCGGATACCAGGCGGCTGTGCTCGCGGAGATCGTGGACGAGGTATACGCCATCGAGCTGGTTCCAGAGCTGGCCGATGCGGCGGAGCAGCGTCTCTGCGAGCTCGGCGTGAAGGGCATCCAGGTCCGCCAGGGCGACGGCTGGAACGGCTGGCCGGAGGCAGCTCCCTTCGACGTGGTGCTGGTCGCCTGCGCGGCCGACCAGATCCCCCCTCCCCTCGTCGAGCAGCTCGCGCCCGGGGGGCGCCTGGTGATGCCCGTCGGCGGCAGCGGACTGCAACGCCTCACCGTGGTGAAGAAGCGCAGCGACGGAACCAGCGGTGAGCGGACCTACGACGCCGTCGCGTTCGTTCCAATGCTTGGCCCGTCGAGGAAGAGATACAAGGCCTCGTCGCTCAGGGGGGACTCGTCAACCTCGTTGTAGGTGCTCACCCGGATGGCGATCGGCGGCTCGCAGGGAAGCCAGAGCTCGAGGGTTACCTCGTCGGGATTCTCCGGGTTTCGCACCACCTCCGCCTCGCCATAGATCTGTTGGCCCTCCTCCTCCACGAACCCCTCGGCGGTGTAGTGGAGGAACTCCGCACCTCCCCTGTGGAAGGGTTCCTGGAACACGACCTGCAGCACCTTCTGGTACTCCCCCGACTGCGAGAGCTGATGGATCCACACCCCGCGCACCTGGCTCGAGTCGAAGTCGGGAATCCAGATCTTGAGCGACTTGATTTCACACCCCACGAGGCAAAGCGCGATGGCGGCAGAGACGAAGACCGCTGCGCGTCGGATCGATCGCTGCATGAATCACTACCTCCGTGTGGGTAGGATCCAGAACGATCGAAATGTTCCCGTGACGGGCCTCACCGATTCGAGCGAATGGAGCAAGAAACGATGAGAACCCATGCATTGCCGAACGAAGCTTGGGTAGTTCCATCTAGGGCAGGCTGGGAGGAGCTACTTCTGGACAAGCCCGGTCCGGATTGCCAGGCGCACAAGCCGCTGCGCCTCGGCGAAAACGCCCTATGATGCGGGCTGGAGGGGGGATCTCCACTTGGTCGAAGCCCTCTTGAGCGTCGTGGTATTTCTGCTGGTCGTCGCCATCGTCCTGCTCGGAATGCTGCTGCGGGGGACTTCCCGAGACCCCGCCGCCCCTCTCGCCCCGAAGATCGAGGCGCTCTCCACCGCCCAGGACCGGGCCGAGCGACTGTTACAGGACGAGCTGAAGCGCAACCGCGAGGAGAGCGCGGGGAACGCCAGGCACCTGCGCGAGGAGGTGGGCGCGTCGATCAAGGGCATGAGCGATTCGGTGGAGAAGCGCGTCAACGAGATGCGCGGCGTGGTCGACGCGCGTCTCCAGCAGATCCAGCAGGAGAGCGGAAAGAAGCTCGACGCCATGCGGGAGACGGTGGAGGAGAAGCTCCAGGGAACTCTCGAAAAGCGTCTCGGTGAGTCCTTCCAGCAGGTGAGCGAGCGTCTCGAGGCCGTTCACAAGGGGCTCGGCGAGATGCAGACACTGGCGACGGGTGTCGGCGATCTCAAGAAGGTGCTGACCAACGTGAAGACCCGGGGGACCTGGGGCGAGATCCAGCTCGGCAACCTCCTGGAGCAGGTGCTGACGCCCGCGCAGTACGAGCGCAACGTCGCCACCAAGCGGGGCGGAAGCGAGCGGGTCGAGTTCGCCGTCCGGCTTCCCGGACCCGACGAGGGCGACGACAGCGTCGTCTGGCTTCCCATCGACGCGAAGTTCCCCCAGGAGGACTACCAGCGGCTCGTCGACGCCCAGGAGCGCGCCGACCTGGCGGCGGCGGAAGAGGCATCCCGCCAGCTGGAGGCGCGGATCAAGGAAGAAGGCCGTGCGATTCGCGACAAGTACGTGAATCCGCCCCAGACCACCGACTTCGCCATCATGTTCCTTCCCACCGAGGGGCTCTACGCCGAGGTGCTGCGCCGCCCGGGGCTGGCCGAGGGCATGCAGCAGCAGTACCGCGTGATGATCGCCGGGCCGACCACGCTCGCCGCGCTGCTCAACAGCCTGCAGATGGGGTTCCGCACCCTGGCGATCCAGAAGCGCTCCAGCGAGGTCTGGAAGCTGCTCGGCGCCGTCAAGAAGCAGTTCGGCCAGTTCACCGGCATCCTCGAGAAGGTGGAGAAGAAGCTCCACGAGGCGAGCAGCAACATCGGGGACGCCTCCAAGAAGAGCCGCACCATCGAGAGCCGCCTCCGGAGCGTCGAAGAACTCCCCTCCGGCGAGGCGGAAAGGCTCCTCCCCGAGCTCGGCTCGGACGAATCGGAGGAGTGAGGAGAGGCGAGTTCAGGCCGCGGCGGCGCGGAAGTCGATGCTCACCTCGAAGCCGCCGCCCTTGGCGTTGCGGCCGGAGATCCCGGCATCCATCCGCTCGACCAGGCCCTTGACCAGGGCCAGGCCGATCCCGGTTCCCTTGGTGCGGCGGGTGAGCTCGGTCTCGCCGCGGAAGAAGGGCTCGAAGAGCCGGGTCAGATGCCGCGGCGCCACGCCGGGGCCGCGATCGCGCACCAGCACCGCGACGCCGCCGTCGCGGCGCCGGCACTCGAGCGAGATCAGACGCTGCGATGCATCCCGGGCGTACTTGATCGCGTTGTCCACCAGGTTGAAGAGCACCTGGAGAAGCGCGTCACGGTCGTAGCGGACCGGCGGGAGATCGGGGTCGGACTCCACCTTGAGGGTGAATCCCTCGCTCTCGGCGTGGGGCCGCAGCAGGTCGGCCATCTCCTCCACCACCGGAGCCAGTGGGCCGGCGACGAGATTCATCTGCCGGGTGCCCTTCTCGAGACGCGAGAACTCGAGGACGTTGTTGATGAGCCGGCTCAGGCGCTCGGACTCCGAGGTGATGGTGCCGTAGTACTCCTGTCGCTTCTTCTCGGATGGGACGATTCCGTCCCGCAGCATCTCGGCGTACATGCGGATCGCGGTGAGCGGCGTCTTCAGCTCGTGGGAGACGGCGGCGACGAAGTTGTGGCGCCGCTCGGCGAAGCCCACCGTCACTCCCACCATGCGGTAGAGCGCAAAGAGACCGGCGGAGCCGGCCAGCAGCAGCAGGATCGAGAGGAGATGGACGCTCCCCACCCCCGAGCCGTCCGCGAGCGGCGCCAGCTGGAGACCCACGGTCAGGTCGTCGAAGGGCTCGGCGAAGCGGTGCCGGTAGGCGTAGCCGTCTCCCGGATCCTCGGGGATCGCCTCTCCCAGCTGCGCCGTGAACGACAGGCTCGCCCGGGGAAGAGCGCCGTCGCCGAGGGTCTCGCGGCTGAGAAACTCGCCCAGCTTGGGAAGATTGATGACCAACCCCTGACGGTAACCCTGATCGTCGACCAGCACCGTGCGGTAGAGGAGGAGATGCCTCTCGTCTATGGCGCGGCCGATCAGCGGATCGAGTGCGATCCGCACCGTCTCGAGCCGTTTCGCCGGGCGCGCGGCCGCGAGCCCCGCCTTCTCCTCGATGCTCTCCGGTCTCGGAGGTGCGGCCTGCGCCGTCGGCTCCGCAACACCGACGCGTGGCGCCGCCGCCGGAGCATCGGCGCGCGCCCAGCGCTCCGGAGCGGGCGCCATCGGCTCCGGAGCGGCGTCCCGCTCCATCTCCATGACCTTCTGGCTGCGGGAGGCGCGCCCCAGCGCACCGCGGTTGAGCGACTGGATGGCGTCGTAGGCGGAAGCGAACACTTGCCCCTGCCCCTTCTCCTCCCGGCGCTCCTCGTCGCCCTGGCCGGCGGCGGACTCGAGCTTCGCCTCCTTGCGATCGTCCAGGAGTGAGATCGTGGTTCCGGGGGCCTGCTCCTCCTCGGCGGGCGCAGCCGGCTCCGCTATGCGGCGCGGCCGCGCGGCCCAGTAGGCCTTCACCACCTGAAGGGTGGCGTCGGCGGATCTCTCGGCGGCGGCGGTGGGCCGGTAGTCACCAGCCGCCCTCGCCGCCTCCTCGTCCCGCGGTCGAAGCGGGCTGTACACGCTCCCGTCGGGATCGACCTGGAAGTACCCGACCACGAACTCCCGATCGGGTGGATCGGCCAGTGGCGAGCGCGCCAGCGCGCCGACGCCGCGAACCGCACCCTCCGGTGTGAAGTAGAAACGATAGTGCCCGAAGGGGCGCTCCTCCTCGCGGGAGAGAAACTCCGAGAGAGAGCGCTCCATCTCGTCGAAGACCCGCTCGGCCACGGTGCGATGCCGGGTGGCCCTCTCGACCTCGACGCTCTCCAGTGCGCGGCGCACCAGGAGCCCTGTCGGCACCAGCAGTGCCACGGCGAGCAGGGCAAAGACGATGCGGATACGCCTCACCGGAACCTCATCCCAAGAACCTGTAGCCCTCGCCGCGGACGGTCTCGATCAGCTCCCGCGCCTCGCCGAGCTTCTTGCGGAGCTTGGCGATGTGCATGTCGACGGTTCGGGTCTCGATCCGTTCGGGCGTGTCGAAGCCCCAGACCTCGGCGAGCAGCATCCGCCGGCCGACGATCCGACCCTTCTCCCGCGCGAAGAGCGCCAGCATCTCCACCTCCCGGCGCGAGAGTTCGATGATGCTCTCACCGAGACGCGCGACGCGCTCGGTGGCGTCGATCTGCCAGTCTCCCATCTCGAAGACCTCTTCGCAGGGCCGCTCGAGCTTTCCGGACCGGCGCAGCAAGGCCTCGACACGGGCCAGCAGCTCCGAGATCGAGAAGGGCTTGGTGACGTAGTCGTCGCTGCCAGAGCGGAAGCCGCGCAGCACCTCGTCTTCGGCGCCGAGGGCCGTCAGCATCAGGATCGGCAGACGCGGCAGCTCAGCGCGCAGCTGCTCGCAGACGTCGAAGCCGTTGACGCCCGGAAGCATGATGTCGAGAATCACCAGCTCGTACTGGCCGCTCCTTCCGCACCGGAGTCCCTCCTCTCCGGTGCCGACAGCGGTCGGCTGGTAGCCGTGAAAGGCGAGAACGTCGCAGAGGCCGCGCTGGATGGCGAGCTCGTCCTCCACCACCAGAATCGCCGCCTTGGAGCTCTCCATACTCATTGTCATTGCGCCTCGGAGTGTAGAAGATCGGACGCCGTTCTTCGTAAACCAAACGTAAATATCCGGTGACTCTGTTTACACGCCTTTTGCCACGCCGGAGCGGGTTCTTCGGTATATCGGTGTGGAGCGCATCGGTGCGCTCGAGACGGACCTTGAACGGAGGACAACACGATGGAACCGAACCGAGCCGAACGAAAGCGGCGAACACCGCTCTGGATCGCCATCAGCCTGCTGGTGCTGACGATCGGTCTGGGAGCGGCCCGGATCGCACCACATTCATCTCTGATGGGTGGCGGTGACAGCCAGGGCGGAGAGCTGACGCTGCGCTTCCAGGCGCCGGGTGGCGGCAACGTCGGGTTCTCCGGACAGCTCGACAAGACGGCGGTTCTCGCCGGCGGAGACGGCCTGGTCCGCATCGAGCTGGCCATCCGCGGCGACGCCGTTTCCGGCGGTGACGTGGAGCAGATGCCTTCGGATCTGGTGGTGGTCCTCGATCAGTCCGGATCGATGGCCGGCGAGAAGATCGTCCACGCGCGCGCCGCGATCCGTCAGCTGATCTCGGCCCTCGGGTCCGAGGACCGCTTCGCCCTGGTGAGCTACTCCGTCGGCGCACGAACCATGATCCCCCTCTCGTCGGTCGGCGATTCGACGCGAGAGGGGTGGCGGGCGATCGTCGACGGGATCTCCACCGGCGGCGGCACCAACCTCTCGAGCGGCCTCGACCTGGGGCTCGGCATCGTCGATGGCAGCCGCGTCGGCGGGCGAATCCCGCGAGTGATCCTGATCTCCGACGGACTCGCCAACCAGGGAGATACCTCGCTCTCCGGGCTGCGCACGCGCGCTCGCCGCGCGGCGGTAGGCGAGTACACGCTGACCACGATCGGCGTGGGGGACGACTTCGATGAGCAGCTGCTGGCGACCCTCGCGGACGCCGGCACCGGCAACTACTACTACATCCAGACGGGCAGCGACCTGGCGAAGATCTTCTCCGACGAGTTCGAGACGGCTCGCGAGAGCGTCGCCCGGGGCCTCGCCGTGGTGATCCGCCCGGCAGCCGGAGTCGAGGTCGTGGACGCGGCCGGTTACCCCTTGGAGCGCGGAGCGGACGGCGAGACCCTCTTCCGCCCCGGGACGCTCTTCGCGGGACAGGACCGGCGCATCTGGGTCACGCTGCGAACCCGGTGGAGCTCGGAGGGGATCCGCGAGCTCGGACGCTTCACCCTTGAGTACACCGAGCGGGGTGAGCGGAAGTCGCTTCGCTTCAGCGAAGCTCCGCGGATCGCCCTGGTCGTCGACGAGAGCTCGTTCTACACCTCGGTGGACGAGGAGAGCTGGTCCCGCTCGGTGATCGTGGACCAGTACAACGACCTGCGCCGCCAGGTCGCCGCGGAGCTGAAGGACGGCGACGCAGCGGCGGCAAGCCAGCGCATCGAAGCCTTCCGTGAGAAGACCGAGGAGATGAACGCAAAGATCCAGTCGCCGGGCGTCGCGGCGCAGCTCGAGGCGCTCGAGGGCCTCGAGGCCGAGGTCGACGACCATGCGACGGGAAAGCGGCCGATGGCGCCGGCGCGACTCAAGCAGATCCAGTCGCTCGGATACCGCGACGGGCGCGTTGGCGACCGCAAGTAGCAAGAGGGAGAATCGAGATGGCAATGAAACTCTTCGATCGAATGACGACACTGATCAAGGCCGACGCCCACGGTGTGGTGGACGCCCTGGAGGAGCGCTCGCTGCTGCTGCGGCAGCATGTCCGCGAGGCCGAGCTCGAGCTGCTGCAGAAGCGAGCGCGGGTCGAGGCGCTCGCGGAAGAGGAGGCGAGACTTCGCGACGAGCGCGCGCGGTGCGGCAAGCGGGCCGCCGCACTGGAAGAGGACATCGCTCTGGCCCTGGACGGGGAGAAGGAAGACCTGGCGCGCTTCGCGATCCGCCGGATGATCCCCGAGCGAAGAGAGCTCACCGCTCTCGAGGCACAGATCGCCGAGGTGGAGGACACCCGCGCCAAGCTGGCCGAGCGGCTGGAGGAGCAGGAGTCCCAGTTCGAGTCCCTGCGCCAGCGAGCGCGCGCCCACCTGGCCGAAGTGAACCGCAACGACGACGATCTCTCGGGGCTGGCGCCGCCCGCGGTCGCCGACGAGGAGGTGGAGCTCGAGCTGCTGCGGCGGCGCCAGCAGCGCGCCGAGGGGGTGGCGTGATGCGCTGGAACGGATTCGGCCGAAGCCTTCTCTTCGCCGCCCTGGCCGCCGGGGCCTACCCGATCTTTGCCCTGTTCGCGAATCCGGTCCTCGGCCGGGCCTCGGCCCTCTCGCTCTACCTGCTCGGCATCGCGGCGGTCTACGCGGCGGGGCTCGCCTCTCGCCGCTCCCGCGCCGCCCTGGCCGCGGGGATCGCCTCGGCTCTCGGCGTCGGCGTCCTCCTGCTGGCGTCGAGCGTCGGGACGGTCGCCGCAGGTGCGGCGCTGATCGTCGGCGTGTGCCGGAGCGGGGTGCTGTACCGGTCGCGGCGGGCCCGGGCACTGCTGGCGGAGACCATTCTCCTGGCCGGCGGCCTGGGTCTGGCGCGCTTCCTGGCCGGGCCGGACACGCTGCAGGTGGCCTTCGCGATCTGGGGGTTCTTCCTGGTGCAGAGCTTCTTCTTCCTGCTGGGAGGAGTCGCCGAACGGGCCGAGCGGAGCGCGGGCCTCGACCCCTTCGAGGTGGCGAGCGCCCGGGCGCTCGCACTGATGGAGGGCGATGTATAGATGGGGGGCGAGGTGTAGATGGCGCGGCCGAGGCGCCGGGAGCTCGCCGGACTGATCGCGCTCTTCGCCGCATTCGTGCTGCTGGCGCGCGTCGGAGGCTCGGGGCTCACCCGACCTCCGCTGCCGGACCTGGCAGGCCCGCGGCTCCGGGAGGCGCCGGAGTGGCGCCTGCCGGCGGCGGGCGAGGAGGCTGACGGTCCGGCGAGCCACCCCGACCCCGTCGTTCTCCTGAACTTCTGGGCGACCTGGTGTTCACCCTGCAGGGAGGAGCTCCCCACCCTGGAAGCACTGCACCAGGAGCTCGGCGACGAAGGCCTGACGATCATCGGGGTGAACGTCGACGGGGGCGGCGCGGAGCGCGCAGTGCGCTTCGCCGAGCAGACGGGGCTGAGCTTCCGCATCCTCCCCGATCCCGAGCAGCGGCTCGCCGGCAGCTACGGCGTCCTGGGCTATCCCACCACCGTGGTGATCGATCGCGCCGGCTGGATCGTGCTCTCGGATCTCGGCGCCTGGGACTGGAGCCATCCGGACGCGGTGGCGTGGCTGCGCGAGCTCCTGGCTCAGTAGACTCCGCCCAGTTTCCGATGGTCCCAGGAGACCACCTTCTCCGGCTTTACGCGGATCAGGCAACGCTTCTTGGCGCTGGCGCGCAGGCCCTCGCGAATCGCCTCCGAATCCCCGCTCGGGACCGTTCCCATCCGCACGCTCACCTTCCTGAGCGTCGCGAAGACACTCTCGACCTCGGTGTCGATCTCGGCCCTGCCGTGAATCACCACCCCCCGGAGCTCCGGGTAGGATTCCCCCGCCTCCGCCAGCAAGGTCACCCGGGGATCGCGTCTCAGATTCAGGATCTTCTGGCTCTTGGTGAAGGTGGTCATGATGACCGCGCCGTCCTCCTCCAGGCCGAACCACATCGGCATCGGGTGGGGCGAGCCGTCCTTTCCGATGCTGCAGAGAATGATCGTCTTGGTCTGCTCGAGGAACTGCCGCACCTCATCGTCGGTCATGCGGATCTGCGCGCGTCGCGACACTGGAGCTCCCTCCGAAAACGAGGCCCCGAGGATAACGGAAATTCAGCTTCCGACGTGGACGACGACGCTGCGGTGCCCGGGAGCGTGGCGGTGCTCCCAGAGGTAGATCCCCTGCCAGGTGCCGAGGGCGAGACGGGCGCCCATCACCGGAATCGACAGCGAGGTGGCGGTGAGGGCCGACTTGATATGGGATGGCATGTCGTCGGCGCCCTCGAGCGTGTGGGTGAAGATGGGATCACCCTCGCGGACCAGGCGGTTCAGCCACTGCTCGAGATCCCGACGGGCCGAGGGGTCGGCATTCTCCTGGATGGTGAGACTCGCCGAGGTGTGCTGAATGAAGACGGTGCAGATTCCCTCGGAGATCCCCGAGCCCGCCACCACCTTCTGCACCTGATCGGTGAACTCGTGAAGCCCCTGACCTCGCACCGGGATGCGTAGGCGCTCGACCGTCACGACGGCTCCTCGGCCTTGGCGCGTTCCCAGAGCTCGAGCCACTCGTCGACGCTGATCTCCCCCGGCGAGCGACCGCTGTCATGAATCTCCGACTCGGCCGCCCGGAAGCGCCGCTCGAAGCGGGCGTTGGCGCCGCGCAGGGCGGCTTCGGGATCGACGCCGAGACGCCGGGCCAGGCCGGCGAGGGCGAAGAGACAGTCGCCGAGCTCCTCGGAGAGCCGGTCCCGGCTGTCGTCCGAGCGGATCTCCGCCCGAAGCTCGCCCAGCTCCTCGTCGAGCTTGTCCAGGGCGTCGCGGGTCTCCGGCCAGTCGAATCCCACCCGCGCCGCGCGGCGCTGCAGCTTGGCGGACCGGGTGAGAGCGGGCAGCGCCTCGGCCACACCGTCGAGGGCGCGATCCCCATCGCCGCTCGGCGCGGCGCGCTCGCGGGCCTTCTGCTCCTCCCAGCGTCGGGTCTGGGCTTCGGCGCTCTTCACCTCCTCATCACCGAAGACGTGGGGATGACGGCGAACCATCTTGTCGCAGATGGATGAGACGACCTCGCCGAAGCCGAAGAGCCCCTCCTCCCGAGCCATCTGCGCGTGGTAGGCGACCTGGAAGAGGAGATCGCCGAGCTCGTCGCGAAGGGCATCGAAGTCCCGGCGCCGGATGGCGTCGTCGACCTCGTAGGCCTCCTCGATGGTGTGGGGTGCGATCGAGGAGAAGTCCTGCTCCAGGTCCCAGGGACAGCCCTCCTGGCGATCCCGCAGCCGCGCCATGATCTCCAGGAGTCGTTCGATCTGGCTCACGACGGCGAGTATCCGCGATCCGCCGAGGACGCGGTACCATCCCGGGCGTGAAAATCTCCTGGCAGGAGTCCAGCGTCGAGCTTCCGAGTGGAGCCATTCGGATCCGGGAGCGGGGAGACGGGCCCGCACTGATCTGGAGCCACGGGCTCCTGCACCCCATCGCGCTGGAGGAGCTGACGCCGCTTCACGAGTTCTTCGAGGGGATCGAGGGGCGGCGCCTGGTCCGCTACGACGCGCGCGGACACGGCGGCTCCGCCGCGGGACACACCGATGCGGCAAATCGCTGGGACCAGCTCGGCGCGGACCTGCTCGAGCTGGCCGGCGTCCTGAGGATCGAGCGCTTCGTGGCGGCGGGCGCATCGATGGGTGTGGCGGCATCGCTGCGAGCCGCCCTCCTCGCGCCCGAGCGAATCGCCGCCCTGCTGCTGCTGATTCCGCCGACGGCCTGGGAGAGCCGTCCGGCACAGGCCGGACTCTACCGCGCGATGGCGCAGATCCTCGACGAGAAGGGCACCGGCGCGATGGCGGAGGTGGTGGAAGAGACACTCCGGACCCAACCGGTCGCGCCGGGCTTCGAGCCGGCACAGGAAGCGCTCTTCGAAGCGCTTCGGGGCTGGGATCCGCCGGCTCTCGGCCACGTCCTGCGCGGCGCCGCCGACAGCGATCTCCCCGATCGGGAGCGCCTTGCGGAGATCGACGCACCCGCGCTGATCGTCGCGGTGCGGGACGACCCCGGCCATCCCCTCTCGACGGCCGAGGAGCTCGCCGAGCGGATGCCGTTCGCGAAGCTCCGGGTGGTGGGAAGCCTCGCCGAGGTCGATGAGATCCACGCTGCCACCACCCGCTTCCTCGACGAGATCGCAGCGGCGGGCTGCTAGCCCGCATTTCTCACCGGTCCGTCACAGCACCCGCCGCAGGAACTGACCCGTGTAGCTCTCCCTGCACTTCGAGACCTCTTCGGGCGTTCCGGTGGCCACCACCTGACCGCCGCCGTCACCGCCCTCGGGTCCGAGATCGATGACGAAGTCGGCACAGCGGATCACGTCCAGGTTGTGCTCGATTACCACGACGGTGTTCCCCGCATCGACCAGCCGGTCGAGGACAGTGAGCAGCTTGCGGAGATCGTCGAAGTGAAGGCCGGTGGTGGGCTCGTCGAGAATGTAGAGCGTCCTGCCCGTCGCCTTCTTGGAGAGCTCCCGGGACAGCTTGATGCGCTGGGCCTCGCCCCCGGAAAGCGTGGGGGAGGACTGGCCGAGCTTCACGTAGCCGAGGCCCACCTCGGAGAGGGTGCGAAGCCCCGAGAGCACCTTCGGCTGGTTGGCAAACACGTCGAGTGCCTCGCTCACCGATAGATCGAGGACCTCCGCGATGTTCAGCCCTTTGAAACGAACCCGCAGGGTGGCCTCGTTGAACCGCTTTCCCGTGCACACCTCGCAAGGGACGAAGACGTCGGGCAGGAAGTGCATCTCGATGCGGCGCACACCGTCGCCCTCGCAGGCCTCGCAGCGCCCGCCCCTCACGTTGAAGGAGAAGCGGCCCGGCCTGAATCCGTAGGTCCTCGCCTCCGCGGTCAGGGAGAAGACCTTGCGGATCTCGTCGAAGACCTTGGTGTAGGTGGCGGGATTGCTGCGGGGCGTGCGGCCGATGGGCCGCTGATCGATGTCGATCACCTTGTCGATGTGCCGTTCGCCCACGATGCGCCGGTGGGACCCGGGGACGTCGCGGCTCGCGTAGAGGAGCCGGCGCAGGGCGGGATAGAGCACCGCGTTGACCAGGGTGCTCTTTCCCGCGCCCGAAACGCCGGTCACCGCGATGAAGGTCTCGAGGGGAAAGGTGACGTTCACGCGCTTGAGATTGTGCTCACTGGCGCCCTCGACCCGGAGCTTCCTGCCCGAGCCGCGGCGCCGCTTGCGGGGAGTCTCGATCACGAGCCGCCCCGAGAGATACTTCCCGGTGAGAGAACGCGCGGATCGCATCATCTGGGCCGGGGTTCCGGAGAAGACCACCTCGCCGCCGGCGATGCCGGCGCCCGGACCGAAATCCACCACGTGGTCGGCGGAGCGGATGGTCTCGGCGTCGTGCTCGACGACCACGACGGTGTTTCCGATGTCGCGCAGGCGCCCCAGTGTGTCCAGCAGCCGGCGGTTGTCGCGCTGGTGAAGGCCGATGGAGGGCTCGTCCAGGATGTAGAGGACACCGGTGAGCTCGCTTCCGATCTGACTGGCCAGGCGGATGCGCTGGCTCTCTCCGCCGGAGAGCGAGGGGCCCGGCCGATCCAGGGTCAGGTACCCGAGCCCGACGTTGATCAGGAATCCCAGCCGACCGTTGATCTCCTTCAGGACCTCCTCGGCGATGCGGCGCTCGGTCGCGTCGAGGGAGACGCCGTTCACGAATTCGCGCGCCGCGCGAATGGTGTGGGAGCTGAGCTCCGGGAGGCTCAGACCACCGAGCGAGACCGCACGCGACTCGGGACGCAGCCGCCGTCCCTCGCAGCCGGAGCAGACGGATTCGGAGAGGTAGCGCATGTAGTACCTGCGCATGCCCTCGGACTTGGTCTGCCGGAAGCGCCGGTAGAGTTCGTTCAGGGCGCCCTCGAAGGAGCGCTGCCACTCGATCTTTCCCGTCGAGAACTTCATCGTCATGGCGATCTTCCTGCCCTTGGAGCCGTGGAGCAGGAGGTCGCGATGCCGCTGGGGAAGCTTGTTCCAGGGCCGGTCGAAGTCGATGCCGTATTCCTGGGACAGGTTGTGAAGGAGCGACCCCGTCCAGCTCTCGGAGCGCTCGATCACCTTCGCCCAGGGCTCGATGGCCCCCTCCCGCACGCTGCGGCTCGGGTCCGGAACCACCAGGTCGGGGTCCATCTCCGGCTTGGTGCCGAGCCCGTTGCAGTCGGGACACATGCCGATCGGGGAGTTGAAGGAGAAGCTCTGCGGGCTGAGCTCGGGAAAACCCAGATCGCAGTGATGACAGTAGAGGTGCTCGGAGTAGAGGTGCTCCTCGCCGCCGACCACGTCGCAGATGAGCAGGCCGTTTCCCTTGCCGAGCGCGGTCTCCACCGAGTCCGTGAGTCGCGCACGGTAGGCGGAGTCCCGGCGCGCCGGAGCCACCAGCCGGTCCACCACCACGTCGATGGTGTGCTTTCTCTTCTTGTCGAGAACCGGAAGCTCGTCGCCGCGAAAGATCTCGCCGTCGATCCGGAAACGCCCGAAGCCCTCGCGGACCGTCTCCTGGAGCAGCTCACGGTACTCGCCCTTGCGGTTGTCGACGACCCGGGCGAGAAGCATGAAGCGGCTTCCGCCCGCCAGCGCCAGGATGCGCTCGCAGATCTCTTCGGCGGAGAGGCGTTCCACCGCACGCCCGCACTGGTGGCAGTGCTGGCGGCCAACGCGCGCGAAGAGCACGCGGAGGTAGTCGTGGACCTCGGTGATGGTGCCCACGGTCGAGCGGGGATTGTTGCTGGCCGCCTTCTGCTCGATGCTGATGGTCGGGCTCAGGCCACGGATGTGGTCGTACCTGGGCTTCTCGATCTGCCCGAGGAACTGTCGCGCGTAGGCGGAGAGGGACTCCACGTAGCGGCGCTGACCCTCGGCGTAGATGGTGTCGAAGGCGAGGGAAGACTTGCCGGAGCCGGACGGACCGGTGAAGACCACCAGCTTGTTCTTGGGAATCCGCGCGTCGACCTTCTTCAGGTTGTGCTCGGCCGCTCCACGGATCTCGATGGCTTCGTTACGGCGCACCATTCTTGTCCTCGGGTCTCATCCTCGGGTCGAGGTCGATGCAGTGTCGGGGCTTTCCCCCCCAGTCGCCACCCCAGGACGCGCGGGCTAACAACCTCCCATGCCGGAGCTCAGCGATCTCGCCGCGGCCGCCGCCATCGTGGCGGCCGGCGCCCTGAGCCAGGGGTTCCTGGGCTTCGGATTCGCCATCGTGGCGATGGCCGGGCTGACGCTCTCCCGCGATCTGCTCCACGCAGCCGGCGTGGTCAACCTGACCGGGATCTTCGTCGCGGCTTCGGTGCTGACCGCACTGCGGCGAGAGATCCTCTGGCGCCCGGCCCTGCGCATGATCCCCGGAGTCCTGGTGGGAGTGGTGCTGGGCGTCTCGGCGCTCGGCGCTCTGAATCGGGACTTCATGGTCCGGGCCCTGGGGGTCACGATCATCGCGATCTCGCTCTGGAACCTGCGCACCCCGACCCTCCAGACCGGTGAAGCGCCGCTCTGGGACGGCGTCGCGGGGCTTCTCGGGGGGCTCCTTGGTGGAGCCTTCAACACCGGGGGCCCCGCCATCGTGGCCCACCTCTACCGCCGCCCGGAGCCGCCCCAGGCGATCAAGGCGACCAACCAGCTGATCTTCCTCACCATGGGCCTGGCCCGGCTGCCCACCGCCACCGCCCAGGGCCAGATGACCTCCGCGATCTGGATCGAGGCCGCGGTCATGATCCCATTCCTGGTGGCGGGACTGTTGACCGGGATCTCGCTGGGCCGCCGGGTGAGCCCCGCGCAGTTCAAACGGGTCTCCTGGCTCGCCCTGGGCGCGATGGGAGGCGCCCTCGTCTTCTCCCCCTGACCCTGCGTTCAAGGGGCCTTCGCGTCTCGCCGATTCCATGCAGCGGAGAAGGCCCGACCGATGCACCCGTACGCTCTCATCCCGCTCGCAGCGTGCATTTCCTCCGCGGCGATCACGATCTCGCTCTGGCTCCGCGCGCCTTCGAATCGCGGGATTCTCCCCGTGGTGTCGATGGGGATCCTGGGAGCGTTCTGGGCGCTGTGCGAGGTGCTGTGGAGCATGGCGCCGAACCCGGAGGCCGCCCTCTTCCTCCAGCGCCTCTCGACCCTGGGCTGGGTCGGCCTCGGGCCCCTCGCCCTCCACGTGGTGCACCAGGCCATCGGGCAGCCGGATCGCCGCATGTCGCGAGCCATCGGCGGCCTCTACGCCGTCTCCGCACTCTTCCTGGTCCTGGCCTGGACGACGCCGTGGCTGGTCGAGCGGGCCGTCCCCACCTCCTGGGGCTACGGAGTAGCTCCCGGTGCCGCATTCCCAATCTACTACGTCATCACCATCGCCGCCGCCGCAACCGCCTTGTACCGCTGGATTCGACACTTGCGAAGCACACCCGAGGCGCTTCGCGGCTGGAAGGGGTGGCTGGCCACGATCGGCCTGATCAGCCCGATGGCCATCGCTTCGCTCACCGACGCGATCCTGCCCCTGCTCGACCTGCATCCACCCCGGATCGGCTCGGCTTCCCTCGCCGCCCTGGCGGCGCTCCAGCTGATGAGCTTCCTCCGCTACGGACACTCGCTGCTGGTTCCGGAGGGCTTCACCGCAAGGATCCTGGAGACGATCCCCGACGGAATCGCCGCCCTCAGCCTCACCGGTCACGTGCGCGCGCTGAACGAGGCAATGGCCCGGTTTCTAGGGGTTTCACGCCAGCAGCTGGTCGGCTCCTGTCTGGTCGATGCGCTCCCCGAGAGCCTGCTCGATCCGCCGCGGGAGGTCCGTGAGCTGGAGTGCACGTTGATACCGAGATCCGGCCAGCCGGTCCCCGTCTCGATCTCGACCACGATCCAGACCGACAAGCTCGGACTGTCCGAGGGTGTGGTGCTGGTCGCACGCGATCTTCGAGAGGTGGTGGACCTGCGCAACCACCTGGTGACGTCGGGGCGTCTGGCCGCGGTGGGAGAACTCGCGGCGGGAATCGCTCACGAGCTGAACAATCCCATCACCTACGTTCGCACCAATCTGTCAGTGCTCCGCGAGCACTGGTCGGCGGTATGCGAGGCGCTCGCGAAGGTCGAGATGCCGGACGCCCTGGAAGCGGTGCTCGGCGAGGGGGAGGACCTGATCGACGAGTCGTTGGAGGGCGTCGACCGCGCCGCCGGGATCGTGCGCGACGTGAGGGAGTTCTCTCACGCGGGAACACAGGTCATGGAGATGGCCGACGTCAACGAGCTGCTCGATCAAACCCTGCGGGTGGCGCGCTTGCAGATTCCGAAGGGGGCGCGTATCGACAAGCAGCTGGGAGATCTTCCGCTGATTCCCTGCGAGCCCCAGCGAATCAAGCAGGTGCTGATGAATCTGATCCTGAATGCCGCCCAGGCCATCGAGAGCGATGGGAGCATCTGCCTGATCACGCAGCATATCGATGGCGAGGTGGTGATACGGATCGAGGACGACGGCTGTGGGATCCCCGAGGAATTCATCGACCGGATCTTCGATCCCTTCTTCACCACCAAGCCGGTGGGAGTCGGAACCGGGCTCGGCCTCGCCATCGCCTTCGGAATCATCGAGCAGCACGGGGGAAAGATCGAAGTTCTCTCGAGACCGGAGGAGGGAACCTCGATCTGCGCGCACCTGCCCGCGGGTCCCGATCGGGAGAGCGCCGCTACCCGCTAACGCATCTTCGCTAGGCTCCCCATCGGAGGTGGAGCCCATGTACCAGGAGATTCTCTACCAGGTCGAGGACCCGGTAGCGACGATCACGCTGAACCGCCCGGACCGGCTGAACGCATTCACCCAGCGGATGGGCGACGAGATGAAGCACGCCGTGGCACGGGCCGAAGCCGACCCCGAGGCCGTGGTGATCGTGCTGACCGGCGCCGGACGCGGATTCTGCGCGGGGGCCGATGTCCAGCGTCTGAAGCGGATCGGCGAAGGTGAAACGACCGAGGAGGGTGCGGATCTCCCGGCGGATCCAGGAGATGCCTCGATGGATGCGGGCTTCCGCGGCCCCCACTCCTATCTGCTGTCGGTACGGAAGCCGATCATCGCCGCCATCAACGGCCCCATCGCCGGCCTCGGCTTCGCCATCGCCATGTTCTGCGACATGCGCTTCGCCTCGGACCGGGCGATCTTCACGACGGCGTTCTCGCGGCGCGGATTGATCGCCGAGTGGGGAATCGGCTGGACCCTGCCCCGGCTGATCGGGACGGCCCACGCCCTCGACCTGCTGCTCTCGGCGCGCAGGTTCGACGCCGCCGAGGCGGACCGGGTCGGGCTGGTCAATCGCGTTCTGCCGCACGAAGAGCTGCTGCCCTTCGTACGAGACTACGCGAAGGAGCTCGCCGAGAACTGCTCCCCGACCTCCATGGCCATCATGAAGCGCCAGGTCTACACCAGTCTCACCAAGGATCTCGGCGATGCCATGACCGAGTCCATCGCACTCATGGTGGAGAGCTTCTCGAGAGAAGATTTCAGGGAAGGCGTGCAGTCCTACATGGATAAGCGCCCGCCGAAGTTCGCTCGGGTCTAGCCGGTCAGGGAAGGCCCCGGCGAATTGCGATCTCGGTGATCTCGGAGGGAGCGAAGAGACGGATCGGGGGGCCCCAGAAGCCCGTCCCACGACTCACGTAGAGCTGACTCCGGCCGCGCCGGTGCAGGCCGGCGACCTGGGGCATCGCGAGGCGCACCAGGTAGACGAAAGGCCAGATCTGACCCCCGTGGGTGTGGCCGGAGAGCTGGAGATCGACCTGCATGGTGCTGGCGCGCTTGAAGCTGGTGGGGTCGTGGGCGAGCAGCACCACCGGGCGATCCGGATCGCGATCGTGAAGAGCCTGTGTCAGGTCCTCGGAGGAGCCGCGCAGCCAGTCGCCGCGGTAATCGTCGACGCCGGCCAGATCGAAGGCCCCATCGCCTTCGCCGATCTGCACCCGCTCGTTGCGAAGCGGACGGATTCCGAGCTCGCTGATCCGCGCCAGCCAGGCCTCGGCGCCGGAGTAGTAGTCGTGATTCCCGGTGACGAAGTAGACGCCGTGCGGGGCCGACAGCTCGCCGAGGGGCTCCACCTCGCCCTCGAGCTGGCGCACGCTGCCGTCCACCAGATCGCCGGTCACGGCGATCAGGTCGGGAGCCAGGCGGTTGACCTCCGCGACCAGGCTCGCGGTGAATTCGCGCTGAAGAATCGGCCCGATGTGGAGGTCGCTGAGCTGGACGATCCGGAACCCATCGCGCGATTCCGGCCAGCGCTCGATTCTCACCTCGACCCGCCTCACCCGGGGAGGGGCCAGCGCGGCGCGCACACCGACAGCGGTCGCTGCGGCCACCACGCCGACCACAGCGACGGCGCGAATCCGCGCCGCACCCTCGGCGGGTGCCGCTCCCAGCAGCCAGAGGAGACCGTCGGTCACCCCGAGCATGACCACGGTCAGCAACAAGACGCCCATCCACAGCAGCGGGATCCAGGAGAGCCAGCGGAGCGCCGGGGGACGGTAGAAGCGCTCCGCCACCGGCTGGAGCACCATGCCGACGCCGAGCATCGCGATGACCCAGAGCAGGACGCCGTGAGCAAAGCCATCGAAACCGGGATCGAACACCAGCCGGGCCGCCAGGTAGAGGTGCGCAGAGACGAGGATTCCGCTCGCAATCACGAGGATCGCCAGAACCACGGCGATCCGCCTCATCCGCCTTCCTCGAAGCTCTCGGGCGCCAGCTCGAAGCCCTCGAACCGGAAGGCCGGGGAGACGGTGCAACCGACCAGGGTATAGCCCTCGGGCGTCTCGGCCCGGCTGCGGGCGCTCTGCCAGGCACCAGCGGGAACCACCAGCTGCGGGCGCTCTCCCCGCGCCAGGTCGTTGCCGAGCACCCCCACGGCCTCCTCGCCGTCTTCGCGGGTGCGCAGCTCCAGGGGTGAGCCCGCGTAGAAGTGCCAGATCTCCGTGGCGTCGACGCGATGCCAGGCCGACATCTCTCCGTGTCGGAGGAGATAGTAGATGGCGGTTCCCGAGCCCCGGCCCCCACCCTCGGGAAGGTCGCGCCAGGTCTCCCTGAAGCAGCCCCCTTCCGGGTGCTCGCGGAGCCCCAGTATTCCGATGATCTGGTCAGCCTTCATTTCTCACCGGTCACGTCGCGAGGGAGATGATCGCACAGAGGTGGGAGAAAGCGACGCAGCATCAACCCAGATCGGGAGCTCTTCTGCACCTCGGTGAGGGGGAGTTGCCGCTCCCTGAACCCCTTCAGTTTCGCCGGGTTTCACCGATACAGCGCAGAGAAACAGTTACCGCATGGAGGGATAGCCATGCTCCGTCACCTGCGCACCTTGTTCGCCGCACTTGCCATGGTCGGCATGCTCGCGGCTCCGGCGACCTCGGCGTTCGCCGCCAGCAACACCGAGATGCTCGAGAATGAAAAAGCTTCGCCGATGGTCGACCTGATGCTGATGCGGCCCCTGGGCCTGGTGGGGCTCGCGGTGAGCGCAGTGGCGTGGGTTCCCGCAGAGCTGTTCACCCTGATGGTTCGCCCGCAGGACCGCCACAAGCCCGTCGAATACATGCTCACGGGCCCGGCGCGGTTCGTATTCGTGGATCCGCTCGGCGAGCACTAGCGGCGAGCTCAGCGCGAGAAGGCCGATCGCCGGGCGCGGTCGGCCTTCCTTGCGTCGAGCCCGGACGGCCCCGTTTCTCTCACCACCCGCGCAAGTCGACGGGCCAGGTCTCCACCACTTCCTCCCCGGAGACGATGCGCAGCGACTCGTGGTAGGCCACGGTGGGATCCACGTGGCCCGGCCACACCCGGACGCGGTCCCCCACCCGGAGCGGACGCTCCGGGGCGAAGGTGATGTGCTCGTCGGAGCAGAACCAGACCTTCGCGCCCTCGATGGCCGGATTGCCGTGATCCATTCCCAGTGCCTTGAGGCCACAATCGGCCACCGCGAACTGCGGGGAGACGGAGATCACCGTCGCGAGAACCGAGAGCGCGCTTCGGAAGGGTAGCCCGAGCTTCGCGTAGGCGGTGTCCATCAGGGCGTAGGAGCCCGCCTGGATCTCGGTGGCCAGCTGGTTGATGTCGTAGCTCCCGGTGCCGCCGGCAGAGATGATCTCACCGCCGACCTGCTGGTGCGCTTTCGCGAGCCGTACCATCGATTCCTCCACGCCTCGGCTGCGGGGCTCGCGGTCTTCGACCATCATCAGGTGACCCTCGTAGCCCATCACACCGCGAACCTCGAGCCCGCGAGAGCGCGCCGAGTCGGCGATGCGAGCGGCGTCCTCCGGGGCGCAGCCGCAGCGCGGCAGGCCCACGTTCACGTCGACGAGCACCTCGGCCACGCCGCCCTCGGCTGCGGCGGCCACCGTCGCCTCGGAATCCACCGCGACGGTGATCCGAGCATCGAGCGCCCCCAGACGCCGGGCATCCAGCACCTCGTTGGCGAGCAGAAGGTCCTCACCCAGACCCGCGGCCACCATGCCCTCGACTTCGCGGATCGTCGCGCAGGTGAAGCCGTGGCTCCCGAGATCGGCCTGGCGCCTTGCCAGGGTGGTGCACTTGTGGGCCTTCACGTGCGGGCGAAGGCGGGGACCGGGCAGTGCTTCGGCCATGGACCGCAAGTTGAATTCGAGGACGTCGATATCGACCAGGAGTGCCGGTGTCTGAAGGTCACGGAGCTGCATCGAACGTTTTTTCGCCTCCACGCAAGGGGAGCAAAGATAGGTGCCCGAGAGGCCAGAGGCAGCAAGACCCAGGAAGGCCTGCTCGCCGCGCCGGATCTCCCGGTCTCATCGATCTCACCCCGTGGGGAGACAGCTCTCTTCGACCCAAGGGGCGGGAGTCGTCTGCGAGGTGGTAGCCTTCCGCAGCCATGGTCGCCCTCGAGCTCGCCGCCGTCACCAAGCGCTACGGATCCCGCACCGCGCTCGCCGACGTGAGCCTGGCGGTGCCGGAGGGGTCGTCCATCGGCCTGCTGGGACCGAACGGGGCGGGGAAGACCACCGCGCTGCGGCTGCTGCTCGGATTCACCCGGCCGAGCGGTGGAGGCGTCATCCTCCACGGCCACGACCCCATGGAACCCGCCGCCCGGGAAGGGGTCGGCTATCTGCCCGAGCGGCTGGCCCTGCCCGGGCGTATGAGCGTGCACCGCTTTCTCCGACTGCACGGCTCCCTGGGCGGCCTGGTCGGCGCGGACCGGGACGAGGAGGTCGACGAGGTCATGGCGCTCACGGGCATCGCCGATCGCGCCCGCGATCGGCTCTCGAATCTCTCGAAGGGACTGCTCCAGCGAGTCGGGTTCGCCCAGGCCTTCTTGGGCAAGCCGAGGCTTCTGCTCCTGGACGAGCCGACTTCGGGTCTGGATCCCATCGGCGTCCGGGACGCCCGGGACTGGATCACCGGCGCCCGAGAGCGAGGCTGCACGGTGCTGGTGAGCTCCCACATCCTCTCGGAGGTGGAGCGCACTTGCGATCACGTCGCCGTCCTCCACGAGGGCCGGGTGGTGGCGAGTGGTCCCCTCGACCAGGTGGTGAGAGCAGACGAGAATCTCGAGGATGCCTTCATACGGCTGGTGCGCGGATGAGACCCTCTGTCCTGACGCAGTTTCGCACACTGGCCGGCGAGGCAGTCCTCGACGCAGTGCGCCGGCGCATCATCGCGGCCATCGCAGTCGTCTCGCTGCTCTCTTTGATGCTCGTCGACACCTGCACCACCTGCAGCGGCGGAGATGTGGTCGTGAACGGCCAGCTGAGGGAGATCGCCGCCATCGCGGGCTGGACCGGAACCGTCACCTTCGCTGTCCTCGGTCTCTGGAGCATCGTCCTCGCCGGCGTCCTGGCATCGGAACACCTGGCCCAGACCCTCGCCGATGGCTCCGCGACCCTCGCGCTGGCGCGTCCAGTGGGACGCAGAACCTTCGCCTTCGCGCGTCTGGCTGGATCCCTCGTGATCGCCTTCGCCACCGGCGCCGTCCTGCTCGGCGGAACCGCTCTCTTCCTCCATGCGCGAAGCGGCCTGCCGATGGGGCCAGCCCTGGTGGCCGGTGCCTCCTGCGCCGTGGGCGCCGTCACCCTCGCCGCCCTGGCGATGACCGCCTCGCTCTATATTTCGCGCATCGCGACCGTGATGCTGGTCTTCATCGCGACCGGCACCGCCACGCTGGCGAACTTGCTCGGCATGTTTCGCGACGCCAGCGGTGGAGTCATGGGCGCGATCGATCGCTTCGGACCACCGCTTTGCACCTCGATCGCCCTGGCGCTTTCGCCGTGGATCGACGAGGTTCGCGTTCCCGGCTCGCCACTCGAGATCGCGATCCGGCACTGCGGCTGGGCCGTGGCCAGCATCGCCCTGCTCGGGGCCGCCTTCCGGAGGCTGGAGATTCGGGACTAGCGGCGACGGAGTTGCCTTTTGCCTTTTCGGTCCTCCGAAAAGGCAAAAGGCAACTCCGTCGCCGGGCCTAGACGTAGGTGAGCCAGTGCTCGTGCTTCCTATCGCGGCCGGCGACGACGTCGAAGAACGCATCCTGGAGGGCCTTGGTGATGGGGCCGCGCCTGCCTTCACCGATCTGGCGATTGTCGATCTCACGGATCGGTGTCACTTCGGCGGCGGTACCCGTCAGGAAGACCTCGTCGGCGATGTAGAGGTCGTCGCGCGTGATGGCGGCTTCCCCGACGCAGAAGTCCTTCCCTCGGGCGAGCTCCATCACCGACGCCCGGGTGATGCCGTCCAGGACGGTTTGAAGGGGCGGCGTTCGGATCGCCCCGTCGCGAACCGTGAAGAGGTTCTCCCCGCTCGCCTCGGACACCAGCCCCTGGGTATCCAGCATGATCGCCTCGTCATAGCCGTCGAGAAGCGACTCGCGCTTGGCGAGAATCGAATTCACGTAGTCTCCGCAGGTCTTCCCCTTGGTCATCTTCGCGTTCACGAAGTGGCGGGTGAAGGTGGAGACCTTGGCGCGGATGCCCCGCTCCATTCCCTCCTCGCCCAGGTACTTGCCCCAGGGCCAGACGATCACGGCCACGCGGATGGGGTTGTCGGCCGGGTTGAGGCCCATGGCCCCTTCGCCCACGAACACGAGCGGCCGGATGTAGCCCTCCTCCAGGCGGTTCGCGCGCAGGCAGCCCAGCACCGCCTCGATGATCTCCTCCTGGGTGTAGGGGATGCGCAGCAGGTTGATGTGGGCGGATTCGAACAGGCGGCGAATGTGCTCGCTGAGACGGAAGACCGCCGAGCGCCCGTCGTCGGTGCGGTAGCAGCGAATGCCCTCGAAGACGCCGAGTCCGTAGTGGAGAGTGTGGGTCAGGATGTGGACGTTCGCATCTTCCCAGTTCACCATCCGCCCATCGAGCCAGATCTTCTCTCCCGTGATGCCAGACGTGCTCGTCATTCCGTCGTCTCTCCGCCGGGGTCAGCGGCGGAGAATCCGCCTCACGAGCCCCCTCGACTTTTCCCGCCGCATGTTCAACAGTCGCAGCTCCCGGAGAGCGTCCACGCAATCGGGATTGAGCTGCACCGCGCGGGTGAACATTTTCTCCGCGATCTTGTCGCGGTCCGCCGCCTTGTAGAGGCGGCCCAGGAACAAATAGGGCTTCTCGCGAGCCGGCGCCAGCTTGCGCCCCCGGAGAATGCGCTCCAGGGATTCCTTGAGACGCCCCGGTGCACCGGGATCTTCGAGATAGAGTGCCCAGCCGTGGTAGGCGTGGTACTCGCCCTCTTCCGGGTAGGTGTCCACGGCCGCCTCGAAGTGGACAACCGCCTGCGCGTAGTTCTTCTTCTTCAGACAGACCACGCCCTTCTGGAACTCGAGCTCGGCCTTGAGGGCCCGCTGGCCTTCCTCGAGATCCTGCTCGTCCCTGGCCCGGTTGCCGCGCTCCCGGATGTACTCGAGGCGCCGGTCCCGATCCGAGAGGGTCTCGTGCGCCCGGGAGATCAGGCCGAAGATCTCCTCGGCGAGATGCCTGACCGGCCCACCTGCGCCGCTGAAGCGGTCCGGGTGGGTGCGCTTGGCGAGATCCACGTAAGCCCTGCGGATCTCTTCCGCCTTTGCGTTGTTCGGAACCCCGAGGATCTCGAAGTAGTCGCGGCCCCGCAGCTTCTCGGCCATCGCCGCGAGCTCGACGCGAAGCCCGTCATCGGCGCGATCGCCGCTCTCCTTTCTCGGCTCGGGAGCCGCGGAGCGTTTCGCCCCCTGCCGAAGCGGCGGTCGCCGGCTCGGCTGCGCGGCCCGCGGCCTCTGGCGCGGCGCGCTCCGGGCGCGGGAGGGAGTGTCGCGAAGCTCGATCAGCTCCAGGGTGATCAGTCCGTATAGCGTGCGCAGGGTCGCCTGGTCCCGGGTCAGAAGGTCACCGAGCTGCACGGCGCCATCGAGGCTGTTCAGCAGCACCTCCTCGCCGGGATCGAGATCGACCTCCTGGAAGCGGTAGAAGGCCCCCTCGCCTCTGGCCGGGTAGCGATCGGCCCGCTCGCGGAGGAAGCCATCGACGACTTCCATCCGCAGCCGGGACCTCACTCCGTTCATGATGAGGTTGGCCGGACTGCTCTTCAGGTAGAGGGCATTGGCGTCGCGCAGACGCGCTCCCTGCTTGAAGTGGAAGCTGCCCTTCTGCCAGCTGAAGATCTCGAAGAGCTTCTCTTCGGCCTGGTTTCGCAGAGCCGTCGCCAAGTCCCCCTCGTCGAGCATATGCATGGCGACCAGGATCTGACCCTGCGGTCCCTCGCCCATGTTCATCCGGTGAATGGATTCGCCGAGCACTTCGGAGGTGATCTTTCCGCTGGCGAGGAGCAGGTTCCCAAGGCACTCGTTCACCAGGTTCGATCGCACCGCCACCGGGTGTCCCTTGTCGAGCTGAAGCACCTTCTTCTTTTTGCCGGACTGGAGCTGGAGGACGCCGGTGGCGCGGAGACCGTGCAGATGATGGAGCAGCGAGGGAAAGGGCACCTCGTGAAAGGAGCCGGAGAGCGGCATCGATCCGCTCCGCTTCTTCGCGACCGGCGCGCCCTGCTTCTTCGCAACCGATACGCTCTGCTTCTTCCCGGTCTTGGCGACTGGCCGGGGGCGATTTCGGGTCGACTGAGCGCTCGCCTCGATCCGCTTCGAGACGAGCTCCAGGAAATCCTTCAGGGGAACGGGTTTCTTGAGGAGCGCATCGGCGCGAAACCGGTCCGCCCGGACCTGGTAGGCCGGAGTGATGGTACAGCCGGAGAGCATCAGCACGGGAATCTGGCTGCGGCCGTTGCCCTCCTTGCGAATCGCCTCCAGTACTTCGAAGCCGTCGCGCTTCGGAAGCAGGATGTCGAGGGCGACGAGATCCGGCGAGCACTCGCGCACCTTGGCCAGGGCGGTCTCCCCGTCGTGGGCCATCTCCACGCCGTAGCCCTCGGCACGAAGAGCCCGGGAGAGGATCTTGCAGAAGTTCCTGTCGTCGTCGACGCAGAGGATCGTCGCAGGCAAGTCGGGGCAGACCTCCTGACGGCTCTATCGACCTCCCGCTTACTCCGACTTGATGGGTGAATCGTCTGCGGCTTCGGTCATCGGCAGGCAGGGTGCATCATGACTGCAGGAGAGACGCAAGAGAGGTGCGGTAGGGCTCACGCGCGATGCCCCGCTCGGTGACGATCGCATCGACGAGCGCTGCGGGGGTGATGTCGAAGGCCGGGTGGCGAACCGGCACGCCCTTGGGAACGACGGGCCGCGCGCCGAACTCGGCGACCTCCTCCCGCCCACGCTCCTCGATGGGGATCTCATCTCCGCTCGCCGTCGCGAGATCGACGGTGGAGAGCGGCGCCGCGACGTAGAAGGGGATGCCGTGCTCCCGCGCCAGCACCGCCAGACCGTAGGTACCGATCTTGTTGGCCACGTCGCCGTTGGCGGCGATGCGATCGGCGCCCACCACCACCAGATCCACCTCTCCTCTCTGCATCAGATGAGCCGCCATGTTGTCGGTAATGACGGTGACCGGAATCCCGTCGCGATCGAGCTCCCAGGCGGTGAGCCGTGCCCCCTGGAGGAAGGGGCGCGTCTCGTCGGCGATCACCGACACGAGGCGACCCGCCTGCACCGCCGCGCGCACCACGCCGAGTGCGGTGCCGAAGCCACCGGTGGCGAGGGCGCCGGCGTTGCAGTGGGTGAGGATGCGAGCTCCATCGGGAACCAGGGGCAGGCCGAATGCACCCAGCGCGCGGCAGGCGGCCACGTCCTCCTCGAGAATTACCTGCGCCTCGCGCACCAGGCGATCGCGAACCGACAGCACACTCGACTCCGGCCTGGCGAGCTCCGCGTCGATGACATCGCCCATGCGGCGGAGAGCCCAGAAGAGGTTCACGGCCGTGGGACGGGTGCGCGCCAGCCGTTCGATGGCGGCCTGGAGATCTCCTTTCAGCTCGGAGAGGTCGCGGGCCGAGCTGGTGACGGCGCAGCGCGCGACACCCATCGCCGCGGTGCAGCCGATCGCCGGTGCGCCGCGGACCGCCAGGGACTCGATGGCCCGGGCGACTTCCTCGACGCTGGTAAGGGTCAGGTAGACCTCCTGGCCGGGAAGCTCGCGCTGGTCGAGAAGCTGGACGCCCTCTTCCGACCAGCGGACCGTGAACCAGGCCGGCACGTCCGTTGCGTTCACTGTTCCGTTCACTGGCTCGGCTCCACCGGCTGGCTCGGCTCCCGGGGCTCCCCACTGAGAATTCCGTCGAGGGTGTCCAGCACCTGGCTGCCCGATCCCTCCCCGAGGTACTTGTCGATCTTCTCCTTCCACTCGTCGCGTCTCTCGCTGGTGGCGTAGACGGCCGCCAGGCGCAGTACCGCCTCCTCGGTGAGCTCCACCCGCGGCGAGTCGAGCGTCCCGGTCACCCTGGCCAGGGGAATCTCGCGGGAGCGCCCCGGCTCGGGCTTCCGCTCGGGTGCACCCTGATTGGCGATGGTGCCGTCGATCTCGTCGTCGATGGTGAGCTTCCCCTGCAGGTCCAGCTGCTGATCCCGAAGGCGGACGGTACCGCGCAGATCGACGGTGTAGTTGTGGTACACGAGCTTGAGGTCGTCGCTGCGCACCAGGCCGCGGGCGATGCGCAGCGTTCCACCCAGGTACTGGAACTCGTCGTCGTAGAAGCGCTGGAGTGTTCGCCCGCCCTCGAGCCGCCCGGCGAGCGGCTCCGCGTCCCCTATGGTACCGACCCCCTGGAATGTCCTCTGCAGCACCGAGACGCCCTTCAGGCGGCCGGGCTCGATGCGAACCCGCAGCTTCCCCTCGAGCGTCTCCGCCAGGGGCCGGCCGGAGCCCAGGGGACCCGACAGCTTGCCCCGCAGCTCCAGGGGACCCTGAAGCGTGTCGCTCTTCTCGGTGAAGAGCGCCAGGAGCGCGCTCGATTCGACGGCGTCGGCCTCCACCTTTGCCGCAAAGCGGGAAGGCCCGCCCAGTCCGAACACCAGGACGGTGAGCCGGATCTCATGGCCCGCGACCTCTGCCACCAGGTTCTCGCTGCGGATCTCCGAGCCCGCTGCCCGGAGGACACCGCGCAGCACGACCTCCTCTCCCTCGCCCCGCCGCAAGTGGACACCATGCAGGTCGAGAGCGCCGTGCATCTCCAGCGGCTCCTTTGCGACGACGAGACCTCGGATTCCGAGCTCTCCACTGGGGTCCAAATCGGCGAGCGCCGGGATCCTCTCCCCCCAGCCGGTCAGGTCGAAGGGCTCGGCGTCGATGGTGGTGCGGTTTCGCGCCCCCGTCTCCACCTGCACCTCGGCCTCGAAGTTCTCGATCTTGACCTCGGTGTCCTGGAGCCCGATCTCACCGTCGGGTCCAGTGACGATCCGTCCGGTGGCGGTCGCCGCCGTCCCACGCCCCTTCCGCAATAACACGCCGTACTCCACCTCCGCATCGGTGGCGTCCAGCTGAAAGCTCCCGGCCGCGTCGCCGAACCCTTCGCCGAGGTTGGCGAGGATCTTCATCTCACCCCGAACCACCAGATCCTCGACGGCCAACTCCCCGCCGCGGACGACTACGTCGACGCTGACGCGCTCCGTCTCCTGCTCGGTTCGCAGCGTGGCGACGGTTCCGCTGGCGGCACCCCGGACCCGCTGCCCCTTGGACAGGTAGGGTGCGAGCGGGGCGAGAACGACGTCCTCCAGCTGGAAGTCGATCCGGAACGGTCCCCCGAACTCCGCCTCGCCCTTCGCCTGGACGGAGCCACCGCTGGCCAGCGACCCTTCGATCTCGAAATCGATGGCATCCCCGACCGACTCCCCGCTCGCCGTGCCGATGACGTCGTCGAGCTCCCAGAGAACCGGGGGGGAGACGCTCTGGTCCTCGAGGAGCACCCGGCTGTCCCGGAGGGCGACTTGGCGAACCGCGAACGCGAAGCCGCTCTCCTCGTCGTCGCCTCCCCCGGTCCCCGGGCTCTCTTCCCTCGACGACGCCGTGGCGTCGGCGGAGGGCTCCGACTCCCAGCACTTCGACCACTTCGAGGAAGGGTGCGCGGCGACGAACGCCTTTCGCGCCTCCGCGGCGGCGGCCTCCCCCGGAAGCTCGACGCCCTCGGGCGTTCGGAGCAGACGCACCTTGCCGCCCTCGACGACCAGTGAGTCGACCACCAGCTGTCCGCCCAGCAGCGCGGGGAGCGCGATCTCGAGCTCCAGCCCAGCGGCCTGGAAGACCGGAGCCGAGTCGTCGGATTCCCCCTTCACCTCGGGGTCCTTCACCACCAGACGAGGTGGCACCAGACCGAAGTCGAGCTCCCCATAGCGGATCTCCCGGCCCGTGGTCTCCCGGGCCACTTCCTGGATGCGGGCGCGGGCTGCGTCACTCCCCACCAGCCGGGGGAGGGCCACGGTGAGAGCGACCAGCACCGTAACCAGGAGAACCGCCAGAATCCCTGCGAGGCGAATGGCAAGACGCACTGGCTACTCCTCGAGCTTTCGCGCCAGGATCTCACGGACCCGGCCGGGATCCGCCTTGCCCTGGGTCTTCTTCATGACTTGTCCCATCAGGAAATTCACCACCTTCTTGTCACCCTGGGCGTAGGCCCTGGCGACATCCGGGTTCGCGCCGATGACTGCGTCGGCGACCGATTCCAGCAGCCCGACGTCCGAGACGGCCTCCAGGCCGCGCTCCCGCACCAGCGCCTCGGGGTCGCCGCCCTGTTCGGTGAGCTCGGCGACCAGGTCCCTGGCGCTCTTCGCGGTGACCCTTCCCCGGTCCACCATCTCGATCAGCCGGGCCAGCGCTTCGGGCGCGATGGCCGCCTCCTCGATCTCGATCTCCCGCTCCCTCAGCGCGGCGAGCAGATCGCGAAGCATCCAGTTTGCGACGCTCTTGGCGGTGCCGTGAGCTCGCGCCGCCGCCTCGAAGAACTCTGCCAGGGCCCGGCTGGCGCTCAGCAGACGGGCCTCCTGGGTGGAGAGGCCGTACTCGCTCTCGAAGCGCAGCCGCTTCTGGTCGGGCAGCTCGGGCAGTGTCGCCCGGATCTCCTCGATCCTTTCCTCGTCCACCACCAGGGGAATCAGATCGGGATCCGGGAAGTAGCGGTAGTCATCCGCGTTCTCCTTGAGGCGCATCACGAAGAGGCGATCGGCCTCGGCGTCGTAGCCCAGCGTCGCCTGCGAAATCGCACCTCCGTCGTCGAGGATCGCCGCCTGCCGATCGATCTCGGCGCGGATCGCGTCCTCCACGAAGCGAAACGAGTTGACGTTCTTGATCTCGGTGCGCGTGCCGAACTCGGTGGAGCCCTGGGGACGCAGCGAGACGTTCGCATCGCAGCGGAACTGGCCCTTCTCCAGGTCTGCATCGGAGCTCTCGATATAGCGGAGAATCGCGCGCAGGGAGCGGAGATAGGCCCCGGCCTCCTCGGGAGAGCGTATCTCCGGCTCGGAGACGACCTCGATCAGCGGCACGCTGGTGCGGTTCAGGTCCACGTGGGTCTCCGTGGCCGCCCCGTCGTGAATCGACTTGCCGGCGTCTTCCTCCATGTGGATGCGGGTGATCCCGATCCGCCTGGCCTCCTGTCCGTCCACCTCGATCTCGATCCAGCCCCCGGTGGCGAGCGGCTTCTCGTACTGCGAGATCTGATAGCCCTTGGGAAGGTCTGGATAGAAGTAGTTCTTGCGGGCGAAGATCGAGCGCGAATGCACCTCGCAGTGGGTGGCGAGGCCAGTGCGAATCGCGTGCTCCACCGCCGCTCCGTTCAGGACCGGCAGCGCGCCCGGGAGAGCCAGACAGACCGGGCAGGTGTGATGGTTGGGACCGTCGCCGTAGCTGACGGCACAGCTGCAGAAGAGCTTCGCCCGGGTGCGGAGATGAACGTGCACCTCGAGTCCGATCACGGCTTCGTAATGAGGATGGGCGTCGCTGCTCATCGGGGATCCGGAGGACGCTGCAGGTGAAAATCGGTGCGGCGCTGGAAGGCGTCCGCCACCCGAAGAGGCGTCGCGTCTTCGAGTGGCCGACCGAGGACCTGGAGCCCGACGGGCATCTGGTTGGCAAAACCGCATGGAATCGAGAGACCGGGCAATCCCGCCAGGTTCGCCGACACCGTGAAGATGTCGGAGAGATACATGGTAAGGGGATCCGAGGCCTTCTCGCCGATGCGAAAGGCCGTCTCCGGAGTGGTCGGCGTGATCAGGACGTCGCAGCCCGACAGCGCCTCGTCGAAGTCACGACGCAGCAGTGTGCGCACCTGCTGGGCCTTCCTGTAGTAGGCGTCGTAGTAGCCGGCGGAGAGCACGAAGGTCCCGAGCAGGATCCGTCGCTTCACCTCGGCGCCAAAGCCCTCGGAACGAGATCGCTCGTACATCTCCGTGAGCCCCCGCACACCTGCCGCCCGCCGGCCGTAGCGGACCCCGTCGAAGCGGGCCAGGTTGCTCGACGCCTCCGCCGTCGCGATCAGGTAGTAGGTCGCGACGGCAAACTGGGTATGGGGAAGCGAGACCTCGCGGGTCCTGGCACCTCCCGCCTCCAGCTCAGCCACCGCCTCGCTGACTCGCGCCAGCACTTCGGGATCGACGCCCTCGGACGCGTAGTATTCACTGGGGAGTCCGATCACCAGACCGGAGAGGTCGCCGCTGAGTGCAGCGAGGCACCTTGTCGCCGGCTCGGGAAGAGAGGTGGAGTCGCGGGGATCGTGTCCGGAGATCACGTCGAGGACCGAGGCGCAGTCTGCGGCGGTGTGGGCGAAGGGACCGATCTGATCCAGCGAGGAGGCGAAGGCCACCAGCCCGAAGCGGGAGACCCGCCCGTAGGTCGGCTTCATTCCCACCACACCGGTGAATGCGGCGGGCTGCCGGATGGACCCGCCCGTATCGCTTCCGAGGGCCACGGGAACGATTCCGGCGGCGACCGCAACCGCCGAGCCGCCCGAGGAGCCCCCCGGCGACCGCTCGGGATTCCAGGGATTGCGGCTGGTCCCGTAGGCCGAGTTCTCCGTGGAGGAGCCCATCGCGAACTCGTCCATGTTGGTGCGCGCCACCACCACGGCGCCGGCTTCGCGGAGCCGCGCCACCGCCGTGGCGTCGAAGGGAGACTCGTAGCCCTGGAGGATCTTGGAGGCGCAGCCGACCTTCTCACCGGCCTGCGCCAGGTTGTCCTTGAGGGCGATGGGAATGCCGTCCAGGGGCGAGCGCACCCCGCCCCGCGCGCGGCGCTCGTCCGCCTCGGCGGCCTCGGCGCGGGCCCTCTCCTCTCGGGTCGCGAGCAGCGCGTGCAGGCGGGGCTCCACCGCCTCGGCCCGGGCCAGGCTGCGATCCACCAGCTCGGCCGACGACACCGCGCCCGCGTCGAGGGCGCGCCGCAGCTCGGCGAGGGTACCGAGGGGCTCGGTCACCGCCGCTACCCCTCGTCCTCGCCCTCGAGCACCTTGGGTACCGCAAAGGCAGAGCCGTCCCGCGCCGGGGCGTTGGCGACGGCCGTCTCGGGCGGATAGGACGCCTCCGGCCGATCCTCACGCATCGGCGTCGCCAGGGGAATCACGTGGGAGGTCGGCTCCACCTGGCTGGTGTCGAGGGTATCGAGCAGCTCCACGTACCCGAGAATCGACTCCAGCTGGGAGGCCATCGCCGCCGCCTCCTCCTGGGAGAGCCGCAGCCGCGCCAGATGCGCGACCCGTTCCACCTCCTCGCGGGTCATGTGGGACATGCGCGCAATATAACGGATGTGGGAATGTGCCTGAAATCAATCATTTACGCGCGCGCTTCCAGCCCATTCAGAGGCCAGCTCGGATTCGCACTGCTCCGCCTGGAGGCGCGGGCGCCGTACACCGCCCGAGCCTACGCCACCCTCCCACCCAGGACCACGTCGAGCAGCCCGGCACCGTACTTCTCCCGCTTGGCGGGTCCGATCCCATGCGCGAGCTCCAGCTCGTGGAGGTTGCGGGGGCGCAGCAGGGCGATTTCGCGCAGCGTACGGTCGCTGGCGATCACGTAGGGGGGGACGCCCTCCCGGCGCGCGAGAGCCAGGCGGTGACGGCGAAGCGCTTCGAAGAGTGCGCCCCCCTCGGCATCGAGCATCTCCGGTCCGGCCTCTGCGGGCTTGCGTGCACCTCGGCGCACGGCTCCCGCCGTCGGTGCTCGGGGGGCCGCGGTCGGAGGGAGCAGCAACTTCGCCGGGCGCTCCCCCCGCATCACGGCGCGTCCGACCTCGGTCAGCACGATGACGGGGCGATCGCCGCCCTCGAAGTCCGCCCAGCCGGCCGTCACGCAGCGCCGAAGCAGGCGCAGCAGCCAGTCCTCGGAATGCTCCGAGAGGGTCCCGTGGGTCGGGGTGCGATCCAGGCCGGCGCGAGCGAGCCGCGGATCCTCGCAGCCCCGCAGCAGCTTGGCTGCCGCTCCCACCCCGAAGCGCCCGTGGATGCGCGCGACGGCCGAGAGCGCCTTGCGCACGGTGGTGCTCACGGCCTCGGGGTCGGGCCCCCGGTCTCCCGCTTCGAGGCGAAGGCAGACGTCGCAGCGGCCGCAGCCGGAGAGGGTCTCCTCCTCGTCGCCGAAGTAGCGCAGCACCGCGTCGTGGCGGCAGCTCCCTCCCTCCGCGTAACGCATCAGCTCGAGGAAGAGGTCCCACTTGTGTCGCACCACCGCGGAATCCGTCGCCGCCCCGTCGCTGCCCCTCTCGATCAGGCGGCGCCGCAGGGCCATGTCGCCCTGCGAGACCAGGAGAAGTCCCTGGCAGTCACCGCCATCTCGTCCAGCGCGGCCCACCTCCTGGTAGTAGGATTCGATCGAGCCCGGCGGCGCCAGGTGGATCACGGCGCGCACGTCCGGCCGGTCGATCCCCATCCCAAAGGCGTTGGTGGCGACCACGACCTCCGTCTCGCCCCGGGAGAAGCCGCGCTGGACCGCGTCGCGGTGGGCGCCGTCCATCCCCGCGTGGTAGGCGGCGGCGCGCCAGCCGCCGGCCGCCAGCCGCGTGGCCTCGGCGTCCGCACCCCTGCGCGTGGGCGCGTAGACGATGCTGCAGCCCCGACCCGCGCCGGGCGAGCCCAGCGCCTCGGCCAGCGCCGCGTCCACGCTTGCCTCCCGCTCGCGCTTCCCGCGCGGCTCGAAGACGCGCAGCGAGAGGTTGGGGCGCGCGAAGCCGCGCACGATCTGGGGCGTGTCGGCCTCCAGGCCCAGGCGCTCGAGGATCTCGTCTCGCACCACGGGCGTGGCCGTGGCGGTGCAGGCCAGGACGCGCGCCGCGGAAAACTCGGCCAGCAGCTCTCCGAGCTGCAGGTACTCGGGGCGAAAATCGTGCCCCCACTCGCTGATGCAGTGCGCCTCGTCCACGGCGATCAGCGGACAGTCGAGATCGCGCAGCAGCGAGCGGAAGCCCCCGAAGCCAAGCCGCTCGGGCGCCGCGTAGACGAGCTCGAGAGCTCCGCGCTGCATGGCAGCCATGCGCCGGCGCATCTCCCGCGCATCCAGCGTGGCAGCCAGGAAGGTCGCGGCGATGCCGCGGGCGCGGAGCGCGCTCACCTGGTCGTGCATCAGGGAGACGAGCGGCGAGATCACCAGCGTGGTCCCGGGCAGGAGAGTGGCGGGGAGCTGATAGATCAGGCTCTTGCCGCCCCCCGTCGGCGCCACCAGCAGCAGCCGCCGGGCGCGCAGCAGCGTCTCGATGGCCTCGCGCTGGCCGGCGCGAAAGGCGCGGTAGCCGAGCCGGTGCAGGCCACCCTCCAGGCCGAGACGCACGCGGGCTTCGAGTTCGTCTTCGGGGCGCAGCTTGGCCGGCTGGTCTCGCGTCGGAGGGTGGGTCGACATGGCGGCACGCGGGTCGGGGACACGGGTGAGCAAATTCGCAACGCACTCTACCCGGAAGCGCCGGCGATCGGCAACCGGTGAACACCTCGTCACGGCCGGGGCGTGAACGCCATCAAGATGGTGCCGGAATGGACGACGGGGTGATTCATCCCCGGCCTCCGCGCTGGGCAGGGTACACGACGCGCAACGGGGATCGAGGATGAGCGAAAGCCTCTCATCGCCCACGGGATTCGACCGAATGGCCCTTATCGGACGCAAGAGGGCCTTGGTATTTCCGCTCTATGGAACTGGTGTCCAGTTCGGAGAGATGAGGCCGGACCAACGGCGTCCCTGGGTGGGTCCTGGGCGTGCCGAGTCGTGCAACGGCGACTGCGTCCCTTCGGGAGGACGGGGGACTCAGTGCTGGTCACATTGTAGAAGACAGTCCTCAGCCTTCTCCTGGCAGCGGGCCTCGCACTCCATCGGGTTGCCGCGAGCACCACACAACGTGACGCATTGCTCCTTGGCCTCGCGGCAGGCGGCGGCGCAGGCATCTTCTTCCTCATCTTGCGCCCACGCTATGAGACCCGCGATGACCAGCAGGCAGGCCGTCACCAGGGTGACCATCAAGCCAGATCTGCGCACGGTTCTACTCCTCTTCGCAGTGGTGTGGTTTCTGATCTCGCAGGTATCGGTGTCGGCCGCCCGAGCGCGGAGAGCCGCCATCGCGGACTTCGGCGCGATCCGCAGTGCCGGATGCCAGAGAGGAACTCAATCAATTCATGGGCGCCGAAGCTGCAGCGCCTCCACCTCAGAATGTCCTGAATCGCAGCTGGGTCGCAGCCCGGCTCGCGCGGACCACGTTATTGGTCCACGACCTCGAGGTAGGTCGCGACGCGGTTCCCGCTGCGCATGTCGCCGTTCACCACGACCTGCATGCCCTTCTCCAGGTCTCCGATCCCGACCTGCTTGTCCCCCCTCATGATCGTGGTCTTGGCATCGCACGTGAAGACCGTGCTGGTGCCGTCCTCCTCCTCGATCTCGACCATCTTCGCGGCCGTGTCGATCGAGGTGATCTTGCCCGTGCTCGCCCACCCGACCGTCTCGTCTTGGTCGACCTGCGCCTGGGCGGACGGTGTCGTTCCCACGACCACAACGGTCAGCACCGCCGCCAGGCAGGCTGCGAGCAGCCCCAATCTCCTCCAGGATCCCATCTTCTTCGCCTCCTCGTGACCGGCCCGCCGCCGGAGCAAGCCCCCATCTTCCTCACGCTACGCGAGGGGCAGGCAGGAGTCAACGAGGTCCGGGCCCCTGCTCGAGCCAACCCCTCGGGCGGGCACGATGGTGTAGCCCCGGCCGGCGTCTCGGGCACCCTGGCGAGGTGTTCACGGAGTCGGGGGCTCGCAAAGGGATCGCAGTTGCGCCGCCTCCAAGCAGCTATCCGGAGTACCACGAATTCCGGCCGCGAATTGTGATCGCTAGGGCGCTGTGTCGGGCGCCGGCAAGCGCAGCCAGTAGTCGTTGCGGGTGAACGAGGGCCGTGCGAGCTCCTGATGGCGGCGGCAATCGACGATCACGCCGAGCCGCGCGCCCATCGCACGCATCGTCTCCTCCGTGACATGCAGGTTGCTCGCGGGGTAGAGAAGGATCGGCTCACCACGCAGCACGGGTCGGACGTAGGTGTGCACGAGTGTACGGGCCAAGCTCCGAAGGCCGAACTCGCGCAGCTTGCGGCCCAGGTGTGCGAGGATTCCGCGCGATAGCTCTTCTCGGAACGGAAGCTCGCCCACGAAGACGAGCCCGCCCGGGCGACAGACGCGAGTCATCTCCCCGAGAGCCCGCTCGACCTCCTCCAGCCCGGGCAACATCTGGAGCACGGAGTTGACGACGACGATGTCGAAGGATCCGTTGGGGAAGGGAATCGCTTGCGCCGAGCCGATCCCAAAGGACACGTCCGGGGCATCGGCGAAGAGGCGTCCGAGCTTTTCGACGGCCGCGGCGCTCGGATCGACACCTACGCACTCCGCAACGCGTCCAGCCATCTCCCGGAACAGCGCGCCGTCCCCGGGCCCGACGTCCAGCACGCGCGATTCCGCGCGGAGCGGCAGCGCCGACGCCACGCGAGCGAGCTTGCGCCGCGTCGTCTCGGCGTCCCGGTTTGCCATCAGAGCGGGATCGTCGAACTCCCTCGCCCACAGGTCGTAGGCCTCAGCGTGACTTCGGGCGATGAGCTTGCGCGGCACGATGCTCACCACCTCACGAGCCCGCTCGCGATGGCCGCGATAAGCGCCGAGAAGGGGAGGAAGGCCAGCGCCGACGCCCACGCGAAGCGCCAGACCGGCACGCGGCGGCTCCCGGCCAGTGCGTTGACCGCGTGGTTCCCGAAGGGCACGAGCCGCCCGAAGATCAGGAACAGCGGATGCTGCGCCGGGAAACGGTGCAGCCAGGCCGGCAGCCGCTCGCCGCCAGCGTCGCCCACGTCGGACGCGATACGGCGAAAGAGCCCGTACTCGAGCCAGGCGCCGAGCAGCCAGCCCGCCCACGCGAGGGGCCACCCCAGCGCGAAGCCGTAGATCGCGCCCTCCGCCAGCGCGATCACCTCGCTCGGAAACGGCGAGACCGCCACGACCGCCTGTATGGGAATGAGAAGAGCGGCCGCCCCCAGACCAAAGCGCTCGCGTACCGCCTCGGGGCCGCCGAGCGCCTCGAGCGCATGGAGCAGAAGCCAGCCGATCAGACAGACCAGCAGCAGCCCACGCAGGCCCGGCGAGCACAGCAGCCGGAGGGCGAGCGGGCGACGCGCAATCGGCACCGCGAGGGGGGCGGACGGGGGGGAGAACATGCGGTGGCCTCCTTGCGATTTATTGTAGGGATCGTTACAGTTATTTTCAATGTTCGCAGCACGCTCCCGACGCGCACGAACGAATTCCCGCGGGGAAGCGACTCGCGAGCAGCTTCTGGAGGCCGCCGTCGATCTGCTCCGAGAGAAGGGCTACGCGGGCCTCAGCATCGCGGCGCTATGCGATCGAGCCGATCTGGCGCCGACTGCGGTCTACTGGCACTTCGGAAGCAAGGCCGGGCTGATGGAGACGGTGATCGCCCGGATCAGCGGCGGCTTCGTCGAGCGCATCCGCACCGAGGTCGCGGCCGCTGCCGGGCCCGACGAGCGCCTCGACCGGCTGATCGAGGGTCTCCGCACCCTGGTCACGACCCAGCCCATGGGATCGCTCACGGGCGTGGCGATCGTCGGCGAGGGGCGCCACGTGACGCCCGAGCTGCGCGGCGTCCTCCGCGGCGCACGCGAGCGCGAGTTCGAGATCATCGCCCGCGATTTCGCGGCGGCGGCGGGCGGCGAGCGGGAAGCCGGCGAGACCCTCGCCGTACTCACCCTCGCCTGCGCGAATTACGCCGCCGTTTCCTACCGCCTGGACCAGGACGTGCGCCAGGTCGACCGCATCCTCGCCGGCCTGCGCGATGCGATCGTGCGTCTGGTGGCTGGCCGAACCGAGAATCAAGGCGCCTGACGACCGACCGCAGGCGAACTCAGGATGGCGAGCATCTCGATGAAGCGATAGAAGGTGTTGATCTCGGTGGCGTGACTCAGCTCTTGTGCTCGCCGACCCGTCATGCCACCTCATCCGGCTCCTCGCTCAGCATGTATACTGGGTCTCCATCTCGCAGCCGGAGGCCTCCGACCATCCGCCCCAAGCGCGTGGTTGCAGTCGTCGTCGCCACCATCTCGGCCGGCGCCGGCCTGGGTCTGGTGCTCTTTGTCCGGGTCGCGGCACCGGTAGGGACGGCGCTGGCCGCAAAGCAGCTCTGTTCGCTCGCCTACGTCTCCGGACTGGACCGCGGGTTTGCACGCACGGCCTACGTGGACCCCCTCGTTCGGCAGCTCTCGATGGGTCTCGACGTCCGCTACGACGACGCGACGCGCAGCGTGGAGACGACCGGATTCCGGCTCTGGTCGGCACGCGCCCGCTACCGACCCGGGCTCGGCTGCACGTTGCTGCACGCCGATGCGCGGTTCGAAGAGCTGGCGCTACCCCGCATCGGCGCCGCTCCGATCTCGGCGGATCCCGACCACGCGAGGAGGAGATTCGACGCTGCCACCCTGGAGAGGGCCATCGACGCGGCCTTCGCCGATCCCCCGGGAGAACCGTCGCGACACACCCTCGCCGTGGTCGTCCTTCACGAGGGCCGGCTGGTGGCCGAACGCTACGCAGCCGGGGTCGGCGAGGCCACCGCACTGCCGGGGTGGTCGATGACGAAGAGCGTCACCGCCACGCTGGTCGGGATCCTCGCGTATCAGAACCGGCTCGACGTCGACGCAGCCGGCGCAATCGCCGAATGGCGCGACTCGGACGATCCCCGAAGCGCCATCAGCGTCGATCATCTGCTGCGCATGACCAGCGGCCTCGCCATCCGCGAGGATCAGACCGGCGTCGACCCGAACTCCCGCATGCTGTTCCTGGAAGCCGACGGCGCCGCCTACGCGGCGGAGCGGCCGCTCCAGGCCGAGCCCGGCACCCACTGGGAGTACATGAGCGGAAACACGGTGCTCGCGAGCCGCCGCATCCGCGAACTCACCGGGGGCTCGCTGGAATCCGTGAGCGCCTTCGCCCGCACGCAGCTCTTCGAGCCCCTCGGCATGGCCACGGCAGTGCTCGAGCCCGACCCATCCGGCACACCCGTCGGCTCCTCCTTCATGCTCGCCTCCGCCCGCGACTGGGCCCGCCTCGGGCAGCTCTATTTGAACGGGGGACGCTGGAACCAGCGGCGCATCCTCCCTGTGAAATGGGTCGACTACGTGACGCGCCACACGCCGACCTCGGGAGAGGAGAACTACGGCGCCGGCTTCTGGATCAACGACGCGCCCGAGGGCCCCCGCTGGCCGACGCTGCCGGGGGACACCTATGCGGCGTCCGGCCTTCAGCATCAACGCATCTTCATCGTGCCGTCCCACCAGCTGGTGGTGGTGCGCCTGGGCGCCACCTGGGGAGATCGATCCCACCTGGAGCGGCTGGCGGCCGGCGTGATCGCCGCGCTCCGCTGACCCTCGATACTTCTCTCTAATCGCCTGTCAGACTTCCGGAACCCCTCTCGCGCTCGAAGACGTCGATCACATCTGCATACATCTGGCGCTTGATGGCGGCTATCGTCTCGCGATCCTTGCCAGCCAGGGCCTGTGCGATCTCGATCGCCCTGGGGAGTACCTCAACCTCGGCGACGGCGTGATCGACGATCTGGCGAGCTGCTGCTTCGGAGCCGCCGTAACGCCTGGCGGTGCACATCGCCTCGTGAGCGACAGCCTTGGGGAGGCGCGCGCGAATCAGTACATCCATCTGCTTGGTGAAGGGGATCTTGATGTCCACTTCGGGCAGACAGAAGAAGCCCCGGTCGGCGCGCATCACCCGATAGTCGTGGGCCAACGCGAGCATGGCGCCGCCCGCGAACACATGACCATTGAGAGCAGCCACTGTGATCATGGGAAACGTCAGCATGCGTATGAACATGTCGTGGACATTGTCCACATGTTCTTGGACCTCTTCTACACCGAGGCTGCCCATCCATTCCAGGTCCAGGCCGTTCGAGTAGAACTTGCCGGTCCCGCTGGTCACCAGAGCAGCCGGCCCCATGGAGCCCTCGACCTCGTTCAACGCCTGATTGAGCGCACTCACGAATCCGGCGTTGAAGCGATTATCCTCAGCGACCATGCGAAGCACATGCACGTCGCCGTCTCTGTCCAGCTTTATCATGCGATGATCCCCATCACCGGATGCACCCCCGAGTCTGGCCAGAGGCGCGCTCTCTCTTCGGGCTGCAAGGCGATCTCGATGCTGGCATATTTGGGGTGAATGCCGCAATACCGACCCGGGCCAGCCGGCTTGGTCGATATTTTTTCTCCCCCGTGCGGGAAACACCAATCGGTTTACCCTACGCTTGCGGTGCCCGGCCAAATGGGTGTCGATTGGCGGGGGCCGCGTTTCACGACCAAGCGCTCAGCCGATGGGGCCGCGCGGCCAGATCCAGATCCAACTGGGTCTCCGAGCTGGAGTGATTCCGGCGGCTGCGCGCGCAGCGGGAGCGGCCGCCTACGCGATGATTCCGTGGTCGCGGAGCCGGCGCAGGATCGCGACGGCTGCCCATCCGCCCAGCGCGCCGAATGCCGCTCTGGCGCCGGCCGAGAGCGCCGCGTGCTGTACGACGAGCGCCGCCGGAACTCCCGCCAGTAGCTCCACCGCCGCTGCGGGGAAGAAGTCCGACGCACCCGCGGCGGCGCCGAGGATCACCCCGCGCGCCGTCTCGGGCAGGGCCCGGCGGGGCAGTGCGGCTCCGGCGTCCACCACCAGAGCCGGGAGTACCAGCTTGATGACGGTCAGCGGCCCCCCCTTGCCCATGCCGAGGGCCGCGCAGACGAGTCCGGCTAGGAGCCCGACCGCGGTAGCGGCTCCCCTGCGCGGAACGCAGGCGCTGGCGAGCAGCAGGAAGAGCGCGGTCGCGAACATGACGTGACCCGGAACGTGCAGGTGCCAGCGCAAGGCCGCCTTGGCCAGCACGATGAAGGTGGCGAAGAAGGCGAGGAGCAAGGCCTCGCGCGTCTCGATCCGGCGCAGCGCGGCGGCGGGCCCCCGCATCAGCGCTGCTTCGAGCGGCGTTCGGCGGGCACCCACTCCCCACCGTCGCGCCGCACCCGGAGAACGGCACGCCCGGCGCGGAGCGCCGGGCGCACCCAGTCCCGGGAATCGACGACCTCCGTCGAGGCGAGCGCGATGCCGTCCTCGGCCTCGACAGACTCCACCGCCGAGCGGGCCAGGATCTCGCCGGCGCGAAGCCTTCCCTCGAGGTCGCGGATGCCGCGCAGTGCGATGAAGCGGCCGTCCTCACCCGTGCTGCGAAGGGCCACACCCGATGCGGCGCCGATCCTCCCCTGCCCCGTCTCACCGTCCCACCAGAGCTCGAGGTCCGCTGCGGGCAGGATCCGGTCGAACTCTTCGAGCTGGAGGACCTCCTGCTGCGCCCGCTGGCCCAGCACGACGAGAGTGTCGGGCACGGCCTCCGCCGCGCAGACGCACAGGCCCGGGTTGGCCCCGTCGTGGAAGTGGTCGCGCAGGAAGCCGCGAGCGGCCTCGGCCAGCGCCGCGCGGCTCGCTCCGTCGGAGAGGCCCGCGATGCAGGCGGAGCTGTTGTGAGAGGTGTAGGGGATGTCCGGATGGACCAGGAGCTGGTGACGCGTGACGCTGGTGGCCGTCAGCAGCTCCCGAGCCTCGAGGTGCTCGGCCAGCATCCGCGCCAGGCGTCCGGTGCCGATGCTCTCGGCGTTGTCGGTGTCGTCGATCCCGACCAGCCAGGTGGTCGCCGTCACGCTGTCTCCTCCTCGCGGGGCGGGAGGCCCCTCACCTCGGCCGCTAGCGCCGCCTCCTCAGCCATGCGGATCGCCCGGACGGTGAGGGGAAGCCCCACACAGGCGACCCAGTCCCGCCAGGCCCGCGGCCGCCAGATCTCCCGGGGCGAGAGGTGCGCGCCTCGCAGCCTCTGCGCCATCCAGATCTCGTGGAGCTCGCGCGTGAAGGCGGGAAGCAGGCGCAGGCTGGTGGCCAGGCCGAAGGCGAGGCGCCGGGGCAAGCGACCGCGCATCGCGTCCAGGAGCTGAGCGGATGGCGTCGTTCGCAGCAGCAGCGCGCCGGGCAGGAAGAAGAGAGCCAGCTGCAGCGCGATGCGCAGCCCCGGGCCGGCCCCTCCCGGACCGTCTCGCAGCAGGTAGAGACCGACCACGATCCCGCCCTGCACCGCCAGCCAGCGCGTGTCCTGCCAGAGCTCCGCCAGCGTGAGCCGGGCCGTGCGGTAGCCCGCCGCGAGGGCTGTGATGAGAAGCGCGAGCGCGGCCGGCTCGCGCGCCGCCACCGCGGCGCCGCCCGCCAGCGCCACTCCCAGAAGCTTCCAGCCTCCGCCGAGGCGATGGAGCCAGGAGCCAGTGTCGCGGTAGTGAAAGGCATGACCGGGCAGGGGCCGGAGAGTCGCGTCAGGCATGGGTCAGCGCTCCGCCCGCGAGCTCCAGGCGGCGATGGGCCCAGCCGGAAGCCGGAAGCTCGTCGTGCGACGCCACCACGATCGCGATGCCTCGGCGGCGCTGCTCGCCTGCCAGCATCTCCAGCAGCCGATGGCGGCTCTCGAGATCGAGGCCAGCGAAGGGCTCGTCCAGCAGGAGGACCGCCGGGGCGGGCGCCAGCACCGAGGCGAGTGCCACGCGATGCTGTTCACCGAAGGAGAGGCGCAGCGGCGACCGCTCCCGCAGCTGCGAGAGGGCGCAGCGATCCAGCACCTCGGCCACCCGCGCCTCGATCCGGCGCCGCGGCCATCCCATCCGTCGGAGCGCGAAGGCCACCTCCTCCTGCACATTCCGCTCGAAGAGATTCCGCTCCGGGTTCTGGAAGAGCATCCCGACGCGACCGACGAGCGGAACAGCGGCACTCGGCCGAAGGCCGGCCGTGCGCACGCGGCCCCGCGCGGGCTGGAGCAGGCCCGCGGCAGCGCGCAGCAGTGTGGTCTTCCCGGAGCCGTTCGCCCCGTAGACGTGGACGCGCTCGCCCGGAGCGATGACGAGCGAGACGTCTCGCAACAGCTCTCGTCCGGCGGCGTCGCGCACCAGGAGCCCCTCGATTGCGAGCGCGGCCTCCCCTCCGGCCGGCGGCGGCAGCTCCCCCGTCGCTGCACGCTGCTCCGAGGGCACCTCCATCGCTACCAGCCGCCCTTCCTTGAGCCCGACACAGCGATCGGCGAGCTCCGCGTAGGGCGCGAAGACGTGGTCGGCCAGAAGCACCGCGTGGCCGCGGCGCTTGAGAGCGCCGAGGCATGCGACCAGGCTCCGGCGACCAGGAGCGTCGAGCTGGCTCGATGGCTCGTCGAGAAGCAGGAGCCCCGGCTCCAGCGCGAGCAGTGCCGCCAGCACCACGCGCTGCTTCTCGCCCGCGGAGAGATCGCCCACGGGGCGGTTCAGAAGAGCCGCGAGACCGATGGCGTCCAGCGCGATGCTCACGCGCTGCTCCCGATCACGCGTGGGGATGCCCCGCAGCTCGAGTCCGAAGGCCACCTCGTCGCGGACCGTCGTGCAGAGGAGCTGGGTCTCGACGTTCTGGAAGAGCAGCGCCGGCCGCTCACCCTCCACGCGAAGCCGCCCCTCTCGGCGCCCCGCCTCTGGGAGCACGCCGGCGATCGCCCGCAGGAGCGTCGTCTTTCCAGAGCCCGAGGGGCCGCCCAGCCACACGCACTCGCCGGGGCGGAGGCGCAGATCGACACCGTCGAGGCCGGGGGTGAGCGCGCCCGGCCAGGTGTATGTGAAGCCGCTCAGCGAAAGGGCTTCGCGCGGCTCAGAAGCGCAGCTCGGCACCACCAAAGAACGTCCTGCCCATCTGCGGAAACCCGTAGTTCAGCGTCCAGTCCTCGTCGAACAGGTTCTCCACGCCGGCGTAGATGCTGAGCCGATCCCCGCAGAGCGGCTGGGTGAGCCTCAAGTCCACCAACGTGTAGGTCTCGAGCCGCCCCTGGAGAACCGGCTCGCTGCGAGTGTACACGAACGTGTCCTTCGCGACGGTCACCCCGACCCGCGCCACCGTACCCCATGGGAGCGTGTAGCGGACCTCGCCGTCGATCTTGTGACGGGGCCGGCTCTGGAGCTCGTCGAAGGGAGAATCATCCATGATATCGCGGGCGTCGAGGAACGTGTAGCCGAAGCGAAGCAGGAGGGGCTCCCAGGGGCGGCTCTCGGCGGTGAGCTCGAAGCCGCGCATCCGCAGACGCTCGCGGTTCTCGAAGGGCTGGCCGCTGATGCGCTCGATGAAGCCGTACAGCTCGATTTGGTAGGCCGTGAGCGCGAGCTTCGTCTGCCATGGAAGCTCCTGCTCGACGCCGACTTCGAAGCTGTAGGAGCGCTCGGCTTCGAGGTCGGGATTGCCGGTATCGATCTCGTAGAGCTGGCGGAGGGAGGGGAAGCGGATCTTGCGCGCCACGGATCCTCGCAGCCGCGTGCCGGTCGGAAAGCCGAGGAAGCCGCCGACGAGGAACATGCCCTCGGTGTCCGTCTTGCCGTCCTCGGCATCGAGCCAGCTCTGGCCGTAACCGAGCACCACCCCCGAGCTCTCCGTCGGCTTGAGCTCGTACTCGGCTCCGATCGAGTAGGCGGCAAGGTGGTTCTGCTCGTCGACGGAGCGGAAGTCGAACATCGCCGCGCCGCCGCCACCGCCACCGCCGCCGCCACCGCCGCCGCCACCGCCGGGTGACGGCGCGACGGGGAGGTCGCGGATCTGGCCGGTGGAATCAAAGCTCTCGAAGCGGCCGTTGAAGGCGACGCGGACGGCCCCGAAGCGGCCGAGGTCGTAGCGCCCGTGGAGAGCCCCCCCCGCGACCAGGGAGACGCCCCTCAGCTCGAAGGTGCCGGCGGTCAGCATCGAATCGAGGTTCTCGTCGTCGTAGCGGTTCCGGTCCTCACGCTGTCGATTGACGTAGGCCCAGGAGTGAAGCTCCAGCGGATCGCTGGGCGCCCAGTGGTAGGAGAGCTGGGAGGAGAACGCCTCGTAATTCTCCGCGCGCTCGAAGCGAGGGCGATTGGCGAAGGGGTCGGACTGGTCGTACACGCTCCAGGGGACCCCGAAGTCGCCGTGTTGATAGTCCAGGAGCAGGCCCGCCTTCGAGTCTTCCGTGGGCATCCAGCCGACCCTCGCGAAGGCGCTCTTCCGGTTCCGGTCGGAGTTGTCGCGCAGCGATCCGCCCTGGAGGGGTGTCGACTCGAAGTCGCCGGACAGCGGGTAACCGTCGCTATCGAAGATGCTCCCGGCGACGAAGACGTCGAGGTCGCGGGTGGCGCCGGAGGCGGTCGCCTGGCCCAGGTACTGGCCACGCTGCCGCGCGTCGCCGGTCAAGCTGCCGTGGAGCCCCTCCTCCCCCCGGCGGGTGCGGATCTGGAGCACGCCTCCGATCGGCCCGTCGCCGTAGAGCACCGAGTTGTTGCTGTAGGAGAGGGAGATGTCGTCGATGATCTCCGACGGAATCAGCCGGGGGTCGAACTGCCCGTCCTCGGTATTGTTGAAGGGTATTCCGTCGATCAGCAGGAGCACTTGGCGGGTGCGAAGCCCCCGCATGTCGATGCGCGGCACGCCATCGGCGCCGGTGCGGACCACGACGGAGGGCTGGCGCACCAGCGCCTCGTCCAGCGTTCGCGCGCTCTCCTGGCGGATGTCCTCCTGGTCGATGCGCCTCGTGGTGACCACGTCCTCCACGACGTCCCGCTCCGACGTCACGGTCTCCTCGTAGACGGGACCGGGGGGCGACGGGGTGGCGGTCGCGGCGGAGCCTCCGGCTCCCGATCCGGATGCAGGCGTGGCCATCGCCGTGAACGCCGCGGCCAGTCCCAATCCACGGCTGAAGAGCAGACGCAACGAGGCCTTCATCGGTGTCTCCTGCCGAGCGCGGGGCTCTCGCTATTCCCGGTCGACTATAACCAAGGCCGGAGGGCGGACGCCAAGGACCGGAGACGAGGGCAGACTCGGCTCCTCAGCGCTCTGGCGAGCGGTCCTTTCTGGCGCGCCTGGTGCGGACCCGGCCAGCGACCACGGCGTCGAGGGCGTCGAGGTCGCGGCCGATGGCGCGTCGCGTCGCCTTCTCCATGGCGTGGAAGCGCCGGATCAGCTCCTCGCCGAAGGGCGTGATCTCCGCCCCGCCGCCCGCCCGCCCGCCGGTGGAGGCCGCGACCACCGGGCTCTGGAAGCAGCGGTTCAGGTCATCGACGAGCTCCCAGGCGTGCCTGTAGGCCATGCCCATGGACCGGGCCGCCGCCGAGATCGAGCCGTGCTCCCGGATCGCCTCCAGGAGCTGGACCTTGCCCGGTCCGAGCTTGTGCTCCTCCTCGCCGAGATAGATCCGTAGCCGGACGCGAGTCACCGACGACCTCCCGGGCAGGTGCGATCCCGGCACAGACTAGCGCGCCCTCTTCTGTGCCGGGATCACTCCTCGAGGCGGAAGCGCAGCCTCAGCGTGACCCACGACGAGACGGGCTTCCCGCGGCGGAGGGCCGGGTGGAAGCGCGCTTCGCGGAGCGCCTCGCGCACCGCGACGGTGAAGTCGTCGTGAGTGCTCTCCACCAGCCGGGCACCGTCCACCGAGCCGTCCGAGAGGACGATCACGCGCACCTCCACCTCGCCCTCCAGGCCGAGCGCACGCAGCCGCGGAGGGTAGGCCGGCTCGAGGGGATCCACGGGGCGCGCCGGAACGTCGACCTCATGCTCCTGGTAGATGAACGGCCCGGCGTCCTCTCGCGCCGGCCGGGAGAGCGGAGCCTCGTCCGACCGGCTCGGAGCCTTTGCCCAGGCGCATCCAATCGGGACCGCCAGGGCCGCCAGCAAGGCCCATCCCGAAATACGGTGCGACCGCATCCAGGAGGGCAGCGATCCAGCCCGCATTTCTCAGGACGGGGCGGAGGGGGCGATGGGTTCCGGAGCGAAGAGTGGCCCGGCGCCGATCACGGTCGTCGCGAGGAAGTGGAGGAGGACCTTCATGAAGCGCATGGTAGCGCCCTCCTGGCGGCTGGAGATCCTTTCGACAAGCGCTGACGGACGGCAAGTTTCTGGAAGTCAGAACACCCTGCTGATCGCTTTCGTGGGAGCCGGGCGGCGGCGGTCGTGGAGGCTTCACCGGTGAGGGGCGGTCGTGGTAGGCTATCGGTGACGATATGCGGCGGCTCCTTATCCTCGCTTTCTGCATCGGATTCCTGGCGATCAACGTGGCGGGGAGAGCCCGCGCCGCGCCGCTGATCGCCGGCTGCTGCGACTCGCTCACC
>Ga0307423_1000075_pt1 | contig 55596 bp, 64 predicted proteins | sample SalMarWE160310MG_FD_202154 | JGI IMG/M metagenome (GOLD analysis project Ga0307423, IMG submission 202154) | Salt marsh sediment microbial communities from the Plum Island Ecosystem LTER, Massachusetts, United States - WE1603-10 | ecosystem: Environmental > Aquatic > Marine > Intertidal zone >...
TCATGCCCTGCGGGCTATCCGCTCGGAGCCACGGAGATCGTGTTCGACTTCGACCTGTCGTCCCTCAGCCCTGGACCACCCTACGACAACATCCAGTTCAGCGGCGTCTTCGAGGCATCCGATCCGGTCTCGGGCGGTGACGTGTTCATCACGAATGTGTACGGCGATCTCGATGGGACGGACCTCGTGCAGACGAGGGACGACACCTCGATCCTCACGGGAGGTGGCACCATCTACGGACCGCTCACCACGGCCAACCCGCTCTTCGACCCGATGTTGGATGGCGCGTTCTCGTTTGGACTCAGGATGAACTCCGGCACGGCGACGCTTCAATCCTTCACCGCCTGTGGGGTCAAGGGTGGAGAAGTGGCGTGTATTACCAGATAGCAACCTGAGGGTCTCGTCTCGCCACAGCTCACGACGTGGTAGGGGCGGATCCGAGCGGGCGCAGGACCGTCCGCCGCACCGCCGAGCGTCATGCGGGGGGACCTACTGGAAGGACGGGTGCGGCGAGGTGGAGTGGGTGTCGGTGTCTCATGGCGCCGCACTCCGCCATCCGTTGAGCGTCCGGCTGTCCGGGGTGGCGATCCACGTGGCACTTCCGTGGCCCTCGGTCCCCAGCAGTTCCCGGGTCCGGCGGGCGGAACGAAACACAAGAATGGCTCAACGAGGCCAGGTTTCTCTTTCAAAAACGCCCGGCCCGCAGCACGTTGTGGGTTCGAGCCCTAGGTCTCGAGTCGCATCTCGTCACCGGAGGCGCCATGCCTGGGTCACGCCGCCCGGAGTACAGTGACCTGCCTCGCACCCTGCTCGACAGCCTGGGTGAAGGCGTCACCATCGCCAACGCCGAGGGCCGGATCGTCTTTTCGAACGAGGCGGCGGACCGGATCCTCGGCATGGGTGCCACCGATCGCCCCCCGGAAGAGTGGGCGACCCACTACGGCGTCTTCCTCCCGGACGGGACGACGCCGTTCCCGGTCGATGCCTATCCCCTGGTGCGGGCTCTGCGCGGCGAGGACACGGACGACGTCGAGATGTTCGTCCGCAACCCCTCGGTGCCCAACGGGGTGCGGATCGCCGTGACCGGGCGGCCGCGCAGGGACGGGCAGGGGGTGATCACGGGCGCCACCGTGGTCTTCCGTGACGTCACGGCACTGCGCCACGCCCAGGCGCAGCTCGTGGAATCGAACGAGGCGCTGCGCCGGGCCGATCGGCTCAAGGACGACCTGACGGCGTTCGTGATCCACGACCTGAACGGCCCGCTGTCGGGGATCCTGGCGCTCACGGAGCTCCTCCTCCTCGACGACTCCGTGAGCGAGGAGATCTACGAGCACCTCGTCGACATCCGTGGCCAGGGCCAGTCCCTGCAGGCGATCGTGCGGAACCTCCTCGACCTGAGGATGGCGGAGGACGGCGTGCTCCGTCCCGAGACCGAGGTCCTGAAAGTCGGTCCCCTCATCGCCGAGATCCACGACACGGTGCGTCCCCGGGCGCTGCTCGCCGCCAAGACGGTGGAGGTCGAGGGGCTGGGCCCGGACTTCCGCGTGCGCGCGGACTCCGACCTCCTGTGGCGGACGCTGCACAACCTCCTCGACAACTCGATCAGGTACGCGCCGAAGGGCACGGCGATCCGACTGCACGTCGGCCCGGGGAAGAACGGGACGGTGCGCTTCCGGATCTGCGACGAGGGGCCGGGCGTCCCGGAGGACATGCGGGAGCGCGTCTTCGAGAAATACGCCCGCGTGGAGCGCGACGACGATGGGCGCGTCCGCGAGAGCCGGGGGCTGGGACTCCGGTTCTGTCGTGTGGCCACTGAGGCGCAGGGGGGGAGGATCTGGGTGGAGGACGGCGCGCCGGGGGGCGTGTGCTTCTGCATCGAGCTGCCCGGGGGCGAGTGAAGGCACCCGGGGGTTTTGGGAGCGCGCTCCCGGGGGCCCGGCGGGCGGGCGGAAGTCCCCGTGATTTCGGGGGTTGATGGCGTCCGGAGGCCCAGTTACCTTTCAAAGCTCGTTCCGAGAAGGCCGCCTCCTGACACGCCGGGGGCGGCTCTTTTCCACGTCATCGGCGGGTTCGTGGCAGGAAAGTTCCGGGCGGGGTGGCCCCGACAGCCATTCGGGTGCCTGCATCCGGTGGGGTACCGAAGCGGTCAAACGGGACAGACTGTAAATCTGTTGGCGCACGCCTTCGGAGGTTCGAATCCTCCCCCCACCACTCTGCCGGGCGTGGCGAGGAGTGGTCGCGCGGGCACAGCGTCGCGGGAGTAGCTCAGTTGGCTAGAGCATCAGCCTTCCAAGCTGAGGGTCGCGGGTTCGAGTCCCGTCTCCCGCTTGCCGGTCGGGAGCAAGGCCGGCGGAGGTCGCTCTGGTAGCTCAGTGGTAGAGCGCCTCCTTGGTAAGGAGGAGGTCGCGGGTTCAATCCCCGCCCAGAGCTCTGTCAGGTGCACGAAGACACAGAGGACGTAGTGATGGGCAAGGCCAAGTTCGAGCGGACCAAGCCGCACGTGAACGTGGGGACCATCGGCCACGTCGATCACGGAAAGACGACGCTCACGGCGGCGATCACCATCGCCCAGGCCAAGAGATTCGGTGGGGACGCGGTCGCCTTCGACCAGATCGACAAGGCGCCCGAGGAACGCGAGCGTGGCATCACGATCGCGACGGCCCACGTCGAATACGAGACCGAGAAGCGTCACTACGCACACGTCGACTGTCCCGGGCACGCAGATTACGTCAAGAACATGATCACCGGGGCGGCCCAGATGGACGGCGCCATCCTGGTGGTGAGCGCGGCCGACGGCCCCATGCCGCAGACGCGTGAGCACATTCTGCTCGCCTACCAGGTGAACGTGCCGTACATCGTGGTGTTCATGAACAAGGTGGACATGGTGGACGATCCCGAGCTCCTCGAGCTGGTGGAGCTCGAGGTCCGGGAGTTGCTGACGGAGTACAACTTCCCCGGGGACGAGATTCCGGTCCTCAGGGGCTCCGCGCTCAGGGCGCTGGAGGCCGGTGGGGAAGGTCCCGACGCGGAGTGCATCCAGGAGCTCATGGATGCGATCGACTCCTACATCCCGGAGCCGGAGCGCGACATCGACCGTCCGTTCCTCATGCCGGTCGAGGACGTGTTCTCGATCACGGGTCGGGGCACGGTGGCCACCGGCCGCATCGAGCGCGGCATCGTGAAGCAGGGCGAGGAGGTCGAGATCGTCGGGATGGGCGAGAGCAGGAAGACGGTCGTGACCGGGGTGGAGATGTTCCGCAAGCTGCTCGACGAGGGTCGGGCCGGTGACAACGTCGGACTGCTCCTGCGTGGGGTCGGCAAGGACGAGATCGAGCGCGGTCAGGTCCTGGCGAAGCCCGGGGCGATCACCCCGCACACGAAGTTCAAGGCCGAGGTCTACGTGCTCACGAAGGAGGAAGGCGGGCGGCACACGCCGTTCTTCGACGGCTACCGTCCCCAATTCTACTTCCGCACGACGGACGTGACCGGCGCGGCGCGCCTCCCCGAGGGCGTCGAGATGGTCATGCCCGGGGACAACGTCCAGATGGAGGTCGAGCTCATCACCCCCATCGCGATGGACAAGGAGCTGCGCTTCGCCATCCGCGAGGGTGGCAGGACCGTCGGTGCCGGCGTGGTGACCGAGATCCTGGAGTAGCCGAACGAATAGAAGGGAAAGCCGGAGGCCGCGGGCAGAGCCCGCCGGCAAAGCGGGAAGAAGGAACAACGAGAAGACGCGAGAACAACAGAAAGGTCCGCGGCCCCACAGACGCACCGCCGGCGCCGCGGCAGGACATACGGATTGAGGGACCCGGGGGCCCGCCGGCTGCAGCGAGACTCCGCCGCGCGTAGCGGCGGAGAGAGGCACCCGGAGCAAGCAAGAAGATGCGATTCACCCGCGGCCGAGCGGTCGAGTCGCAGCCGGCGGGCCCCCGGGTCCCGCCACCAAGAAGAGAGAACGTGGCACCAGAGGAGCGACGACACCCATGCGCGACAAGATCATCCTCGCCTGCACAGTGTGCGAGGAGCGCAACTACTCGCAGACGAAGAACAAGCGTCTGCACCCGGAGCGGGTCGAGTACCAGAAGTACTGCCCCCGCTGCCGCAACCACACGATGCACAAAGAGACGAAGTAGGCCATGGCCGTCGTCGACAGGGTCAAGAGCACGCGGACGTTCCTGGAGGAATCGTGGACGGAGCTGCAGAAGGTCACCTGGCCGGACAGGGACCAGCTCCAGAACGCGACCCTCGTGGTCATCGCGTTCACCGTCGTGATCTCGCTGGTGATCTGGGGGATGGACTCGGTCATCCGATTCCTCCTCGCGCAGATCATGGGGATCTTCGGGGCGTGACGGTCGAGACGCGCTGGTACGCGGTGCAGACCTATTCTGGACACGAGAACAAGGTCCAGAAGCTGATCCAGCGTCGCATCGAAGAGGAGGCCGGTGAGCTCGAGGAGAAGGAGATCCGGGACGTCCTGGTTCCGACGCAGGAGGTGGTCGAGATCCGCAACGGCAAGCGGGTGACGGTCACGAAGCGGCTATATCCCGGATACGTGCTGGTGAGCATGGCCATGAACGAGCGGACCCTGCACGCCATCAACAACATCCAGGGAGTGATCAAGTTCGTCGGCTCGGGGAAGGCGCCCCAGCCGTTGAGGGACGAGGAGATCAACAAGATCCTCGGCGTGGAGGCCCCCGAGGAGGAGGCGGCACGCGAGGAGATCCCCTTCCACGTCGGCCAGGTAGTGGAGATCACCCAGGGCCCGTTCACCGACTTCTCGGGGACGGTCCAGGAGGTCTACGACGACAAGGGGAAGGTCAAGGTGGAGGTGTCGTTGTTCGGCCGGCCCACCTCCGTGGAGCTCGACTACACACAGCTGAAGGGCTACTGAGATGGCGAAGAAGGTCATTGGGTTCATCAAGCTCCACGTACCGGGTGGCCAGGCCAACCCGGCTCCGCCCGTGGGGCCCGCTCTGGGCCAGCACGGCGTGAACATCATGGAGTTCTGCAAGCAGTTCAACGCACGGACCCAGGACAAGCAGGGGATCACGACCCCCGTCGAGATCACCGTCTACGCGGACCGCTCCTTCACGTTCATCACGAAGACGCCGCCCGCGGCGGTGCTCATCCAGCGCGCCCTGGGAATCCCGAAGGGCTCGGGCGTTCCCAACCGCGAGAAGGTCGGCAAGCTGACGCAGGACCAGCTGCGCCAGATCGCCGAGACGAAGATGCCGGATCTCAACGCCAACGACGTCGAGGGTGCCATGAAGCAGATCGCCGGCACCGCCAGGTCGATGGGAGTGGAAGTCGAAGCCTGAGGCCAGAAGAAGAGGTGCGGACGGCTGGCAGGACGAAGCATGAAAGCAGGGGGAGCACAGGGCTCCCACCCGAACACCACCGACTGAGAGCCGCCAGCGGTGGGAGGGTGAACGAGACGGCTCGGAACGTATGCCAAAGCTAGGCAAGCGATACTCCGCCGCGCGCACGGCGGTGCCGGCGGGCGCCAAGTTCCCTCCCAACGAGGCGGTCAAGCTCGTCAAGGAGCTCGCGTTCGCGAAGTTCGACGAGACGGTGGAGGTGGCGACCCGCCTCGGCGTGGATCCCCGCAGGGCCGATCAGATCGTACGCGGAACCGTCGTGCTTCCGCACGGTACTGGTAAGGCTGTGCGCGTGCTGGTCATCGCCCAGGGTGACAAGGCCTCGGAGGCCGAGGAAGCCGGCGCCGACTACGTGGGTACGGAGTTCATCGACAAGATCAAGGACGGCTGGCTGGACTTCGACGTCTGCGTCGCGACGCCGGACCTGATGGGCAAGGTCGGACCCCTGGGCCGGGTGCTGGGCCCCCGCGGGCTGATGCCGACGCCCAAGGCGGGTACGGTGACCCTCGACGTCGAGCGTGCGGTGCGGGAGATCAAGGCCGGCAAGATCGAGTTCCGCGTGGACAAGACGGGCAACGTCCACGCGCCGATCGGCAAGGTCTCGTTCTCCGAAGCCCAGCTCTCCGAGAACCTCGGCTCCTTCATGGATCAGATCGTGCGCGCGAAGCCGTCGGGCGCGAAGGGCACGTACGTGAGGAGCGTGACGGTCTCCAGCACCATGGGTCCGGGCGTCTCCATCGACCCGAACCTGTATCGGAGGGCCTGATGAACCGCACGCAGAAGGAGTCCTTCGTCTCGGACCTGCGCGAGCGCATCACCAAGGCTCCCGTGGTCTATCTGACGGACTTCACCGGATTGGACGTCAAGTCCATCACCAAGCTCCGTCGCACGCTGAGGGAGGCGGGCGCCGAGTACGTGGTGGTGAAGAACCGCCTGGCCCGGCTCGCGTTCGGCGAGACCGAGCTGCCCAACATCTTCGAGGGCATGGTCGGTCCGACCGGGGTCGTCCTGGGCTACGACGACGTGGTCACCCCCGCCAGGACGCTGACCGATTTCGCGAAGGAGCACGACAGCAAGCCGACGTTCAAGCTCGGCATCCTGGAGAACCAGGTTCTCCAGCCCGAGCAGATCGACCGGCTCGCCAAGCTTCCGCCGAGGGATCAACTGCTCGCCCAGCTCGCCGGTGTCATGCAGGCACCGATGGCCATGCTGGCGATGGCGCTCGAGGCGAAGCTGCAGGAGATGGCCGGCCTCCTGGACGCGCTCAAGGCCGAGCGCGAACAGGCCGGTGATTAGCCCGCATCCCGGGCAGTGTTTGGGGACGCGGGCGCGTCCCTGGTGAACGAAACAGGGTCAACCCAATCGCCGGCGACGGCCGGAACCAGTCAGGAGGATGCAGGAGATGGCGACGAAGCACGAGGAGCTGCTCGACACGATCGGCAACATGACGGTGCTCGAGCTCTCGGAGTTCGTGGAGGCGTTCAAGGAGAAGTTCAACGTCCAGGCGATGGCCGCGCCGGTGGCCATGGCCGCGGGCGCCGACGCCGGTGCCGCAGTGGCCGAGGAGAAGGACGAGTTCGACGTCGTCCTGGAGAGCGCCGGCGACAAGAAGATCCAGGTCATCAAAGTCGTGCGCGAGATCACGGGTCTCGGGCTGAAGGAGGCCAAGGACCTGGTCGACGGCGCGCCCAACGCCGTCAAGGAGGCCGTGGGCAAGGCCGACGCCGAGCAGATGAAGGCCAAGCTGGAAGAGGTCGGAGCGGCAGTCGCTCTGAAGTAAAAGGATCGGAGATACGCCAGTTCGTGAGAGAACTGCGATCGCTCCGGATCCCAGCCTTCCGCGACGGTCGCGGAGGCCGAGGGTCGAGCGCGAGGGTCCCCGCCACGGGCGCCCCCCGGAAGGGGTGCGTCCCTGGACCGGGGATTCCCGCGCTTGACGCTCCAGTAGAACCCGAGACGCCCGGACCCCGCCGAGCGGGGATCCTGTAAGGGGGACACACGTTGGAACTGCTGCGCAAAGACAGACGGCCGATCGTGAGCTTCGCGAAGCTCGATTCGGTCATGCCGATGCCCAACCTGCTGGACGTCCAGCTCCGCTCCTTCGAGAAGCTCGTCGAGAGCGAGCCCGATCCGGAAGAGCAGTGGGACTTCGGGCTCGACCGGGTGTTCGGAGAGATCTTCCCGATCTCCGACGTGAACGAGAACTTCACGCTCGAGTACGTGAGCGCGGCGCTGGGCGAGCCGAAGTACTCCGTCGAGGAGTGCATCGAGCGCGACATGACGTACGCGGCTCCCTTGAAGGCAACGCTCCGGCTCATCGTGTGGGAGGTGCTGGAGGAGGGCGCGAAGAAGGGGACGGAGCGCCGGCCGAAGGACATCATCGAGAAGGAGGTCTACCTCGGTGACCTCCCCCTCCTGACCGAGCTCGGAACGTTCATCATCAACGGCGCCGAGCGCGTGGTCGTGAGCCAGCTGCACCGGTCGCCGGGCGTGGTGTTCGAGGAGAACATCCACCCCAACGGGTCGAAGCTCTACAGCGCCCGGATCATCCCCTTCCGGGGGTCGTGGGTCGAGTTCACGATCGACATCAACGACATCTGCTACGTCCACATCGACAAGAAGAAGAAGTTCCCGGCGACGGCGCTCCTGCGCGCCCTGGGCTACTCCACCGACGCCGACATCTTCCAGCTCTTCTACGATGTGGCGGAGGTCAAGCTCGGCAAGTCCGACGAGAAGGAGAAGGCGGACCTCCTGCTCGGGAAGGTGATCGCGGAAGAGATCGTCGACCCCGAGACCGGGGAGGTGCTGGTCGAGGAGGCCGACGAGATCGACGAGGACGTGATCGGCGTCCTCGAGCGCCTCGGCGTCAAGAAGCTCAAGGTCTACCAGAGCAACCGGCAGGCGCTGCGCGGCGAGAGCCCGCTCATCAAGAACACGATCAGGAAGGACCCGACCGAGAGCGAGGAGGATGCGCTGCACGCCATCTACTCGCTCCTGCGGCCGGGTGAGGCGCCGAACGTCGAGACGGCGCGCACGGCCCTGGACCGGGTCTTCTTCAACCCCAAGCGCTACGACCTCGGTCGGGTGGGTCGCTACAAGATCAACCAGCGCCTGGGCGTGCAGGTGCCCAAGAGCATGACGGTCCTCACCAAGGAGGACTTCATCGCGATCGTGCGCTTCCTCATCGACCTGAACGAGGGGCGCGGGTTCACCGACGACATCGACCATCTGGGCAACCGGCGCATCCGCACGGTGGGCGAGCTCATCGCCAACCAGTTCTCGGTGGGTCTGTCCCGCATGGCGCGCCTGGTCAAGGAGCGCATGTCGATCAACACGGACCCCGAGAAGATCAACATCGACGACCTGGTCAACGCGCGGACCGTGTCCGCCGTCATCCAGGCGTTCTTCGGGTCCAGCCAGCTCAGCCAGTTCATGGACCAGACCAACCCGCTGGCCGAGATGACGCACAAGCGGCGTCTGTCGGCCCTCGGCCCGGGCGGCCTGACGCGGGAGCGCGCGGGCTTCGAGGTCCGCGACGTGCACTATTCGCACTACGGGCGGATGTGCCCGATCGAGACGCCCGAAGGTCCGAACATCGGGCTGATCACCTCGCTGACCTGCTACTCCCGGATCAACGAGCTGGGCTTCATCGAGACGCCCTACCGGGTCGTGAAGAACGACAAGGTCACCAGCAAGATCGAGTGGCTGTCGGCGAACGAGGAGGAGGAGGCCCGCATCGCGCAGGCCAACGCGCCCCTCACGGACGATGGCTCGTTCAGGAACGAGTTCGTGCTCTGCCGGGAGCGAGGTGACTTCCCGCTCCTGCGCCCCGAGAACATCGACTACATGGACGTGGCACCCGACCAGCTCGTGTCGGTTGCCGCGGCGCTGATCCCGTTCCTGGAGCACGACGACGCCAACCGGGCTCTCATGGGCTCGAACATGCAGCGGCAGGCCGTTCCGCTCCTGTACCCGGATGCGCCCCTGGTGGGCACGGGGCTCGAAGGAAAGGTGGCCACGGACTCCGGAGCCGTGATCACGGCGCGCCGGGGTGGCTCCGTGGTGCTCGTGACCGCCGACGAGATCGTCGTCGACACGGGCACGGCGAAGCCGGGCGTCGGCGACCAGCCGCTGGCGAAGCTCGCCCAGTTCGACCGCTATCGCCTCAAGAAGTTCTGGCGCACCAACCAGGACACGGCCATCAACCAGCGGCCGCTGGTGCGCGCGGGTGAAGAGGTACAGCCCGGTGACATCATCGCCGACGGCCCCAGCACGGACAACGGCGAGCTCGCGCTCGGTCGCAACGTGCTCGTCGCCTTCATGCCGTGGTACGGCTACAACTACGAGGACGCGATCGTCATCAGCGAGAAGCTGGTGAAGGACGACGTCTTCACCTCCATCCACATCCAGGAGCTGGAGCTCCACGTCCGCGACACCAAGCGGGGGATGGAGGAGATCACCCGCGAGATCCCCAACGTCGCAGAGGAGAGCCTCGTCGACCTGGACGAGCGCGGCATCGTGCGCATCGGCGCGCGCGTCAAGAGCGGCGACATCCTGGTCGGCAAGATCACGCCGAAGGGCGAGACCGAGCTGTCCCCCGAGGAGAAGCTGCTCACCGCGATCTTCGGAGAGAAGGCGAAGGACGTGAAGGACTCCTCGCTGCGCGTGCCGCCGGGCATGAGCGGCACGGTCATCGACGTGAAGATCTTCTCCCGCCGCATCGACGACCCCCTCCTGGAGAAGGAGCACGGGGCCAAGATCGGCGAGTTCCGCAACCTGGAGCGCGAGGAGATCCAGCGCATCGCCGAGGCGCGCGACGAGGAGTTGCGCGACGTCCTGCAGCGCCAGACGGTGTCGCTCTTTCTCAAGAAGGGCACCGTCCAGTCGGTCCTCGACGAGGGCACGAAGCTCACCAAGGAGCAGATCGACGACATCGACTTCAACAAGGTCGACCTGGCGACGCTCAAGATGGTCAACAAGGACGCGAACGAGCGCATCCGACGTGTGGTCGAGGAGGCGCAGCGTCGCATCCAACGCGTGCGCGAGAAGACGGAAGAGCAGATCGACAAGGTGTTCCAGCCGGACGAGCTGCCGCCCGGCGTGGTGCAGCTCGTGAAGGTCTACGTCGCCGAGAAGCGGAAGATCTCCGTGGGCGACAAGATGGCCGGCAGGCACGGGAACAAGGGGATCATCGCTCGCATCGCGCCCGAGGAGGACATGCCGTTCCTCCCGGACGGGACGCCCGTCGAGATCGTCCTCAACCCGCTGGGCGTGCCGTCCCGCATGAACGTGGGACAGATCCTCGAGACCCACCTCGGATGGGCGGCCCGCATCCTGGGCTTCGAGGCGAAGACGCCGGTGTTCCAGGGCGCCACCGAGAACGAGGTGGGCGCCCTGCTCAAGCTCGCCGGACTCAAGTGGGCCGCCGGCGGCCTGAACCTCAAGACCGCGGTCCCGGCCGGCATCGGCGAGATCGAGTCGATGATCTCGGCCACGTCCCTCGTTCCGGTCGTGATGACCGGTGCGGAGGGCGGTAACGGAACGAATGGCAACGGCACGCATCCGGCCACGCACACGCGGGGCATCGGCCAGTCGCTGGACGCCTACCTGAACGTCGACCTCACCAAGGCCCAGCAGAAGGTCTTCGACGAGCTGGTCGAGTACCTGCTGGCCGCGGCGGACGAGATCGCGGAGCGCAAGGGCGAGAAGACGGGCGACGTCTTCCCGGCGGTGCAGAAGCTTCGGGGCCGCAAGAGCGTCAAGTCCGGGTTGGACGAGGCAGTGGTCGAGATGCTCGAGCACGCCGAGATCCTCCCGAACGGAAAGGTCTGGCTGCGGGACGGACGGAACGGTCGCCGCTTCGACTTCCCGATCACGGTGGGCGCGATCTACATGCTCAAGCTGAGCCACCTCGTAGACGACAAGATCCACGCGCGCTCCATCGGGCCCTACTCCCTCGTCACGCAGCAGCCGCTGGCCGGCAAGGCCCAGTTCGGCGGACAGCGCTTCGGGGAGATGGAGGTGTGGGCGCTCGAGGCCTATGGCGCCGCGCACACGCTTCAGGAGATCCTGACCGTCAAATCGGACGACGTGCAGGGACGCTCGAAGGTCTACGAGGCCATCGTGAAGGGTGACAACCTGCCACAGCCCGGGATCCCCGAGTCGTTCAACGTACTGGTGAAGGAGCTGCAGGCTCTCGGACTTTCCGTGACTCTGGGCGAGGAAGAGTAAGCGACATGATCGATTTTCCCAGGACCCGCGAACAGCGCAGCGCCGACTTCGATTTCATCCGGGTGAAGCTCGCCTCTCCGGAAGAGATCCGGGGCTGGTCGTTCGGTGAGGTCACGAAGCCCGAGACCATCAACTACCGCTCCTTCAAGCCGGAGCGGGACGGACTCTTCTGCGAGCGCATCTTCGGTCCGGTGAAGGACTGGGAGTGCCATTGCGGGAAGTTCAAGCGCATCCGCTTTCGCGGACACGTCTGCGACCGCTGCGGCGTCGAGGTGACGCTGTCCAAGGTCCGGCGCGAGCGCATGGGCCACATCGAGCTGGCCGTCCCGGTGGCGCACATCTGGTTCTTCAAGACCCTGCCGAGCCAGCTCGGCTACCTGCTGGGCATGACGCTGCGCGACCTGGAGAAGGTCGTCTACTACGCGGCGTACGTGGTCACCCACCCCGGCAAGCAGGAGGTGAAGTTCCAGGAGCTGCTGGACGAGGACGAGTACTACGACTTGCGGGTGAAGGCGCGCGACGAGGGCGACGAGGCCTTCAAGGCCGAGATCGGCGCCGAGGCCGTGCGCACGCTCCTGCGCATGCTCGACTCGCCCGAGCGGAAGATCCACGACCGCAACACCGACGGGCGTGGGCTGGACCGCCTGGCCGAGTGGCTTCGCCGGGAGATCGCGACCGAGACGTCGCAGCACCGCAAGAAGAAGAAGCTGAAGCGGCTCAAGGTCGTGGACGCCCTGCGCAACTCGGGGGACACGCCGGACGACCGCAACAAGCCGGAGTGGATGATCATGGACGTGGTTCCGGTCATCCCGCCGGACCTGCGTCCGCTCGTGCCGCTGGACGGCGGCCGCTTCGCGACGTCCGACCTCAACGACCTGTACCGGCGGGTCATCAACCGGAACAACCGCCTCAAGAAGCTCATCGAGATGCGCGCGCCGGAGGTCATCCTGCGCAACGAGAAGCGCATGCTCCAGGAGGCGGTGGACGCGCTGTTCGACAACGGCCGCCGCTCCAAGGCGATCCGCGGCCGTGGCAAACGACCTCTCAAGTCCCTGAGTGACATGCTCAAGGGCAAGCAGGGCCGCTTCCGGCAGAACCTGCTGGGCAAGCGCGTGGACTACTCGGGCCGCTCCGTGATCGTGGTGGGCCCCGAGCTCAAGCTGCACCAGTGCGGCCTGCCCAAGGCGATGGCCGTGGAGCTGTTCAAGCCCTTCATCATCCACGAGCTGGAGAAGCGGGGCGAGGCCGAGACGGTGAAGCGGGCCAAGAAGATCGTCGAGCGCGACGATCCCAAGGTCTACGAGGTCCTCGAGGACATCATCAAGGACCACCCGGTGCTGCTCAACCGCGCGCCGACGCTGCACCGCCTGGGCATCCAGGCGTTCGAGCCGGTGCTGGTGGAGGGCAAGGCCATCCGCATCCACCCGCTGGTGTGCGCCGCCTTCAACGCGGACTTCGACGGTGACCAGATGGCGGTGCACGTGCCGCTGTCGTTCGAGGCGCAGCTCGAGGCCCGCGTGCTCATGCTGTCGTCGAACAACATCCTCCTGCCGTCCAACGGGCGGCCGGTGGCAGCGCCGTCGCAGGACATGGTCATCGGGTCGTACTACCTGACGAATCCGGGCCTGCGCATCGGCGACCTCGAGCATCAGGTAAACGACGCGAAGGTGGCCAAGAGCCGCCGGCAGAAGGCCGAGGAGGAGCTCGACGAGATCTACGAGGGCGCGCTGCGCTTCTCGTCGTACGGTCAGGTCGAGGCGGCCCTCGCCCTCGAGCAGGTGCGGTTCACGACGCCGGTGTGGTACTGGTTCGCGGCTGCCGTGAACGAGGAGGGTGAGACGACCGGGAAGTGGCTGCGGACCACCGCGGGCCGCGTGCTGTTCAACTCGATCGTGCCCGACGAGCTCGGCTTCCTGAACCGGACGTTCGGAAAGAAGGAGCTGGGCGACCTGGCCTTCGAGTGCTTCACTCGGGTCGGGCTGCGGGAGACCACCGAGTTCCTGGACGCGCTGAAGGACTTCGGCTTCCGCTACGCCACCACCGGCGGCATCAGCGTGGGGATCGAGGATCTCGAGGTGCCGAACGAGAAGGCGGAGATCCTCAAGGAGGCCGACGAGCAGGTGACCCGCTTCCAGCGGGCCTACGCCAGCGGCGTGATCTCCAACGGCGAGCGCTACAACAAGGTCATCGACACCTGGACGCACGCGAACAACGACGTGGCGGACGCCATGGTGCGCCACCTGGAGCGGTCGAAGGACGGCTTCAATCCGGTGTACATGATGATGACGTCCGGCGCCCGCGGTAACCGCGACCAGATGCGCCAGCTCGCGGGAATGCGCGGCCTCATGGCCAAGCCCCAGAAGAAGCTGACCGGTGGCATCGGCGAGATCATCGAAAGCCCGATCAAGTCGAACTTCCGCGAGGGCCTGAGCGTGGTGGAGTACTTCATCTCCACACACGGCGCCCGGAAGGGCCTCGCCGACACGGCGCTCAAGACCGCCGACGCGGGCTACCTGACGCGCCGGCTGGTGGACGTGGCCCAGGACGTGGTCATCACGTCGGAGGACTGCGGCACGATCCTGGGGCTCGAGATGACGGCCCTGAAGGAGGGCGAGGACATCATCGAGCCGCTGTCGGACCGCATCGTCGGCAACGTGGCTCTGGACGACGTCTACGACCCCATCGACGGTGAGCTCCTGGTCGAGGCCGGCACGCTCATCGACGAGGACTCGGCGGAGGCGGTCGAGGACGCGGGGATCCAGATGGTGAAGATCCGCTCGGTCCTCACCTGCGAGTCCAAGCGGGGCGTGTGCCGGGCGTGCTACGGCCGTAACCTCGCCACCATGAAGGACGTGGACATCGGCGAGGCCGTCGGGATCCTGGCGGCGCAGTCGATCGGAGAGCCGGGCACGCAGCTCACGCTGCGCACGTTCCACATCGGTGGTACGGCGGCACGCATCGCGGCCACGACGCAGCGCAAGTCCAAGATGGACGGCGTGGTGGCGCTCGAGCGTGTGACGGTGGTGGAGACCCCGAACGAGGACCGGATCGTCACCTCGCGCGAGGGTCAGATCGTCCTCAAGACGAAGGAAGGTCAGATCCGCAGCCGGCTGTCGGTGCCTTACGGCGCCACGCTGGCGGTGGACGAGGGACAGGAGATCGAGTCGGGCGACATGCTGTTCAGCTGGGACCCCTACTCGGAGCCGATCGTCGCGGACTCGGCGGGTGTCATCCAGTTCCAGGACATCGTCGAGGAGGTGACGATGCGCGAGGAGCTGGACGAGTCCACCGGACGTCGTCAGATGACGATCATCGAGGACCGCGACAAGAAGCTCCACCCGACGATCCAGATCCGGAAGGACACCAAGAAGTCGGAGAAGCTCAAGGAGTTCATCATCCCGGTGGGCGCGCAGCTCACCGTGCGTGACGACGAGAAGGTCAACCCGGGCGACACGATCGCGAAGATCAGCCGCGAGGTCTACAAGACGCGCGACATCACCGGAGGTCTGCCGCGCGTGGCCGAGCTGTTCGAAGCCCGGCGCCCGAAGGACCCGGCGGTGATCACCGAGATCGACGGCATCATCAGCTTCGGGGACATCAAGCGCGGGAAGCGCGAGGTGCACGTGACGCCCGAGCAGGGCCCGTCGCGGACGTACGAGGTCCCGGTCGGCAAGCACATGCGCGTCCACGAGGGCGATCAGGTGCGCGCCGGAGACCGCCTGTCGGAGGGTCCCATCAACCCGCACGACATCCTGCGGATCAAGGGCCCGCGCGCGGTGCAGGAGTACCTCCTGAACGAGATCCAGGAGGTGTACCGCCTGCAGGGCGTGAAGATCAACGACAAGCACATCGGCGTGATCGTGCGCCAGATGCTGCAGAAGGTGCGGATCACCGACGCCGGCGAGACCGACCTCCTCGAGGGCGAGAACGTCGACCGTGTCGAGTTCCGCGAGGTGAACCAGGCGTCCATCATGGACGGCAAGAAGCCGGCGCGCTCCGAGCCCCTCCTGCTGGGCATCACCAAGGCGAGCCTCACGACCGAGTCGTTCATCTCGGCGGCCTCCTTCCAGGAGACGACCCGCGTGCTGACCGACGCGGCCGTGCGCGGGGCGCGCGACGACCTGAAGGGCCTGAAGGAGAACATCATCATCGGCCACCTGATCCCCGCGGGCACCGGCATCCATCGGTACCAGGACGTGGAGTTCATGGTCGAGCAGGCCTTCTACGACGAGGAGATCCTGCCTCTGTCCGCGGAGCCCGGCGAAGTGCTGGCGGGGCTCGGGCTGGGTGGGGGTGACGGCGACCTGGACCTCGGTCTGGACGACGAGGAGTAGCGGCGTCGCATCGCTGCCTCCGTTCTGGCGAGGGGTGTCCCGGCTTCCGGGGCACCCCTCGCGGCTTCTCGGTAGATTACCCTCCCATGGATCGGCAGATCGTACGGCTGGGTGACGAGCGCGGCGCCGTGTCGATCGCGGTGCCCGACCCCGCCACCGCGGAGTCGGTCGCGCGCCTCTTCGAGCCGCTCCGCCTGCCGCCTGGCCGGGCGGCGGCGGACGGCCACGACGGAGCCCCGCTCGAGATCGTGTGCGAGGGCGCATGGTATCGCCTGGTCGAGCGGGCCGCGGGAGGCGGTGTCCACACGCGTCGTTTCCGACACCTTTCCAGCCTGCTCGCCGCCGTGGAGTTCGCCGTGCTCCAACGCCTCCTGTCGAGCCGCCGCGGAGAGACGCACCTGCACGCTTCCGGCGCGGTTGTCGGGGACCGGGCCGTCCTCGCCCTGGGGCCGTCCGGCGCCGGAAAGTCGAGCCTCGCGCTCACGTGGTCCCTTGCGGGGCATCCGCTACTCGGGGACGACGTGATCCTGGCGGACGCGCGCGGCGGCGTGCACGGGGTGCCGCGCCTGGTCAAGGTGCGCCGGAGGGTCCTCCGCGCCCACGGGTTGTCGGACGACGTGACGGTGGCGCCGGATCCCGGCAGCCCCGAGCTTTGGTGGGATCCCGCCCGGGGCGGCGGCTGGGCGCCGGGCAGCTACCGGCCCGCCGTCGTCGCCCGGGTGTGGTTCGAGAGACGGAGCGCGACGCGGCTCGAGCGCATGCCGGCGGCGGCGGGACTCCGCATGCTCCTCGACCACGTCATGGAGGCCGGTTTGACGCCCGAGGCAAGCCTGGATCGTCTGGCGCGCGTCGCCGAGTCGGCGACGTTCGTGGCCGTTCGCTTCGGCTCCGCCCGCGACGCGGCCGCGGCTCTGGCGGCCCAGGCTTCCGCGCACGCCCCATGACCAGGCCGGAGCGCAGGGACGAGGTTGTCTTCCGGTCCCTCTCGGACGAATGGGTGCTCTACGACCCTGCCACGCGCCGCCTGCACGTCCTGAATCTGACCGCGGCGCTGGTCTGGTCGTACTGCGACGGTACGTGCGACGCAGGGGACCTGGTGCGGTCCGTGCGGGCGGCCTTCCGCGAGGCGCCGGAAGAGAAGCGCGTCGGCGAGGACGTGCGCGAGGCGCTCGAGACCTTCGCCCGGGAAGGTCTCGTGCGATGACCGGCCTCGACTACTACGCGGATCTACTGGGTGGCTCGAGCCGCATCGAGGCATTCCGGGCGGCGATCCGGGCAGTGGTACGTCCGGGCGACCGCGTCCTCGATCTCGGGACGGGACTCGGCACGTATGCGTTCCTGGCCGCCAGGGCGGGGGCGTCGAAGGTCTGGGCGGTGGAGCGTGATCCGATCGCCCACGTGGCGGAGACGCTCGCGGCTGCGAACGGACTGGCGGATCGCGTGGAGGTCCTGCGGGGAGACGCGGAGGTGATGGAGCTGCCGGAGAGGATCGACGTCCTCCTGTTCGAGGACTTCCCGACGAGCCTTCTCGACGCGAAGACGCACGTGATCCTCCGGCGGGCGCAGGAGGTGCTGGTCCGGGAGGGGAGGATGATCCCCCGCGCGGCCCACCTGTGCGTCGCACCGGTCCAATCGGAGGACGTCCATCGGCAGATCTTCCCGATCCCGGCGGAGGAAAGCGAGGCAGGGTGGCTCGACCTCGACTGGGGGTCACTTCGTCCGCTGCTCGCGAACCATCCCCGCCGCCGAAGCCTCCCGCCCGCGCTCCTCCTCGCGCCTCCCCTCCGCTCCGCCAGGCTGCTTCTCCGTCCCCTGCCCGACCCGGAGGAGCTGCGGGTGGAAGGGGCCTGGGACGCCACCACGTCCGGAACGGTGCACGCCCTCGCGCTCTGGTTCGACCTGGAGATCGCCGACGGCGTCCACCTGTCCAACGAGCCGCGCGCCCGGCCCGAGCCGTGGGGCCAGACCATCCTCCCCCTCGACCCGCCGCTGCGGGTCGCCGAGCCCTCCCGCATCGAGGCGGCGGTGTGGCGTGAGCGTCTCCCGTCGGGGGCGCCGGGGTGGGTGGCGTGGGAGGTGACCTGTGGGCGGGAAGCCAGGGGTGGCCACGAGTTCGGGGGCCTCACGCTGGGCGTCGAAGAGGTGACGCGGGGGCACATCCCCGCGGAGGGCGGGTATGGGACCCATGGCTGAATGGCCGGTTGGACGTGTTGCGCCCGCCCGCCGCGGAGACGACGAACGACCTCGAAGATCGGACCGCGTGGATTCCTCCCGTCGTGAGTTCCTGCTGAAGCTCGCGAAAGGCGCCGCGTACACGGCGCCCGTGATCGTGTCGATGGCGACCCCCGAGTCCGTCCTGGCCCAGTCATCCGTGTCGCACAAGAAGGGTGGGGGCTCCAAAGGGAAGGGCAAGAACCCGAACGCCGTCACCGACTTCTCCGCCGGGCCCGCCGCTTCTCCGGGACCGTCCGCGCCCTGGCAGGTGGCTCCTCCCGGCAGCGCGAGCCCACCAGGCGGGGAGTGACCGCGCTGGCCTATCCGCCCACCCGCTTGTGGGACCCCGAAAGGCCGCACCGCACAACGTGCCGGAGCGGTTGACACCCCCCGGAGTGCCTTCTACCTTTCCATGCTCTGTCGGATTGCCCCTGCGGGCGATCCAACGGCAGCGCGCCGAGGACGTAGCGGTCCAGCGCGTTTTTTTCACGAATCGGGGATCCATGCCGACCATCAGTCAGCTCGTGCGGAAGGGCCGCCAGGCCGTCACGAAGAAGAACAAGGCGCCGGCGCTCCAGAAGAACCCGCAGAAGCGGGGGGTCTGCACGCGCGTGTACACCACGACGCCGAAGAAGCCGAACTCGGCGCTTCGGAAGGTGGCGCGTGTGCGGCTCACGAATGGCTACGAGGTCACGGCCTACATCCCCGGCGAGGGACACAACCTCCAGGAGCACTCGATCGTGCTCATCCGGGGGGGACGCGTGAAGGACCTTCCCGGCGTCCGCTACCACATCATCCGTGGAACGCTGGACGCCTCGGGAGTCGATGGCCGGCGGCAGGGACGTTCCAAGTACGGGGCCAAGCGGCCCAGGTAGGCGAAGATCCCATGAGCCGTCGTTCACGAGCCGAGCACAGGGAGACTCCTCCCGATCCGCGCTTCGAGTCAGAGACCGTCACGAAGTTCATCAACAACCTGATGATCGACGGCAAGAAGTCGACGGCGGAGTCGATCTTCTACGATGCGATGGACCTGTTGGAGCAGCGCGCGGGCCAGCCCGGTCTCAACGTCTTCCAACAGGCGCTGAACAATGCCAAGCCCGCGCTCGAGGTGAAGAGCCGGCGCGTCGGTGGTGCCACCTACCAGGTGCCCATCGAGGTGCGGCCCGAGCGCCGGGCGGCGCTGGCCATCCGCTGGCTGATCACGTTCGCCCGTGGGCGGTCCGAGAAGAGCATGTCCGAGCGACTGGCGGGCGAGTTGTTGGCCGCCAGCCGCGGTGAAGGTTCGACGATCAAGCGGAAGGACGATACCCACCGGATGGCGGAAGCGAACAAGGCGTTCGCGCACTATCGCTGGTAGGTAGGACGCCCCGGACCACGCGCGAAGCACGCGCGGGGTCAGGGGCACACGACAATTCGAGACGCGCGATGGCCTGCGGGCCCTCTCCGGTCACGGTGAGCGCGGACGGTCTGCGAGCTGCCAGGTTTGGGGCCGCAGCGGCATGAGCCGCGCTCTTTTTTTCGCCCGGGTGCAGGTCCGGGCCCGACGAACGAAGGACAACTGAAGGACCCGAGGATAGATGCCCAGGATCACGCCACTGCCGCAGCTCCGGAACATCGGCATCATGGCGCACATCGATGCCGGGAAGACCACGACCACCGAGCGCATCCTCTTCTACACGGGGCGGGTGCACAAGATGGGCGAGGTCCACGAGGGCGCGGCCACGATGGACTGGATGGAGCAGGAGCAGGAGCGGGGGATCACGATCACCTCCGCGGCCACGACCTGCCATTGGAAGCGGCTGGGCACCGAGTACCGCATCAACATCATCGACACCCCCGGGCACGTGGACTTCACCGCGGAGGTCGAGCGGTCGCTGCGCGTGCTGGATGGCGCCGTCGCCGTGTTCTGTGCGGTGGGAGGCGTGGAGCCGCAGTCCGAGACCGTGTGGCGCCAGGCGGATCGTTACGGCGTCCCACGCATCGCGTTCGTCAACAAGATGGACCGCGTCGGCGCCGACTTCGTGAACGTCGTCGGCATGATGAAGGAGCGCCTGGGCGCGAACGCACACCCGGTCCAGTACCCCCTGGGCCAGGGCGAGCTGTTCACGGGCATCGTCGACATCGTGGAGCGCACCGCGATCGTCTTCGAGGACGAGCTCGGCTCCAAGTTCTCGACGGTCGAGATCCCGGACGCCCAGATGGAGATCGTCGAGGAGCTCAGGCACACGCTCCTCGAGGCCGCCATCGAGCACGACGACGAGCTCATCGAGAAGTACCTGGCGGGCGAGGAGCTGAGCAACGAAGAGTTCCGGCACGCCATCCGTGCCGCAACGATCAAGGGTGTGATCTTCCCGGTGTTCTGCGGCTCGGCCTTCAAGAACAAGGGCGTGCAGGCGCTGCTGGACGGCGTGATCGACTACCTGCCTTCGCCGGTGGACGTCCCTCCGATCCAGGGCCACCTGCCGCACCACGACGAGACGCACGAAAGCCGGGAGCCGTCGGACGACGCGCCGTTCTCGGCGCTGGCGTTCAAGATCGCGACGGACCCTTACGTCGGTAAGCTGACGTTCTTCCGCGTCTACTCGGGCTCGCTGCCGTCGGGTAGCTACGTGTACAACGCCACCAAGGACAAGCGGGAGCGAGTGGGCCGCATCCTCCAGATGCACGCCAACAAGCGGGAGGAGCGGGAAGAGGTGTTCGCCGGCGACATCGCGGCGGCCATCGGGCTCAAGGACGTGAAGACCGGCGACACGCTGTGCGTGGAGAAGGCGCCGATCATCCTGGAGGCGATGAAGTTCCCGGAGCCGGTGATCCACGTCGCGATCGAGCCGAAGACGAAGGCCGACCAGGACAAGCTGTCCACCGGGCTCTCCAAGCTGGCCGACGAGGACCCGACGTTCCGCGTCTACACCGACCCGGAGACCAGCCAGACCATCATCGCCGGAATGGGCGAGCTCCACCTGGAGATCATCGTTGACCGCCTGCGCCGCGAGTTCGGCGTGGAGGCGAACGTGGGCCGCCCCCAGGTGGCGTACCGCGAGACGATCCGCAGCCGGGCCGAGAAGGTGGAGGGCAGGTTCGTCCGTCAGACGGGCGGACGCGGCCAGTACGGGCACGTCGTCATCAACGTCGAGCCCGGCGAGCCCGGCAGCGGGTTCGTGTTCGAGGACAAGATCGTCGGCGGCGTCATCCCCCGGGAGTACATCGGCCCGGTGGAGCAGGGCATCCGCGAGGCGCTGGAGAACGGCATCCTCGCCGGCTATCCCGTCATCGACGTGAAGGTGGAGCTGGTGTACGGCTCCTACCACGACGTCGACTCGAGCGAGATGGCCTTCAAGATCGCCGGCTCGATGGCGATCAAGGACGCGATCCGCAAGGCGAAGCCGGTTCTGCTGGAGCCGGTGATGGACGTCGAGGTCGTCACCCCTGCCGAGTACATGGGTGATCTCATCGGCGATCTCTCTTCCCGGCGGGGCCGGGTGGGGGGCATGACCGAGCGGGCGGGCGCCCGCGTGATCGGCGCCTCGGTCCCCCTCGGTGAGATGTTCGGGTATTCGACGACCCTCCGCTCCCTGAGTCAGGGCCGGGCCGTCTATACCATGCAGTTCGCGCATTACGAAGAGGTCCCGAAGTCGAAGGCGGAGGAGATCATGTCCGCCAACGGGTCCTGAGCACTTCATTCACCCTCAGTACGACGAGCGAACCAAGGACGAGCCATGGCCAAGGCGAAGTTCGAGCGGACGAAGCCGCACGTGAACGTGGGCACCATCGGCCACGTGGACCACGGGAAGACCACCCTGACCGCGGCCCTGACCAAGGTGTCCAGTGACAAGGGGTACAGCACGAAGTACATCTCCTACGACGAGGTGGCGAAGGCATCCGAGTCGCAGGGTCGGCGTGACGCGTCGAAGATCCTGACCATCGCGACCAGCCACGTCGAGTACGAGACGGAGAATCGGCATTACGCCCACGTCGACTGCCCCGGACACGCCGACTACGTGAAGAACATGATCACGGGTGCGGCGCAGATGGACGGCGCGATCCTCGTGGTGGACGCCACCGACGGCCCGATGCCACAGACGCGTGAGCACATTCTGCTCGCGTATCAGGTCAACGTGCCGCACATCGTGGTGTTCCTGAACAAGTGCGATCTGGCCGACGACGAGGAGCTCCTCGACCTGGTCGAGCTCGAGGTGCGCGACCTCCTCAGCCAGTACAACTTCCCAGGCGACGACACGCCGATCATCCGCGGATCCGCCCTCAAGGCGATCGATGGAGATCCGCAGTGGGTCGAGAAGATCGAGGAGCTGATGGCGGCCCTCGACTCCTACGTGCCCGAGCCGGTGCGCGAGACGGACAAGCCGTTCCTGATGCCGGTCGAGGACGTGTTTTCGATCACCGGCCGTGGTACGGTGGCCACCGGCCGTATCGAGCGCGGCATCGTGAAGGTGCAGGACGAGGTCGAGTTGGTCGGCTTCGGCGCGAGCCGCAAGACGGTCGTCACCGGCGTCGAGATGTTCCGCAAGCTGCTGGACGAGGGGCGGGCCGGCGACAACGTCGGGCTGCTCCTGCGCGGCGTCGGCAAGGACGAGATCGAGCGCGGCCAGGTGCTGGGAAAGCCCGGCACGGTGACGCCGCACACGAAGTTCAAGGCCGAGGTCTACGTGCTGACGAAGGAGGAGGGCGGCCGCCACACGCCGTTCTTCAACAACTACCGTCCGCAGTTCTACTTCCGCACGACGGACGTGACGGGCTCGGCCCAGCTGCCCTCCGGGGTGGAGATGGTGATGCCCGGGGACAACGTCCAGATGGAGGTCGAGCTCATCACGCCGATCGCCCTGGAGAAGGAGCTCCGCTTCGCCATCCGCGAGGGTGGCCGCACGGTGGGCGCCGGCGTAGTGACCGAGGTGATCGAGTAGAGAAGGAGGCGAGGGCCCCCGGAGCCATCCGGGGGCCCTCGGTTCGCAAGCAGCACCACCCGGTGGTCGAATGACGACCTGGGTGAACCAGACAGGTAGTGGGGCCGAAGAGCAGCCCCCGCATGCAGTGAGGCTCTGCCGCGCGTAGCGGCAGAGCGAGGCAGGCGGAGGAAGGTCGCTGGGCGAGAGTCCCGCGGCCGAGCGGCCGAGTCGCAGCGGGGGCGGCTCTTTGGACCCCCCACCGAGAAGACAAATGGCTGAGAGAATCCGAATCCGACTGAAGGCGTTCGACCACTGGGTGGTCGATCAGACCGCCGCGGACATCGTGCGCACCGCCCAGAAGACAGGTGCCACGGTGCGGGGGCCCATTCCGCTCCCCACACGGCGCCAGCGCTGGACCGTGCTGCGCTCTCCGCACGTGGACAAGAAGAGCCGGGAGCAGTTCGAGCTTCGGACGCACAAGCGGCTGATCGACATCGTGGACAGCCGCCCGCAGACGATCGACGCGTTGACCAAGCTGGATCTTCCGGCAGGGGTCGACGTCGAGATCAAGGTCGACTGACGGAGGGACTCCGGAGATGCCCGGATTGATCGGAAGAAAGGTCGGCATGACGCGGATCTTCGATGACGAGGGGAGCCAGATTCCCGTCACCGTCATCGAGGCCGGTCCTTGCCCGGTCGTGCAGCTGAAATCGGAGAACGAGAATGGTGGCATCCGCTCCATCCAGCTGGGCTTCGGGGCCCGGAAGGAGAAGCACGCCACCAGGGCCCAGATCGGTCACGCCGTCAAGGCGGGGCTCGAGGCGGCGCCCAGGCTTCTCCGGGATTTCCGTCTCGAGGACGGCGAGGAGTACGAGGTGGGCCAGCGGCTCACCGTGGAGGTCTTCGAGGCCGGCGACCGCGTGAAGGTCACCGGTCACTCGAAGGGTCGCGGGTTCCAGGGCGTGGTGAAGCGCCATGGATTCACCGGTCGTCCGGGAGGGCACGGGCATCCGATGTCCCGCACCCCCGGCTCGATCGGCCCCGGAACCAACCCGTCGCGCGTCATCAAGGGGAAGAAGCTCCCCGGCCGCATGGGTGGCACCCGCACGAGCATTCGCAACATCCAGGTGGTCCGGGTCGATCCGGAGCGGAACCTGCTATTCGTGAAGGGCGGCGTTCCAGGCGCCCGTGACGGCTACGTCCTGATCTCGAAATGAGCCATGTATAAGGCGCGCTACTACAAGGCCGACGGCAAGAAGGGGAGGGCGCGGGCGTTGCCCGACACCCCCTTCGACGGCGTCGTGAACGAGAACGCCATGCACCAGGTGGTGAAGGCGTACCTCGCGAACCAGCGGCAGGGAACGGCTTCCGCCAAGACACGCAGCGAGGTGTCCGGCGGCAACAGCAAACCGTGGCGGCAGAAGGGCACGGGTCGGGCCAGGCAGGGCACCATCCGCGCGGCGCAGTGGGAAGGCGGTGGTCGCGCGTTTCCCCCGATCCCGCATTCCTGGCGCCAGCGGGTTCCCAAGAAGGTCAAGGCGCTAGCCCGCAGCTCGGCTCTCAACGACCGTGCGGAGAACGACCGCGTCGTCCTCGTGGACGTTCCCTCGCTGGAGCGCCCCAGGACCCGTGAGCTGACGACCTTCCTCGGCGCCATCGAGGTCGACGGCGGCAAGGTGCTGATCCTCACGGACGGGAAGAACGACAACGTCTATCTGTCCGCCCGCAACCTGAAGAACGTGGCAGTGCTGCCCTTCGGAGAGGAGTCGGTCTACGACGTGCTGTGGGCCGGCATCGTCCTCATCGAGCGCAGCGCGGTCGAGAAGAAGGCGGGCGCGGCGGCGGAGGCGGAGAGCGAGGAGGGCGACGATGCGTGAGCCCCATGACGTCATCATCTCGCCGGTGGTGACCGAGAAGACGTCCGACCAGATGGAGGCGCTGAACCTCTACACCTTCATCGTGGCCAAGGACGCGAACAAGATCGAGATCGGTCAGGCCGTCGCGCGGCTCTGGGACGTGACCGTGCGTGACGTCCGCACGATGCGTTACGCCGGCAAGGCCCGGCGCTCCGCCCTTGGCCGCATGGCCAAGAACTGGAGCAAGGGTCGGCGTCCGTCCTTCAAGAAGGCCGTGGTGCAGCTCGCCGAGGGCGACCACATCGAGTTCTACGAGGTGGGTTGACCATGGGCATCAAGAAGTTCAAGCCGGTGACACCGGGCACCCGCTTCCGCTCCAGCCTCGACAACGAGGTCGTAACGCGGAAGGGCCCCGAGCGCTCGCTCACGGAATCGCTGAGCGGCAAGGGTGGACGGAACCACCACGGGCACATCACCGTACGCCGTCGTGGCGGCGGCCACAAGCGCCGCTACCGCCGGATCGACTTCAGGCGGGAGAAGTTCGGCGTGCCTGCGGTGGTCTCGGAGATCGAGTACGATCCGAACCGTTCCGCGAACATCGCTCTGGTGACGTACGCCGACGGAGAGAAGCGCTACATCCTGCACCCGAAGGGGCTGAACGTGGGGGATCCGATCTCCTCCGGATCCAGCGCCGACGTGCGCATCGGATGTGCGCTGCCGCTGGAGCTCATTCCCCTCGGCACGTCCGTCCACAACGTCGAGCTCAAGCCCGGCAAGGGTGGGCAGATGGCGCGCTCGGCGGGCTCCAGCGTCTCCGTGATGGCCAAGGAGGGAGACTACGTGACGTTGCGGCTCCCCTCGACCGAGGTCCGGCGGGTGCGCAAGGAATGCCTCGCCACGGTCGGGGAGGTCGGCAACGGCGACCACGAGCTGACCGTGCTGGGCAAGGCCGGAGCCAACCGCTGGCGGGGCCGTCGCCCCAAGGTCCGCGGTGTGGCCATGAACCCCGTCGACCACCCGCTGGGTGGCGGCGAGGGCCGCTCTTCGGGTGGCCGTCCCCCGGTGTCGCCGTGGGGCAAGCCGGAGGGCAAGAAGACGCGGGACAAGAAGAAGGAATCGCAGAAGCTGATCGTGCGCGGCCGCCGGCGCGGCAAGGCGACGCAGTAGGCGAGTGGACAAGCAAACGGCTCGAGCCGAGGTCTGAGAGATGCCACGGAGCGTAAAGAAGGGACCCTACATCAGCGACCGCCTTCTCCTGCGGGTGGAAGTGATGAACTCCCGCGGGGAGAAGAAGGTCGTGAAGACGTGGGCCCGTGCTTCCACGATCTCCCCGGAGTTCGTCGGTCACACCGTGGCCGTGCACAACGGGAACAAGTTCATCCCGGTGTACATCACGGAGAACATGGTGGGCCACAAGCTCGGTGAGTTCGCCCCGACGCGCCTCTTCCGCGGGCACGGCGGCAAGCTGGCCGACAAGCGGGCCAAGGCGAAGTAGGAGAGCGTATGGAAGCGAAAGCGATCGCCCGCCACATCCGCATGAGCCCGCGCAAGGTGCGGCTCGTGGTGGACCAGATCCGCGGGAAGTCGGTCAACGAGGCCTACGGAATCCTGCAGTTCTCGAAGAAGAGCGCCTCGGAGCCGGTGGGAAAGACCCTCCGCTCCGCGGTGGCGAACGCACAGGTGAAGGCCCAGGACGAGGGAGGCGTGCTCGACATCGACGACCTCTTCATCCGTGAGGTCTTCGTCGACGAAGGGCCGACTCTGCGTCGGTGGAAGGCGGCGGCTCAGGGCCGCGCGGCCCCGCGCCGTCATCGCACGAGCCACATCACCGTCGTGGTGGACACCAAGGACGCTTAGGTCATGGGACAGAAGACACACCCGCACGGGTTCCGACTCGGGATCGTCAAAGACTGGAAGTCCCGCTGGTATGCGGAGCGCGACTTTCCCCGCCTCCTCATGGAGGACGAGACGATCCGCAAGTATCTCCGCCGCCGCCTGTCGCACGCGGCCGTGGCCGAGATCGACATCGAGCGGAAGCCCAGCAAGATCGTCGTGACGCTCCACACGGCGCGGCCCGGCGTGGTCATCGGGAAGCGGGGCTCGGAGGTGGACAAGCTGCGTGACGAGCTGGCCGTCCTGACGAATTCGGAGATCTCCGTGAACGTCGAGGAGATCAAGCGGCCCGAGGTCGAGGCCTACCTGGTGGCCGAGAACGTCGCCCACCAACTCCGTCAGCGGATCTCGTTCCGCCGTGCCATGAAGCGGGCCGTGCAGTCGGCGATCCGCGCGGGCGCCGAGGGGATCAAGATCCAGTGCGCCGGACGGCTGGGGGGCGCGGAGATCGCGCGCACCGAGGGATACAACGAGGGTCGCGTGCCGCTGCACACGCTGCGCGCGGACATCGACTACGCGCAGATCCACGCGTTCACGACCTACGGTGCCATCGGCGTGAAGTGCTGGATCTTCAAGGGTGAAGTGGTCGAGGAGCGGCGGGGCCGCACGTACTCCACGGGCTCCTGACCAGGCTGACGAGGTTTAGACGATGCTAGCGCCGAAGCGGGTCAAGTACCGCAAGCAGTTCAAGGGCCGGATGAGCGGCAAGGCCACCCGGGGCAACAAGGTGTCCTTCGGGGAATACGGTCTGCAGGCGATCGAGCCGGCCTGGATCAGCAACCGGCAGATCGAAGCCGCCCGTGTGGCCATGACCCGCCACATCAAGCGTGGCGGGAAGGTCTGGATCCGGATCTTCCCGGACAAGCCCATCACCTCCAAGCCCGCTGAGACGCGGATGGGGAAGGGGAAGGGCAACCCGGAGGGATGGGTCGCGGTCGTGAAGCCGGGCCGGGTGATGTTCGAGCTGGAGGGGGTCCCCGAGAAGGTGGCCCATCGGGCGATGGAGCTGGCCGCGGCCAAGCTTCCGATCAAGACCCGCTTCGTCATCCGCGATCAGCAACTGTAGGGAGCCAATCGGATGAAAGCCGACGAGATCCGGGAGTGGGACGAGGTGGAGCTCCAGGCTCGCCTGGGCGAGCTGAAGGAGGAGCAGTTCAGGCTGCGCTTCCAGGCGTCCATGATGCAGCTGGAGAACCCCAGCCTGCTCAAGAACATCCGGCGCGACATCGCGCGCATCAAGACGATTCTCCGCGAGCGCGAGCTCGCCGGGAACGGCTGACAGGGACGGGAAGACTATGGCCGACACCGAGGTCCAGCAGAACCAGGCAGCCCCGACGGACAGCGGCCGCGACAACCGTCGCAAGACCCGCGTGGGCACCGTGGTGAGCGACAAGGCCGACAAGACCGTGACCGTGGTCGTCGAGCGGCGCTTCGCGCATCCGCTCTACGGCAAGGGCGTGAAGCGCTCGAAGAAGTACCACGCGCACGACGAGAACAACGATTACAGGACCGGCGACGTCGTCCGGATCACGGAGACGCGACCCCTGTCGAAGACGAAGCGGTGGCGGGTGGTCGAGCTGATCGAGCGCGCGGTCTGACGAACATCGAAGCAGATCGAACAGACGAGATAGAGAGACACTGAGATGATCCAGCAGGAGTCGATCCTCCGGATCGCGGACAACACCGGAGCCAAGACGGCGCTGTGCATTCGCGTCCTGGGTGGCTCGCGACGCCGCTACGCCGGCGTCGGCGACGTGATCGTCGCGACGGTGAAGGACGCCATCCCCAACGCCGGGATCAAGAAAGGTGACGTGGTCAAGGCGGTGGTGGTCCGGACGGCCAAGGAGACGCGGCGGAAGGACGGCACCTACATCCGCTTCGACGACAACGCCGCGGTGATCATCAATCCGCAGGGCGAGCCCAGGGGGACCCGCATCTTCGGGCCCGTGGGTCGCGAGCTGCGCGAGAAGAGGTACATGAAGATCGTGTCCCTTGCGCCCGAGGTGCTCTGATGGGTGCGGTGAAGTACAGGATCATGAAGGGGGATCGTGTCCGCGTGATCCGCGGGAACTACCGCGACATGGAAGGCACGGTCCTCGAGGTCGTCAAGGACGCCGGCCGCGTGCGTGTGGAGGGCGTGAATACGCGCAAGCGGCACCAGCGCCCCAGCCAGGCGAACCCGGAGGGGGGCATCGTCTCCTTCGAGGCGCCCATCGACATCTCCAACGTGATGCTCATCGATCCGGCCACGGGTGAGCCGAGCCGGGTGCGCACGAGGATCGAGGACGACGGCACCAAGGAGCGGATCTCCGTGAAGAGCGGGAATCCGATTCCCAGGCCCCAGTAAGACGTGGGCGAACGGAACATGGAACCGAGACTCAAGAAGCACTACGAGACCCAGGCGCGAGCCACGCTCCAGGAGGAGTTCGGCTTCGACAATCCGCACCGCGTGCCGCGCATCGTGAAGATCGTGGTGAACGTGGGCGTCGGCGACGCGACCAAGGACCAGAAGCTCCTGCAGAGCGTCGTGGACGAGCTGGGCATCATCACGGGACAGCGGCCCGTGGTGAACCGTGCCCGGAAGTCGATCTCGAACTTCGCCCTGCGCGAGGGGATGCCCGTGGGCGTGTCGGTGACGCTGCGCCAGGAGAGGATGTGGTATTTCCTCGACCGGCTCATCGCGACGGCGATCCCGCGCATCCGTGACTTCCGCGGGCTGCCGACCCGCTCCTTCGACGGCCGTGGCAACTACACCATGGGCGTGAAGGAGCAGATCATCTTCCCGGAGATCAACTACGACCGGGTGAACAAGATCCACGGCATGGACATCACGATCGTGACGTCCACGGACAAGGACGACGAGGCCTTCGCGCTGCTCCGCGAGATGGGCTTCCCATTCCGCGGAACGGTGCCGGTCCAGGTCGGCGCCGCCTGACGAACCACAGGAGAGATCAGAGAATGGCCAGGAAGGCGCTCATCGAGAAGTCCAAGCTGGAGCCGAAGTTCAGTACGCGTCAGCGGAATCGCTGTCAGCGGTGCGGCCGGCCGCGCGGTTTTCTGCGCAAGTTCGGCCTGTGCCGGATCTGCTTCCGGGAGATGTCGCTGCGGGGCGAGATCCCCGGGGTCCGCAAGTCGAGCTGGTAGGGGGGCGAGAAACCGATATGATGACCGATCCGATCGCGGACATGCTGACGCGCCTGCGCAACGCGGCCACCGCGGGGCACAAGTGGGCGGACATGCCCGTATCCAAGCTGAAGGTCGAGGTCGCCCGCGTTCTCACCGAGAACCACTATGTCCACGATCACAAGGTCCTGGACGACGGACGACACGGCGTGCTCCGGGTGTACCTGAAATATCACGACGGCCAGCCGGTGATCCGGCACCTCGAGCGGGTGTCCCGGCCGGGGCGCCGCCACTACGTGCCCGCCGGTGAGATCCCGCGCGTGCGCAACGGGCTCGGGATGGCGATCCTCTCCACCTCCGCTGGCGTGCTCTCCGATCGGGGCGCTCGCGAGCAGGGGGTGGGGGGCGAGGTCATGGCGAAGATCTGGTGAGGCGAGAGCGGAACGATGTCGAGAATCGGTAAGTTGCCGGTCGCGGTTCCCGCGGGCGTGGAAGCTCGGGAAGCTGCGGGCACCCTCAAGGTGAAGGGTCCGAAGGGAGAGCTCTCCCTGGCCTATCATCCGGAGATGAAGCTCACGGTCGACGACGGCGAGATCCGCGTCGAGCGTCCATCCGAGCAGCAGCGGCACAAGGCGCTGCACGGGCTGACCCGATCCCTCGTGGCCAACATGGTCGAGGGCGTGACGAACGGGTTCTCCCGAACGCTCGAGATCCAGGGCGTGGGGTATCGAGCCGAGACGAAGGGCCCCGGCATCAGGCTGAGCCTGGGCTTCTCGCACACGATCGACTACACGCCGGTCGAGGGAGTGAAGATCGAGTGCCCGAACCCGACCACGATCGTGGTGTCCGGTCCCGACAAGCAGAGCGTGGGTCAGGCGGCCGCGGAGATCCGCGCGTTCCGGCCGCCCGAGCCCTACAAGGGGAAGGGCGTCCGCTACAAGGGTGAGCAGATCCGGCGCAAGGCCGGCAAGACGGCTGGAGCCTAGAGACGATGAGCACGATGAAGCAGAGCAAGCTCAGGAGGAACCGGGCGCTGCAGCGCCGGCGCCGGCACCTCCGGGTCCGGAACAAGGTACAGGGGACGGCCGAGCGGCCGCGTCTGTGCGTGTACCGGTCCCTGAAGAACATCGAGGGTCAGCTCGTCGACGACGACGCCGGCCGCACGCTTCTCGGGCTGTCGACCCAGGCGCCCGAGCTCAAGGACTTCACCGCCGAGGGCAAGAACCGGCGCGTCGAAGAAGCCAAGGCTGCCGGGAAGCTCCTCGGGGAGAAGGCCAAAGCGCAGGGGATCACCGCCGTGGTGTTCGACCGGGGCGGGTACAAGTACCACGGGCGCGTGAAGGCCTTCGCCGAGGGCGCCCGTGAGGGAGGTCTGGAGTTCTGATGGCCAGAGACAAGAAGCAGGAGCGTCGGGGCCGGGAGCCCAGCGACCTCGTAGAGAACGTGATCCACATCAACCGCGTCGCCAAGGTGGTCAAGGGCGGACGCCGGTTCTCGTTCTCCGCGCTCGTTTCCGTGGGGGACCAGAAGGGCAACGTCGGCGTGGCGCTGGCCAAGGCCAACGAAGTGTCCGAGGCGATCCGGAAGGCCTTCGAGCGCGCGAAGCGCGACATGAAGAAGGTCCCGGTCGTGAACGGCACGCTGCCGCACGAGATCCTCGGGCAATGGGGCGCGGGCCAGGTGCTGCTTCGCCCGGCCGCTCCCGGAACCGGTGTGATCGCCGGCGGCCCCGTCCGGGCCGTCCTGGAGGCCGCGGGCGTGAGGGACGTGCTCACGAAGAGCCTGGGAACCAACAATCCGATCAACGTCGTGCGCGCCACCATGAACGGCCTCACCCGATTGGTGACCGCCGAGCAGGCGGCGCTGGAGCGCGGCATTCCGGTGGAAGCGCTGGGGGTGCGGCGTGGCTAGGAAGAAACAGCAGGCCGGCAGGCTCGAGATCACGCAAGTGCGCAGCGTGAGCGGGCGGCCCGAGAAGCAGCGCCGCACGCTGCGGGCGCTGGGCCTGACGAAGAACCAGACCAGCGTGGTCCACCAGGACACGCCGGCCATCCGCGGCATGATCAATCAGATTCCGCACATGTTGAGCGTGCGGGAAATCACCGAGTAGGAACGATGGCTGAACTTCACGATCTGAGCCCGGCAGCCGGCTCTCACCGCAATCGCAAGCGCCTGGGTCGTGGTCCGGGCTCCGGTACGGGCAAGACGTCCGGACGGGGGCAGAAGGGCCAGGGGGCCCGCGCCGGCGGCAACGTCTCCCCTCACTTCGAGGGCGGACAGATGCCGCTGCATCGCCGCATCCCGAAGCGTGGCTTCACCAACATCAACCGCGTCGAGTACCAGGTGGTGAACCTGAGGGACCTCGACGCGTTCGAGGGCGATGTGACGGTCGCGGCTCTGAAGGGCGCGGGCCTGATCCGGCACGCCGCCCGCCCCGTCAAGATCCTGGGGCAGGGCGACGTGGCGAAGGCGTTGTCGGTGGAGGCCCACGCCTTCAGCAAGAGCGCCAGGGAGAAGATCGAGGCGGCAGGCGGATCGGTGAGCGTGCTGTCTCAGGTCGGTGGGGCCGCAACCGAAGAGTAAGCAAGACCATGGCCAACAATCCCGTCGCGAACCTGTTCCGGGTCCCGGAGCTCAAGGAGAAGATCCTCTTCACCTTGTTCATCCTCCTCGTGTACCGGATCGGCGCGCACATCACCGTGCCGGGTCTGGACGTGGGGGTCCTGCGGCAGCAGTTCGGCCAGCTTTCGCAGAACTCGCTCTTCGGGCTCTACGACATGTTCGTCGGCGGTGGCCTCTCCAGGGCCACTGTGTTCGCTCTGGGCATCATGCCCTATATCTCGGCCAGCATCATGTTCCAGCTGCTGGCCGCGGTCTTCCCCACCGTCGAGAAGATGCAGAAGGAGGGGGAAGAGGGGCGCAAGAAGCTGACGCAGTGGACCCGCTACGTCACCGTCGGCCTCGCAGCGGTCCAGGCGTACGGGTACTCGGCCTTCCTGCAGGCCATTCCGGGCGCCGTGCACACACCGGGCTTCGTGTTCGTGTTTTCCACCGTGATCGCGCTGACGGTGGGCGCGGTGTTCGTCATGTGGCTGGGTGAGGCCATCACGGAGCAGGGGATCGGGAACGGCATGAGCCTCCTGATCTTCTTCTCCATCATCGAGTCCTTCCCGGCGGCCGTCGGCCGCACGTGGGAGGCGTTCTCGCTGGGCGAGATCAACGCGTTCGCGCTGGTCGCGCTCGTGGCCGTGATCGTGGGCGTGAGCGCGGGCGTCGTGGCGATGACCATGGCGGCACGCAAGATTCCGGTCCAGATCCCGCGCAAGGTCGTGGGGCGGGGACGCATCCGCGAGGGTCAGAAGAGCTTCATCCCGCTGCGCATCAACTCGGCGGGCGTGATGCCGATCATCTTCGCACAGTCGTTCATCGTCATTCCCGGTACCCTGGGGGCCTTTCTGGACATCGGGCCCCTGCGGGCCATCGCAGACATCTTTCAGCCACAGACCGCCGCGTACTACATCACGTACGGGCTGCTCATCCTCTTCTTCACGTACTTCTACACGGCGATCATCTTCAACCCGATCGACCTGGCGGAGAACCTGAAGAAGCAAGGTGCGTTCGTCCCCGGCGTGAAGCCGGGGGCGCGCACGGCGGAATACATCGACCGGGTGCTTACGCGCGTAACGCTCCCGGGGGCGGTCTACCTCGCCCTCATCGCGATGCTTCCGTTCTGGATCTTCTCCTGGTTCAACATCCAGACGTTCTTCTTCGGCGGCACCAGCCTGCTGATCGTCGTCGGCGTGGGTCTGGACACCGTCCAACAGGCGCAGCAGCTCCTGCTGCTGCGGCACTACGACGGCTTCATGAAGAAGGGCCGGGTGAAGATGCGTGGCCGTACGAGGTATATGTAGCGGTTCTGTGGCCGGTCTCCACGAGGCTGAAGAACCATGGTCGTGATATTGCTGGGCCCCCCAGGGGTCGGAAAGGGAACCCAGGCGGTCCGCCTGGCGGACACGGTCGGGTGGGAGCACGTCTCCACGGGCGACCTGTTGCGCGCCGCCCGCCGCGAGGGCACCGAGCTCGGCGCCAAGGCGCAGCGCTACATGGACGCCGGGGAGCTGGTGCCCGACGAGCTGATCCTGGACCTGGTCCGGGAACATCTCAAGGGGATCGCGCCCGAAGCCGGCATCCTGTTCGACGGATTCCCCCGTACCACCGCGCAGGCGGACGGCCTCGAGCGCGTGCTGCAGAATGCGCATCGGCGAGTCGATCGCGTGGTGGTCTTCGAGGCTTCCGAAGAGGAGCTGGTGAAGCGTTTGTCCGGAAGGCGCAGCTGTCCCGACTGCGGCGCGGTGTTCAACGTGCACTTCACGCCGCCCGCCACGGAGGGAAGGTGCGACCGGTGCGGCGGGACGCTGGTCCAGCGCGAGGACGACAAGCCGGAGACGGTGCGTCACCGGCTGGAGGTATATCGGGAGCAGACGGCCCCGCTCATCGAGTGGTACGAGGCCTCGGACGCGCGTGTCGTCCGCGTGAGCGCCGAGGCGTCCGTGGACGAAGTGCACCGGTTTTTCCGCAAGGCCGTGGGGTATTGAGCTCGTGATCCACCTGCGCACGCCCGAAGAGATCGACGCGATCGCGCGCGGTGGAGCCATCATCGGTGGCCTGCTGGATGCGGTGCGCGCCGAGGTGGCCCCGGGGGTGAACACCGCCGAGCTCGACCGCTTCTGCGAGGACTACATCCGGGCCACGGAGGGAGCGGTCCCGGCCTTCAAGGGCCTCTACGGGTTCCCCGGTGCCGTTTGCGTCTCGGTGAACGAAGAGGTGGTGCACGGCATTCCCGCAGCGGAGCGGGTCCTCGCCGAGGGCGACATCGTCTCGATCGACGTCGGGGTCAGACTCGACGGATGGTGCTCGGACTCCGCCTGGACCTTTCCTGTGGGGGAGATCGAAGCTACCGCCACACGCCTGATGGAAGTGACCGAACGCTCGCTGTGGGCCGCCATCGAGGCGGCGGTCCGCGGCAATCACGTCGGGGACATCGGCGCCGCGGTCATGGCCACGGTAGAGGACACGAGCTACGGGATCATCCGCGACCTCGTGGGGCACGGCGTGGGCCGCGACGTCCACGAGGAGCCGCAGGTGCCCAACGTGGGGCGGCCGGGGCACGGCCCTCTCCTGCGCGAGGGCATGGTGGTCGCCATCGAACCGATGCTGTCCGCAGGCAGCCCCAACATCCGCACCCTCGACGACGGTTGGACGGTCGTCACGGCCGACCGGACGCTGTCCGCGCACTTCGAGCACACCGTGGCGATCACCACGGAGGGCCCCCGGGTGCTCACGACCGCGGCGCGCCCGGTGGACGTGGTGCCGGGGGGCGCTTGAAGGGGCCCGTGGCCCTGGTTATACTACAAAGCTCTACCACAAACGAATGTGGAGAAGTGAACCGTGAAGGTCCGAAGCAGCGTCAAGCCGATCTGCGAGCACTGCAAGGTGATCCGCCGCCGCGGGGTGGTGCGGATCATCTGCAGCCGTAACCCGAAGCACAAGCAACGCCAGGGCTGAAGAACGATGAAATCGGCACTGGGCGTCGTTGGGCTCCGGGTCGCTTCCTGCGGCGTACTGCAAGTATGCCTCGGTCGCGACTCCTCGCCCGACGGGCACCGCCGCGCCAGCGGTGGTCCCCGCATCCGATTTGATCGTTCTTACGTGAGCGTGGAGACGAGACGGTAATGGCACGTATCGCAGGCGTCGACCTCCCCCGCGGAAAGCGGATTGAGATCGCACTCACGTACATCTACGGCATCGGCCGCTCGCGAGCTTCGGAGATCCTGCAGGAGTGCGGCGTCGATCCCAACCGGAGGACGCAGGACATCTCCGACGACGAGGTCAACCGGCTGCGCAGGACCATCGAGAACGGATACAAGGTGGAGGGTGCGCTCAGGACCGAGGTGTCCATGAATATCAAGCGGCTCATGGACATCGGATGCTACCGGGGGCTGCGGCACCGCCGCGGGCTGCCGGTGCGTGGCCAGCGCACGCACACCAACGCACGGACGAAGAAGGGGCCGCGCCGCGCCATCGCGGGCAAGAAGAAGGCGGCCAAGAAGTAGGGCGCGGAGGGGCGGAGCACCCGACAGAAACACGATGCGGCGGTCCCCGGACGCTTCAGGGCTCCGGCACGCCGCATCCGCGTTGTAGGTGACGAGCACAGGAAGAGTCAGGCAAGGAAAACGTGGCCAATCCCAAGACCCGTACCAAGCGCACGAAACGAGTGGTGGAGGCGGAGGGCGTCGCGCACATCGCGGCCACCTTCAACAACACCATCATCACCATCACCGACCGCGCCGGGAACACCGTCGTCTGGTCCAGTGCCGGCAAGGCCGGGTTCAAGGGCTCGAAGAAGTCGACGCCGTTCGCCGCCACGGTGGCGGCGGAGCAGGCGGGCCGCGAGGCGGTCGGTCTGGGGGTGAAGCGTGTGGACGTCCAGGTCCAGGGCCCCGGCTCCGGCCGCGAGTCGGCCATCCAGGCCCTCGCCGCCGCGGGGCTCTTCATCAAGTCCATCCAGGACGTGACCCCGCTGCCGCACAACGGTTGCCGGCCGCCGAAGAAGCGCCGCGTCTGAGGAACAGGAAACGATAGTCGAATGAGCCGTTACACCGGACCGGTCTGCAAGCTCTGCCGTCGTGAGGGCCAGAAGCTCTTCTTGAAGGGGCAGAAGTGCTACACCGAGAAGTGCCCCGTCGACCGACGCGCTTATCCGCCGGGCCAGCACGGCCCCGCGCAGGCCCGGCGCCGCAAGCAGTCCGAGTACGCCAACCAGCTCCGCGAGAAGCAGAAGGTGAAGCGGGTCTACGGGCTGCACGAGAAGCAGTTCCGGAACCTCTTCGAGAGTGCTTCGCAGGTGCCCGGCGTCACCGGAGACAACCTGGTGATCGCGCTGGAGTCCCGGCTGGACAACATCGTGTTCCGCATGGGCTTCGCGGCCAGCCGGAGCCAGGCGCGCCAGCTCGTGCGGCATCGCCACGTCGAGGTGAACGGCCACGTGGTCGACGTTCCGAGCTTCCAGGTGACCACCGGCGACGAGATCGCAGTGCGCGCCAAGTCGAAGGATCTCGTCTCGGTTCAGGCTTCGCTGGAGGCCCGCACCCGTCCGTCTCTGCTGGAGTGGCTGGCCCTCGACGAGAAGAGCCGGGTGGGACGGATGGTTCGCACGCCGACGCGGGACGACATCCCCCTGGCGGCCCAGGTCCAGCTCATCGTCGAGCTTTACTCGAAGTGATTCGCGGGCCCGGATCCCGACCGGACCCGGGCATCGCTCCCCGATTGGCGTAGCCGAGCAATTCCCAGGAGGACACAGTGGAGATAGATCTCACCGGGTTGGTGCTGCCGGAGCGCGTGGAAGCCGCCGAGAAGTCCGAGGACGGCCGCTCGGCGCGGTTCGTCGTCGAGCCGCTCGAGCGCGGCTTCGGGCACACGCTCGGCAACTCGGTCCGCCGCGTCCTGCTCTCGTCGCTCCGTGGCTCCGCCGTGTGGGCGTTCCGCATCGACGGCGTCGTGCATGAGCACCAGACCATCAGCGGCGTGGTCGAGGACGTGCACCAGGTCATCCAGAACATGAAGTCGCTGGTCGTTTCGCTGGACCCGGACATCGACGAGACGGTCCTGGAGATCCATGTCGACAAGGCCGGGCCGGTCACCGCCGCGGTCATCCAGACGCAACAGGGCTCGTCGATCCTCGATCCGGATCATCACCTCTTCACGCTGCAGGAAGATCGGGATCTGAACGTCGAGCTGCACGTGAACAAGGGGCGCGGGTTCGTGCTGGCCGACCAGCATCCGATTCCACGCGGTGCCCCGGTGGACCTGGTTCGCATCGACTCGATCTACAACCCTGTGCGGCGCGCCAACTTCACCGTGGAGGAGACGCGTGTCGGTCAGCGGACCGACTTCGATCGGCTCACGCTCCAGGTCGAGACGGACGGCTCCATCGACCCGGAGGAGGCGGTGGCCTACGCGGCCGAGCTGGTGCGTAAGCACCTCGAGTACATGCTCTACTTCGGCGAGGGTGGGATCCCGGAGGTCGCACCTCCCGGAGCGGTGGTGGTGCCCGAGCGTCTCCAGGACCTGTTCGCCCGCCCCATCGAGGACCTGGCGGAGCTCTCCGTCCGCTCCCGGAACTCGCTGCAGAAGGAGAACATCCGTACGCTGGGTGACCTGGTGCAGCGCTCCGAGGACGACATGCTCCAGATCGAGAACTTCGGGAAGAAGTCGCTCAAGGAGATCTCGGACTTTCTGGAGGAGCACGGCCTCCGGTTCGGGATGATGCTGGAGGAGGGCGACGATGGTCGCCTGTTCTTCGTCGAGGAAGAGCCGGAGACGGCCGGGAGCGGTGAGGAGTAACCATGCGGCACCGTAAGAAGGGGAGGAAGCTCTCCCGTACCGCGAGCCACAAGAAGGCGACGATGCGGAACATGGCCGCGTCGCTCTTCCGCCACGGACGGATCGAGACGACCACCGCCAAGGCGAAGGAGCTCAGGCCCTTTGCCGAGCGGCTGATCACGCTCGCGAAGAGAGGGGACCTCCACGCGCGGCGCTTGGCCGCCACGAAGATCCAGGATCGACAGGTCCTCGGCTCTCTGTTCGCCGACATCGGACCGCGTTTCGCCGAGCGTCCGGGCGGGTACACCCGCATCCTGAAGCTCGGCAACCGGAAGGGTGACGCGGCAGAGATGTCGCTGATCGAGTTGGTCGATTAAGTTGCCGGCCTCTCGACTACGGACCAACCCACCGGACAGGACGACGGACATGGGCGACAAAGCTTCCCGGAGCGGTGCGGCGAACCTCGGGATGCCTCTGATGATCGTGGCTTTCCTCGCCATCTTCGGGTTCCTCTATTGGCTCAACCTGCAGGGACAGGCGCTCGAGGCGGAGAAGCAGGCCGCGATCCGCGAAGCGGCCGCGGCGGACAGCGCCGAGAGCGACCTGGGCGCCATCTCCATCGAAGCCTCGCAGATCCAGATGGATGCGTCGCCCTACGAGGGCCAGATGGTCCGGCTGGACAGCCTTCCCGTGGCCTCGGGTCTCGGATCCCAGGGCTTCTGGCTGGAGATGCCGAACAAGAACCCGTTCCTCGTCTCCTTGTCGGACGCGGTGAAGGCCGACAGTGTGAAGGTCAGCTCGGGGGAGGTCGTCACGGTGATCGGCACGATCCGCGTGATGTCGGACTCCGTGTTGAATGCCTGGAGCACGGTCGGCTCGATCGGCGAGGGTGACAGGCTCGCGGCCGAGTTCGCCACCCATTACCTGGATGCCGCGCGGGTCCGGGTGGACGTGGGCGCTCCGGGTGCGGGTGGCGGCGGCCAGGGCCAGAACGGAGGCGGCGAGGGCTAGGGCTCTCGCCGCAGGCGCGAACCGAAGACCAACGCAGGATTCATAGACGATGGCTCGAGTGTGCTACGTGTGTGGCAAGGGTCCCTCCAGCGGGAACTCGGTCAGCCACGCCAACAACAAGACCCGGCGCCGCTGGCTCCCGAACCTCCAGACGGTCAAGATCGTGAGCGACGGGGGTGAGCGTCGTCGCGTGCGCGTGTGCACCTCGTGCATCTCGGCCGGCAAGGTGACGAAGGCGCCCGCGGCGGGAGCGTAGGAAGGCACCTGGGCACGCCGGGCCGGCGTACCGGCTCGGCCGAACGGACGTGCAGGGCCAGGGCCTCCGCGGATTCTCCGCGAAGGCCCTCTCGCTGGTCTTCGCGGGAGTGTTTCGCGCGGGCCCCACGCGCCGCATCATTACGGCCATGACCCGGACGCCGACCGTGCTCGCGGCGGAGCTCCTCCTGATGCTCCTTCCGATCGGGCATCTCGTCTTGCTTCCCGTGGCCGGGGCCGCCGCAACCGGAGCGGACGTCGCGCTTCTCGTGCTGCTCGTCGTTTGGTGCGCCGAACGTGCCGCACACCTGGAACGGGCCACGAGCATCGCGCGCGTGTTTTCGGGTGGGTCCGCGGACGGCCTTCCGCCGAGACGGTACCTGACCGGCCTGGCGGTACTCGCCGTATTCGGACTCTGGGCGGGACTGTCGGGATCGTGGGGGTTCCACGTGCCGTACGCGCTGGCCAAGGGAGCCGCCACCGTCGCACTGGCGCTGGGCGCCGGCGCGCTCGCCACGAGCGGGATCGGGTGGCGGCAGGCCGTGGACGCCTGGCTGGCCGGGGCGGCGCTCGCCCTCGGGGCGACGGCGATCCTGGGCCTCACAGGGGCCGGCGCCGTCGGGGCGGTGGCAGCGCGCGGGGGCTGGGGTGTGGCAGGCCTCTCGTTTCCCAGGCTGACGGGGCCTTTCCCTCATCCCGAGATGTTCGGGGACTACCTCGTGATCACGGCGATCCTTCTGTGGGCCCTGTGGCCGACGCTGGAGGGGAGGGCCCATGCCGCGGGCCTCGCGCTGGCGGGCGCGGTGGCGGCGGGCCTTCTGCTCACGGCGTCCGCGGCCTGGGTCGGTGGGGGCGTCGCGGCGGTGGTCCTCGGCGGGCGTGCGAGCCGGCGAGGCAGGCCGGTGTGGGGTGTCGTGATCGCCGCGGTCGGCGTGCTGGTGTCCGTGGCGGTGGCGATCGCCCTGGTGGTCCCCCTCGACCTCCACGTCGGATCGGTCCACGTGGCGACGGCGGCCCTGAGGCCGGGCATCTGGAAGGAGAGCCTCCTCGCCCTCGCGGTCGGCCCGATCAGGGGCGTGGGAGCCGCGCCGTTCCTCGCCCGCGTGCCCGATCCGTTGGCGGGGATGGCTCCGGCCCTCTGGGACGCGCACAACGCCTACCTGTCGGTGCTGGGCCAGTTCGGGCTGATCGGCTTCCTCCTCGCCGGAGCGGGCTTCTGGCTGGTGGTCTCCGGGGTGCGCCGGGCCGCGCCGCCGTCCCGCGAGCGAACTGCGGTCCTGGTGGCCCTCCTCGCCGTCGCGGTGCACGCCATGTTCATGGCGAGCGAGGACCTGCGCCACGCCTGGATGTTGGTCGGCCTGGCGGGGGTGGTCGCGGCCCAGGGGCGCGCGGACGTGCCGGCCGACCACGTCGAAGCGTCGCGCCCATGAGGGTCGGCCGAAGCGCCCTGGGCGTCTTCGCCAGCAACCTGCTGAACCTCGTCTTCTCGTTCGGGAACTCGATCTTCCTGACGCGGACGCTCGGCGTGGTCGGCAGGGGTGAGTTCGCGGTGTTCGCCGCTTCCTTCGGGATCCTGAGCCTCCTCTTCGGCTTCGGCTTCGATGTCTCGCTGCGGTACTTCGTGGCGCAGGAGCGCGTGGCGAGAGAGCGCATCCTCACCTCGCTCCTGCTGTTCGCGCTCTGCGTCGGGATGCTCCTCTTCGTGACCGTGCACGGGAACGACGTCCTCCTGGCGAATGAGATCTTCCTGCCGCGGTCGAAGCAGAGCGTCGGGATGGAGCTGACGCTGGCCGGGGTCGTCGCGGCGAACCTGGTGTACGGCAACGTCGCCTCGATCTTCGCCGGGAGTCGCTCGTTCGCCACGCTCAACGTGGCCACGGTGGCCTTCGCGGCCGTCTCGATGGCGGTGTACGCCGCGCTCTACGCGGCCCAGAGGTCGGGCCTGTGGCCGGTGGGCAGCGACGACGTGTTCAGGGCCTACCTCGCCTTGGCGCTGTTCAACGCCGCGGTGCTCGTGCTCCTCGCCTATGGAAGGCTGGGCATCCGTCCGTCCGCGCGGCTGTTGGACGGGGGCCTGCTGCGTACCATGCTCCGCTACGCCGCTCTGTCCTGGATCTCCAACCTCGCCCAGTTCCTCAATTACCGCGTCGACATCTGGATTGTGCAGTACTTCACGGGCTCGGCGGCGCTCGGCATCTATTCCCTGGCGGCGAGCTTGGCGATGACCCTGTGGATGCTGCCCCGCTCGACGTCCACCGTGCTCATGCCCGCGATGGCGTCTGGCCAGGCCGGCGTCGGCTTTCCCCAGGCTGCGCGGCTCGGGCGTCTCGTGTTCGGGATCACCCTGCTCGGGGCCGTCCCCCTCGCGGTGCTCGCCCCGAGCTGGCTGGGTCTGCTGTACGGCGAGGCGTTCACGGCGTCCGCGGTGCCGTTCGTGGTGCTGCTGGTGGGGTGCGTCCCCTTCACGGTTTGCGTGATCCTGGCGTCTGCGCTGGCGGGCGTGGATCGCCAGGAGGTGAACCTCTCTGCTTCACTGGTCGGGCTGGTCGCGACCATCGGGCTGGACGTGGCGCTCATCCCACGTTGGGGCATCGTGGGGGCCGCGGTTGCGTCCGCGGTGTCGTACCTTGTCACCACCGCCGTCGTCGTCCTGGCCTTCTCCCGTATCGCCGCGATCCCCGCCCGCGGGTGCGTGGTGCCGGGGTGGCACGACCTGAGATACGCCTGGGATGGACTCAAGAGCCTTCTACGATGACTACGTGGACCGCCAGACGGCGGTCGGCGTCAACGAACGCCACCGGGCGATCCTCGGATGGCTCCGTCGGTTCGGTCTGCGCGGGAACCACCGCGTGCTGGAGATCGGATGTGGCGTCGGCACGGTGACGGGCCTGATCGCGGAGGAGGTGCGCGTGTCGGGCTCCGTCCTGGCTCTCGATCTGAGCCCACGCAGCATTGCCGCGGCCCGCGAGCGGCTCGTCGCGTGCGCCAACGTGCGTCTCGAAGCAGCGGACGTGCTCGACATGACCCTCGAGGAGACGTTCGACGTGGTGGTCCTCCCGGACGTGATCGAGCACATCCCCTCGGGGCGTCACGACGCGCTCTTCGAGCGGATCGCGGCGTGGACCCGCCCCGACGGGTTCGTCCTCCTGCACTACCCGAACCCCTGGTACACCCAGTGGTGCAGGGAGCACCGGCCGGAGCTCCTGCAGCTCGTGGACCAACCCGTGCACGCCCACGAGGTGGCGACGCACGCATGGGCGCACGGCCTCCATCTCGACTTCCTGGAGACGTACTCCATCTGGATCGAGGAAGGAGACTACGTGGTAGCGGTGCTGCGCCCCGTTCGGGCCGACGGGTCGTTCACGCCGAAGCCGGATCCCGGCCCGACGCTCGTCGAGCGGATCCGAGGTCGCGTAAGGAGGCTCCTGGGGTGAGCCCGCTCCCGGGCCTGGTGCTCCTGACCGCGGCGTACCCCTTCGGAAACAAGAGCGAGACGTTCCTCGAGTCGGAGATCGAGGTGTTGGCGCGCCGGTTCCGGAGGATCCTGGTGCTGCCTTCCCACCGGGAGAGCGGCGCGCGCCCGCTCCCCGACAACGTGGAGCTGGTCGAGATGGGTTGGCTCGATCAGCCCTCGCGCGCTACCAAGCTCCGGGCGCTGGCGTCGCGGGAGGCGGCGCGGGTCGTGGCGGAGACGCTGGCTAGTGCGGACGCGGGGCCCCACCTGCGCCACCCCCGCGGGTTCCTGGATATCCTTGCCCGCAACGTCCTCAAGCTGATGGAGCTCTCGGCGCTGATCGAGGACCGGCCGGGTCTCCGCGACGCGATCTTCTACGACTACTGGTTCGAGAACAGCACGGTGGCGCTGGCGCTGGCGCGCAGGGTGGGCCTCGTGCGGGCGGCCGCATGCCGGGCGCACGGCTTCGACCTGTACGATGATCGCTGGGAGGGAGGCGTCGTTCCCTTCCGCGCCTTCAAGCTGGGTGGTCTGGACCTGGTTGCGCCGGTGTCGGAATTCGGCACGGAGTACTTGAGCGAGCGGGCCCCCGCGTCGGCGAAGGACCGCATCCGGACCTTCCGTCTCGGTGTGCGTCTTCAGCCGGACCTCGACCCGCCCCGCTCCGATCCGCCGCTGGTGGTCTCGGTCGGCAGCATGCTTCCGTTCAAGCGCGTGGCGCTCGTGCCGGAGGTGCTCGCCTGCGTCGGCCGACCACTCCGCTGGGTCCACCTGGGAGACGGCCCGGAGCGGGCCGGGGTCGAGAAGGCCGTACGCCGTCTTCCGGACTGCGTGCGCTGGGAGTTGCGGGGACACGTGGACAACGCGGACGTCCTGCGCTTCTACCGCGAGAACGGCGTGGCTGCCATGATGTCGTTGTCCACCTCGGAGGGGCTGCCGGTCTCGATGATGGAGGCGCTGAGCTTCGGCGTGCCTGTGGTCGCCACCGGGGTGCACGGGGTCCCGGAGGCCGTCACCGAGGTCACCGGCATCCTGCTGCGACCCGACGCGGGGGTGGGGGAGATGGCGGCCGCGTTGTGCCGTGCCCTCGAGCCGGAGAGGTTCGACCGCCGTCGGATCCGCGCATTCTTCCGCGAGCGCTTCGAAGCGGGCGCCAACTACGACAGGTTCGCCGATGCCCTCATCGCTCTTCGGGAAGATCAAGCTACGGCTCGTTGACCTCGCGCTCGACGTCTTCCGGCGGCCGAACCGGATCGACTGGGCGGCCGAGGTGTCCCCGTCGGCACGCATCACCGCCTCTGCACTTCACGGGCCCGTTCGCGTCGATGACTACGCCCGACTCCACGAGGTCAAGGTGTCGGGGCCCGTGCACATCGGTCGCAACACGTCGCTTTGGGGCCCGGGCATCTTCGTGCTGGCGCGCGGCGCGCCCATCGACATCGGGAGCTTCTGCTCGATCGCCCGGGGCGTGAGCATCCACGGATACCAGCACGACGCCCGCAGGATCACCACGCACTACATCGGGCGCAACGTCCTGGGTCGACCCATCGAGGAGGAGATCCTCACGGCCGGGCCGATCTCCATCGGTCACGACGTCTGGATCGGTGCCGGCGCCCACGTGATGTCGGGTGTCTCGATCGGCACCGGCGCGGTGATCGGAGCCGCCTCGGTGGTGACGAAGGACGTGCCGCCCTACGCCGTCGCGGTGGGGGCGCCGGCCAGGACGACGCGCTACCGCTTCGAGGAGCCCATCGTCGAGCGGCTCCTGGCCTCGCGGTGGTGGGAGTGGAGCCACGAGGAGATCCGGAGGAAGGAGGGGCTGTTCCTCCGACCGCTCTCGGCCGAGCTCCTGGACGAATACCTGTGACGGAGACCTGGTGAGACTCGCCTTCATCGTCCTCGCACACCGGGGACCGTGCCAGGTCGCGGCACTGCTGCGGGCGCTCGCGGATCCGCGCGCGTCGCTCTACCTGCACGTGGATCGGCGTGCCGACTTCGGGCGATTCCGCGGCGCGATCGAAGAGGCGGGCGTCCGCGACGTGGTGGCGCTCCCGCGCCAAGCCTCCCGATGGGGGGGGATCGAGGTCGTGGACGCGACGCTGGCCGGTCTGCAGAGGGGCTTCGCGGACGGTTGCGAGTACTTCGTCCTCGTGTCGGGGCAGGACTTCCCCCTCTGGCCCGTCGGGAGGATCCGGGCGTTCTTCGCGGAGACGCCCGAGCGGAGCTACCTGGCGTCATTCCCGCTGCCGGACCCGCGGTGGCGCTACGATGGTCGGCTGCGCACCGACTTCTACACCTTCACGGTACGCGGACGGCGGGAGACGTGCATTCCCCGCGGCGTTCCGACGGGGCTGAACCGGAGGGGGACCATCCTCAACACGATGCTGCGGGCGCGGGCCTCCTTCATGCCTCCGCGGCGATTTCCCGCCTGCGCGCGTCCTTTCGGAGGCTCGCAGTGGTGGAACCTCAGCCGCGCCGCAGTAGAGTCCGTGCTCCGGTTCCTCCACGAGCATCCCGGGTATCGAACCTACCACGAGCACACGCTTCTGCCCGACGAGATCTTCTTCCAGAGCATCCTGATGGGTACGAGCTTCGCGTCGGCCCACGAGGTCGTGAACGACCCACTGCGCTACATGGTCTTCCCACCGGGTGCTTCCCACCCCAGGACGCTGGATCCCGGGGACCTTCCGGCCATGCTGGAGAGCGACCTGCCCTTCGCGCGCAAGATCGACGGGGACGAGCGCCCCCGGTTCTTGGACGATCTCGCGGCGCGCCTCGCCGGTGTCGACGGCACCGGGCCGACGAGCTCCCGGGCCGACGTGGGAGGCGAGCGGCCGTGACGGACCCCTATCGAGCGTTGATCTGCGTGACCACCTGCCAGCGGCTCGGGCACCTGCGTCGCTACCTCCCCCATCTCGCTCGATTCTGCGTCGAGGATCCCCGGTTCCAGCTCGTCGTCGCGCTCGACGGCACCGATCCGGACTACCTGGCCTTCTGCGACCGGTGGGAGGTCCCGCTGGTCTACGCCGACCAGAGGGAAGGGGTGGGGCTCTCCAAGAACCGGGTACTCGAACGCTACGGCGACTTCGAGTACTACTTCTTCCTCGAGGACGACGTCGAGCTCGTGGACGGGGCGGTCTTCCCGGCGCACGTCGCGCTGCACCGGGCCAGCGGGATCCACCACTTCGCGCTGTTCGAGCGGGGGGCGGTGCGGGGACGGACCGGGGAGACCGAGGTGGCTGGAGTGACCATTACGCACGGCCTGTACGGTCCGGCACATTTTTGCTCGTACACGGGAGAGGGGCTGCGGGCCGTCGGTGGATGGCACCCCCTATTCGCCCAGTACCGGCGGTGGGGTCATACGGAGCACAGCTGGCGCTTCCACCGGGACGGCCTCGCTCCGGCACCGTTCAACGTGGCCGAACCCCTGTCGGACACCTTCATCTGGCACTACCCGCCGGCCGTGACGCGTGTCGAGGGCGTGGCGTTCGACGCCGACCAGATCGCGGCGCCGGAACGGGACCTCATGGACCAGGCCCTCCGTCACGTTCCGCTCCGCACGCTGGCACCCCACCATTCCAACGACGTGCCGCTCGGCCCGCCGGTGCGACTCGCGGAGGTGTTGAACGGTCGGGAGCGGTATCCGATCGTCCGGGGGGGCGAGCGACGTCGTTGCCGCGCCGACTTCCTGCTGTGGCGTAGCCGGACCGCTCGTACCGCATTGGGACGCGCGGCCGCCCTCGCCGGCGGCGCCCTGCTGTCACCCGCCAACCCCGAGCTCCGTCGCCGATTGAGGGCGTTGGTGGAAGCGTGGGCGCCGTGAGCGCCCGCGGTGGTTCCCTGGTCTCGATCGTCTTGCCCTGCAACGACGTCGAACTCTTCGTGCGGGCAGCGTTGGGCGCGCTCCTCACGCAGACGTGGAAGGAGCTCGAGATCCTGGCGATCGACGACGGATCGACGGATGGCACCCGGACGGTGCTGGAGAGTCACGCGCGCGACGATGCGCGCGTGCGCATCCTGGTGAACGAGCGGAACGTCGGCCTGGTCGCCACGCTCAACCGCGGCGTCGGCGAGGCCGCCGGGGATTACGTCGCGCGGATGGACGCGGACGACGTCTGTCACCCGGACAGGATCCGTCGCCAGATGGGGGTTCTGGAGCGGCACCCCGAGGTGGGCGTGGTCGGCACCGGCGCATGGCTGCTGGACAGCGCGGGCCGGCGGGTCGGTGACAGGCCGACGCGGTGCGTGACACCCGGAGGAGCACGGTTCCTCGGTCTCTTCGCGACACCGCTCGTGCACGGCTCGGTCCTTGCTCGTGCCGGCGTGATGAAGGCGCATCCGTACGATGCGAGTGCCGAGGCGGCGCATACCGAGGACTACGAGCTGTTCGCCCGCATGCTCGCGGCCGGCGTTGGCCTGGCGAACGTCGAGGCCCCGCTCTACGGGCTGCGGGTCAGGCCCGGAAGCGTGTCACGCGCCCACGAGCCGGTACAGGTCGACAACTTCGTCCGCTGTGCCCGCCGCCACCTCGAGCGCACCACCGACCTCCGCCCGACGGACGGCGCCCATCGCGTGCTGGTCAACCGCATCACGCCCGCGACGACCCCGGCCGACCTGCGGGCGGGCCTGCGGTGCATCGACGCGCTGGAGAGGATGTTCCTGGTGCGCCAGCCGGACGCCGGCGACGAGATACGCGCGGTCGCGGCGCAGCAGCGCGTGGACGTGCTGGGTCAGGCGCTGCTGAAGGGCGCGGGGGTCCTGCGGGTCGCGGCGCTCCCGATGCTGGTCCGCTATGGCGGCAGCCTGCTCTCCCCGGGTGGGCGACGGCACCTGGCCACGAAGCTGGGTCGTGGCGTCGACACTGAATCGCGTTGACCCACGGCGCTTTCCACGGGTAGCTTGCACCCGCCCGCTTTCGCGTGTCAGGCAGGGCTTCCCAGGAGCTCATGAAGCGAAAAAGGCTCACCTTCCTCGCCCCCGCCCCCGCGCTGGCCGTCATCGGCGTCGGGGTCGCGACCGCCGGCGTGTCCGACCCGTCGTCGCGGCTCGCCGTACCGTTCCTGGCGGTACTGGGCCTGCTCGTAACGGACGGGCTCGCCCGACTCCAGCCTGATCGGCGTGCGACCACGTACCTGCGCAACCTGATGCTGCTCGGGGTGGCCGTGCGGCTGCTGGTCTTCGCCCTGATCCATCAGACCGTGGGGCCTTACGTGTTTGCGCCGGACCAGTGGACGTACGAGTCCCGGGGGATGGGGCTCCTCAACTACTGGTCGGGCCTGGGCCCGATGCCGTCGAGGATAGGCGAGAACCTCCAGGTCGCGTACCCGGCGATCAACGCCGCGCTCTACGCGCTCTTCGGGTTCGCGCGGGCCGCGCCAGCCGTCCTCAACATGTTCTTCTCGGTGTGGACGGTGATTCCGGTCTACCACCTTGCGCTCCTGATCGTGCGCCGAAACGAGAGCGTGGCACGGCTCGCCGCCGGCCTCACCGTCTTCTTTCCGTCGCTGATACTCTGGTCCGTGCTGAATATCCGCGAGGCTCCGACGATCCTGGTGCTGGTGAGCGCGGTGTACTTCTGCGCACGCCTGCAGCATCGGCCCGGCATAGGGGCGCTCGCCGGCGCCGTCGTCACGCTGGCGGCGCTGACGCTGTTCCGGGAATACCTCACGCTCCTGGTGGGTGGCGCGGGCGTGGCGGGGATTCTCATGGGGCGGAGCCGCTCGCCCGGACGCGCGTTCGTCGCAGGCACGGTGCTGCTCATCACGCTCGCCTACGCCGCGCAGGTGCTCGGACTCGGGACGACCCTGGCCGGTGAGCCGACGCTGGAGCACGTGCAGCAGGTTCGGGAGGGCTTCCTCTTCGGAGCGCGATCGGCGTACGGACAGTCGGCCGACGTCTCCACGGCCGCTGGTGCGATCGTGTTCCTTCCCATAGGCCTCACCTTCTTCCTGCTCGCGCCCTTCCCCTGGAACATCGGCTCCACGCTCCAGGCCATCACCCTTCCGGAGACGGCCGTGTGGTACGCGATCCTCCCGCTCGGGCTGTGGGGAGCGTATGTGGGCCTCCGCCACGATCCCCGTGCCTACACGGTTCCGCTCACGGCGATCGTCCTCGTCACCTTCGCCTATGCGCTCGTGGAGGCGAACGTAGGCACCGCCTACCGGCACCGCGCACAGGTGCTACCGGTGATCTTCGTGTTCTGCGCCCTGGGCATCCGCGACGTCCATGCCATCTACCTCGCACGTCGTCGCGCCCGAGCCGAGCGGCGGAAGCGCGCGAAGGCGATCGCGGGGGGCCCGCTGGTGCGTCCGGGCGCGGGCCGCCCTTCCCCCCGTTGAGCCGTTGCCCCGAGCGCCGAGCCACCCGTGCCTCCCGCCCCGGCAAGCCGAGCGATGAACCGTCGCCATCGCGCATCGGTCCTGTACGTAACGTACGACGGACTGTTGGAGCCGCTCGGTGCGTCGCAGGTGATCCCGTACGTGCTCGCCCTACGCCGCATGGGCTTCGACCTCGAGGTGCTCTCCTTCGAGAAGCCGGCGGATCTGGCCGACGGCCGCCGACTGGCCGCGGTCGAACGGAAGCTCGAGGCCGGCGACGTACCCTGGACGCGCCTCGTCTACCACAGCCGGCCTTCCCTCCCCGCCACGGCTTGGGACGTCTTCAGGGGCCGGCGATTCACGGGCCGGTGGGCAGCGGCGGTGCGTCGACAGGGGAGCGCGGGGATCGTCCACGCACGCGGCTACCTCCCCGGTCTGATGGGCCTCGCTGGAAGATGCCCCGATGGCGCCATCCGGCTCCTCTTCGATATGCGCGGCTTCTGGGTGGACGAGCGGATCGAGGGCGGATACTGGGCCCCGGGCAGCCTTCCGGTGCGCCTCGGGCGGTGGGTGGAGCGACGCCTGCTCCGCGATGCCGACCACCTGATTCTCCTGACGCGGCGGGCGGGTGCGCGGCTGTCCGACTTGGCGGGACGCGCAGAGACCCCTCCGTGGACGGTCGTACCTACGTGTGTGGACCTGGAGCGGTTCCGGCCGCCGAAGAGCCAGGAGGGGGCCCGCGCCGCCCTGGGCCTGCCACCGGGACCGGTCCTCGTGCACCTGGGGACGCTCACGGGATGGTACGACGGAAAGGCCACGCTCGACGTGGCGGGCGCCTTCGTCGCGCGCACGGGGGGGACGTTCGTCATCCTGACGCGTGACCGGGCGGAAGCCACGACGTTGGCCGAAGCGGCGGGGGTGCGGGCGTACGTCGCCAGCGTCGATCCCCCCGACGTTCCCCCGTGGCTGCAGGCGGCGGACGTCGGACTCGCGCTCGTGCGACCCTCACCCTCCAAGGACGCGAGCTTCCCCACCAAGATCGGCGAGTACCTGGCCAGCGGCCTGGCCGTCCTCGCCACGCCCGTGGGGGACCTCGACTCGTTGGCCGACGGACACGTCCTGGGGCTGCATCACGACGGCGATTCGGCTATGGCGGCGGCGGCCTGGCTCTCCGCGGCGGCGGCGGCGCCCGACAGGAAGCTCCGTGCACGGGAGCTCGCCGAGGCGACGGTCGGGCTGGATGCCGGCGTGGAGCGGCTCAGCGGCGTATATGCCACCCTCGGCGTGAGGCCGGAGAGCCGATGAACGCCCGGGAATCCACCGGAGCCGGACGCTCCGAGCTGCGCGCGCTCGCGCTCACTCCCTATCCCGACACTGTGCCCAGTACCCGCTACCGTCTGGCGCAACTCGTTCCGGCGTTGGCCGAGCACGGGATCGAGCTCACCCTCGCCCCCTTCCTCTCCGTCGAGGAGCACCGCCGGCTGCGGGGTGGGGGAGGGCGCGTGACCGTCGCGCGTACCATGCTGAATGCCTTCCGACGTATGCGCGGTCTGCTCGCGGACGTGGCGCGCTACGACGTGGTCCTGGTCCAGCGTGGCATCGGCCTCCTGGGAGACGGTGGCCTCCTGAGGCGGCTGCTGCGGGCCCACGTCCCCGTGGTGTACGACTTCGACGACGCCGTCTACCTCCCCCAGGAGGGGGGGCGGCGGTGGCTGGAAGCCATCCGCGACCCCGAGGGCACCACCCGTGCCTTGTGCCGGGCGGCCCGCCTGGTGCTCGCGGGCAACGAGCATCTGGCGACCTTCGCCCGGTCCGCGGTCGGGCCTGGGGACGGCGCGCGGGTGCGCGTCCTCCCCTCGGTCGTGGACACCGACCGCTTCGTCCCCGCGGTGAGCAAAGGAGGCGTGCCCACGGTGGGGTGGATCGGGTCGGACAGCACCGTCCCCTATCTCGAGTCGCTCGCCCCGGCGCTCCGGGAGTTGGCCAGGAAGACGGCGCACCGGCTGGTGGTGGTCGCCGGCGTCCGCCGGCCCCACCTTCCGGGCGTGAGCTACGACTTCGTGGCGTGGCGCCCGCACGCTGAGGTGTCGCACTTCCAGGAGTTGGACGTGGGTCTCTATCCGCTCGACGACACGCCCTGGAGTCGCGGAAAATGCGGCTTCAAGGCCCTGCAATACTCCGCCTGCGGCGTGCCGTGCGTGGCGTCGCCGGTCGGGGTTCTGCGGGACATCGTGCTCCCGGGTGAAACGGGCTTGCTCGCGGAGGGTCCCTCCGACTGGGCGGACGCCTGCGCCCGCCTCCTGTCGGACGGCGTCGCGCGGTCGCGCATGGGCGAGGCGGGGCGTGCCCTCGTCCAGGCACGCTATTCGGTGCGGTGGGCGGCCCCGCGGCTCGCAGCGGCCCTCCGGGAGGCGGCGGCGTGACGCTGCTCCGCGCCCTGCGGCCCCACCAGTGGGCCAAGAACTCCCTCCTGTTCCTTCCGGCGCTGGCGGCGCACCGCTCCGTCGACGGCATCCTGCTCGTGACGCTCGGCGCCGCCTTCGCGTCGTTCTCCCTCCTGGCCTCCGGCGTCTATCTGGCGAACGACGTGGCGGACCGGGAGCACGACCGGCGCCATCCGCGCAAGAAGCTACGGGCGGTCGCGTCCGGAGCCTTGTCCCCCGCCATGGCCCTCGGTGCCTCCGTCGTCCTCCAGGCCGCGGCGCTCGTTGTGGCCTGGTGGCTGCCCCGGCCCTTCTTCGTGTCGCTTCTCGTCTACCTGGTCTTGACCGCCCTCTACTCGCTGGGCCTGAAGACCAGGGTCGCGCTCGACGTGGTCATCCTGGCCGCGCTCTACACCGTGCGCGTGGTGGCCGGGGCGGCGGCGGTGGACGTGCCGCTTTCCCGATGGTTCCTCGCGTTCTCGGTGTTCCTCTTCATGTCGCTGGCGCTCCTGAAGCGGGCCGCCGAAGCCCTCGGGGCCGACGACACGGTGGACGCCGAGCTCGGCGGACGCGGCTGGCGTCCGGCCGATCTGCCCATCCTGGTGGCCTTCGGGGCCTCTGCGGCGATGGCGGCGGGGGTGGTGTATTGTCTCTACATCACCGGGAACGACGTGCTTCGTCTGTATTCCGACCCGGATCTTCTCTGGCTCGGATTCCCGGTGCTCCTGTACTGGCTGACCCGGTCGTGGCTGCTCGCCCTGCGCGGCGAGCTGCACGACGATCCTGTCCTGTTCGCCCTTCGGGACCCGGCGAGCTGGGGGTGTCTCATGGCATTCTCGGCCGCGGTGTGGCTGGCGGCATGAGACACGTAGTCCTGGTCGGCGCTACGGACGGCATCGGACTCGCGCTGGCTCGCGCGTATCTCGAGCGGTCGTGGCGCGTCGGTCTCCTGGGGCGCGATCCCGCGAAGGTCGAGGAGGTCGTCGCCACGCTCGCCGGTGGCTACCCGGGCGCCACGATGATCGGAGGCGTGTGGGACGTGACCGATCGGGTCGCGGCGGTCCCGGCCCTGGAGGGAATGCTCGCCGAGCTCGGCCAGATGGATCTGCTCGTCTATTGCGCAGGGGTGATCGAAGAGGGGCCGGGTGAGGCGGCCCGCATGTTCGACGTCAACGTGCTCGGGGCCATGGCGGCGATGGAGTGGGGCGCCGACTACTTCGTCCAGGCGGGGCGAGGGCGGCTGGCGGCCCTCGGATCGGTAGCGGGCGACCGAGGCCGAAAAGGCAAGCCGTGCTACGCGGCGAGCAAGGCGGCGCTGCACACCTGGCTCCAGGGGATGCGGCACCGCCTGCATGGTACCGGGGTGGGAGTGACCACCATCAAGCCCGGATGGGTCCGCACGCGCATGCTGGGCGACGTGCCCGGCTTCCCGCCGTCGATCTCGCCGGCGAGGGCGGCAGCCGTGATCGCCGGCGCGCTCGACGCGGGCCGAGAGATGGTCTACGTGCCGTGGTGGTGGGAGGCGATCTCCGTCGGGCTGCGCCTCATGCCCGGACCGGTCTTCAAGCGCCTCGCGCCGCCATGAGAACCCCTGGGATGCAGGTGCTGCATGGGTGGGGGATGGCGACCCACGCGCGCTCGCTCGTGTATCGGCCCGTCGACGCGACGGACGTCGCGGGGGCCATCCTCGACGCCCGCCAGCGTGGGCTCTCCGTCAACGCGCGCGGCGCGGGATTGAGCTACGGCGACGCCGCGCTCAACCAGGGTGGAGCGGTGCTCGATCTCTCCGGCATGCGGAAGATCCTCTCGTTGGATCCGAAGGGGGGGCTGATCCGTGCCGAGGCCGGGGCGACCATCGGGGACGTGTGGCGCCACACGCTCCCGCACGGCTGGTGGCCACCGGTGGTGCCTGGGACGATGGAAGCGACCCTGGGTGGGTGCGTCGCGATGAACGTGCACGGCAAGAACCACGCGACGGCCGGGGCGATCGCCCGCCACGTGGAGGGGGTGACGCTGGTGACGGGCGGAGGCGAGATCCGCGGACTGCACCGCGGTGTGGTACCCGACGAGGATGGCAGCCTCTGGGGCCTCTCCCTCGCCGACGTGGTGGGAGGGCAAGGTCTCACCGGGACGGTGGTGGACGTCACGCTGCAGCTGCGGAAGGTGCACAGCGGCTACCTGGACGTGGAGGCGTCCGTCACGCGCTCGCTGCCCGAGACCTTCGAAGCGATCGACCGTGGCGCCAGGGAGGCCGACTACACGGTCGCGTGGCTCGACTGCGGCGGCTACCGCGCGGGGCGGGCGGTGGTCCATCACGCATGGTATCTCCCCCAGGGGCATCTCCTGGCAGGGGCGGGGATGGAGCCCGAAAGGCAGCGCCTGCCGGGGCGGGTGGGGGGGGTGCTTCCGGCCCGACAGGCGTGGCGGGCCCTGCGCCCCTTCATGAGCCGCGCCGGGATCAGGGTGCTGAACGGGGCCAAGCACGGGTCCGCCGCCCTGCGGGGCACACGCCGGTACGCACAGACGCATGCGGCGTTCCACTTCCTCCTCGACTACGTGCCCAACTGGAAGCGCGCCTACGGACGGGACGGCTTGATCCAATACCAGATGTTCGTGCCGGCCACGGGGGCGCGAGAGGCCTTCGCGGAGGCGCTGCACGAGCAGCGGCGGCTCGGCGTGACGAGCTACCTCGCCGTCATGAAGCGGCACACCGCCGAGGATGCGGCCGCCTCGTACTCCTTGGACGGGTACTCCCTGGCCATGGACTTCCCGGTGGGGCGTGGGGAGCGCTTCAGCCGTCTCATGCGGCTGTGTCGCTCCTTCGACGTCATCCTCGAGGGCTACGCGGGGCGCCTGTACGCTGCGAAGGACGCGGTGGGCGTGGGCCTCGTGCCGGAGCGCAGGGATCCGGCCTTCTCCTCGAATCTCGTGCGACGCTGGGAGAGGGGGACGCGGTAGATGTGCGGCATCGCCGGCGTCGTGCGACTACGCCCCGACGTCTCCCCGCCCACGCGCGAGCAGGCGCTCGCCATGGCCGAGCGCATCCGTCATCGCGGCCCGGACGGGCGTGATGCGTGGGCTTCGCCCAGCGGGGAGTGCGCCCTGGGCCACGCCCGCCTCAAGGTCATCGACCTGGAGACGGGCGACCAGCCGATGGCAAACGAGGACGGCACCGTGCAGGTCGTGTTCAACGGGGAGATCTACAACTTCCCCGCGCTGCGCGCCGAGCTGGAGCGGGAGGGCCACCGCTTCCGGACCCGAAGCGACACCGAGGTGCTCGTCCACGGCTACGAGGCGTGGGGCGAGGCGCTTCCGGAGCGCCTGGACGGGATGTTCGCCTTCGGGATCTGGGACGAGGCACGCGGCCGTCTCTTGCTCGCCCGTGACCGCGCCGGCAAGAAGCCCATCTTCTGGACGCGCACCGCCACGTACCTCGGGTTCGCGTCCGAGATCAAGGCGCTGCTCACTCTCCCCTGGGTGTCGGGGGAGATGGACCCGGAGGCCCTCCCGGCGTACCTCGCCTTCGGCTACGTCCCCGCGCCCCGTACCTTCCACCGCGTCATCGACAAGCTTCCCCCCGCCCACTCGTTGAGCGTGGAGGACGGTGTCGCGACACGCAGGAGATACTGGACTCTGGATTGGCGCCGCCTTGTGCCCGGCATCTCCGATGCCGATGCGGGCAGCAGGGTGCGGGCGCTGCTGGGCGACGCGGTGGAGCGCCGCCTGACGGCGGACGTGCCTCTGGGCGCGTTCCTCAGCGGGGGTATCGACTCCACCCTCGTGGTCGGTCTCATGCGGGAGCGGATGGAGGGACCGCTGCACAC
>Ga0307423_1000076_pt1 | contig 55583 bp, 44 predicted proteins | sample SalMarWE160310MG_FD_202154 | JGI IMG/M metagenome (GOLD analysis project Ga0307423, IMG submission 202154) | Salt marsh sediment microbial communities from the Plum Island Ecosystem LTER, Massachusetts, United States - WE1603-10 | ecosystem: Environmental > Aquatic > Marine > Intertidal zone >...
CCGGCTCTCCTGCGAAAGGAAGTGGTCGAACCGCAGGTCCGGGTGAGCGTGGAGGAAGTGTGACCGCGTACCCGAACCCGTTTCAACCACACCATGGGCGATGACGTCTCGAGGCCGAGTTCACAGCTAGGAGGCGAACGCGATGGTCCGGCAGGGTACGCCGGGGTTCGCCGGATCCTGCACTGCGACATGGACTGCTTCTACGCTGCGGTTCACATGCGCGACGACCCGGCGCTGGCGGGCCGGCCGGTCGTCGTCGGTGGCGACCCGACCGGCCGCGGCGTGGTGGCCGCGGCGAGCTACGAGGCCCGGCGGTTTGGCATCCACTCGGCCATGCCGGCGGCCGAAGCACAGCGGCGCTGTCCCGGGGCGATCTTCATCCATCCGGACTTCGCCCTCTACCGCCGCGAATCCGACCGAATCTTCTCGATTTACCGCACCATCACGCCGCTTGTCGAAACGCTGTCCCTGGATGAGGCATACCTCGATGTCACCGACCACCTGGGAAAGTGCCGTTCCGCCACGGCCGTCGCGACCGAGATCCGGCGGCGAGTCCTCGAGGCGACACAGCTGACCGTCAGCGTCGGTGTCGGACCGAACAAGCTGGTCGCCAAGATCGCCTCCGACCACAACAAGCCGGACGGCCTCACGGTGGTGCCGCCCGATCGGGTGGAGGCGTTCCTCGACCCGCTGCCGGCACGCCGGTTGTACGGCGTCGGTCCGGCAACGGCGAAGGCATTGGAAGAGCTCGGCGTCTCCACAGTGACGGACCTTCGCTCGCTCACGCTCGATGTTCTGCTCGGCCGCTTTGGCAGCCACGGACGGACACTGTACGCCTTCGCCCGCGGCACCGACGATCGCCCGGTGCGGCCACACCGGCCTCGCAAGAGCGTCGGCGCGGAGGAGACGTTCCGTCACGACCTCCGCAGACGGCGCGAGATCGACGAGCAGCTCGAGCTCCTGGCCGCCGAGGTGTCGGCGCGACTGCGCAAGAGGAACCTGGCAGCGGCAACGGTTACCCTCAAGGTCCGCTATGCCGACTTCACCACAGTCACGCGGTCGCTGAGCGTACCGCTACCACTTTGGAGGGCGGACGAGCTCCTCCGGTGTGCCCTCGCGCTGAGCGGGCGAACCGAGGCCGGCCGGCGGCCGCTGCGCTTGCTCGGAATCACGGCGTCGACCCTGTACCCGGCGAACGTCGAGCAGCTGGACCTGTTCGAACCGGAATGACCCGCGCTAGCGCAAGGTGGCAACGACCCGGTTGCGCCCGTTGCGCTTGGCGCGGTAGAGGGCCCGGTCGGCGGCCTTGAGAACTTCTCGCGGCGCCGTCCTGCGTGCGCTCGGGCCGGCAACCCCGATGCTAACGGTGATGGTCACCTTCGGTCCCTGCGCTCTCCCTCGAGCCGGCTGCTCCGGCTTGCGTTTCGGCCGATCCGGCCCGCGCAGCACGAACAGCCGCCTGGCAATCGTCTCGCGCACGATCTCGAGGGCGGTCATGGCGGCCTCGGGAGCAGTCCCGGGAAACAGCACTGCGAACTCCTCGCCGCCGAACCGGTAGGCCCGTCCTCCGGCGCCCACGTGAGCGATCTCCTGGGCGACCATTCGCAGCACCTGGTCGCCGGCATCGTGGCCGTGGCGGTCGTTGAAGCGTTTGAAGCGATCGATGTCAACCATCGCGACCGCGTACTTCTCCCGCAGCCGGCGCAGACCCTCGTTCAGCGCGCGTTTGCCCGGCAGCCCGGTCAGCTCGTCGTGATAGGCCAGACGATAGGTGTCCTCGATGAAAGCCACGAGGAGCACCAGCTGTGCCGCTGTCAACAGCACCGCCGCAGCCGCAGCGCCTTGCTGAGCTGGAATCGCCCGTGACGAAAGGGCGAGCACCCACAGCAGGGCGGCGTCGAACGTTGTCCTACGGACCAGGTAGGCCAGCGCGACCACCAGACCCGCCACCAGCACCACCGCCCATCCGGTCTGCCGGGCACGGAGGAGGGAGAGCGCCTGGATCATCGACGCTGACCCCCGCCCGGCGACGGTTACCAGTGCCGCGCCGAGTGGGAGCTGCATCACGAGGAACATCACCTGGCCGAGCCCCCGCCACGAGCCGAGGCGCTGGTCGGTCGCCAGCCCGAGAAGGGCCAGATCGAGGGGAACCAGGACCGCGAGCAACGCGATCCCGAGAGCTACCTGACGCCCATCCCCGGCCGCCGCTAGGGGTCCACGGAGAAGGAGGCTGGCTACGGCGATCAGCAGCGAGGTGACCGCCAGCCGGCTGCGGGGAAAACGCAGGGCGAGCGCCACTGCCAGTACTGCGAGCAGCTCGGGGAGGACTCGCACGGTCGGCATGTACGACACCGGCACACCGAGGCGAACGATCAGCCACGCTGCCGCAGCCAGCAGCCCGCCAATCCACAGGGTCGCGGTCCCTGCACTGCGCTCCATCGCCATCCCTTTCAAGTCGCCCACGGCAGGATACCGCGACCCTCCCGCTGCCGCGATGACGGTAGTCACTCCCCGGTTCGCGTACACTCGGCGCGGCGCCGGGAGGCCAGCATCGACCATGGAGCACCCGATAGAACGCGAGACTGACGGTAGGGCGGACGTTGCGCGGACATCACTGGCGGCGCACCTGCCAGCACCGGGCTCGGACCCCGACGTGACTCTGGGCTGCTTCCTCGACTGGGTATCGGAGCAAGGCTTCACTCTCTACCCGGCCCAGGAGGAGGCCCTGCTGGAGGCGATGTCCGGCCGGCACGTCATCCTGCAGACGCCGACCGGCTCGGGCAAGTCGCTGGTCGCCCTCGGCGTGCACTTCCAGGCGCTGGCCGAGGGCAAGCGCTCGTTTTACACCTCCCCCATCAAGGCGCTGGCGAGTGAGAAGTTCTTCAGCCTGTGCGACCTTTTCGGCGCCAACGCGGTGGGCATGCTGACAGGTGATGCCAGCATCAACCCTGATGCGGGGGTGATCTGCTGTACCGCCGAGGTCCTCGCCAACATGGCGCTTCGGCGGGGAGAGGCTCTCGACGCACCATACGTGGTGATGGATGAGTTCCACTACTACGGCGACCGCGACCGCGGCGTCGCCTGGCAGATCCCCCTGCTGCTCCTCCCCCGCACCCGTTTCCTGCTGATGTCTGCGACGCTCGGTGACACCTCTCGTATCGCCGCCCACCTCGAACGCCAGACGGCACACCGTGTGGCGGTCGTGAGCTCGGACGACCGCCCCGTGCCACTCGACTGGGAGTACCGCGAGGCGCCGATCCACGAGACGATCGAGGAGCTGGTGACGGGGCAGAAGGCTCCGATCTACGTCGTCAACTTCACCCGCCGCGACTGCGCCGAGCTCGCTCAGAAGCTCACCAGCATGCAGCTGACGAGTCGCGAGGAGCGCATGCGGCTCCGTGAGGCGGTCGGCGGATTCCGGTTCGACACGCCGTACGGACGCGAGATGCGACGCTTCCTGTCGTTTGGGATCGGGGTCCACCACGCAGGTCTGCTGCCCAAATACCGGCTCCTCGTCGAGCAGCTGGCCCAGCAGGGACTGCTCAAGGTGGTCTCCGGCACGGACACCCTCGGCGTCGGCGTCAATATCCCGATCCGAACTGTGCTGTTCACGCGTCTCGCCAAGTTCGACGGGCGCCAGGTTCGCGTCCTGCGGGTTCGTGACTTCAAGCAGATCGCCGGCCGGGCCGGGCGCAAAGGGTTCGACGACCGCGGCAGCGTGGCGGCCCAGGCGCCCGAGCACGTGATCGAGCAGCGGCAGGCCGATCGGCGGGCCGGCAACGGGAAACGCAACAAGTCACGGCGCAAGCAACCGGCCAAGGGCGAGGTGAGCTGGAGCCGCGAGACGTTCGACAAGCTCATCTCCCAGCCTCCGGAGACTCTGAGGTCGCGATTCCAGGTTACTCAGGGCATGATCGTCCAGCTCCTGCAACGCGACGCCGAGGCCAACGACCCCGGCCTGCGGAACTTCGGCTCACTCCGAGAGCTCATCGGCCGCTGCCACGAGGACGACGGCACCAAGAGCCGCCTCATCTCGCACGCGGCGGCTCTGGTGCGCTCACTGCACCGGGCCGGCATCATCGAGACGGTCAAGGACGCTGCCACCGACTATCGGTGGGTGGTGGTCAACGAGAAGCTGCAGTGGGACTTCTCGCTGTTCCACGCCCTCTCCGTGTACCTGGTCGAAGCGATCGCCCTCCTCGACCCGTCGTCCGAAACCTACGCCCTCGACGTCATCACCTTCGTCGAAGCCATCCTCGAAGATCCCGACGTCGTCCTAAGAAGCCAGCTGAACCGCGCCAAGGAGGAGCTGCTGGCCCGCCTCAAGGCGGAGGGTGCCAGTTACGAGGAGCGGGTTGCCCGCCTCGACGAGGTCACCTACCCGCAGCCAAACCTCGAGCTCATCGAGTCGTCGTTCGCCGACTTTCGGCAGGTTCACCGATGGATCCGGGCCGAGGCAATCCACCCGAAGTCGATCGGGCGCGAGATGTACGAGGGCTACTGGAGCTTCGCGGACTACATCGGGCTGTACGGTCTGCAGCGCTCCGAAGGCGTGCTCCTCCGCTACGTCAACCAGCTGTACAAGACCCTGGTCCAGAGCGTGCCGACCTGGGCCCGCACCGACGACCTGCTCGACGTCGTGAGCTACCTGCGGTCGATGCTCGAGAACGTCGACACCTCGCTGCTCGAGGAGTGGGAAAGCCTGCTCCACCCGGAGGTGCGGATCGAGCATCACGGGGACTCCCGCGCCGCCCACCGCGACCTCGCGCTCGCCGAGCTGACCGCAGACCCGAAGGTGTTCGCGGCCCGCGTGCGGGCCGAGCTGCACGGCCTGGTTCGAGCCCTGGCCGCGAGCGACTGGGAGGCCGCTGGCACGGCGGTCCGTTCCGACCCTGGAGACCCCGAAGGCCCGTGGACCCCGGAGCGTCTCGAAGCCGCCCTGCGGCCGTTCCTGGAGCGCCACGGCAAGATCGTCTTCGACGCCCGGGCCCGCCTCGCCGACGCCACGAACATCATTCCCGCGGGCCACCTCCGCTGGGAGGTCACCCAGGTCCTCCACGACCCGGGGGAGGAGAACCTCTGGTGCGCAGCGGGAATCGTCGACCTCGCAGCCCCCGACGCCCTGGATGGGCCGCTGGTGACGTTGGTGAGGGTAGGAGTGTAGGGAGTTCTGAGGGGCTCGGGGGTGGTGGGGCGTTCTCTGGAGCTCTGGCGGCCGGTCTGGGCGCTCCCGCGCCCAGACGTCTCGCGCCTCCGGCGACGGTGGACCTTCGGAAAGCGAGATGGCACGTGCCGCCGTGCGCGACATCCTTCGGAGCACGCGCCCGCTGGGTTGGCCGAGTGGACGAGGGGCTATCCTCTCTCTTTGATCTTCTCGGATGGGTGGGCGGTCAGGGTCCCTCCGCTTGACATCACCCACCGCGGGGCGGGATCATCGATGACGTGTATTGAATGAGCCCTCATTCAGACCCTCTGCAGCCGACCCGGGGGAAGGTGTCATGTCCTCATCGTTCGTCCTCGTAGCCGCCAAACGATCACCGTTCGGCAAGTACCTGGGCTCGCTGTCCGGCCTCGACCCGGTCGAGCTCGCCGTCCAGGTCGCCGGCGCCGCCCTCAACCAGCCCGGCCGCGACCTGTCGCCCGAGGTGGAGCAGGTCTTCGTCGGAAACTGCATCCAAGCCTCGTTTGAAACGGGCTCGGTGAACGGAAGGCAGATCGCTCTCCGTCTCGGGATCGGCGGCTTCGCCACCACCTTCGACACCGCCTGCTGCTCGCCGCTGACCGCCCTGCGGACGGCGTTGTGGGGGATGCGGCTGGGCGAGATCTCGTGTGCCCTTGTCGTCGGTGTCGAGAGCATGAGCCGCACCCCGCACGTCGCTCACGGCCTCCGCGGCGGCGTGCGGGTGGGCGCCGCCGAGCTGGTCGACCCCATCTTCCCCATCGAGTACCGCGGCTACAGCTCGGTCGCGGTAGACGCATCCAACGGAGCCTCCCGCTATGACATCTCCCGCCACCGTCTCGACAGCTGGGCGCTCGGTTCGCACCTCAAGTGGGCCGCCGCCGACGCGGCCGGCCGCTTCGACGACGAGATCGTGCCGATCGAGGTCAAGGGTCGGCGCAAGAGCTCGACCTTCGAGCGCGACGAGTTCCCCCGGCCGACGACCACCCTGGCCAAGATCTCGGCGCTGCCGCCGGTGTTCGGATCGACAACGACGACCGCCGGCAACGCGCCGGGCCTCAACGACGGCTGTGCTGCGGCCGTGGTGATGACCGCCGAGCGTGCGGCCGAGCTCAGGCTCGAACCGATTGCCGAGATCGTGGCGACTGCGCCGGTGACGGATGAGCCCGAGGGCATCTCGTGGATACCGGCTTTGGCGATCCGCGAGGCGCTCCAGCGCGGCAGCCTCGATCTCGGCGACATCGACCTGATCGAGATCAACGAGGCGTTCGCCGCCATGCCCCTGGTGAGCACTCGGATCCTCGCCGGCGAGGACGAGGAGCTGTGGCTGCGCCTGCTCGAGCGCACCAACGTCAACGGCGGTGCGGTCGCCATCGGGCATCCCGTCGGCGCCTCCGGCCTCCGCATCGCGATGACTCTCGCCTACGAGCTGCGGCGGCGCGGCGGAGGCACCGGTGTGGCCGCCATCTGCGGCGGTCTCAGCCAGGGCGAGGCGATCGTTCTCCGCACCGTTGGAGGTGAGCATGCCTGAGGTGAGGTACGACTTCGACACGACCAACGGCGTGGCCGTGCTGACCCTCGACTGCGACGGCCCGCTCAACACCATCGGCAGCCGCTTCGTCGCCAATCTCGAGGCGGCGTGGAGGCGTGCGGAGGGCCACGGCGCCCGCGGCGTGCTCCTGTGCTCGGCCAAGGAGCGGTCGTTCCTCGACGGCGCCAACCTGGTGGAGGTTCTGAAGCTCGACCGCCGTTGGGGCCTGGCGCCCCTCCTCGAACGGTTCCAGTCGCTGATGTCCTCGATGGCGGCGAGCCCGGTGCCGGTGGTCGGTGTGCTCGGCGGTCGCACCGCCCTCGGGGGCGGCTTCGAGCTTCTGCTGTGGACCTGCGACCAGGTCATCGCGACAGCGGGCGCCAGGCTGGGTCTACCCGAGGTCGGTGTCGGCCTGTTCCCGGCCGGCGGCGGCACCCACACGCTGCCGCGTGCGATCGGCCTCGAGGTGGCGCTCGAGATGATGACGGCGGGCCGCGTCGTGACCGCGGAGCAGCTGGAGCCGTACGGCCTTCTCGACGTCGTCGACCGCGACCCAGTCGAGGCGGCGCTGGAGTGGTTGGCGGAGAACCCAACCTCCTCGAACCGCAACCTGACCCTGCCGGCGGTCGACAACCAGACCGACGAGGTCCGGCAACGGTTGCTCGACGGCTACCGGGAGCGCCTCACCCGTTCGCCCTACCGGCCGTGGTTCCCTGCCCTCCTCGACTCGATCGAGCAGGGGTTGGAGCGAACCGTGGAGGAGGCTGCGCGAGCGGACATCCCCCGCTTCGTCGAGCTGACAGGCGATCTCAACAGCCGCAACGCGATCGACTTCTTCTTCCTCAACACCAGCGTTGCGCCCAAGCTCGCCCGCTCGCGCGCCGAGGCCGTCCGCCCGGTCGACCGTTTGGCCATCCTCGGCGGCGGCCTGATGGGACGCGGCATTGCCCAGGTCGCCGCCGATCGCGGCCTGGACGTGGCGCTGGTCGACGTTGACGAGGATCATCTGGACGCGGCGGTCGACGACATCGGGAGCACCCTCGGGCGGCTGGTCAAGAAGGGGCGTTGGAACGCCGATCGCCGGCAACGCGTGCTCGACCGCATTCACCCCACCTTGGACTACGACGAGCTGGCCGGGGTCCCGCTGGTGATCGAGGCGGTGTTCGAGGACCTCGACCTCAAGCGACGTCTGCTCGCCCGCGTGCAGGAGGTCGACCGCGACGTTATCTTCGCCTCCAACACGTCTACGATCCCGATGGCCATGATCGCCGATGGTGCGACCGCGCCCGAGCAGGTGGTGGGCATGCACTTCTTCTCACCGGTGCCGTTGATGGCCCTGCTCGAGCTCATCGAAGGACCGCAGACCTCGGCGGAGGCGCTGTCGACCGCCGTCGCCGTCGGGCGGGCGATCGGCAAGACCTGCATCACCGTCGGCGACGGTCCCGGTTTCTACACCAGCCGCACCTTTGGCACCTACGTCCTGACCGGGATCGCCCTGGCCGAGCTCGGCTTGCACCCGCAGGAGGTCGACCGTATCGCCCTCGCCGCCGGGTTCCCGCAGGGACCGCTGCACGTCTATGGCACCGCCGGCGGCGCGGTCATCTACCACGCCAGCCACTTCATCGCCGAGCATCTCCCGCACCAGCCAATCCCCGACACGTTGGAGAACCTCTTCCGCGCAGGGTACGTCGGCGCCGGCAAGCCGTGCTTCTACACCGACCCCAAGGGCACCCGCTTCGACGACTCGGTGCTCGAGCTCATTGCACGTCGTGACGGCCCGACCCCGGACGAGGAGGACGCCCGCGACATGCTGCTGCTGGGCATGGTCAACGAAGCGTTCCGCTGCGTCGAGGAGGGAGTGGTGCGCGACATGGCGACCCTCGACATCGGCGCCGTGCTCGGGATCGGCTTTCCGCAGTGCTGGCACGGCCCGGCGCGCTACCTCGGCCAGCGCGGCGTCCGCGCAAGCCGTGACCGCCTCGCGGAGCTGTTCGGACGCTACGACGAGCCGCAGCTCGCACCCTGCCGTGAGCTCGACCGCCTGATTGCCTGCGGCATCGACTGCAGCCTGATCTGACACCGGCCCCGTGGGTCCCCTTTCGCGCGGGGTCGCAGCCTTCAGAGCCGCGTGAAACGATGAAGTCGCATCGGCGCGAACAGCCAAAAACAAAGGCGGCGGCCCGGAAGCCGCCGCATCGGTTCGAAACGCCGGGCTGGGTCGGCTACACCAAGCCTTGATCGATCATCGAGTCGGCGACCTTGACGAAGCCGGCGATGTTGGCGCCCATCATGTAGTTCCCCGGATGGCCGTACTCCTCGGCGGTCTCCACACACGCCTTGTGGATGCTCTTCATGATGCCGTGCAGGCGCTGATCCACTTCCTCGCGCGTCCATGCCAGGCGGAGGCTGTTTTGCGACATCTCGAGACCCGAAACTGCAACGCCGCCCGCATTGGCCGCCTTGCCGGGACCATACAGCACCTTCCTATCCAGGTAGACCTCAATGGCCTCCGGCGTGGAAGGCATGTTCGCACCCTCCGACACGCAGATGCAGCCGTTGGCGGCAAGCGTCTTGGCATCGTTTCCATCGACCTCGTTCTGGGTGGCGCAAGGCAGTGCGATATCGCACTTCACGTTCCACACACCACGCCCCTCGTGGTACTCGACTCCCTGGAACTTGTCGGCCATCTCACGGATGCGGCCGCGGCGTACGTTCTTGAGGTCCATCACCTCGTGCCACATCTCTTCCGTCAGGCCGTTGGCGATCACGATGTAGCCGGACGAGTCGGACAGCGTCACCACCTTGGCGCCAAGCTCCATGCATTTTTCGGCAGCGTACTGCGCCACGTTGCCCGACCCGGAGACCGCGACCCGTTTGCCGTCGAAGCTGTCGCCGCGAGTCCCGAGCATCTCCTGGGCGAAGTACACGCAGCCGTAGCCGGTCGCCTCGGGACGGATGAGGCTACCGCCCCAGTTCAGGCCCTTGCCGGTCAGCACGCCCTCGAACGAGTCGCGGATGCGCTTGAACTGCCCGAACATGAAGCCGATCTCTCGACCGCCGACGCCGATGTCGCCCGCCGGCACGTCCGTGTTGGCGCCGATGTGCCGGAAGAGCTCGGTCATGAAGCTCTGACAGAAACGCATCACCTCGGTATCTGACTTGCCCTTGGGATCGAAGTCGGAGCCACCCTTGCCACCGCCCATCGGGAGGGTCGTCAGCGAATTCTTGAAGATCTGCTCGAAGCCGAGGAACTTCAGGATTCCGAGGTTGACGGTCGGATGGAAGCGCAGTCCGCCCTTGTACGGTCCGATGGCCGAGTTGAACTCCACTCGGAACCCCTTGTTGACATGGATCTCCCCGCGGTCGTCCATCCACGGCACGCGGAAGAGGATCGCCCTCTCCGGCTCCACGATACGCTCGAGAATCCTGTGCTCGAGGTACTTGGGATGACGCTCGAGGACCGGTACGAGCGTCTCGACGACCTCGCGGACGGCCTGGTGGAACTCGGACTCGCCGGCGTTCTTCGCCACCAGCTGATCCATGAACTTGTCAACGAACACCTTACCAACAACGCTCATGACACGATCCTCCTTGATGGAAATACAGGTTGATCGGCCCCGGCCCGCACGCCGCCCACGGCTCGGGCCGTGCGCAGTGCCTGCCGGTCGGGGTCCTCGGACTGTGGGTCGGGAACAGACGAGATGGTCCTCTCACAGCAGCCAGACAGGTCGTGACAGCGCGGCGACAGGCGCCGCACCGTCCGGCTCCAACGGCCACCACTGGCACGCATCTCGCCCGCGGCGGCAGGTCTCCCTGCCGCCACGCGCAGAAGCCCCTGGGAAGAACAGGAGCCAGTGCTGGATCCAGGGGTGCGGGCCGGCGTGGCGAGGCTCGCGCAGGACATCGGCCGGCATGATAGCACGCAAATTCACAAGCGCAACCGGCCCGCCGAAGCCACGGCTCCCGTCCACCACCGGAACCTCGTGGCACCAACCCACAACCTCACGACAGGCGGCCCGTCTCCACCATCCAGCGATGACAGTCCTCGAGCATCGTCCGCAGCGCCAGCGGTCGGTACCCCAGCTCACGCACGGCCTTGTCCGAGCTGCAGTGCACCCGTCTCGTCACGAGGGCGACAGCTTCCGGGCTCAGGTCCGGCTCGCTCCGCGTCAGGAGCGAGCGCAGGTGGTTGAACCGGGCAACCACGCGCAGCAGGACATCCGGGGCCGCCCGCCGCGGCACCTTCCTGCCCGTGAGCTCACCGATGAGATGCGCCACCTCGAGATAACTGGCATCGACCCCACCCAGCAGGTAGTTCTCCCCTCGCCGACCATGTTCGAACGCGGCAAGGTGTGCCCGTGCCACCTCCAGGGAGTGAGCGAACGAGCCAGAGCCTGAGGGGACACCGGGCAGCCGGCGTTCATGTATCAGCGTGATCAGGCGCGACCAGTTGCCGGTGTCATACGGGCCGACGATATTGGCGGGGTTGACGATGACCGCATCCAGCCCGCGTTCGATCGCCGACCGCACCTCGTCCTCGGCCAGCGCCTTACTGCGGAAGTAGTTGATCCACGAGCTCCTGCCGAGGTGAAGGCTCTCCTCCGTCACCCGGCCTTCCTGGAACCCGTAGACGGCCACGGTCGAGGTGTGGACCATGCGCTTGACCCCACGCGCCAGGGCCGTCTCGGCCACGTTCCGAGTACCGAGAACGTTCTCCCGAGTCTGCCGGGCGTTGCCCGGCGACCACAGTCTGGTGTTCCCAGCGACATGAAAAACGGCTTCTGCGCGCTCGGGGAGGGCGCGTCGCAAGCTCTCCGGGTCCAGGATATCGCCCTCGGCAAGCTCGGCGCCGAGCTTCAGCAGCCATCGCGTGTCGGAAACCGGTCGGTGGAGGGCGATCACGCGCCAGCCGCAGCTGCATAGCTGCTCGACCAGGTTGAGGCCGAGGAATCCGGTGCCGCCGGTCACGAACGCGGTGGGTTGACTCACCTCATGCCGCCCTGTTCGCCCCTGGTCCCCTGCAACGCGCTGAACTCGGCGCCCGCCGAAGCTCTTGAAACAACGGTGCTATCCTCGCCTCATGCTGCTTCGCCTGTTCCTCTTCTTCACCCTTGTGCCACTCGCCGAGCTGTTCATCCTCGTCAAGTTGGGACGCGCGCTGGGCCTCCTCGCAACCCTCGCAATCGTGGTCACAACCGGTATCCTCGGCGCCTGGCTCACCCGACGCCAGGGGCTCAAGGCCCTGGCCGCCGTTCGAAGTGATCTGGACGCCGGCAGGGTTCCGGCCGCCAGCCTGCTCGACGGTGCCCTGATCCTTGCCGCCGGTCTGCTGCTCCTGACGCCCGGTCTGATCACGGATGCTTGCGGCTTCTTCCTGCTCATACCGCGCGCCCGCACCACGATCCGTCGGGTCGCCAGGCGCGCGATCGAGCGCCGGATCGAGATCTCCCAACCGGCCGTCATCGACACCACGTGGCGCCATCCCGAGGACTGATCACAGTGCCCCAACGGGGCAACGCTGCGCCGGCCGCCCGCCAGCGAGCTGCCGGGGGGCACGAATCGGTTAGGAGTCCGCTTTGGCCGGCGCCTTGTCCTTCATCTCCTTTGGGCACGCGGCACCCTTGTCTCCCGCCTTCGTGCAGCACTTGGCGTGTCCGGCCTTGGCGCAGCCCTTCTCGGTGTGTGCGGCCTTCGTGCAGCACTTGGCGCCGTGGTGGGCAGACTTGGAACAGGTCTTCTCGGCGTGCGCGCCCTTGGCGCAACACTTGGCGCCGTGGGCCCGCTTGGCGCAGCGCTTGCCCTCCTCTGCCGCCGCCTTGGGGCAGGTTGCCTTCTGAGTCTCTCCCTGGGCAGACGCGCCGGTCTGGGCCTCAGCCTTGGCACCGGCTTTCACATCGTCGCTGCGTTCCTGCGCCATCAGAACCGGTACCGCGAGCAGCACCATCGCCAACGCAACGCCGAGTATCGTCATCCTCTTCATGTTTCCTCCATGTTTCTGCCAATCGATCACGGTCCACTTGTTGAGCATACGTCGCACTATACCATACGGCCGCGCCGGCGCCCGGTTCCGTCGAGCCGTTGGGCGAGTATAGTCTCGCGTCGTGGCAGAGGTCCTCGCACTCGACTTCGACGGCGTCATCGTTGACAGCATACGTGAGACGTTCACGATCGCCGTTCGCGTGTTCGCCGCGCACAACCCGTCGGCGCGGCTTTCCGGCCATCCGATGGCCGCCGCCGGCCGGCGGCGTCCCGAGCTCTTTCCCTTCACCGAGGATCCGACCTTCTGCAGCTTCCTCGACATGGTCCCCTTGGGCAACCGCGCCGAGGACTACGCCGTCATCTTGGATGCGATCGAGGAGGGTGTCGCCGTCGCCGACCAGAGCGCTTATGACAAACTGTATCGACAACGCGACCACGGCTGGCTTGAAGAGGCTCACGCACAGTTCTACGCCGGGCGCGCGCGTCTCCGGGAGGAGAGCTTCGAGACCTGGCGGCTGCTCCAGGAACCGTACGAGCCGTTGATCAACCTGCTGCGACGGCATGCAGGCCGCATGACCCTGGCAGTTGTGACAGCCAGGGATGCGGAGTCCGTCGACCTCCTGGTCGAGGCCTGGGGGCTCGGCGACCTGTTTTCGCCGGGCCTGGTCTTCGACAAGAGATACGGCATCAACAAGACGGCTCACCTGCGAGGCCTGTTCGAGAAGCTCTCGGTAGCGCCGGGGGATGTCACCTTCGTCGACGACAAGCTCAATCACCTGCAGCGGGTGGCGCCGCTTGGGGTTCGGCCGGTGCTCGCCGCGTGGGGATATAACACGCCTCGCGAGCACCGGCTGGCCGCGCGCGCCGGCATCCCCGTCGCCCACCTCGACGATGCCGAAGCGTTGCTGTTCGCCGGGTAGGAATCATGCCGGGCGAGGGGACGTTACGGCCGGCGCGCCCCGCCGTTCAGGGCCCGGATCGAAAGGAAGGGACATTGAGCCGAGAGCCTGACACTACACGCCTCATCAGCTGGAACGTCAACGGGCTCCGCGCCTGCGCGCGCAAGGGCTTTCTCTCGTGGCTGTCACGGGAGCGCCCAGACGTCGTCGCGCTGCAGGAGGTCAGGGCACTTCCGGAGCAGCTGAGCCCCGACATCCGCCGGCCTGAAGGCTACTCCGCCCACTGGCACCCGGCGACTCGCAAGGGATACTCCGGGGTCGGCCTGCTGTCAACGGAAGCACCCCTATCGGTAGAGAACAACGTGCTGGGCGAGCCCCGCTTCGACTGCGAAGGCAGGCTGATCGTCTCCGACCACGGTGATTTCCTGCTCTACTCCACGTATTTCCCCAACGGCGGCCACGACCTCAGTCGCGTACCGTTCAAGCTCGAGTTCTCAGAGGCAGTCCTCAAGCACGCCGAGCAGGCACGTGCAGCCGGGCGGAGCGTCATCATCTGCGGCGACGTCAACACCGCCCACGAGGAGATCGACCTCGCCAACCCACGGTCGAACGCCGGCAACACCGGCTTCCTCCCCGAGGAGCGAGCGTGGGTCAGTCGCGTGCTGGATCACGGCTGGCTCGATATCTTCCGAACCCTGCACCCGGGCGAAGCCGGCCACTACACGTGGTGGAGCAACCGCCGCGGCGTCCGTGAACGCAACGTCGGCTGGCGGATCGACTACTTCTTCGTCAGCCCCGAGCTGGCCGATCGGGTGATCGCGGCGCGCCACCTCACCGACGTCCTCGGCAGTGACCACTGCCCGATCGAGCTCGTCCTGCGCCAGACTCAGTCGTGAGCGGGAGCAACGAGAACGTGAAGAGGCCCGGCGGCGCCGGCCGCGTGCGGCGCCTTTGAGGCCCGCCCTTCACCCGTTCGTGGCGCGCCGTCAGTCCGAGAAGCTCTTGAGCGCCTTCTGCTCGTCATCGAACATGTCGAACACGCCGATGAGGCGGGTCATGGTGAGCAGCTTGTACACCTTGAGGTCGACGTTCACGAGCCTGACCTGGGCGCCTTGACGGTCGCAGGTCACCTTGCACCTGATCAGCTCCCCCAGACCCGAGGAGTCGATCGTCCTGACCTGCCCCAGGTTGATAAGCAGCCGCTTCTTCCCCTCGTGAAGGGCCTCGAGAACCTGCTGGCGGAGGGCGATATCGCCGTGGCCATGGGTCAGCTTCCCCTGCAGGTCCAGAATGACGGCATCACCGCTGTACCGGGTCTCGATCTTCATTACGGCCTCCTTCTCGGTCCGGCGAACCGGTGTGCAGGGCTTCTTCGACCAAGGCTAGCATACTGCAGGACTCGACGGCAGAGCCGCGGCGTGATGTCTCCCGAACGCCCGCGGACGCCGGACCGGCCTCGCAGCATGCGCTCCGGGATGGTTCGCACCCAGCGGCTGCGCTATCCTGTTACGAGCATCTGGCAGCCGGAGATCCGGCCCACTTTCGGAGGGTATGAGCTTGGGCGAAAGCGGCAACGACAGCCCCGGGACCGCGAGCTCCGCTTCGGCCTCACCCCTCCGAGTCGATCTCAGGTTCGCTAGCTTCACCGAGTTCATCAGCGCGTATGGAAAGCTCGTTTCCACAGCCGGCATGTTCCTGGTCAGCGACAGCCCCCCGAGCGTAGGGAGCCGGGTTGCGCTCCGTCTCCGTCTCGATGACGGGTTCCCGTTGATCCTCGCCGAGGCGCAGGTCCTCTGGCTTGGGCGAGTGGACTCGTCACCAGCGGCGCCGAGCGGAGCGGCCCTCCGTTTCCTCAGTCTCGACGAACGCAGCACGACGTTGATCGACCACATGGTGGCACAGCAAAGACGGGACGGAGGCCGACTGTTCGACCTCACACCGCCGGCGCCCCAGCCCTCGGATCAATCGGTCGGTCGATCTACCGAGGCTGACGCCGGGGTCGACGGCCCCGTCGTGCCCGAAGACGACCCGTGGGCCGCGGAAACGGCCGCCGTCCCCGCGGCGCTCCCAACCGGTCCAGAGACGGCAGCCCAGGACGTCTTTGAAACCGCCGAGACGTCCCCGCTGACCGACCGGCAGCCGGCGGGACGGGAGGCCTCGAGATTGTTGCTGTCGGAGGCTCTGGGCGAGCCTTCGCCGGCAGCCGACCGGCCACCCGCGATCGACTACGCCCCGGCCCGCGCGGAAGACGAGCCCGCGCCGGCCCGCTCGTGGCTGGCGCAGCCGACCACGATCGTCGGCATGTTGGCGGCGGCTGTCCTCGCAGTGTGGGTGTTCTCCGCGCTGCGCAGCGACCAACAGCCTCCTCCAACTGTCGAGGTGGCCGCTGCAGCCACGGCGCCGGTATCCTCCCCTGCCTCGCCAACGCAGGCTCCTCCAGCGACCGCAGCCGCCGCGCCATCGCAACCGGCGGTGCCACCCCACGCACGAGCGGCGGCAACTCCACCGCCGCAGACTGACAGCCCCCTGATACCCACCCGCCGCGCGCAACCGCCACCGATCGCGACAGCCGCCGTACCAGCGACGCGAGTTGTCGACATCTCCTGGCGCCACACGGACGGCACGACAAAGGTCGTTATCGAGACGGACGGCGCCGTCAGCCCAGCCAGGGTCCGCCACTTCGACATGGACAACCCTCCTCGCTTCGTGGTCCGCCTGCTCCGCATCCGGCAGCCCTATCAGCCATATGAACTGGCGGTAGCAACACCCCAGCTGAGCCGGATTCGGGTCGGCTACCACGAGGAGAGACGTCCACCCGAGCTGCACATCGTGCTGGACCTGGCGGATCCCGGCCAGCGGATTCTCGGCGTAGACATCGGCTCGCGCTCGCTGACGGTCACGATCGGAAGCTCCCAAGAACGGGAGGGGAGCAGCTCTCACCCGTCTCGCCGTAATCGTTCATGAGCCCCCGCTGGGGACCGCGAGAACTCCTGCACGGGGAGCAAAGCCGAGCTATCCTCTGTCGGTCGGGCCGGCATGTACAGCCTGGCGGAGCCGGAGGTGGATCATGGAGATTTCGGGACGGACAGTGCTCATCACGGGAGCTTCGAGCGGCATTGGAGCCGCGTGTGCACAGAGCTTCGCCGCTGCCGGCTGCAGGCTGCTCCTCGTCGCCCGGCGGATGGAACGTCTCGACCGCCTGAAGGATGAGCTTGCGGGCGGCTCGGCAGACTCCGTCCGCATAGCTGCGATCGACGTCCGCGATCGAAAACCAGTCGAGGATTGGCTGGCCTCGCTGCCCTCCGAGTGGGCGACGATAGACGTCCTCGTCAACAACGCCGGCCTCGCGCGCGGCCTGGGGCCCCTGCACACGGGATGCGTCGGCGACTGGGAGGAGATGATCGACACCAACCTCAAAGGGCTCCTTTACGTGACGCGCGCGGTCCTGCCGCGGATGGTGGAGCTGGGCTCGGGGCACGTGATCAACATCGGTTCGATCGCTGGCCACGAGGTTTATCCCGGAGGGAACGTCTACTGCGCCACCAAGCACGCCGTCGCCGCCCTCAACCGCGCACTCGGCGTCGATCTACTGGGGACCGGGGTCCGCGTGTCATCGGTCGACCCGGGTCTGGTCGAGACCGAGTTCTCGACCGTCCGCTTCGACGGCGACACCGAGCGCGCAGCCACGGTGTACGAGGGCCTCGAGCCGCTGCGGGCCGAGGACGTGGCGGAGGCGGTGCTGTTCTGCGCCACCCGTCCACCACACGCGAACGTCCGCGAGCTCGTCCTCATGCCGTCGGCCCAAGCGAGCGCCAACCACCTCATCAGGGAGTAGCCCGAATCACTAGCTCGCAATCTACCGAGACCGACGATATGCCAGCCAGCGCGCCAACATTCTCCGGGAGGGTTGGGGCAACTTGATCACTCAATCACCGGGTGGGCGGGGACCTCTCCCCTACTTTCTTCCACCTCGGCATCTCGTGCAACGCCCCGGGTGTTGAACTACAATCGAGCCATGAGCTTGCAAACACAGTCGATCATCGCGGGTCACGACGTGATTGGCCCAAGGCCGATCACGTCTCTCAACCCGGCCACCGGAGAAGAGATCGCGACGGTTCCCGGGCTCGACGGCGACGGCGCCGTGGCCGCCGTCGAAGCGGCGAAGGCCGCCTTCCCGAGTTGGTCGAGGACGCCTTTCGCGGAGCGCCAGCGACTGCTCGCCCGCTGGCTCGAGCTGATTGTGAAAGAGGAGAGGCCGCTCGCCCAGCTCGTCTCGCAGGAGGGCGGCAAGCCGGTTTTCGAGGCCCGTCTGGTCGATGTCTTTCCCGCCTGCGAGACCCTCACCTATCTCGCCCGCCGTCTTCACCGCCTGCTCGGATTCAGGCCGGTCTCGAGCCAGCAGATCCTGTTCAGCCACTGGCGGGCGGGCTACCGTTACGACCCACTGGGGGTGGTGGCGGTGATCACACCGTGGAACTACCCGGTTGGCATCCCGATGGCCGAGATCGCACCGGCCGTGGCGGCCGGCAACACGGTCGTTTTCAAGCCGGCCTCGGCGACTGTTCTCACCGGCCTCATGCTCGGGGACCTCGCGCGCCGCGCCGGATTCCCACCCGGCGTGATCAACGCGGTGGCCCTTCCCGGTTCGGCGACCGACGCGCTGCTCGACCACCCTGACGTCGCCAAGGTGCTCTTCACCGGCTCGGTCGACATCGGGCGTCACGTGGCCCGCCGCTGCGCCGAGCGGCTGGCGCCCGTGCAGCTCGAGCTCGGCGGCAAGGATGCGGCTGTCGTTGCCGCCGACGCCAACCTCGAGCGCACGGCCCGCGGCCTGGTATGGGGAGCATTCATGAACACCGGCCAGACCTGCGCCTCGATCGAGCGCGTCTACGCCGAGGCGCCGGTTTTCGAGGCACTGGTCGAGCGAGTGGTGCAGCTCACCCGTGAGCTCGAGGTCGGCGACCCGTCGCGTCCAGGCACTGACGTGGGGCCGCTGACGACGGCCGAGCAGCGAGGGATCGTGGCCCTCCAGGTCGAGCAGGCCCTCGCGGCCGGTGCACACTCCCTCACCGGCGGTGAGCTGCCCGCGGGACAGGGGTTCTTCTACCCACCCACGGTGCTGGTCGACGTCACCGATGACATGGACGTGATGCGCGAGGAGACCTTCGGCCCTGTATTGCCGATCGCCCGCGTTGCCTCATTCGACGAGGGCATCCGTCGCGCCAACACCTCCCGCTTCGGTCTGACCGCCTCCGGCTGGACGCGATCGAGGGCAACCGCCGAGCGATTCCAACGCGAGCTCGATGCGGGCGTCGTGACCATCAACGACCATGTCGTCAGCTTCGCCGAGGCAACCGGCACATGGGGCGGCGTACGGGAAAGCGGCATCGGCCGCTCCCACGCCGAGTACGGACTGCACGAGCTCGTCAACATCAAGTTCGTCGCCCGCGATCCGGGGAAACGGCCCGCGACACCCTGGTACTACCCGTACGACGAGGACTTCGGCCGCTTCATGTCGGCCGCGATGCCGGCGCTCTACCTTCGCGGCCGCCAGAAGCTGGGCGGCCTCTTGTCGTTGATGGCCACCCGCAGGTTCCGCCAAAGGGCCCTCTCCGGCAGCCTGCTCGCCAACCTCCACAAGCTCTTGTAGCCCGCATCTCTCACCAGGAGCCGGCTGCAAGGCGCAATACGCCACGATCTTCGGTGCATTCTCGATTCGCTCGCTTGATTGAGGCAGCTCGAGCACGCTCCGGCCGTCGCCGCGAGGCCGATCATCCCTACCTGCCGCCTAGCGACCGCCGGAGCTACGAGACGGCTGGGGCGGCAGCCCCAGACGGCCGCCGGAGCAACGCAGAACTTCAGGGTGCGGCCGCGGATCTGCCATTGCGGGGATCATCCGATAGCGATGTACTGCTACCGGCGATGCGCCGGCTCAAAAGTCACTGCCGGGGGGAAGGACCTCCAGACGGCAGGCTATTTGGCCGCGGGGATGCCGGCGACCAGTGTGACCCGGTACTTCTCGTGCGAGAACGGGTGGATGTCCGGCATCTTGGAGAACAGCCAACCGTCGAAGTCGGGTTTGCCCTGCTCGGAGATGACAACCTGGGCCCCAGGGTTCTTCGGCTCGGGGGACCGGGTGGTGATGCCGTCCGAACCCATCGTGAAGTCGGGCACGAACGCCTTGGCCTGCAGCGTCAGGCCCGTCTCGCCCAGGGGCTGCGTGGTACCCAGGGGAATGTCATAGCCCTGCGTGCTGCCGCCCTTCACATCGTCCACCTTGACCCGAATCCCGGACCAGGCCGCCCGCACGGACTCGTCGAGGTGAACCTGCCGGTTCACGGTCATCGCCTGTGAGTGCGCCTCGTCGTTCGGCATCTCGTGCGACGCCATCTGCGACCCGGACGCAGTCTTCGCCGGCTCGTTCTTGGCATTCCCGGCACCCGATTCTGCAGCCTTTTGGCCGCTGCAACCAGCAACTGCCAGTGCGAGAGCCAGCAGCGGAATCAACGTCCTCTTCATCGTTCCCTCCCTTTCCTGAAGACCCAGTGATGATACAAACATGCGGAGCTTGCTCATGAACCGGTTCACGGCGACCGCTACACCCCGTCGCTACCGCGAGAACCGGGATAGGAACGGTCAGCCGGCCTGACCGAGCGGACCTCGGACGCCTTGACGAAGCCTCTTCGGATCAGATTGTGGATCACGGCGCGACTGTGAAGGTCGCTGCCGGGGAGCAGACGGAGGATCTCGCTCACCGTGTACCTGCCGTTGACCCGCGAGAAAGCAAAGCCCTCCACGGGACCGCAGCCGAGCTTCATCATCTCCTCCATCGTGATCGCCGGCTCGAGCACAGCCTCATCCGGGATCCTCAACTCCTCGAGGTGCCTCTCGATCTCCGCCTCCCGCTCCGAGCTGTAGCTGGTGACACCAACGTTCTCCTCGAACCTCCGCTGCAGATCGATGAGCAACTCCACCGCTTCGAGCAGGTGGTCGACCTCTATCCGGTTCTCGATCTCGAAGGCGAGCTTCCGCCACGCTGAGTCCGGCACGACCTCCTCGGCGCCGGGCAAAGGTGGAGCGAGCTCGAACCAGCCCTGCTCCACCCCCCGGTAGACGAACCGGAACACTGAAAACTCGGTCACCCTGCATCTCAACGTGATCTCCTCGATGCTGCGATCACCGTCGACGGCGCGCAAGATGGTCGCGCCGATCGGCCCGAGCTCCTCGGCCGGCGGCTCGCGCACGAGACGCGGACGCTGTCGGACGCTCGTCACAACCTTGGCGATGCGCTGCCTCTCGTCCCGTTGGCGGACGCCCTCGAGCAGGATGCTATGCACCGGCAGCCTGAGCTCGGCGAAGTCGCGCTCCGGCAGGACGCCGTCGAGGAAGCGGAAGTCTCCCTCCTCCCACAGCAGCAGCTCGCAGATCGCCTCCTCCGTCTTGATACGGATGGCGTAGTCGCGCTCCTCCTCGGTGATCTGTCCCAGCTTCACGGCAAGCTCGCCGAGCATGATCTTGAAGTGGTCCTGCATCTCGACCAGGTGATCCAGCTCTTCCTGAGTCAGGTACCCCCAGCCGACCAGGTAGTGGCCCAGCTTCTCACGCGGGTTCTCCGAGGCAACCGCGACCAGGTCGCCGCTGATGAAGAACAGCCGCTTCGAGTATCGCGGGCCATCCAACACCAGGGTCCCGGTCTTGCGGCTGGCGGCCAGCCACTCGAAGAGCTCGGGCACGGGCATTGTCCGCAGGTTGCCGGTGAGTGACACTCGCTCGCTCCGTTCCCGGTCGGCTCCACCCGGACTCTCCCACTCCTGCTCACCGTCCGCCGCCTCCCGTCTCACGGAGAGACGAGGCGAGCCATGGGTTGGAGAGCGCGGTGGAATGCCTCCTCGGGCTCCTGATCTCGTGGGAACGCCGGCGGCGGCCGGCGAGCACACGGCTTGACTATACCAGCCCCGCAGGCAAGCCGATTGGTGCGCAGCATCACCCGCGCGCCGCCGCCCGTTGTCAAGGCGCACGTTCCCCGATAGCATGGTGCGGTTTTGAGCCGTTCGCAGCGGGGGGATCATGAGCTGGTTGTACACGCTGCTGCATGACAGCATCTTCACGCTCAACGGCATCGTCTGGGGCTGGCCCGAACGGTTGCCGCTGATCGTGGTCCTGCTGGTTGGAACGGGTGTTATCACCACGTTCCGCTTGCTGTGGGTCCAGGTCAGGCTGTTCGGCCACGGCCTCCGGGTTCTCCGCGGAGATTACGACGATCCCGAGCACGCCGGAGATCTCTCTCACTTCCAGGCCCTCTCCACCGCACTCTCCGCCACCATCGGCATCGGAAACATCGCGGGAGTCGCGACCGCGATTCACTACGGTGGTCCCGGCGCGGTGTTCTGGATGTGGGTGACCGCAGTCTTCGGGATGGCTCTCAAGTTCACCGAGTGCACCCTCGGCATCCGCTACCGGATCATCCTCCCCGGCGGCTCCGCCGCTGGCGGCCCCATGTACTCCATCGAGCGCGGGCTCGGACGGGCGTGGAAGCCCCTCGCCCTCGCGTTCGCGAGCTTCGCCGTCATCTCGTCATTCGGCTCCGGCAACGCCGTGCAGTCGTTCACGGTCGCCGATCAGTTCCGGCAGGATCTAGGGATCCCCACATGGATCACGGGGCTGATCGTGAGCTCGCTGGTCGCAGCTGTGATTCTGGGCGGCATCCGCCGCATCGGCCGCGTCACCTCGAAGCTGGTCCCGTTCATGGCGGCGGTATACGTGGGAGCCGGCCTGATCGTGCTCGGGCTCAACTTTAGCGAGGTTCCGGCGACGCTGGTTCTCATCTTCAAGTCGGCCTTCCGGCCCGCGGCCAGCTTGGGGGGCTTCGCAGGCGCCGGCTTCATCTTCATGCTCACGTGGGGAATCAAACGAGGCCTGTTCTCGAACGAGTCTGGACAGGGATCGGCACCCATCGCCCACTCCGCGGCCAAGACCGATGAGCCGATCCGCGAGGGGGTCGTGGCCATGCTCGGCCCGTTCATCGACACCCTTCTCATCTGCTCGATGACCGCTCTCGTGATTCTCACGACCGGCGTCTGGCGCGACAAGCAGGAGCAACAACTCGTGCTCAACGCCCAGGCCTCGGTCACCGCAGTCGGTGAGGGCGCCGAAGTGCACGAGGACGGCGTCATACGCGACGCGGACCTCGTGTCCGGCCGCGTCGCGGTCGAGGACGGCCGTCCCCTGGCGTTCCAGCTCGTGCGCAACCACGGCACGATCGAGGATCCGCTACTCCTGCTCGCCGCCGACCCAATCCTGCATCGGGCTGAGAAGCCGTTCTCCGGCTTCGTCGTGATTCCGGCCGACGCACCCGGACATATCGAGGACGCACGGTTGCTCACCGCGTCGGGCACACCGGTCACGGGGACGCTGGTGCTGCACGGACGTGCGCTGCAGAACGGCTCCCCTCTCACCGCGTGGGCGTTCAAGAAGGGGCTAGGCCGCCTCGCAGGCGGGTACGGTTACCTTCTGGTCACGCTGTCGGTGTTTCTGTTCGGGCTGTCGACCGCGATCAGCTGGTCGTACTACGGCGACCGTGCAGCTCTCTACCTGTTCGGACCCCGCGCCATCGTGCCGTACAGGATCCTCTTCTGCATCATGAACTTCCTGGGAGCCGTGTACTCCCTCGAGCTGGTGTGGAGCTTCGGCGACGTCGCCCTCGGCCTGATGACGGTCCCGAACCTGCTGTCGATCCTGCTCCTCACCGGCAAGGTGAAGGGGTGGCTCAACTCCTACATCGCCGACGGCAAGCTCGCCCCTCCCGAGAACTAGCTCCGATCGCCGGTGACGGCGAAACAGCTCGGGACCAGAGAACCACAGAGGCTCAGAAGACACAGAGGAGCACAGAGAAGACCCCCACCCACCCAGAGAACGCGGGCGTGCTGCGCTTCAGAGAATGGTGCGCTCAAACGGGCGTGCCGGGCGCGGCATTCCCCTGGAGCGCGAGGACCAGCCTATGGCGATGGAAAGGGAATGCCGACGCCGGGCTCCCTCGGCCTTTGACGGTAGGAGCATCCGCCCCAGCATTGATAGAGGCGGCTCGAGCAGGCTCCGGCGGTCGCCACGAAGCCGGCGATCCCTTCTCGTGACCGTGCGACCGCCGGAGATCGCGAGACGGCTGGGTGCTCCGGCACCCAGACGGCCGCCGGAGCGGCGGAAGACCTTCCCGATGTTGCCCGTTTCGGACAGATGACGACGGGCGTCTGCGAAGCAGACGTCCGGGCGCCGGAGTTGGGGTCCCTGCCTCGCCGCGGCCCCCCACAAGAGTCCTACCTCTGGCAGTTGGCACACCAGACAGTGCTGCGGCCAGCAATCGCGTCCTCCCTGAGGGGCTGGCCGCAGCGCGGGCAGGGCCGGCCGGCATGGCCGTAGACCTGCAGGCGGACGGCGAAGTAGCCGGCATCGCCATTCGGGCCGGCGAAGTCGCGCAGGGTCGTGCCGCCGGCGGCGATCGCCCGCTCGAGCACCGAGCGGATCGACCCCGCGAGAAGACGGACCCTGCTCTCGGAGATCGCCCGTCCCGGACGAGAGGGGCGGATCCCGGCCTCCCACAGCGACTCGGCGGCGTAGATGTTGCCGATCCCGGCGACCAGCGTCTGGTCGAGGAGAAGGGCTTTCACCGGCGCCCGCCTGGCTCTCACGAGCGCCGGCAAGCGTTCCCCAAAAACGGGATCCAGCGGCTCGACCCCCAGCCGGGCCAGCGACGGGTCCGCCTCCTCCCCGCCCGCACCCAGCCACACCGCAAGCCCGAAGCGACGCGGGTCGACGAACCGCAGCTCGCGCCCGTCCTCCAGCTCGATGACGAGATGCGTGTGGGTTTCGACGGGCCGGTCCGGCCCGGTCAGCCGCAGGCGGCCAGACATACCGAGGTGAAGCAGCAGGCAACCCCCGCGATCAACGGGGAGGAGCAGGAACTTGCCCCGGCGCTCCGGCTCCGCGAACCGCTTTCCCTGAAGCGCCTCGTTCAACCGTCCGGGTTCGAGCGGCCGCCGCATCGAGACCTCCCGGCCGCGCACGGCGAGCACGCGAGACCCGGTCAGGTTCACCGCGAGCGCGCGGCGGACTGTTTCGACCTCGGGGAGCTCGGGCATCAGGGCTCCGCCAGCCAGCGAACTGGCCCGCGGCCGTCGGCCACGAAACGGTCCATTGAGTCGAGCAGAACGTCGAGGTCGAGGCCCAAAGCCTGGCGTGGGTAAGGCGCCAGCATCTCGCGCGTCCGTGCGGCAATCTCCCGCGCTCCGCGCAGATGGCCGAGCTCCCGGGCACAGATGGCGGTCAAAGCGTTCGACAGTCCCTGGTAGAAACGCTTGTGGGTGTCCGTGGCAACCAGCCACAGGTCCTCGGCCTCGTCCTGCGCTCCGCGGTAATCGCCTGCGGCGAGGCACGCCTCGAGCTGCTCCAACGCCTCGAGCTCGTCGTCAGCCAGGTGCTCGCGCCCGGGCGGCAGCTCAGCGGCATCCATGATCGCCATCGGTTGCGCTAACAGGTACGGGGATCGGCGCCTTCCTGGAGGGCCAAGGTCCTCAACCAGCGATCCACCGCGACCGGTAGCGGGCCAGTTCCACCACGATCAATCCGCCATGACGCGTGCCCGGCTCTTGAACAACGGCGCGAGCTCCTCCTCGGACGGCGGTGCAGTGAGCAGGCTGACAATAACCAACGCCCCGATCGAGACCAGCGCCGAGGGGTAGATGCTCGGGATGCCCCACGGATCTCCACCAAGGAGCACCTCTGGGAAGACGTTTGGAATCACCAACTGGAAGATCAGCGCCATGGCGGCGCCCGAAACGATGGAGGCGAGCCCACCTGCGCGGGTCGCCCGGCGCCAGGTCAGAGCCGCAAGCAGCGCCGGCGTGATCGCGACGCCGTACATCGTGTAGGCGAAGTACGAGTACTGGAGCACCGAGATTGGCAGGCCGAGCACCGTCGGGATGAAGATGATCAGGAACGCTGCGAGCCCGAGGCCGACCACGAACAGCTTCTGCAACGCGACCATCTTCTTCTGGTCGGCGTCGGGCCGGATGAACCGTTGGTAGATGTCGCGCATGATGTTGGTTGTCGGTGACAGGAGATAGTTCATTCCGGTCGAGATCACCACCGCGCACGCGGCGCCGAGAAGGAGGAGTCCGAACAGCAGCCCGATGCCGCCTCGAGACGCGATGTCGAAGGCCGCCTGGAGCACGATGGAGGCCGGATCGATACCGGCGTGAACGGCGGCCACGGCGCCGGGCGTCACGGCCGGCACGAAGGCGTTGTCGAGGGTAGCGTCAAGGCGCGTGAGCTGCCCGGGCTGGACCTCGCCGGCGCTCGCCTCGGCAGCCGCGAGCTGGCGGGCGCGCGCCGCCGCCTCCGGGGCGCCCGTCGTCCCCGCCGCCACCTCCTGCTTGACTCGGCCGGCGATCTCGAACGCCTTCAGGTCCGACCAGTGCGCAGCAGACGCGTACACGGCGATCGCGACGACCACGGTCTCGACGACGATGGTGCCCACGATCCACAGCGCCACCGCCCGCCGCGCTTCCGCAGGCGATTTCGCCGAGTAGAACTTCTGGTACATGGACTGGATGCCCATCAGCAGCAGCAGGGTGGCGAGGAAGTACCCTCCGGCCTTAAGGGCCGGGTACTGACCGAAGTCCGCGGAGAACACCGCCATGTGCTGCACCGGCAGGACCGCTGCGGGCGCGCTTGCTCCGCCCGCGAACAGCACGGTGAACGGCAGCGCCGCGCAGCAGGCGAGAACGATGATGATGCCGTTTGGCAGATCGGTGTGCGCGACCGCCACCATGCCACCAAGGGCGGTGAAGAGGATCACGAAGGCGGCGGCGATCGTCTGCCCGACCTCGACCGAGATCGCCCCCTTGGTGGCCACGTTGAGGATGTAGCCGCCGGCCCTGAACTGGTAGGACACGATCGTGGTGAAGGCAATGATCAGGGCAATGGCGCCGAACAAGCGCGCGAACTTGCCGTAGCGGACCTCGAGAATGTCGCCGACCGTGTACTGGCCGAAATTCCGAATCTTGGCCGCCAGGAAGTAGATCACCGCGATGCCGACCCAGGCGCCCGCTGGCAGCCACAGGGAAGACCAGCCGGCCTTGGCGGCGTACTCGGCACCGGCAATGAAGGTACCGGAGCCAATCCAGGTGCATACCAGCGTGAACACCATCACGGTGAGGGGCAGCTTCCTCCCCGCCACCATGAAGTCCTCCTGCGACTTGACCTGCTTCGAGCGGTAGATGTTGAATCCCGCCAGGATCAGCAGGTACGCGAGAATCACGTATAGGTACCAGCTCACGTTCACCTCCCCAGGCCGCGGCGCGAGCGCTCACGCATCGATCAGAATCAGGTCGCGCTGCATGTCGCCGGCAACCTCGATGCTGCCGGACGGCGTGATGAAGACATCGATCTCGGAGCGCACGGCCATCTCGCCGCGGAGGTAGATCCCGGGCTCGATAGAGAAGCAGATCCCGGCTACCAGCTGGCGCTCGTCCTTGGTTTCGAGGTTGTCGATGTTGACGCCGTTGCCGTGGACCTCCTCGCCGATAGAGTGCCCGGTCCGGTGGATGAAGTAGGGCCCGTAGCCGGCGTCCTCGACCACCTTGCGGCAGGCGTCGTCCACTTGCCAGCCGTACACCGGCGCGCCGCTCCCAAACCGGTCGCGGACGAAGGCAAGGGCCGTATCGCGCGCGTCCCGGACGACGTTGAAGATCTCAACGTACTTTGCCGGCGGTTCCCCACCCACGTAGCCGCACCAGGTGATGTCGTAGAAGATGGCGCCCGGCTCGTCGAGCTTCGCCCACAGGTCGATGAGAATCCGGTCGCCGCGGCGGATTGCCCGCGAGTTGTCCGGACGCGGCTCGAAGTGGGGGTCGGCCTGTTGCTCATCGCTGCCGACAATCGGGTACTCGCCCTGGCAGGTCAGGCCCTCTTCCGTAAAGCGACGCGCAATGAACTGCTGCACGTCGTACTGGGTGATCTCGCGGCCCGCACGCAGCTCGGCGCCGATGCGATCGAAGGCCTCGTCCTTGATCCTCTGCACCCGTCGGCCGGCCTCGACGTGCGACTGGTAGGCGGCATCGTCGAGAACCGCTTCGAAGATCTGCACGAGGCCGGCCGAGCTCACGACCTCGAAGCCGAGCGAGCGCACCAGGTCGATGGTGCCGCCATCAACGGTCGACACGTACGGAATGTTCGCGGTCGGCGAGTACTGCATCGCGACCCGCCTCGCTCCACCCATGATCTCCTTCAGGCTCGCGTGCAGCTCCCGCCATGACAGGTACTCACGCTTCTCACCTTCGAGGGCGTCGAGCTTCGTGGACTCGACCTTGGACACCAGCCGTACCGGCTTCCCCGAGGTGGGAATCCAGTAAAACCAACGGCGGCTCGTGAACTTGCCGAAGTCCATGCCGAGCACCCGGTAAGCGATCGCATCACGGTTGTGAAAGTCGTACAGCAGCCAGCCGTCGACCCCTTCCTTCTCTAGCTCTTTCTGAATCCGGGCCACATTAGCCATGGCTGGGCCTCCCTTCTGTCGCTCGCCAAGGTTGCACGGCGCGCCGCTCAAAAGCAAGTGCAGGGCACGTGGACTGTCGGTAGCCGAACCGGGGTTCCCGGCCGGGCCTTTATGAAGGTCTCATGGCGCTCAGCAGGCAGACCTCGGTGCAGAGGTCACAGCGGGACAGCGGTCCGCACGCCGCGACCGTCTCACGGAAGACCTGCAGGCACTCCTCGGCTGCGGGTTGGTCGGAACGCAGGAAGGTGATCAGACGCACCAGGGCAGCACAGGTCTGCTCGGAGATCAGGTGCTCGACCTTGCAAGCGTCCATCTCCGCCGTCTCGGGAACGACTCCCAGCACCTCCTCGAGGAAGACCCTCACGACCTCGCGCTTGCCGGCGATCCGCGCCACGAGATCCGCTCCCGCGCGCGTCAGACCGATGTGGTGGTGGGGGTCCACGACCACGAGGCCATGGTCCTTGAGGGCGCGGACCTGCAACGAAACCGCCGCGCGAGACACATCGAGCTGACGCGCGATGTCGGCGGCCCGCGGCGCCTGCCCCGCCTTCACTGCGGCTGCGATCGCGAGCAGGTAGTGCGCCCCGGAATGGGTGATTTCGTTGGCCTCGAAGGCACGCCACACACGCTCATAGTCGTTCACCGGAGCTACGGTATCCCGCACAGGCTGCTCGGTCAAGCATACTTAACGGCATCCCCGATGCATGGAAGCTTGCACGCCCACGTCAACCTCGACGTTGCTGCCTGTTGCGCTCCCGTATCTCGCCGTCACCGACACCCCCACCGTTGTGGCCGGCGTCAGCTCACCACCCCCTCAATCTCCCATGCGATCGAGGAACCGCCTCGCGACATCCTCATCGCGCCGCTGCTGCTTGCGCCGCTCCGGCCGAAGATAGCCGGTGCGTTGACGGCGGTCGCGCTCGGAACGATCGACCCACCTCCTGCTGCGGCTACGCTGGTAGGCCGGGCGAAGGAAGCGAATCAACAGGTAGGCGGCGACGACCACCAGCACGCCACCGGCGAGGTACGCGAGGGTCATGACCTCCGCCATGCCTTCTCCTCTCCGCCCGGGCCGCCGGCTCCGGCGAGCCCCGCTGCACTCGGGTATGGCTTCATGAAACTCCCGCTCGCGGCCGGGGACCGGCAGCCGAGGCGCCGGCCCACCGCTGATCAGTAGTCACTCGCCAACTCCGACACGCGCTTCTGATCCCGCTCCGGTAAGTTTCACTGTTCGCCCTTTTCGACCAGGATCTCTTGCGGCAGGATCCAGGACCCGGACCGCTGAACAACGGAGAACGGCGCCCTCGCCAGAACCATGCGCGAGGCATGGTAGAGCGGAAGGTAGGGGCGGTCCTCCGCCTCCCGGCGCAGCGCTTGCCGCAGCAGCTCCAGCCGCTGTGCCGATCGCGGCTCCTGGACGGCCTCCTCGATCCAGCGATCGACCAAGGCGTTGGAGTAGCCGGAGCCGTTCTGTAAGCCGAGGTGCTTCTCCGGGTTGCGGGAGTGGATAACGCTGTCGAGCATGTCGGACGCGTCCGCAAATGGGAAGTTCCAGCCGAAAAGAAACAGGCCGGAGCCTCCGCCTATGAACCTTGGATAGAACTGCTCCCAGGGGTACCGAACAACCCCGACCTTGAACCCGATCTCCCCGAGAGTCCTCTGAAGATATGCGAGGGTCCCCGGCTGCACCCCTGCATGTTCGAGAACGATCTCCGTCCCGCCCGGCACGCCCGCCGCCCGTAGCAGCTGGCGCGCCCGGTCCGGGTCAGCCGGCGAGACGACACTAGTGGGGCTGAAACCAAACACCTCGACGGGTATCAAAGATGCCGCTGGCATCGCCTCTCCGGCCGGGAAGGCGGTTTCAACCAGCCGGCGGCGATCGATCGAGAGGTCGATCGCCTCACGCACCCGAGGGTCGGTGAACGGCCACCTGAGAACGTTGATGCCGAGCACTGTCGTCGTCAGGCTGGGGACGCGCTCGACGTGCCATGGCGGCCGAAGTGTGCACTGCTGGAGGAACTCGGAGGTCACCGTGGCCATGACATCGATCTGGTTGCGGTTGAGTGCTCCCGCCAGATCCCGGCTCACGTTCACCCCGAAGATCTCGATTCTGTCCGCGGTCGGTCGCTTCCCCCAGTAGGCCACCCACCGCTCGAGCCGAAGCGGCCTCTCTCCGGGCGCCGAAACCAGCCGGTACGGCCCGGTGCCGATCGGGCGAGCCGGATCGAAGTCCGCCGGCACGATGGGAACGAACGCGAGCCGCGACAGCAGCAGGGGGAACGGAGCCCGGGTCGTGACCTCGACGAAGTCACCGTTGTCGCGGTGCACCTTCTCGACCGTTGTCAGGTACGTGGCGACGACCGACTCCGGGGACTCGATCGCACGACGCAGCGACGCCAGGACATCGTCGACCGTCAGCGGACGGCCGTCATGAAACAGTACGCCGCGACGAATCTTGAACCGCCACGTGCTCTCCGTGGGCGTCGTCCAGCGCTCTGCCAGGCAGGGCTCGACCTCCAGGTCGGGGGAGAGAGAGACCAGGGGCTCATACAGCGCCGACAGTACCGATCGTGTGACCGAGTCGTCGTGAGCGTAGGGATCGAAGGTCACCAGATCGTGGCCGTAGCCCAGGCGCAGGGTGACGGTCTCAGTCGCCGGGCGACGGCACCCGGTCAGACCTGCCGCCAACGCGAGCACGACGGCCAGCGCCGCGAACCGTGTGGACCCGAGAGCTCCCATGAGTGCTTTGGGCAGTGTACACCCATCTCAGCTATCACCGGCTCTCGTCGGCGGTGTCAGGCGCTCCGGGTCTCTTCAGCTACTCCTCGCGCCGGCTGCCAGCCCGCGATCTCGTCTCGGATTCAAGACCGTTGAGAAGCAGCGCCGGCTGGCGCTCGATGTGCTCCAGCCATTGGACTCGGAACCTGCCGCCGCCCAGCGGCTCGAGCTGGAAGTGAGGGGGACGATGCCTGGCCCACGGCAGCAGTCCGTTGCGGCGAAAGAACGCCCGGAAGCGCGGCGAGCGCAGCTGCGGCGAGCGCTCCCAGAACCCCTCACTCAGGGTTATCTCGACCGGCTCGTCCTCGCCCGGGAGAAAGACCCTGACCGAGGTCCACTCCCTGCGGAAGTAAAGCCACCGCCCGTTGCCGAGAATCCGCAAGCCGTACACGGATCCTCGACCGCCACGCCAGGCTGACGCGATCATGGTTCCCCAACGATATCACTTCGACCTTCGCCGACGTAGAGGCCGGGACGGAAGTCAGGCCTGCGGACGGTACCGCAACTTCCGAAGGGGCCTCCAACTTGGTAGATGGGGAGTGAATGATCCGGGCTAGGCTCCGCCTTCTCCGGGGCCACCCTGGAACGACTGCAGCGCCAGGTACCGTTCGCCGAAGCGGGCCACGAAGTCCGACTGGCGGTCGAACTGGTCCCAGTGTCCCTCCTCGGCCGCGACCAGCGTTTCGAACAGCTGCTTCGAGCCCGAGTCGGCGTTCTTCGAGCACTCGAGGGCGAAGCCGTTGTACATGGCAATTGACCCTTCCTCGAGCGACTTGGCCTTCTTGAGCATGGCCTCGGCATCGTGGATCTTCTCGATCTCGCGGCCCACCACCATCTCCACCTCACCGCCCAGGAACAGGATCCGCTCGGCGATCATCTCGGCGTGCTGCATCTCCTGGATGGCGGTCTGCTTGAGCAGGTTCGCCAGCGGCGTATAGCCGAGATCGTCGAGCCGGAAGTGGAAGTACATGTACTGGTGGATGGCGGCGAGCTCGTCGGCGATCGCCTCGTTGAGAACCTCGATGCTCTTGTCGTGCATGTCGACCTCCGTCTCATGTCCAACCTCCATTCTACAGGAAACGTCGCTGGGAAAGAGTCCCCGCCCACCCGCCGACCCGGTGATCAAGTGTTTAAGTAGTTACGTGATTAGGTCTCACCACCCCCTCGCAGAACTGGACTGAAGCGGGCTCCAGAGAATGGTGCATTTGACGGAACGTGCCATCTATGACATCTCCGCTGTCCGCACTTCACCAGCCCGTCGCGCTGGTGCGGAATGTCACGGGCGGCTCTTCACGGCAAGCGTGATCAGCCGTGCAGCCTCGGCGTCGAGGGAGGCGGCTCGAGCGATTCCGGGCAGTCGCCTCCGGCCGTGCCTCTAGTGGTAGAGGTTCTTGCCGGTCGGCCGCGGCAGGCCGGGCGCAGAGAGCTCGCCATGCTCCTCCGCCCAGACCAGGCGGCGGTCGATCTCCTGCGACCAGAAACGCTCGACGATGGTCCCGTTTCGTGCCGCCCGCATCTCAACCACGCGATCGGACGGCCGGTCCGCGAGCAGCAACACGACGTCTCCGTCACAGGAGAAGCGGACGCCGACGCGCGCTCCCCGCTTGCCCGCCAGGCTCGCCGCTGCCGAGCGCAGCGACGCGACGCCCAGGGACTCCACGGCAAAGCCCTCCGGCGCCCTCAGGATGATCGCCGCCGGCCGCTCCTGCTGCGACGGCGGGTTCCCGGTCGCCGTGACCAGGGCCCACACGGAGACGCCCAGCCCGGCGACGCTCAGGAAGATGATCACCGCGCGTTTCACGCTCGGGGAAACGCCCCCACGGCCGCGGGGATTTCCGGCAGCGCTGCCGACGGTCCCCTCTCAGGGAAGCAGCACGCTCGAGCCTGTGGTCTTGCGGGCCTCGAGGTCGCGGTGCGCGCGGGCAGCCTCGTGCAGCGGGTAGCTCTGGTTCACCTCGATCCTGACGGCCCCGCTCCGGATCACCGCGAACAGTGCTTCTGCCGAGGCCAGCAGCTCCACACGCGAGGCGGTGTAGGTCATCAGGCTGGGGCGAGTCAGGTAGAGCGAACCCCGCTGCGACAGCTCGACCGGAGAAAACGCCGGCACCGCACCGGAGGCGTTGCCGAACGACACCATCAGCCCGCGCGGGCTCAGACAGGCCAGCGAGCCCTCCCAGGTGTCCTTGCCCACCGAGTCGTAGACCACGGGAACGCCCCGGCCTGCGGTGATCTCCCTCACCCTCGCAACGAAGTCGTCACGGGTGTACACGATGGGGTGCTCGCAGCCGTGCACGCGGGCGAGCTCGGCCTTTTCGTCGGAGCTCACTGTACCGATGACGGTCGCACCCAGGTGCTTCGCCCACTGGCACGCGATGAGACCGACCCCGCCGGCGGCGGCGTGCCAGAGGATGATGTCATCGGGCTTCACCCGGTAGGTGCGGCGCAGCAGGTACTCCGCCGTCATCCCCTTCAGCATCACCGCGGCGGCAGTGCGGTCGTCGATCTCCTCGGGCAACGGCACGAGCCTGTCGGCGGGGATCAGCCGCGCCTCGGCGTATGCCCCCGGCGGTCCGCCGGCATAGGCCACGCGCATTCCCGGGCGAACGCAGTCGACCCCCGGGCCGACCGCCTCGACCACGCCGGCGCCCTCGCTGCCCGGCGTCATCGGCAGCTCGACGGGGTACAGCCCCGTGCGGTGGTAGATGTCCAGGAAGTTCAGGCCGATGGCGGTGTGCCGGACCGACGCCTGTCCCGGCCCGGGAACGCCCACTACCACCTCCTCCCATCGCAGCACCCCCGGTCCACCGTTCTCGTGAACCCTGATCGCCTGTGTCATGTCAACCTCCTATCAGCCCGCGGCCGGTCCGAAAGTGAAGCCCTTTGCTTGGTGTCCAGATTCTCCCACGCACACTACCCTGGCAGATCCTCGCCTCGACTCCTCCGGTTATCTGTACCTCGCGCCGTCTCCCGAGTATTCCCACACCCGCATTCCACCCACCCCTCCCGTGGGGCCGCAGGCGTCACCATCGGCGGCGCCTCCCGCTCTTCACCTCGCGCGGCGGCAGAGAACGGGGTCCGGCATCAGGGTCATGGCGAGGTCCCCTCCCCAGGGTGCGGTCGGGTGCCACTGAACTCGGCAACCGTCAGAACCCTGCTCCCGACTCGGAAAGTCCGGAATCCGACCTGCCGGCAAGGAGCTTCGGAGGTGGCAAGAGTGTTGCGAACGCCCTGCAAGAGACCGAGATTGGCGTCATCGCACGACGCCAGGGCCCACTGCTTGACACGGGAGGTCCTGAGCCGCTCGAGAACCTGAGGCAGACCAGACTGATGACCGACGAACAGGATCCGGCGCTCTCGCCACAGAGGTGCAGCGAGCTCGGGCAGGTAGAAGGTATCGGTTACCACCGCTTCACCCGGCCGTGTTGACCGGGCGAACGCCTCGACCAAGGAGTGATTGCCACGGGTCACATGCACGAGCAAGGCCATCCCCAGAATCTGAATCAGGACACCCGCGGCCAGGGCCGACGCAATGGCCACCCGAGCCCACCGAGCGGCACCCATGCTCCTCGGAAGACGACTGGCCATGAGGGCCGTCAGCCACAGCGCAACCGGAAGGAAGATCCGCGCTCCCCACTGATACCCGCCATCCACGGGGCTCATGATGAGGAACGACACGACATACCACACGCACAGCCCGGCCACGAATCGGTGCTTGCTCCTCGCGTCCTCCTCCACCGGAGCCGCAGCCGCCAGCACCACGGGAAGTGCGCTGAGAGCCACCCACGTGACGGTACTTCTCACAGGAAAGGCGAGCGACGGCGATACCCCGAGAAAGAACCGGATCACCGGAGCGCCGAGGGCTGCCGCCAGTCCGCCCGCGACGGCGAGCGCTCCCCAGGTCCGTGCGCCCATGCGGAGGAAGCTCCTGCGCCTGACTGCCAGGACAACCGCAAGTAGCCACAGCCCCAGGGCGACACACGCCCAGGGGTCGGGGATGAAGATATTGCGAATCGTCCGGAGTCGGTCCGCCAAGAAGCCGCCGCGGTACACGTTGCGATTGACGACACACGCGACCAGATGGATTGGAAGCCACCTGCCGAGGACCATATGCTGAACCAGAGCGCCGGCGCCTACACCCAGCGCTGCTCCCATTGTTGTCGACAGTGTCGGCCAGATGCCGCGATGCCGGCCCAGGATTGCCAGGGGCACAACCACGATCGCAAGGAGAACAAACCCCTCTGTCCTCACCCACCCTGCGATTCCGGCCAAGAACCCGGCAGTGGCCCACACGAGCCATCGGTCGCCCGCGCCCTCGATCGCCCTGACGACTCTCTCGGCGACGCCCACCGCAACCGCCGCCATGAGGGAGTGCTCCCACAGACACGCGCCGTAGAACATGAGTGGTGTTGCCGCCAGCGCGATCGAGGCGGCCAAGACCCCGCCGCTTGGCCCTCCCCCGAGACGCTTCGCCAGCAAGCCGACCAGCCAGGCAGCCATCAGGGCGGCAACGGCAGGTAGGAGCAGCAGCGCACGCTCGCCCACGATGTGGAGCCCCGCTCCGGCCAGCAGAGGGAACGCAAACGGAAAAAACGATGCGAGACGGCCATCGACAGAGACCATGGAAACTGGTATGTGCTGCAGAGCAGGATCCAGCTCTCTCGCAGGGTATGGAATCGCTCGCGGCCATCCCTTTCCCCAGGCAAACGCCTCCGCTTGAATGTACTTGGCGCCGGAGTCGCCGGCGAAGAAGTCCCGTGGTGACAGGGTCAGGGCGGCCAGGACCATCGGCAAGGCAGCAAGAAAGACGAGGTACCGAGGAGTCCGCAAGTGCACGTTGCCATACTAGCCCGGATCATTCACTCGCAATCTACTGCGGCCGGCGAAGAGCGGACAAAGCCAGAAGAGCTCAGGCGTTGAGAAGAGCGGCCAGGGGGTCGCGGCCGAGCACCGCGTAGTACGCAACGGTGCCCAGCACCGCGTGCCCGAGGGCCTGGACCCAGAGGTTCGGCCGGCGTTGGTACAGCATCACGAATGCCAGCCCGGCCACGAAAGCGAGCAGGACCAGGGGCAGATCGGGGAGATGGGCGACGGCGAACAGAAACCCGGCTGCCGCCGGCACCGCCCGCGACGGCAGCCAGTGCGCGAGGCCGCGAGCAAGCACAGCGCAAAGCACGAACTGCTGCGCCAGGGCCCACACCGGGTAAACGCTCAGCACGAGCCAGAAGTGAGCTGAGATCGGCCAATGGCCGAGCAGCCGACCGACCGCGAGCATCGGGATCGCGGCCGGGACCACGAACAGCGCCACACGCACGGCCGAGCCCCGCCAGTTGTCGCGGCGAAAGCCCCAGACGCGCAACACGCCCGGCTCCCGCAGCAGCCGCACCGCCGCCCAGGCCAGCCACAGGACGATCGCGACGATCATGAAGCCGGCCTTGCGGTGAAGCACGGTCTCCGCGACCAGGTTGCCGGCGCCGGTGGCGAGGGCCAGCAGCACTCCCACCACCTCGTGTCGGGAAGGGCTCACGGGCCCGATCCTATCCCATCCACCGTCCCGCGCACCGTAAGGACGTGGCACCATCCCCCGTCACAGACCCACACCGCGACTTCGGGAGGTGGGATCGTGAAGGAGCTGGCCGGGGCGATCGAGCGCGGTCTCAGGGAGCTGGCCGACGCCGAACGCGCCGCCGGCGCCATACGGTACCTCAAGAGCAACCTCGAATTCACCGGCTCCGCAAGGCCATCGGCTACGTCCTCCGGGAGACCGGCAAGAAGCGCCCGGAGCTGGTGGTGGCGTGGCTTCGCCCCCGCATCGACCGCGCCTCCGGCGTCACCGCCCGCGAGGCTGTGAAGTACCATTCCGAGACCGACCGGCAGGCGCTAGAAGACCGACCGATCGGAACATCTTGCCGCAGTCAGTCGCAACACAAGTGAACCGATCGGGTCACTTCCGGGTGTAGGTGATCTCCATGCTCTTGTACTCGCTGCCGTCTGGGGCGGTGTCGTAGTAGCTGAAGACAGCGCGGTTATCACCCTCGTAGCGGGTCACGCCCTTCATCGTCTTAGTCTTCCCGCTCACCGGGTCCACGTACGTGCCAGTCATTGTCATCGTGTGGGTGGCCTCGTCGTAGGTGCCCTCTGAGCGCATGATCCCGGTGCTCATGCTGTCCATCCACACCGACACGTAGCGCCTGATGATGTTGTCGTACCCGGTGTAGCCGAGGCCGTGGAAGGGAGCGCCCATCATGGAGCCCTCGACCTTCTCCTCCAGGTAGCGGCCGTCCATCGTCATCCGCATCGTCGCGTCCCCCGTCGACACCATGGGCGGCGCCGCCGGGTCCATCCACGACTTCACCTCCAGCACCCAGGTCCCCTCCATCTTCGCCAACCACTGGTGCGGCGCCCCGGGGGCCCCCGCCTTCACCCACGCATCCATCATCGCCTGCTGCTCGGCGCTCATCTTCGGCGGCGCCGCCTTGCCGTCCGTCTCCTGCGCCAGCACCGCGGAGCTCCCCAGTAGGGCCACAAGCATCACCATCACGCGTCCGATTCCACGCATAACGCACCTCCCGGGCTTTCTGAGACCTTCTATCAGAACCTACCCCAGGTCCGATCCCCAGTCAAGAACCCCCATGCTCCAATCGACGCTGGGCAGCGCCGTAACTGCCGAACCGCGGCCTCAGCCGCAGACTGGTAGGGCGGCGTGCCCCGGGGCGCCGGCAATCCGGGGTGCTGACACCGCTGATGATACCCAGTCGCTCGAAATCCCGCGTTCCTTGGTAGGACTCACTCGGGCTGCCACGGCGAACGAGCGGGTCTCGCGGCCGACGGGGCGTGCACTACGGCAGCGCCGCGGGCGCAACCACGGATCGGCAACCGTACAGGAGGAACGCAATGTCCCGTCAAGACAGTTGGTCGTCGCCAATCTCAACATCGCCCCGTGCGCGCCGCTCGGTGCGAGTCGTGGGCTCCACCCTCGCCTCTGCCGTTCTGTTGCTCGGGACCTCGGCGGCCGCCCTCGCCACCACCCCGAGGACCGGCCAGTTCCAGGTCAACACCCTGACCTACAGCTCTCAGGAGAAGCCGGCGGTGGCGCACGACGCGGCCGGCAACTTCGTCGTCGTCTGGCAGAGCTCCGCCTCCGCTGGAAACGACTCCGACGGGCTGTCGGTCCAGGCCCGCTTTATCACCGCGGACGGCACCCCGGTCGGGACCGAGTTCCAGGTCAACACCTCCACCGCCAACCGGCAGGAGGCGCCCGCGGTGGCGATGACCTCGACCGGCGACTTCGTCGTCGTCTGGGAGAGCAACCACTCCGCCACGACCGGCTTCGACATCATGGCCCAGCGCTTCAACGCCGCAGGCGCCAAGGTCGGGCCGGAGCTGCTCGTCAACAGCGCGTACACGTCCGGCGACCAGGTCGCGCCCGCGGTGGCAATGGCGGACAACGGCGACTTTCTCGTCGTCTGGCGCAGCCCAGGAGGCGCCGGTGGTGACCCCGGCGTCAGCATCCAGGGTCGCCACTTCAGCGCCGCAAACGGCAGCTTCTTCAGCCAGTTCCTGGTCAACAACGTCACCTCTGGCGACCAGGATGAGCCGGCCATCGCCACCGACGGCAAGCTGACCTACCTCACCGCCTGGAGGGACCCCGCGACCAGCAACGACATCGCCATCCGCTACTTCACGGCGGACGACCATGTCACGGAGGGCGTGACCGCGAACGGCCCGCAGGAGACGGCCAACACCTACCCGAGCGGGTCGCAGACCACCCCCTCGGTCGCGATGGCCTCCGACGGCAGTGCCATCGTCGGCTGGGAGAGCTTCGGCGCCACCTTCGGCAACGACACCTCCCGCATCTCGATCCAGGCCAGGAGGCTCGATCCGACCGGCGCCTTCACCGACGGCAACGACGTCCAGATCAACACCTACACCAACGACGATCAACGCTACGTCTCGGTGACCATCGCCCCGAACGGCACCTGTGCACTCGCCTGGCAGAGCTACGGCTCGGCCGGCAACGACAACTCCGACTACAGCATCCAGCTCAGGGCATTCAAGGGATCCGGCGCCGTCATCGACGCGAGCGACGTCCAGGCCAACACCTACACCTCGGGCGAGCAGAGCTACCCGGCGGCGGCCCTGGCCCCCAACGGCCGCATGCTGGTGGTGTGGGAGAGCAACGGCTCCTCCGGCAGTGACACCAACGGCTACAGCATCCAGGGGCGCCTGTTCAACGTCTTCACCCCGGTCAGCGACCCGACCGCCATTCCCGCGGCCGCGCGGGTTCAGGGCAGCGGCGCCTTCTTCACCTCCCGCATCAACCTCTACTCCGCCGGCACCGCCGCCCGCCAGGTGGCCGTCACTTACACCCCGCGCACCGACATCGGCGGCAACCCGCGCACCGCGATGGTGCCGCTGCCGGCCGGCGGCCAGCTCGAGGTCGACGACCCGCTGGCGGCCTGGTTCGGCTTCAGCGGCGGCAACGCCGCCGTCGGCAGCCTCCTCCTCGAGCTGAGGGACACGAGCGGGGCGCCTGTTGCCAGTGGCGAGCTGCTGGCCCAGAGCGTGGTGTTCGCACGCAAGTCCGACGGCAGCGAGTTCGGGCAGTTCTTCCCGGCGCTGCGGTCGACGGACGCGCTGACGGCCGGCCAGATTGGCTATCTGGCGAGCACCGTCAACGCCCAGGTCTACCGCGTCAACGTCGGCCTGATGGGGCTCGCTGACGGAACCCACGTCACAGTCACCCCGATGGACCGGATCGGCTCGCCGCTGGCGACGGGCAAGTCATACGACCTCAACAACGGCGCCAACCAGCAGCTGAACAACATCTTCACCACCTTCAAAGTCTCCCCGCGCGACAACATCCTGATTGCGGTGCAGGTGACCGCCGGCAAGGCGCTCGCGTACGCCAGCATCCTCGACGGCAACATCGTCTACGCCGGGACCAGCGACCCGACCACGATCCTGCCGGTCACCGCCGGCGCGCACGAGGTGACCCTGCTCGAGCTGGGCCCGGTGCAGGGGCTCAACGAGTTCACGGGCTCCGCCAGCATCACCAACTTCAGCACCGGGACGGCCCAGGTCCGCGCCGACTTCTACGCGCGCTCGAAGCCGGGTGTTGACGCCACCACGACGTTCACCATCCCGGGCGGCTCGACGGTCGGGTACGAGGACATCGTCGGCGACCTGTTCGGCCTCCAGGGCGTCGGCACCGTACGCCTGACGACCCTCAACGGCACCCTGATCAGCGCCAGCGGCCGCGAGTACGCCGTCTTCCGCGACACCCACGGCACGGTCATCGGAACCGCGGGTCAGCTGATCCCGGGCATGCTCCCCGGCGAGCTCCTCCAGGCCGGCGTCCGCTACCACCTGCTCGGCCTGCGCGAGCTCCAGGACCAGAACGGCCGGGAGCGGAGCAACATCGCCGCCTTCAACCCCGGAACCTCATCCGTGACCCTCACCGTGGAGCTTCACGACGGCGCCACGGGGCAGCTCGAGGGACAGACCCAGCTTGTGGTCCGGGGCGGCGAGCTGATCCAGACCAACAGCATCATCACGGCCATCAAGTCGAGCCAGAACGGCAACGTCAAGCGGCTCGAGATCACGTCGACCGGGCCGCTCTACGTCAGGGCCTTCCGGGTCAACCGGTTCGGAGACCCGATCACGATCCCGCCGCAACGGGTACAGTGAGGAAGTGAGAAAGTAAGGAAGTGAGGAAGGGTAGTTGGTTGGAAGGGGCGGGGTTCATCCCCGCCCTTTCTTTGCCTTGCCGACAATCAACGTGAAGGCGGGGCAGCTCCCCCGGGCGGGCCGCCCGAAAGCTCGCGGAACAGCCACGCCTTGGCCATCGCCCAGTCCCTCTTGACCGTGATCTCCGACACCGCGAGAACCGTCGACACCTCCTCGGTCGAGAGGCCGCCGAAGTAGCGCAGCTCGACCACCCGTGCCTGTCTTTCGTCCTGCACGGCGAGGCGCTCCAGTGCCCGGTGGAGATGGAGAACGTCGGCCTCGGGGCTCGCCGGCCCCTCACCGGCCTCGTCAAGCGAGATACTGAGGGCGCCGCCGCCCCGCTTCGCGGCCGCCCGGGCGCGGGCGTGATCGACGAGTATGCGGCGCATGAGCTGGGCGGCAACGCCGAAGAACTGAGCCCGGTTCTCCCAGCGCGCGCTGTGCTGGTCGACCAGCCTCAGGAACGCCTCGTGCACCAGGGCGGTCGGCTGCAGGGTGTGCGATCCGCGCTCCCGCGCCAGCTGCGCCGCCGCCCGGCGCCTGAGCTCCGTGTAGACCAGCGGCACCAGGCGGTCTAGGGCCTCGCGGTCCCCATCGCCCCACGCCTTCAGCAGCTCCGTGACGTTCTCCGGCAACTCGGTGTGCTCCCCACCTTCAGGGTACGCAAGAAACGGGTCCCCCATCAAGCGGGCTAACGAGGTCCGGAACCGGCCGAGCAACGCAACGCGGCCGCTTTGACCCTCCTGCGTTGAGCCACGGAATCGGCGTCGAGGGCGCCGCCGGCCTCGGCATCGCCCCACAGGGTCAGCGCGCGTGCCGCCAGGCGCCGGACCTCCGAGCAGGGCACACCCTCCTCGGCCGTCACCGCCGCCAGCGCTCCCGCCAGCCGCAAGCACCCGCTGCGCAGGACGTTCTCCGCGCGCACGTCGCGGGGGTCGGCGGCCGCCACTTTGCGGCGCAGCTCGAGCGCCTGCTCGTACTGCACCACGGCCTCGCGCGCGCGGCCCAACTGCAGCAGCACGTAGCCCAGATCGCCGTGGTCGAATGACACGTCGAGCATGGTCTCGGGGTTGTTCGGCCTGGCCGCTAGCCGCGCCTCGTCGATCGCGAGCGCCGCCCCCAGGCTGTCGAGCGCGCCCCACCGGTCGCCGACGACCGACCGCACCGCCCCCACCTTCTTGTACGCGAGGCCGAGGTTGCGGCGGTCCCTGTCGCTCGCCTCCGGCGCCTCGCCGAGGACCCGGTAGTGCCCGAGGGCCTTCTCGAAACCCGCGAGGCCGGCCTGCAGATCGCCGTCGTCGACCCGCAGCTGTGCCGAGTCCCAGATGCTCGAGGCCAGGGCGCGGCGTACCGCCGGGTCGCCCGGGGCCCGCTCGGCCGCAGTCTCGCGGATGGCTCGCGCCGCGTCATACTCGGCCCGGCGGCCTCGGGAGTCTCCGGCCGCCCCCAGCAGGTCGCCGAGCGTGCTGTGCGCCGTGGCCAACGCGAGCTGGGCGCCGAGATCTTCGCGCGCGGCGCGGGCCACGGCCTCGCGCAGCGCCAGCGCCCGCCGCTGACTGCGAACCGCTCCCGCCGTGTCGCCGAGGTTCGGCATCCCGACCCCGCCCTGCACCGCCGCGATCCGTTCGTAGGCCGCGGCGACCTCGGCCTGCAGGCCGGTGTCGTTGCCCGCTTCCTTCTCGAGCCGCTCGAGGTACTCGAGGCCCAGCTCCACGATCCGCTTGCGGACCGGGGTCGAGCCGGGCAGCGCCGCGACGTCGTCGTGAATCTCGAAGATGAACGTCCTAGCGAGCTGGCGCACCTCGTCGAAGCGGCGCTCGGCGACCAGCCGCTGCGCGTGGGCCACGCGCGCCTGGTGCACGGTCGCGACCAGGCCTCCGCACAGGCTGGCAAGGGCGATCAGCATAGCCGCCGCGGCCGTCCGGTGCCGCCCCAGGAACTTGCGCGCCCGGTAGGCGAGCCGGTCGGGCCGCGCCTGGATCGGAAAGCCGGTGAGGTAGCGGCGCAGATCCTCCGCCAGGTGGACGACCGAGGCGTAGCGCCGCTCGGGCTCCTTCGCCAATGCGCGCATCACGATCGTGTCGAGGTCGCCCTCGAGGCGGCGCCGCAGGCGACGGAGGTTGGTGTCGGGTGGGTCGACCCGTGTCGCCGTTCCCCCATGCGACTGCCCGGCCGGACTCGTCGGCGCCGCCGGGTCGCCGTCCGCCGGGGTCGATGGCGGCCGCATCACCACCTGGCTCGGGCGCGTCACCTCCCGCACGCAGATCGCTCTCACGATCTCGTCGGGGCTGCGCGAGCCGAGGTCGTACGGGCGACGCCCGGTGATCAGCTCGTACAGCATCACGCCGAGGGCGTAGACGTCGGTCGCCGTCGTCACCTGCCCGCCGCACACCTGCTCCGGGCTCGCGTACTGGGGCGTCATCCACCAGGCGGCGGCCGTCACCGAGGCGCCCGCGGCGCCCTCGTCCGGTGCCAGCAGCTTGGCAATCCCGAAGTCGAGGAGCTTGAGCGTGCCGTCGGCGGTGACCAGCACGTTGGCGGGCTTGAGGTCGCAGTGCACGATGAGCCGGCCGTGGGCCGCGGCGACCGCGCCGCACGCGGTGCGGACCAGCTCGAGGCGCGCCGCGAGATCCAGGCCGTGGTCCCGGCAGTAGACATCGATCGGCACCCCTTCGACCAGCTCCAGCACGCAGTAGGGGCGGCCGGCCTCGTCGGCGCCGCCGTCGAGCAGGCGGGCGATGTTGGGGTGCTCCAGCGACGCCAGGATCTGGCGCTCGCGCCGGAACCGCTCCGCGAAGAACTCCGAGCCGAGGTCGGTGTGCAGGAGCTTGAGGGCGACCTCCTTGCGGAAGGCGTCGTCGTCGCGCACCGCCCGGTACACGGCCCCCATCCCGCCGCGCCCGATCTCCGAGATCACCCGGTACGGGCCGAAGCGCCGCCCCAGCGGCGAGGGGCCGGAGACCTCCAGATCGCGCATCAGCGTCTCCGCCGCCGGGGTCTCCAGGAAGCCGCCGGCGCTCTGCCCGGCCGCGAGCAGGGACGCAGCCTCGGCCCGCAGCTCCGGATCGCCCCCGCACTGCTCGTCGAGGAAGCGCTCGCGTTCGGCCCCTTCGAGACCTTGGGCCTGCTCGAACAGCTCCTTCAGGCGCTGCCAGCGCTCCGGTCTCACATCGACCCTACAGGCGGCTGCAGCGCCCTCTCGCCAGGCGCCCAGCAAACCGGTCCGGGACGCGGGCTCACGGCGCGTCGCGTGATCTGGATCAGTACCAGCGCCGACAGTCTTGGTACCTCTGGCCTCTCCCCCGGTGATGGGACAAACCGACACGTGACACCTCTGGGGGGCGAGCGTCGGGTTGCCGGCGGTCCGTTGATCGGGCTACTTGGCCGCCTTGGCGGCCTGCTTGGCGGCCTTGTTCGCTTTCTTCTCCTTGGGCGAGAGCTTGGGCTTGTTGGTCTTCGCTTTCTTCACTTGACCTTTGGCCATGTCGTAACCTCCATTCTCGTCAACGGGGCGGCTCGGTCGAGCAGCCGACAGTCACCCGGAGCCGCCACTGTACACCGCCACGTGCGTGGCCGGCCTGAGGAACCCATGAAGCCAGGGGTCCGTGATACAGACAAGCACCCCCGTCCCGATGACACATCCGGCCTCACGTTGCACGTTGCCGTGTGAGACCCATGGCAACACACGCCCCTTCTCTGAAGTATACCCGCGGCTTGGAGGAGCTCATCGCGGGGCCGACGCGCCCGATCCGGAGGATAGACCATGACGGCCGGCGTCGAGCTGGCGGCCGCAGCATTCGGTTTCGTGCTCCGTCAGTCTGCTGCCGCCGCGCTGCCGCGCACGGGACGTCGGGACGCTGACCGGCGAAACCGCTCACCGCAGCAGCGACAACCACCCCGTCCAGACGTCAGTCCACGCGTGTGCCGCAATGCACGGGCGCAGGCTCTTCCGCCACTGGGCGAGCCCGCCGTAGAGCAGCCCGAAGAGGGTGATGCGGATCGTCGCCGCGAGCCCCTGGTAGCCGTGCGACAGGCCGAAGATCACCGCCTGGAGGACGAGGCCGGCCGGCCGGCTGCGCGTCGCTGCAGCGAGCTGGCGCTGCAGGTAGCCGCGGAAGACGACCTCCTCGCAGAAGCCGGCGCTCAGCGACAGGGCAACCCACAGGACCACCTCGGCCGGCCGCTGTGGCAGGTAGAGGTCGATGGCGCGGGTATGGCCGGCCCCCAGCCAGAGCATGGTCACACGCTCGATGCCCAGCCATGTGAGCCAGGCCCCGGCGGCAAGGGCGACATCGCGCGCCACCGCCCGCCAGCCGCTCCAGCGTCCCCCGATCAGGTCCCTGAGCTGCACGCCGCGGGGGCGCAGACCGACCCGCCAGGTATAGAGGAGCAACGCCCACTCGGCTACCAGCAGCGAGAGGTAGAGCGGCGCCACCCTGGGGTGCAGCGCCGCCGCTGTCACGTCCGGGGCGGGGGCCTCCTGGAAAAAGACACCGGCGGCTGCAATGACGAGGAAGATGGCGATGAGGATCGCCGTGTGCCGGAAAGAGGCAACCGGTGTGGGGCAGCCGTTCGGGGCGGGCGCTGATTCGTGCTCGGTCACAGGCCCTCCTGATGGACTGCGGCCGCCGTTTCCTGTCCAGGACCCGTCGGTTCGAGCCGCTCATTAAGTGTGGTCAACGACTCATCGCACCACTCGAGGTGCGCTTGCAGTGAGTGCATCCCCTTGCGCAGAGCCAGGTGCACGTGGAGGTCCTCATCGGGTAGGCGTTGCGGGTAGCGGGGGTCAGCGGCCGCCCACATGCGCTCGATGGACGCGAGCGTCGCGAGCTTCGCAGCAAAGCGCTCGCGCACCGCGCGGAAGAAGCGCTGCGTCTGATGGAGGTCCTCCAGCTCGCCCATGAAGTAGAGCTGGGCGAGGTAGGCCATTCGCTCCGCCGCGAAGTGCGGCGGGCCGCCCAGCCAGGCCCGCAGCTCGTCGCGCCCGGCGGGGGTCAGGCCGTAGACGCGCCGGCCGCGGCCGCGCTTGGCCACGGCCGAGCGGCTGCGCACCAGGCCCCGCTTCTCGAGCCGCTTCAGGGTCGGGTAGATCTGGCTCAGCTCGGCCGCCCAGAAATGGCAGATCCTCTCGTCGACGAGCTTCTTGAGGTCGTAGCCGCTGGCCGGCTCGCGCAGCAACCCAAGGAGGACATGATCGAGGCTCATGAACCTCAATATATAACTCTTTATATAAATGTCAACCTATTCTGCCGCTCCTCTATCGGAAACGGTGTGCGGTACCTGAATTTCGTGCTCCTGAGCTCGTGGCTTCGGGAGCGCATGGTTCAGCTCCCCCGCCCAGCGATCTCCCAATCCTGCAGCCAGAGTCTGCCTCCCTGCATCACCCACCTCGCTGCCGGTCACGAAGCTCTTGCCCAGCGCTCCGGCCAGTTCCTGCACACGGAGTCCATGCCGCAAAGTGCAGCACCTCTCTCGTGAGAGCATTCGCGCAAATATAGAATTCACAGGTGGTTAGTTGCAGCACCGTCACTCCTCGCACTATATTGGAGGAGAGGCAGAAGAGGGGGTCAAATGGCAGAGCAACCTGAGGGATGTGCCCGCGTCACCGGTGCCGTTCTGGGCGAGCCCTCGCCCAACGGTACGGCGCCGTCAGAAACCGACGAACCCCTGAAGGAGAAGCTCATGACAGCACGTGTCGGACAGAAGGCGCCGGACTTCAACGCGCCGGCTTACTACAACGGGAGCTTCACCAACGTCCAGCTCTCGGAATACTTCGGCAACTGGATCCTGCTCTGCTTCTACCCCGGTGACTTCACCTTCGTGTGAGCCACCGAGGTGTCGGCGGTCGCCGACAAGTATCAGGAGCTGCAGAAGCTCGGGGTGGAGGTCTTCTCGGTCAGCGTTGACAGCCACTTCGTCCACAAGATGTGGAACGATCACGAGCTCACCAAGATGGTCGAAGGCGGCGTGCCCTTCCACATGCTGTCCGACCAGGCCGGCAACATCGGCAAGGCCTACGGCGTCTACGACGAGACCCAGGGGATCGAGATGCGCGGACGCTTCATCATCGATCCTGATGGCGTCGTTCAGGCGATGGAGGTGCTGACGCCGCCGGTAGGACGGCGGATAGCCGAGACGATACGCCAGGTCCAGGCCTACCAGGTGGTTCGCGCCAGCAAGGGGGCGGAGGCGACGCCGGCTGGCTGGATGCCGGGGGACCCGGTGCTCAAGCCGGGCCCGAGCCTGGTGGGGAACGTCTGGAAAGTCTGGAGGCCCTCCGAGTAGGTCGCAGAGATCTCACTCCCGACGAGGTTCTGTGGCGCGGACCGGAGATGTCGACTGCGTTCTTCACCGGCCTGGGAGGCGAAGTGCATGGGGTGCCGGTGAGGGCGCGGTTTTCGACCCGGGGATGCCCCGGTGTGCTCGGCGGCAGGGAGAGACCTCGAATGCCGTCCCTCAGGACGGCCACGCCGAGGGGGTGACGTCCTGAAGGGGCCGGTGAGGGGAGGCTGAGCGTTACGCGTCGGCGTGCCAGGGGGCTGGCTTGTGCTCCTTGAGCCAGGCGACCGTGTCCTTGACGCACTCCCTGGTATCGCGGGGCTGCCATCCCAGCTCGCGGCGGATCTTGTCAGTGTTGAACGCCGCGTGCTTGTTCGTGAACTCCTTGACCAGGGCCCTGGTGAGCTCCCGGGGCCGGCCCGTCAAGACGTGCCCCATCAGATCGAGGAACGTGGCCAGGCTGATGACGAACCCCGGCAGCACCTTGGCCTTCACCTTGATACTCGGATCGAACTCGCGCATGAGCTCGATGAGCTCCGTCATCGGCATGCCCGGTTCATTCATGGCGATGTAGCGACCCGACGCCTCGTCGTTCTCGTAAGCGAGGACATGCGCCTTGGCCACATCGCGGACGTCGACGATGAAGAACTCCATCGGGAGCGCCCCGGGCAGCTCGTTGTTCATGATCTTCTGGATGAAGGTCGTCGTGGGCGTGTGCCGGTAGATGTACGGCCCGAGGACATGCCCCGGGCAAATGGACACCAAGCTCAGCCCGCGTACCTTCGCGAGCTCCCACGCCTTCGCCTCGCCCTGGGTCTTGGCGTAACAGTAGGCGAAGCGATCCTCGCCGCGATCCCAGTCCTCCTCGGTCAGCGGCCGGTCCGGGGGTGCCTGCAGGCCGACGGCGACGCCGCTGGAAGTGAACACCACCTTCCTGATGTGAGCCTCCGCGGCGGCCTCGAGCACGTTGAGGCCTCCCTGCACGGTGGGCTCGATGGCGTCCTTCTGATCGTCCTTGACCCAGATCTTGAACACCGCGGCGAGGTGGAAGAGCCCGTCGGCCCCCTCGAACGCAGCGCTGAGCGTCTCGGGCCGCATCATGTCGCACTCGAACAGCTCCACGCCGAGCTCGCGCAGCCGTGCAGCCTTCTTTTCGTTGTCAATGCCCCGCATGCCGGCTCGCACCTTGTAACCACCATCCACCAGCTCCCGGACGACGGCGTAGCCGATGTGTCCGCTCGCCCCTGTCACCACGACGTTCTTCATGGTCTATTCTCCACATCACTCGGAAAGCCACAACGCCTCGTGCCCGGCAGGCCGCGGGCGCCACCCCCGGCACCTCCGCCATCGACGCCTCGTTCTTGATTCCACTGAACTCTCGATTCAGCCCATGATACGCCCGCGGCAAGTCCGGGTCGTCCGGTCGGCCGTCGGCTCCTCATCCCACCCACCGTGAAGCCGCGGACGGAGGCGAGGCGATCCGATAGCCACCCTCGAAGACATCCTCGAGAACGCAGGCATCAGAGGCATTGAGCAGCTCGTCATCACGCGCGTCGATCCGGAGTACCCCGCCGCCAGCCTGGGGCCGGGCTTCGAGAGCAACGACGGAGGTGTTTCATGGCGGTCCGGTCGCGGCGGAGGCGGCCCCGGTCCATGACCGGAGGGAGCGGCCACCCGCGACAGGATGGCCAGCGGATGACGACCCGGAGCATCGCAATGTCGGATATGAGATGTGGCACTGCTCGGCACCGTTCAGTGGCGCCGCTTGAGAATCCCAAGACTGTCGGCTCTGGCATCCACCGAGGAGGAGGCTGCGCGCGCCCGTAGTCGGCATCGCTCGGCACATCCGCGGGAACAGGCAGGCTGCTCCCCAACGAAACACCATGGCGAGAATGCGGGCCTTGACAGGGGTCGGTCGCGGGCTAGCATGGTGAACGCCGAGAAAGGGGCCCGCCATTATCTGCCTCCGCACAATCATACCCGCAGCGACGAAGCGGGGGTCGATGCGTCCGGCCGGCCTGCGCCTCAGGCGGCTCTGCGGGCGCCGTGCAGGCGGCATGGTCTGCCTCATCTGCCTTGCCTGGGCGCTCTCCGGCTGCCCACATTCGCAGCCCCCGGCTTCGGCCAAGGGCTTCAACCTGCTGCTCGTCACCATCGACACTGTGCGCGCCGACCACCTCGGCGCTTGGGGCGACCGCGACGCCGAGACCCCGAATCTGGACGCGTTGGCCGCGGCGGGAGTGCGCCTGGCCGACGTCTCGACGCCGGTACCGCTCACCGCGCCGGCCCACGCGTCGATCCTGACCGGCCTGCTGCCCCCTCACGACGGGATGCGCACCAACGGCGGGGACCGGCTCGGCGACTCGACGCCAACGCTGGCGACGCTCCTGTCCGGCGCCGGCTATCGGACCGGCGCGTTCATCGGCGCCTACGTGCTCGACCACCGGTTCGGCCTCGCCCGAGGCTTTGACAGCTACGATGACGAGATCCCGTTCGACCCGGGTGCCGGCCTCAACGCCCAGCGCCCCGGCAGTGTCGTCGTGGACCGCGCCCTCGCCTGGCTTGGAACGCCCAGCGCCAAGCCGTTCTTTGCCTGGGTCCACCTTTATGACGCCCACACGCCGTACCGTCCGCCCGAGCCGTACCGGACGCGTTTCAGCTCGCACCCCTACGACGGCGAGATTGCCGAGGTTGACCACCAGATCGGCCGCATCCTCACGTGGCTGAAGCAGTCGGGACTGGCGTCGCACACCGTCGTCGCGGTGGCCGCCGACCATGGCGAGGCGCTCGGCGACCACGGCGAGCTGACGCACGGGCTGCTGCTCTACCAGGGGTGCTTGCACGTGCCGGTGATCGTCCGTGCCCCGGCCGTGCTGCCGGCCGGTTTCGTCGCAGAGGCGCCGCTGAGCCTGGTAGATCTCGCGCCGACGCTACTCTCCATGCTCGAGGCCCAGGTCCCCGAGGGTCAGGGGCATTTCGACGGGCACGACCTCGCCGAATCACTCGCCTCCGGACGACAGCCCGCCGCCGAGGACGTGTACGCCGAGTCGCACTACGCCGAGAACTTCGGCTGGAGCCCGATTGCTGCGCTCCGGCGTGGCAGGCTGAAGTACATCGCCGCTCCCGAAGCGGAGCTTTATGACCTGAAGCGCGATCCCGGCGAGGAGCACAACCTCCTGCCCGGTCGTTCGGCCGACGGCGACGCGCTGGCCGACGCTCTCGCAACGCTCGCGTCCGGAGAGGTTGTCGCACGGAAAGCGGCCCTCGACCGCGAGGCCCGCGCCAAGCTCCAGAGCCTGGGCTACCTCGGCGGAGGCGGGAGCGCAGCAGGCGGCGGGCAGCGCAAGGACCCAAAGGCGATGGTCGGCCTCCTACGCGCCTACGACCAGGCACAGTCCGCGCTGGAGGCCGGCGACGTTGATGTGGCGCGGCCGCTCCTCGAGAAGATCGTTGCCGCGGACCCGAACAACCCACTGTTCATCGGCGAGCTGGCCCAGGCGTGCCATCGCGCCGGCAATCTCGATCGCGCGATTACCCTCTTCCGCCGCGCCGTCGATCTCGCGGTCGACGCTCGCAGCCTGCGCTACAACCTCGCGGTCACCCTGCTTGAAGCGGGCCGTACCGACGAAGCTCTGGCCGCGTTGAAGAAGGTGGTCGAGGGCGAGCCCTATCGGGCCGACGCGCACAACGCGCTCGGCATGGCGCTGGCGGTCAAGCGCGACCTCGACGGCGCGAGCAGGCAGCTCGAGGAAGCGGCCCGACTCGACCCGAACGATCCGCGCATCCTGAACAACCTTGGCGACGTCCTGCGCGGCGCAAGGCGCTTCCAGGACTCGGAACGCGCCTACCGCCGTGCGATCGAAGTCGACTCCCGCTATGCCGACCCGTGGAACGGCCTCGGCACCCTCTACCTGCAGCAGAAGCGCCCCGCCGACGCGCTTCCGTGCTTCGACCGCGCCCTTGAGATAGCGCCGAGCCTCCACCAGGCCCGTCTCAGCCGTGGGCTGGCCGAGGAGCTGGTCGGGAACCGTCCGGCGGCGATTGCCGCCTACAAGGACTTCCTGGCCCGCACCGCCGGAGACCGCCGGTATGCGGCGCAGAACTCGATTGCGCTTCGCCTCCTGGCCCATCTCGAGCAGACCTCACCGGGCTCGTAACGCCGGGCTCCATGCCGGCCTCCTCGCCGTCGCACCGGTGGCGCCAGGTGACGACGTCATGCTTGGCGCCCGAGGCCGACGCGAAAGTGCCAAGAGTGCCGGCCCCTGCACCAGTCCTTCCTGATGCACGGCGGCTTCCTCGCGTGGGGTCACCACCCTCGGCACTCTCGCACTCCGCTAGCCTGAACTACTCATGAGCTATCGTAGCGAGACCGGATAGGAGTGAACTCATCGGGGTAGTGCTGCGCCCTTGAGGACTCTACCGCGATACAGGCTGGCCCCATGCGCGATGACAACCGCCTGGAAACTCCACTCCGAACCGAGGTCGTCGAGCAGGCGCCGCCCCTCATTGCTGTACACGTGGGAGAAAACCAACCAGACCTCTCTCGTCTTGGCTCCTACCAGGGCGCGGAACTCTGCGGCGTACTCCTCGGGGTGATCTCGGTGACTGTGGCCGTAGACGAACTCCGGGCCCGTGACCTTGTAGAAGCGAAGGGCCGGCCGCGCCCCGTAGTAGACATAGACCACACCCGACACCGGCCTGTTGGACAAAGCGGCGATCACGCTCTTGATGTCCTCCTGCTCCCGGTAGGGGTTCGAACGGATGATCCCGAATACACCGGCCGCAAGGAGAGCGGCGAGGAAGGTGGCTGTCACCCAGGTACGGCCCTTCGCTCCGATACGGTCACTGAACGCGTTCCAACCGAGCCCGAGAGCCGTGGCAACGGTGGGCGCCAGGAACAGGTCATGGCGAATCGGACCCAGAGGGTAGACATGCGCTACGGCCGCTGCCCCAACGATCGCGATGGACAGGATCCCAAGCCCAACAAGGAGTCTTGATTCCCGATCCGCTGCCGGCCGCGCCAGGAGGAGTATCCCCAGCGCCGGCAGCACGAGAACCACGCTCCCGTCCCCCTGTGTAAGGTAGGGCAGGAGCTTGCCCAGCCGTGGGACGAGAAACCCACAAACGGCCGGGAGGTCGAATACCGACCCCTTGTAGAACCAGCGCCGCAAGTACCACGCGGTCGTGACTCTCCACTGCCATTCGAGCGTCAGGAGAGTGGTCACCGCGCATCCGGCCGCAAAGACACCGGCTGCGGCTGGGAAGGACCGCAGGGCATGACCCCAGCCGAACGCCCTTTCCCTCGCCGCCACCCACGTCAGCAGGAGCGCCACGGCGAAGAGAACGAGCCCGTATTGCACCATGGGAGCCACGAACAGACCAAGCAGAAACAGGGTTCTTCTTCCCTTCCCGTCCCGACTTCCCAGTGTGCTCGCCAAGGCGTAGATCATGGCCGCCGCTACCAGCACAGACAGGGAGTACTCCCGCACCTCCTGCGCATAGCGGATCTGAGAGGGCGAGACGGCGAGGATCGCTCCGGCGATCAGCGCTGCAGGCCGAGCGACCCCGACATAGGGCAGACAGAAGAGCACCGCGACAGCCGCGAGGCTGAACAAGGCGGAAGGCAGCCGCACCGCCAGGGCGGAGTCGTCCACCCGTTGCACCAGGTTCAGAAACAACGGGAATGTCACCGGTGAGCTTCCAGCGACTCGGGTGCTCGAGACGGTTTCGAGGGCCGACCCGCGAGCGAAGACCGCAACCTTGGCTTCGTCGAGCCACAGCGAACGATCCGCTAGCCGGTACAGACGCAGCCCTCCCCCGAGGATAAGAATCACCAGGCACGCAACAAGATAGGTTCTTCGACCCATGGCTGGATTCCGCTCGGAATCATAGCAGCCGAGGACAACTGGCCGGCGTCCCATTGTATGTCCGGCGGAGGGCCCCGATGAGCGGGGTTCGAGGATACGCCGCGAGTGAGACGGGCCGGCGGCTGGCGTCGATCGCGGCCTTCAAGAGGCGCTGCTGGTAGTACTGCGGTGGGATGAGCGCCATTGCACCGACTGCCACCAGGTTTGCCAGCAAGAAACCGAAACACCTCTTCATCCTTGAAACCCCCGTGTTGATCGGGCGGTGCAAGCTCGCCAGGTGACTGGTGATCACCGCACGATGAGGGGTTCTTGATTCACATTGAGGCGCCGCTCACCTCCCGCGCCGCCTGCCCCAGTCAGTGCAGACCGGCTGCAAGCTCGCGAGCGACGACCTTGGTCTTCTCGACCACCCCGTCGACGCCTCGCACACCGATCAGCGCGGTCACGTCGCCCCGGCGCATGGCCAGGGCGGCGCTGGTACCAACCCAGAACGCTTCATCGCCGATGCCGGCGAACTGCGCGTCGGCATACTCCGTCGTCTTGCTTCCAGTTACCGCATCGATCGCCTTGCCGCCGACGGCGGCGTGCTCGCGCAGCTGGGCCATTCCCAACGCCGCCTTGTCCACCGACTCTTCGATCGTCAGGTTGAACCAGACCGAGGGCCCGGCAAGGTCCTCACGATCCCGGAACAGGCACTCCCGCTGCTGGTCCGACCACGATGCCCAGGCGCTCTTGTCGACCAACCTCGAGGCGTCGACCCCGAGAATCCCGGCGGCTCTCTCGACAGTGAATCCGCCGCAGCTCTCGACGGATGCCCGCGAGATGGCGACCGCGCTCGACCCGCGCGGTGACTGGTCAACAGTTTCACCGGCCGTGGACGCGGCCGGTTCGGAGCTGGTCTTTCCGCCGCCGCACCCGACAGACAGTGCAACGCAAGCTCCCAGCATCATTACACCTACGTGATGAACCAACGACGATCGCATGTGGACCTCCTCGATCCCGTTCGTACAACCATACCTGCCCGGATAGACCCTGTTTCGGACGTGCGTCCATCTTACGCCCGTTGTGGAACAGGGCCTCGTGGAGCCGTGCTCAGTCCGATCCCGAAGCGTAGCCGTCTGCTACACTTCGCTCCAACGAAGAGAAATCTCGTCCCCCGAAGCGGACTGCGATCCGGTTGGAGAGCCTCGATGGCCCCCCTTCAGGATGAAATGCGTTGTTCGAGTCAGGAGAGACCCCGGCCAGCCAGTCGACCTCGGGACCGGCAGACGAGGAGTAGGAAGATGTCGAGAGAACACGGTTTGAGTCGAAGCGCCCGACGATCCCATCGGATCTTGCTCGCGCTGCTTGCCACCGAGCTGCTCGGTGTCGGCTCTGCGCAAGCCCAGGAGATGAAGAAAGTCGCCACGCCGATCGACGCGCGGGTCAGCAGGTCGCTGGCACTGCCCGGAGAGACGGTCCAGATTCAGGGCACGAGCGTTGCGCTGGGACAGCGCAACACGGTCGTCGTTCGTGTTCAGCCGCCAGCGGGTTCCGAACACGTCATCGAGGCCAAGCTCGAGGCGAGCGGCTCGTTCCACGTCTCCTACGTACCCCAGAAGATCGGGAAGTACCATGTGACCGCGGTCTCCCCGGATGGCAAGGCCAAGGCCACGACCAGCTTCGTGGCCGCGGCGCCGGTCGAGTTCACCCAACAGACAGTCGCCGCTGTCAAGACGCTACTCGACAAGGTGGACGGGCAGGTCGCGGCGCTCGCAACCCAGGTGGGAAAAGTCCCGGCGTCGCCACCACAGCAGGAGCTGCTGCACCGTCTGAAGACGATTCGGCAGCAGTTGGCACAGGCTCCTGCGCAGGTCGCAAACCTGCAAACGGCGATGAACGACGTGAATGAGATCGTCAAGCAGTATCCGGACGCAATGCCCGAGGTGCAGCCGATCTACGACGCCTTCGGCGAGCTCAAGGAGAAAGGGGATGAGCTCGCGAAGCAGCTGGTGCGGCGGGCGGGACAGGTCACTGTGGGGATCACGGACTGCAACCGCCTGGACATGGCGGGCGAGGCGATCACCTTCCTCGGCAACGCGCTCCTGCTGCTGAAGGAGCCCCTGGACATCGCCCTCGGGGTGCTCGGAAACAGCTTTGCCGCTCGCGTCAGCACGAGGGTGCCTTACCTGGCCGCACATTCCGACGCCAAGTTCGCGGTCGACACCCTTGCAAAGCACGCCAAGGAGTTCTTCCAGCCGGTTACAAGCTGGGAAGGTGCGGTGAACGGCTACATCTCCGATGCCATCAGCTTCACCGCGATGGAGGTGTTCGGCGTCTACTGCGAGAAATACGAGGGGCCGTTCGAGGCGTCGCTTCACGTGGAGTACGACACAGGCCGAAAGCCCTGGCTGGTGTATGACATCCGGCTGTCCGGCATCATGACGCTGCGCTACGACAAGAACGCCGGGACGCCGGCACAGCTGAGCGGAGAGTTTGAGGGGGCGGCGCAGTTCGACAAGCTCTGGGACGACGCTGTACTCCTGCAGCCGAACCTCAGGCGTTTCACGATCGCTCACTTCACCCGGGCGGCTCCGTTAGGCGTCAACGCACATCTGGCCGAGGTCGGGAAGCTGACGCGAGCATCACTCGCCAAGCTGGGAGTGACGCCGGGTTACTTCTTCGTGCCGGTCGAGGGGCTGCTGCAGGGAAACGAGATGGCGATCAAGTTCAAGGCGGCGACGATGGATTATCCAGACCGCGTCAAGGGCCTCCTCTTCTACATCATGCTCGAGCCGGCGCTGCCCATCCCGTACGT
>Ga0307423_1000077_pt1 | contig 55566 bp, 46 predicted proteins | sample SalMarWE160310MG_FD_202154 | JGI IMG/M metagenome (GOLD analysis project Ga0307423, IMG submission 202154) | Salt marsh sediment microbial communities from the Plum Island Ecosystem LTER, Massachusetts, United States - WE1603-10 | ecosystem: Environmental > Aquatic > Marine > Intertidal zone >...
TCCGTAATATCTGCCGCGACTCTGGCGGGAGTATTTGAATACGCGCCCAGAGAAGGCGAGCGCCTGTCACAACTGAAGAAACCGCTGTACCTCATCAACAGCAGTGCCACCCCCACCGATTCGGCAGGACTGAAGTCCACGGGAGTTACCTTCCAAGTGTTGGATGTGGGGCCTACCGGCCACTACCCCATGGTCGAAGATCCGCAAGCGTTCGACAGTCTCCTTAGCCAGGTGTTGCATGAGATTGGTACTGGCACGCGAGAATGACCAGTCATCGAGGCCAGACGTGGAAGTCTGAGCTTCCTCCGCCGGCGAAGAATGCAGCTGCGAAGCCGACAGCCACCAGCCCCCACAGGCCGGTGGAGAGCCACGCACGGAGTTGTGTCAGGTGGACGGGCACTTGAAGGCGAGAGCGAGCCATGAGTCGCACGGGTGAGCGAGACGGTTACGCCGCCATCGCGGATCTCTACGATGAGGTGGGCCCATACCGCGAGCGGCCCGATATCGACTTCTACGTCGAGGCGGCCGCAAGCGCTCCTGGACCGGTCTTGGAGGTGGGATGCGGGACGGGGCGGGTGTTGATCCCATCGGCCAGAGCGGGCGCTAGAATGGTTGGTCTCGACGTGTCGCCGGCGATGTTGGCGGTCTGCCAGGCGAAGTTACACGAGGAGACTGAGGCCGTTCGGTCAGCGGTTCAGTTGGTTCAGGCCGATATGCGCAAGTTCGCGCTTTCGACCAGGTTCGCCCTTGCCACGGTGCCGTTTCGACCTTTCCAGCACCTGTTGACCACCGAGGATCAGCTTTCTTGCCTCGCGATGATCCATGAGCACCTGGTCGATGGTGGCCGGCTCGTTCTGGACGTGTTCAACCCATCCCTTGATGCCCTCGTGAACCGACCGGAAGGCAAGGAGTTTGGAGACGAACCGGAGTTCGACATGCCCGACGGTCGACGGGTGGTGCGAACGCACAAGATCGTCGCGCACGACCGCTTCAACCAGGTCAATCACATAGAGCTGATCTACTACGTCACGCACCCGGACGGTCGCGAGGAACGTGTGGTCGATGCGTTCACCATGCGGTACTTCTTCCGGTTCGAGATGGAGCACCTTCTGGCACGGAGCGGCTTCGAAGTCGAGGAAGTCTACGGGGGATTCGATCGGAGTGCCTACGGCTCGCAGTACCCTGGGGAGCTCGTATTCGTGGCGCGACGGAAGACACGAGAGAGCTGATGGCGCGAGGCTGCGCCCGGCCAAGGCACGTTAAGAGGCGGGCGTGTCGGCCTCATGGGGTCGCCTGCGCTGCCCAATCCAGGGGGTGAAAATGAGTCGAAGACCCGACAGGCCTGCATCGGAGTACGGACTCCCCCGCCCTGTGAGGGCATCCTTGACGGTGTTTGCTGCGAGCGCATTCACCGCCCTGGCTTCCGGCGCGACAGGCGCACAGACAGTCGAGGATTCGGTTGCGATCCGCGCACGAATCGAGGCCTATCGGACTGCGTGGGATACCCACGATCCGGCCGCCGTTGGAGCATTCTTCACCGACGATGCGGATTTCGTGATGGGTAACCAGCCTGCGGCCGTGGGGCGGCGGGCGATCCAGGAATGGTGGAGCGACTACTTCTCGAATCAGGAACCCGAGCGACACCTCACCCTGGACGTGCATTCGGTCAGGTTCGTCACGGTCGATGTAGCGGTTGTCGACGTCGCGACGACCACCGGGGGGCGCGATCACCAGGGCCGGGAGCTGCTCGCGAGGAGGTTTCGAGGTACCTGGGTCGTCCATCTCCAGAGCGGCGAGTGGCTGATCTCGGCGATGCGCGGGCTGCCGACCGAGGAGGACCGCGTTGTCCTGAACGCGTCCCTCGGTGCAACGGAGGCACTCCGGCCCCAGATACGTGCGTTTGTCGATGCGTACGGAGACGCAATCAACAGTCATGATGCATCTGCCGTCGGCGCCTTCTACGCGAACGATGCGGACTTCATCCGCCGCAATGGACCCGTGACGCACGGACGGAAGGCCATCCAGGATTGGTGGCGGACGTTCTTCTCCGAGCCGAGGCCCTATCGGATGATACTGATCACCGACGATATCCGGATGATCACGCCCGACGTCGCCGTGATGAACGTCGTCGTGACGGGCGCAACTGGACCGGCGGAGGCTCGGGAGGTCCCTGTCAGGTACGCGCGCACGACATGGGTCCTCGCTCGCGAGGATGACGAGTGGCTCATCACGGCGCAGCAGGTGCTACCAAGCGAGGACGATCGTATTGTCCGCGGAGGCGGTCGTTGAGCAGGCTGTTCACGTTCGAGGGACGAAGGGGGCCACGGACCCCGGACGCCCTTCGAGCGGTGGAGATGGCGCGGGCGAGGAAGCGGTAGCCTGGAACACCAACAGCACGCATCGGTGTACGGGCAACCCTCCCGGCTCCTCCCGCATCGAACCTGTTCTGGGTAGGGACGGAAGGTCGCGGTACGACCTTCCGGGCTGGGGGGTAGGCGAAAGGCTGGCTGCCCGATGCCGCGGGACGCGCACGCGCCCCGTCACCTCGAACGGATCACACCGCGTCGGGCTCGACCGGCACGGTGTGCATTCTTTTTCGGGGAATCGTCATGATCTCTGTCGAGGGCGTCACGAAGCGGTACGGGGAGCTGGTCGCCGTGGACGACCTCTCCTTCGAGGTGGACCGGGGGGAGGTGGTGGGCTTCCTGGGTCCCAACGGAGCGGGCAAGACCACCACCATGCGCATGCTCACGGGCACGCTGCAGCCCGACGAGGGTGAGGTGCGCTTCGAGGGCGCTCCCATCGGCCGGGACCTGACCGCGGCGAAGCGCCGCGTAGGCTACCTGCCCGAGGCGAACCCGCTCTACGACGAGATGCTCGTCGCGGAGTACCTGGAGTACGTCGCGCAGCTCCGCGATCTCTCCGCCGCCGACGCGCGCTCCGGCATGGCCGACGCCGTCGACGAGACCGACATCGCGGACGTGTTCTACCGACCGGTCGCCGAGCTGTCGAAGGGGTACCGCCAGCGCATCGGGCTGGCCGCGGCGATCCTGCATCGGCCCGAGGTGCTCATCCTCGACGAGCCCACCGAAGGGCTCGACCCGAACCAGCGCGTGGAGATCCGCCGTCTGGTGAGCGCGCTCGGCCGCGAGCGCACGGTCCTGCTGAGCACGCACGTCATGCAGGAGGTGGAGGCCACCTGCTCCCGCCTCATCATCCTGCGACGCGGCAGCCTCGCTGCCGACGGGAGCGTGGAGGAGCTGCTCGCCCGCGGAAAGGGCGCCGCCCGCTACGTGGTCGAGGCCGAGGGACAGGGCGTCGCCTCTGCGCTGGCCGGCCTGGCCGGCGTGACGGCCCACGATACCGAGATCGTGGACGGACGCACACGCGTGGGCCTGGACGCGCCAGCCGACCGGGAGCTGAGGCCCGACATCTTCGCCCTCGCCCGTGACCGCGGCTGGACGCTGTGGGAGCTGCACCGCGAGCGCGCGAGCCTGGAGCAGCTCTTCCGAGACCTGACGTCGGAGCCGGAGACAGGCGCCGCCGACATGGCGGCGGCCGAGGAGGTGGACCGATGATCCGCTCCACGTGGACGGTGGCGCGCCGGGAGCTGCGCAGCTACTTCGACCACCCCACGGCGTACGTGCTGGCCGTGGCGTTCCTGGCCGTGTCGCTGTTTCTCACCTTCCGGAGCGTGTACGCCCAGGGCGTGGCGTCGATGCGCCCGCTGTTCGACCTCCTCCCCATCCTGTTCGCCGTCTTCGTGCCGGCGGCCACGATGCGCAGCCTCGCCGAGGAGCGTCGCGGTCGGACGCTCGACTGGCTGCTCGCCCAGCCGGTGAATGAAACGCAGGTGGTCCTCGGGAAGTTCGTCGGCGACTGGATCTTCGTGCTGGTCGTGCTCGCCGGCACGCTGCCTACCGCCGTGGGCATCCTGTTGGCGTCGAACGCCGATCCGGGGATCGTGGTGGCCGAGTACGTCGGCGCCGCCCTCCTCGCGGGGCAGCTCGTCGCGCTGGGGCTGTGGGCGTCCAGCATCACGCGCAACCAGATCACCGCGTTCATTACGGCGGCCGTCGTCAGCTTCGTGCTCTTCCTCATGGGCCACCCGGTCGTGCAGATCGGGTTGCCGCCGCTGCTGTCCGGCATGGTGGCGAAGCTGTCCGTGCTCAGCCACTTCCAGAACGTGGCCCGTGGGGTGGTGGACCTGCGCGACGTGCTCTACTTCGTGTCCACGGGGGCGTTGTTCCTTGTGCTGGCGGTCGCGGCGGTGAGCCGGGAGCGCCTGAGCCACCTGGGCGCGGACTACCGCCGGCTGCGGCTGGGGGCCGTCGTGACCGCCGCGCTGGTGGTCGCCCTCAACCTGCTGGGGAGCCACGTGCGCGGCCGCCTCGACCTGACGCGCGACCACCTGTACACGCTGGCGGACGGGACCCGCTCGCTCCTGGGCGGCCTCGACGACCTGGTGCAGGTGAAGCTGTTCGCGTCCAGCGAGCTGCCTCCGGAGATCCAGCTGCAGCTGCGTGACGTGCGCGACCTGCTCTCGGACATGCAGCGCGCCTCGGACGGGAAGCTGGTGGTGACGGAGGAGAACCCGGACAAGAACGACGACGCCAAGGAGGAAGCCTCGTCGTTCGGGATCTCGCCCATCGAGTTCAACGTCCTGCGCAACGACGAGTTCCAGGTGAAACGGGGCTATTACGGCCTCGCCCTGGTCTACGCGGACAAGCACGAGGTGATGCCGGTCATCCAGAGCACGGACGACCTGGAGTTCCGGCTGGCGTCCTCGATCTCCGGCATGACCGCGACGCACAAGCGGTCCGTCGCCTTCGCGTCCGGCTTCGGGGCCATGAGCCCCTACTCGATCCCGGGGCTGTCCCAGAGCCTGTCGGACCGCTTCCAGATCCGCACGGTGAGCCTGGAAGGGGACACGGTGCCGCCCATCGAGAAGGACTCCACCGACGTCCTGGTGGTCGCCGCGCCGAAGCAGCCGTTGGATTCCGCGGCGGTGCGCCGCATCCGCGAGTTCGTGGACGGCGGGGGCTCGGCCCTCCTCCTGCTCGAGCCGGTGGACATCGACGGTCAGAGCATGCAGTCGATGCCGGTCCGGTCCGGGCTCGAGGACTTTCTGTCGCAACACGGAATCACCGTGAGCGGAGACCTCGTCTACGACCTGTCGTCCAGCCAGAACGTGTCGCTCGGCCGCCGGGGCCTCTTCAACGTGGTCGCGCCCTATCCGCTCTGGCCCATCGTGGTGCCCTCGCGGCGGCATCCCATCACCCAGGGCCTGAGCTCGATGACGCTCGCATGGGCGGGCCCACTCGTGGTGAAGGATACGACGCATGTGACGCCCCTCCTGCAGACCACGGAGTCCGGAGGTGTCGAGCCCGCCGGCTCGTCGATCGCGCCGAACCAGGACTGGGCCAACAAGGCCGACGACGACCTGGGCGTGCGCACGGTGGCGGTGGCGGTGGACCCGGGTCCCGGGGCGACCGGCGGACGCATGGTGGTGGTCGACGACGGGACGTTCCTGGAAGGGCAGTTCGTGCAGTCGGATCAGCAGAACCTGGTGTTCGTGGCCAATGCCGTCGACTGGCTGGCGCAGGACGAGTCGCTCATTCGCATCCGCTCCAAGGACCGGACGCCGCCGACCCTGGTCTTCGAGTCGGATCTGGGCCAGAGCATGCTCAAGTGGGGCAACCTGGTGGGCATGCCGCTCCTGTTCGTGCTGGTCGGTGTCCTGTGGGTGAGCGGACGCCGCCGGAGGGCGGAGGCCCGGTGGAAGGAGGTGGTGTCGTGAGCGCGAAGACACTGAGGAACCTCGTGGTGGCGCTGATCGTCGTGCTGCTGCTGTGGGGCGGTACGGTGATGCTGTCGGGCAGGGGCGAAGCCAAGGGAGCGGACACGGAGATCGGCAGCGTCCTCGACGGCCTCACGGCGGACGCGGTCACCTCGGTGCGCATGTCCCGGGGCGGCGACACGATCTCGCTGACGCGGAAGGGGGTGGGGTGGGACGTGAACGGCTGGGCGGCGGACTCCGCGCAGGTGGCCGGGCTCTTCGAGATGCTGGCGGATACGCACATCGGCGACCTGGTGGCGACGAACCCGGCCAACCACGACCGCATGGGCGTGAGCCAGGACAGCGCCTGGACCGTGGTGTTCGACGTCGGCCCGGATTCGCGTACGCTCCTGGTCGGCGACCGCGGCCCCCGCTACGGCACCGCGTACGTGCGTTTGCCCGGAAAGGACGCTGTGTATCTGGCGGAGGGGGACCTGCGCGCGCGGATGGACCGCTCGCTCACGGAGTGGCGCAACAAGCGGATCGCGGCGGTGGACACCGGCGAGGTGGCGCGCATCGAGGTGGCTCGCGCGGGAGCGCCCTACACGCTGGTGCGGGCCGACAGCTCGTGGACGGTGGAGGGTGGCGCGCCGGCCGACACGAGCGCGGTGCAGACGGTGCTCGCGGGGCTGGCGAACGTGCGGGCCGACGGCTTCACCGCTCCGAGCGACTCGGTGGGTGGGCTGCCCGAAGAGGTTGCCCTTACGGCGCTCTCGCCGAAAGGCGACACGCTTGCGGCGCTGAGCTTCGGCGAGGGGAGCGGCACCCGGTGGGCGCGGGCACGCGGCGATTCGGTGCTCTACACGGTGGAGGGTTGGCGGGTCGACCGACTGGCGCCCACCCGCGAGAAGGTGGGCGCCGGGGGCTAGCCGCTACCTCGGCCGGTCGGGGGAGTGACGGCCGCTGCCGTCACTCCGTCCCGAACCGGATACCCTGCGCCAGCGGGAGGTCGGTGCTCCAGTTGACGGTGTTCGTCTGCCGGCGCATGTAGGCCTTCCACGCGTCGGAGCCGGACTCGCGGCCGCCGCCCGTCTCCTTCTCGCCGCCGAACGCCCCGCCGATCTCGGCGCCGCTGGTGCCGATGTTGACGTTGGCGATGCCGCAGTCCGAGCCGCGATGGGAGAGGAAATACTCGGCCTCGCGCATGTGGTCGGTGAAGATCGCCGACGACAGCCCCTGCGGCACGCCGTTGTGGATGGCCACGGCCTCCGCGATCTCGTCCACGGCCTCCGCGGGCGTCGCGTCCGCCGAGCCGTACTCCAGGATGTACAGGATCGGCGCGAACGTCTCCTCCTGCACGATGTCCCACTCGTTCCTGGCCCCTGCGATGCAGGGCGTGACGTAGAGCTCGCCGGGGTACGCCTCGCCCTCGAGATGCTCGCCACCGTAGAGGATGACGCCGCCCTCCTCGACCACCCGCCGCTTCGCCGTGAGGAGGTCCTTAACGGCCTGCTGGTTGACCACGGGGCCCATGAGCGTCTTGTCGTCCATGGGGTCGCCGATGGGGACCGTCTCGTACGCACGGACCAGGCGGCGCACCAACGCGTCGCGGATCGAGGCATGCACGATGATGCGGCGCGTGCTCGTGCACCGCTGTCCGGCCGTGCCCACCGCCCCGAAGAGGATGGCGGGGAGCACCAGGTCCAGGTTCGCGCTGGGCGTAACGATGATGGCGTTGTTGCCGCCGAGCTCGAGGATCGTGCGCCCGAGCCGCTCGCCCACGACCTGGGCGACGTGCTTGCCCACCGGCGTGCTGCCCGTCGCCGAGACCAGCGGAACGCGCTTGTCGTGCAGGAGTCGGTCACCGACCGTGGAGCCCTTGCCGACCACCAGGGAGAAGATTGCCGGGTCCACGCCGGCTTCCGCGCACACCTCGGCGGCGATCTTGGTCACCGCGATGGCCGTGAGCGGCGTCTTCGACGCCGGCTTCCACAGCGTGGCGTCGCCGCACACGGCCGCGAGCGTGGCATTCCAGCTCCACACCGCTACGGGAAAGTTGAACGCGCTGATGACGCCGACCACCCCGAGGGGGTGCCACTGCTCGCGCATGTGATGGTCGGGCCGCTCCGACTGCATGGTGAGCCCGTAGAGCTGACGCGACAGGCCAACGGCGAAGTCGCAGATGTCGATCATCTCCTGGACCTCGCCCTTCCCCTCTGCGAGGATCTTGCCCATCTCGAGGGTGACCAGGGCACCCAGGGCGTCCTTCTTCTCCCGCAGCTTGTTTCCGAGCCTGCGGACGACCTCGCCGCGCTTCGGCGCGGGGACCTTGCGCCACTCGAGGAACGCCGCGTGGGCACGGGTGACGACGTCGTCGTACTCCTCCTCCGTGACCTGGCGGACGGTCGCCAGCCGCGCGCCGTTCGAGGGTGAGAACACCTCGAGGTCGGGCCCCGACCCGACCCAGGTGCCGGCGAAGCCGCCGGGGTTCACGTCCTCGATGCCCAATGACCGTAGGATCTTCTCGCTCATGCTTCCGTTCCGGGAATGTAGGCCGCCAGTCGGGCCATACGGGTTGCTTCGATTCGCGATGCGGCCGGTCGCGACCGGCCAGGGCAGTAGTCTCTCACGGGAGCTGCCGATTTGGAAGGGTCGGAGGGGCTCCCCGCACAGGCGGGTAGGGAACGTCGCAGCTTATTCTCGGTTATACCGTAAAAGCATTGGCCCGAGATCCGAAAAAAGGGACCACACATGGCGCGAGAATGGCTCGAGCGCGACGATCTGTCCGTCTTCGTCGTGGCGGGTGCCCCCAAGGGCTTCAATCGACGCCTCAAGGCGTTCCTGCAGAAGGAGCTGGGAGACGGATCGGAGTCCCTGCGCGTGAAGGACGATCTGGCCGAGTGGGTGCTGGCCAGGGTGCAGGGGGAGTACCGCCGCGATTCGCAACGCAGCCCGGCCTCGCGCGCCCTGTGGCGGGCGTTCCGCGCGCTGGCGGCCGCGCGCTACCACCTCAGGGGCGACGAGAAGCGGGAGGCCCAGCTGCGCAAGCTGCGCGACAAGGTGGAGAGGTACTGGATCGAGACGAGCCCCATGCTGAAGAACGGCGACGAAGAGGACTGAGGCGGACAAGGCAAGACGAAGCCCCCACACCGGCGTCCATCGGTGCGGGGGCTTCGTCGTTCCACCCCGGGGCCCGGCGTCAGTACGCCCCGGGCATCTTGCCGGCGGCTCCGAGCGCCAGGTTGTCGCTCAGGCGCACCATGATCCGGGATCCGGCCGCAATGCTCGCGGGCCGGCCCTCGGAGCTCACCGCGACGAGTGCGGCGGGTGCCTTCCCCGTCATGTCGTTGGCGGTCATCGCGGTGGTGTCGGGCCCGCTCGGCCGGCCCTGCTTCATGGTCGCGATGAGCGAGTCGGCCGTGGTGCCGGTCTTCACGGTCTCCGCCGCCTCACCAGTGGGCGGCTTCATCCCGGCCGGACCGAGGTCGGCCTGCGTGATCGTGGCCTGGACGGGATACCAATCCTCTCCCATCTGCACGGCTTCCAGCCGCGCCGCGAGCAGGGAACGCGTGCCCTGGGAAAGGGCCTCCGTCACCAGCCAGTGGGATTTCGTCCCCATGGGGAGAACGATGACGCCTCCGACTCCGGTCGCGTCCGTGCTGAGCGTCGCGGTGAACCGGTCACCCGGTCGGTAGCTGTCCGCCGTGACCTGGTCGTCGACGGTGAACGTCATCGAGGTTCCCGCGGGCACGGTCGGAGCGGCTCCCACGGCTTCCTTGGCGCCCTCCGCCGGGGCGCTCCTGGATTCGGCCGAGTAGCACGCCGTCAGGCCCAGCCCCAGGCCAGCCGCGAGGGCCAGCGCGAGGGGTCGTTCGTGGATTGCGCGGTTCATATCGAGATCCTCCTCTTCGCACGCTTTCGAGCGTCCGGGGCGTACACCGCCGACGGCGGGTCCGCCCCTCGGACCCCTTCACAGGCTGCAACGGCCGTGCCAGGGCGTTGCCGGATCGGCTTCAACCGTCCAGGACCAGGCTCCGGTCCAGCCTCACCTCGATGCGCGATCCGGCCGGGATCGTGGCCGCGCCGCTCCGCGTCGACAGCGCGACCACTGTGCCGAGCGCGGCCCCGGCCGCGGCACCCGTCACCGCCCCTTTCGTGTCCTTGCCGAGGAGTTGGCCCACGATCGCTCCGGCGGCCGCGCCGACGCCGATCTTCGCGGCGGTTTCGGCGTTCGAGTCCCCCTCGTCCAGCTGCAGTTCGGTGGCGGTCACCGTGCCCTCCGCGAGAACCCAGGCGTCGTTCAGGCGGATGGCCTCCAGGCGAACGGCCAGGACGGAGCCGCCGCCGAGACCCCCGTCCGAGATGGCCTGGTTGACCACCCAGCGCGCCTTGGTTCCGGCGGGCAGGACGACGTCGCCCTCCACGCCCGTGACGTCGGCGGTGAGGGTACCGGTGAAGCGGTCACCCCGGTGGCTGCTCTGCGTGGAGATCGTCTCGTCCACGCGGAAGGTCATGGCCGTGCCGGTCGGCACCGTCGGGCGCGCGGCGCGGGCGGCCGCCTCCCCGCCCTCCGGCGCATCGCGGGATTCCGCCGCGGTGCAGGCGGCCACGCTCAGTGCCAAGGCACCCAGCAGGGCCCACGATCGGAGCCGGCTCGATCGGACGGGGATCATGACGATTCCTCCTTTCCAGGCCGCTCGAGGGGGGCGGGTCAGCAACCTCGTGCAACGTGTGTGCCATCCGTTGGGGCGCAGGGCGCCCCGGGTCGACGGGGTCGGGCGACGTGGCAGCGGCCCGGCGCGAGGACGCGGGCGTCCGGTTCGTGACGAACGCGCCCGCGGAGCGTATGCTGTCGGAATGTCCAACGCCCCGATTCGACACGTTCGTATGCTGTGCGCGCTGACCGGCGCGTGGTGGGCCGGGTGTGCCCCGAAGCCTTCCGTCGACGTGGTCGACGACCCGGCCGCGTACGTGGATCCCCTCGTGGGCACGGCCAACGGTGGAAACACCGTGCCGGGCGCCGTCGTCCCCTTCGGGATGGTGTCGTGGAGCCCGGAGACCACGCGGGGGGATCCGACCCGGCGACCCGCCCCGGGCGGTTACCAGTATGACGCGACCCGCGTGCGCGGCTTCAGCCTCACGCACTTGTCGGGCACGGGGTGCCGGGGCGCGTCGGGAGACGTCCCCTTCCTCCCGTGGGTGGGCGAGGTGGCGTACGCGCCTTCGGCCGACACCGACGATCGTGCATTCTCGGTCCGTTTCAGCCACGCCAACGAGCGGGCGGAGGCCGGCTACTACCAGGTGCGGCTGGCTTCGGGGGTGAACGTCGAGCTGACCGCCACTGCGCGCACGGGATCGGGCCGCTTCACCTTCCCACCGGACGAAAAGGCTGCCGTCCTCGTGCGCACGTCCGATTCCGAGGTCGGCTCCAGCGATGCGGTGGCGCGCGTGGACTCCGCGTCGCGCACGGTGAGCGGCCAGGTGTCCAGCGGAAACTTCTGCGGCTACATCGATCCAGTGACCCGGAAGAGTTACTACACGCTCTACTTCGTCGCCGAGTTCGACCATCCCTTCTCGGAGACGGGATCGTGGGTGAACACGGTGCTCAAGCCGGGCGCCCGGGAGGCGCGCGGGGGCACCGGGTGGGGCGACGACGGCTATCCCGTGCCGGGCAAGGGGTCGGGCGTCTGGGTCGGGTTCGACACTGCCGACGGGACGGCCGTGAGCGTGCGCGTCGGGATCTCCTACGTGAGCCTGGACAACGCGCGGGCCAACCTCGAGGCGGAGAACGGCTCCGGCGAGACGTTCGATGCGGTCCGGGACGCAGCCCGCGCCGCGTGGAAGGAGCGGCTGCGCGGGATCCTCGTGGGCGGGGGCGACGAGGGGCGGCGGCGCACCTTCTACACGGCGCTCTACCACGCGCTGCTGCACCCGAACGTCTTCAGCGACGTGACCGGCGAGTACGCCGGCATGGACGGGCGCGTGCACACCCTCTCCGACGGCCAGGGCGCGCAGTACGCCAACTTCTCCGGGTGGGACGTCTACCGCTCGCAGCTGCAGCTCGTCACCCTCCTGGACGCGAAGGTGGGCAGCGACATCGCGCAGTCGCTGCTCAACCAGGCCGATCAGAACGGCGGTGTGTGGGACCGCTGGACGCACAACACGGGTGCCACGCACGTCATGGAGGGGGACGCGTCGGCGCCCGCGGTCGCCGGGATCCACGCGTTCGGCGGCACGGACTTCGACGCCCCCGCCGCGTTCGCGTCGCTCGCCCGCGCCGCCCGCGTGCCCACCGCGCTCGACGGGAGCGACGTAGGGTGCCGCGTGATGTGCCCGGGCCAGCGGCCCTCGCTGGACCGCTGGCTAACGCTGCACTACGTGCCGGCCGAGTCGAACGCGTGGGGCGGGGCGGGGGAGACGCTCGAGGACGTCACCGCCGACTTCAGCCTGGCGCAGCTCGCTTTGCGCCTCGGCGACACGGCCGGGCACGCGGAGTTCCTCGAACGCTCCGCATACTGGCGCAACGTCTTCAACCCCGAGGCGTCGGAGGGGGGCGGCTACGTCCAGGACCGGAACGCGGACGGGAGCTGGACGGAGCTCGATCCCGCGTCGAGCCGCGGGTTCGCCGAGGGGTCGAGTGCCCAATACACGTGGATGGTCCCCTTCGACGTGCGGGGGCTCTTCGACGCCATGGGCGGCGACTCCGTGGCGGTGCGGCGGCTGGACGACTTCTTCACGATGCCCGACGGCGGCTGGGCGCTGACCGGACTCGGCGGGATGCACGCGGAGATGGACAACGAGCCCTCGGTGGGCACGCCGTGGCTCTACCTGTACGCCGCCCGCCCCGACCGGACGCAGGCGACGGTGCGCCGGGTGTTGGACGTGCTCTGGCGGGACCGCCCGCACGGCATTCCCGGCAACGACGACCTCGGCGCGATGTCGTCGTGGTACGTGTGGGCCGCGATGGGGCTCTATCCGGCGATCCCGGGGCGCGCCGAGCTTCTGCTGACCGCGCCCGTCTTTCCCCGCGTCGAGATCCGTCGACGCGACGGGACGTCGATCCGGATCGACGCGCAGGGCGCGGATTCCGCCCCCTACGTACGGGGCCTGAGCGTGGACGGCGAAGCCTGGGTGCGCTCGTGGCTCCCCGAGTCGTTCGTGGCCGAGGGGGGCACGCTGCGCTTCACGCTCTCCGAAGCGCCGGACACGCGGTGGGGCGGGGGCGTGAGCGACGCGCCTCCTTCGTTCCGGTCGGAGAGGTAGCCGCGCCGCGGGGCTCCGACCCCGCTACCAGTCCCCGCCGGGAGCGTCTCCCCGCGGCGTGGCGGTGCGCACCAGCCGCACGTTGGCCCGTCCGAAGATCTTCTGCAGGGCGCTCACCGTCTCCGCGTCGGGGCTGGCGCGCAGGGAGCGGGACTTGAGGCGGGGCGCCGCCTCTCCGTTGTCGGATCCCACGTGCAGGAGGACCGGGGACGCACCCGGGTGCGCGGCAAGCACCCTCTTCGCCTCGACGAACGCGGAATCCGGCACCGGGGATCCGAGCTCGAGCTCGATCTGCACCGCGAGCTCTCCCGAGCCGGCCAGCTCGTCCAGGGGGCGCGCGGCGTCGAGGAAGATCGGCGGGTCCTCCTCGTCCCGCTCCCGGCTGCTCACCTTTCCGGAGATCAGCACGACGGCGTCCTGCTGCAGGATCTCCCTGCAGCTCTGCCAGGCGTCGCGGAAGGCGAGCACGGTCGCGGTGCCCTGGAAGTCCTCGACCGTGACCTTCCCCCACTCGGAGTTGTCCTTGCGCGAGATCTGACGCGCGACGGACGTCACGACGCAGGGCAGCTCCACGGGCTGGCCCGGGTAGTCGCCCAGCGTGGCCGAGGTGACGGGCGCGAAGGCGCGCACCACCTCACGGTAGCGGTCGAGGGGATGGCCGGAGATGAAGAAGCCGAGGGCCTCCTTCTCGCGTGCGAGCCGCTCCGGCTCCGTCCAGTCGGGAACATTGGGCAGCGGTGGCTCGGTGCGTGGGATCGACGAAGCGTCACCGAAGAGCGATGCCTGTCCGGCCTCCTGCTCGGCGTGCCTCGCCTGGACTTCCGCGTAGGCGGTGTCGAGGCCGGCGAGGAGCTGCGAGCGCAGCCCGAACGCGTCGAGGGCGCCCGCCGCGATGAGCGCCTCGCACGCCCGCTTGTTGAGCGCGCGGGTGTCGATGCGGTCCAGGAAGTCGAAGAGCGTCGTGAAGGGACCCGCCGCGGTGCGCGCCTCGATGATCGAGCGCACGGCCGCCGCGCCCACGCCGCGGACCGCACCCAGGCCGAACCGGATCTGGTTGGCGTCGGTGACCGTGAACTTCCACCCCGACTCGTTGACGTCGGGTGGCAGGACCTCCACGGGGTCGTCGACCTTGGGGATGTAGCGCGGGAGATCACGGCACTCGCCGATGTACTTCACCACGTCGTCGGTCTTGTCCAGAACGGACGACAGCAGCGCGGCCATGAACTCTGCCGGGTAGTGCGCCTTGAGCCACGCGGTGTGGTACGAGACGAGGGAATACGCGCAGCTGTGGCTCTTGTTGAAGCCGTAGCGGCCGAACGTCTCGATCTGCTCGGAGAGATCCTCGGCGAGCCGCTTGTCGACGCCGCGTTCGACCGAGCGCCTCACGAACTTCCCCAGCTCCTTGTGGATGAGCGCGGCGTCCTTCTTGCCCACGGCCTTGCGCAGCACGTCCGCCTCTCCCAGCGAGTAGCCGGCGAGGATGTTGGCGATGCGCATCACCTGCTCTTGGTACACGATGACGCCGTAGGTGGGCTCGAGCGTCTTCTCCAGGTCGGGGTGCGGATAGCGGACCTGTTCGCGGCCGACCTTGCGCCGGATGTAGACGTCGGTCATGCCGGAATCCAGCGGACCGGGCCGGATGAGCGCGTTGGTGGCGACCAGGTCGTCGAAGCGGTCGCACTTCATCGACCGCAGCTTGTCGTTGGCCAGGTTCGACTCGAACTGGAACACCCCCGCCGTGCCGCCCCTGGAGAGCATCCGGTAGACCGCGGGGTCGTCGAGGGAGACGTCGTCGATGGTCTCGTAGGCCTCGCCCGTCTCGGTGTTCTCCAGCTTCCCGTGCCGTTCCCGCACCATCGCCACGGCGTCGTGGATGACGGTGAGGGTCTTGAGGCCCAGGAAGTCCATCTTGAGCATCCCGGCGTCGTCGAGGCAGTTCATGTCGTACTGGGTGACGACCATGGCGTCGTCCCCGTCCGAGCCGCCGTTCTTCCCGGTCTGGATGCACACCGGGACGTACTCGTCCAGTGGGCCGGGCGCGATCACCACCCCGGCCGCGTGGACCGACGCGTGGCGGGACAGGCCCTCGAGGGTCATCGAGTAGTCGAACAGCTGCCGGTGTCGCTCGTCGAGATTGTAGAGGTCCTTCACCTCCTTGAGGCCCTTTACGGCCTCCTCGACCGTGAACGCCTGACCCGGGGCGTTGGGGATCAGCTTGGCGATCTTGTCGGTCTCGCCCGGCTCGAAGCCCAGCGTGCGTCCCACGTCGCGGATGACCGCGCGGCTCTTCATCGTGCCGAACGTGATGATCTGGCCGACGGCGTCCTTCCCGTACTTCTGGCGGGTGTACTCGATCACCTCGCCGCGCCGCTCGAAGCAGAAGTCGATGTCGATGTCCGGCATCGAGATCCGCTCGGGGTTGAGGAAGCGCTCGAAGAGGAGGTCGTGCTCGATGGGGTCGAGGTTCGTGATCCCCAGGGAGTATGCCACGAGCGAGCCCGCCGCCGACCCGCGCCCCGGCCCCACCGGGATGTCCCGCTCGCGGGCCCAGCGGATGAAGTCCTGCACGATGAGGAAATAGCCCGCGTAGCCGGTCCCCTTGATCACCCCCATCTCGTAGTCGAAGCGCGCGCGCACGTGCTCCGGCAGTGGGTCGCCGTAGCGCTCCTTCGCGCCGTCCAGCGCGAGCTGCTCGAGGAAGACGTTCTCGTCGGCCTGGCCCTCGGGGAGGGGGAACGCCGGCAGGTGGTAGGACTTCTCGAAGGCGACGTCGACGCTGTCCCCGATCGCCAGCGTGTTCTCGAGGACGTCGGGTCGGTCGGGGAAGCGCTCCGCGATCTCAGGGGCGCTCTTGAAGTAGAGCCCGTCGTCGTAGCGCATGCGCGCGGGGTCGTCGCGGTCCTTCCCGAGGCCGATGCACAGGAGCACGTCGTGGGCCTCGTGGTCGTGCGCGGTCAGGAAGTGCGCATCGTTGGTCGCCACCACCGGGAGCCCGAGCTCGTCCGCGAGCGCGAAGATCCGGCGGTTGAGCTCCGCCTGGCCGGGCGTGTCGTGCGCCTGCACCTCGAGGTAGTAGCGCCCGTCGAAGAGGTTGGCGTACCAGGAGGCCGCCTCACGCGCGGCGGCGTGGTCGTCGGCGAGCAGGTGGCGCGCCACTTCCCCGGCCATGCACGCGCTGGACACGATGAGGCCCTCGTGGTGCCGCGCGAGCACCTCGCGGTCGACGCGGGGACGGTGGTAGAAGCCCTCCGTGTACCCGATCGACGAGAGCTTGACGAGGTTCCGGTAGCCCTGCTGGTCCCGGGCGAGCAGCACCAGGTGGTAGTAGGCCCGCTCGCCCTGCCCGGACCGCGACCGGTCGCGGCGGTCCCCCGGGGCGACGTAGGCCTCCATGCCGAGGATGGGCTTGATGCCTTCCTTCGTCGCGGCCTTGTGGAAGCTCCAGGCACCGAACATGCAGCCGTGGTCCGTGAGGGCCAGGGCGGGCATCTCGAACTCCTTGGCCTTCCTGACCAGGTCGCGGATGCGGTTGGCGCCGTCGAGGAGGGAGTACTCGGAGTGGGTATGGAGGTGGACGAAGCTCACTTCGTACGGGCCAGGATGGGGGTCGGGCGCCGGCGGACGGACCATTGTAGCGGCTCGCGGCGGGCCCGATCAATCGCGCGCGGCCGACACGTCCGATCGGGGCGGATTCCGAGGCGCGGCCACCGCCGCCGCACCCGAGGCGGCCACCCGCGCACGCGAAGCTGGCACCGCGGAGCGGCCGGGTTGTAGACTGGCGGACCGGGGCGGCCCCGGCCGCTCGGCAGGTCGACGACGACCAGGAAGACGAGGAGAAGCGGACCGATGCCGGAAGAGACGAGGGGGATCCGGGGGGGAGCGGGCGACGTCCTGCTCATGGTGGGAACGACCAAGGGCGCGTTCCTCTTCCGCTCGAGTGGGAGCGGCGCGTGGGAGGTGGACGGCCCCCACTTCCCCGGGGAGGAGGTCTACGCCATGGCCCTCGACGCCCGCTCCGGAGCGCCGACGCTGTGGGCGGCCCCGGGCAACGCCTTCTTCGGGACGACGCTGAGGCGTTCCGACGACCTCGGCGCCACGTGGTCGGGGAAGGACGAGCGTCCGGTGAAGTTCCCGGAGGGGTCGGAGCTGGCGTTGAAGCGCATCTGGCAGATCCGCCCCGGACGCGACGACGAGCGCCAGCGGATGTACCTGGGCGTGGAGCCGTCCTGTTTGTTCGAGAGCACGGACGGCGGCGACTCCTGGGCGCCCGTGCCGGGCTTCCTGAACCACGAGCACCGGCAGTACTGGCAGCCGGGCAACGGCGGGCTGTGCATGCACACGATCCTTCCGGATCCCGGGAGCCACGACCGCGTGCTGGTCGCGTTCTCCACGGGCGGCGTGTACCGGAGCGACGACGGGGGCGCGAGCTGGCGACCGCGCAACGTGGGCGTGCGCGCGGAGTTCCTCCCGGACAAGCACCCCGAGTTCGGCCAGTGCGTCCACAAGGTGGTGCACCACCCGTCGCGTCCGGAGCGGCTCTTCCTGCAGAACCACTGGGGGCTCTACCGCAGCGACGACTGGGGCGACCAGTGGACCGACGTGGCCAACGGCGTGCCCTCGGACTTCGGGTTCGCGATGGCGATGCACCCGCACGATCCCGACACCGTCTACATCGTGCCGCTGGAGTCCGACGGCTTTCGCTGCACGCCGGAGGCGAAGCTGCGCGTCTACCGCACGCGGAACGCCGGGGCCTCCTGGGAGCCGCTCACCGAGGGTCTCCCCCAGGAGGGTGCCTACGAGACCGTGCTGCGCGATGCCCTGGACACCGCGCCCACCGCGGGAGGCGGCGTCTACTTCGGCACACGCAGCGGGAAGGTGTACGCGTCTGGAGACGGCGGCGACTCGTGGTCGCTCGCGTCCGACGGCCTCCCGCCGGTGGTGTGCCTCAAGGCGGCGGCGCTGCCGTGAGCGTGACGGTCGTCCTCCCCTCACAGCTGCGCGAGCTGGCGGGGGGACGCACGAGCGTGGCGCTGGACGGGCGCCCGGGCACGGTGGGCGAGGCGCTCGAGGCGCTGCGCGCCGCCGCCCCGGGCGTCTACGACCGGATCGTGACCGAGCGGCGCGAGCTCAGGCCGCACATCAACGTCTTCGTCGGGCGCGAGGACATCCGCTGGTCCGGCGGGCTCGGCACGCCCCTCGGCGAGGGGAGCGAGGTCGTGATCCTGCCGGCCGTGAGCGGAGGCTGACCGCCGGCGCCACCGTCCGTGGCTACGAGGCCCCGCAGCGGAACGAGTCCAGGATCGTCTGCAGCTGGATCATGTACTCGTATTTCTCCTTGCCGGGCGCGTAGAGCCAGGCGTCCAGGAGGTACAGCCGGTCCTGTTGCGGACACGTCACCGTGCGGGTGATGAACGGCCCGGCCGCGGGCCAGTCCAGCTGCGGCGGGTTCTTCCACAGCGCCTGGACCTGGAAGGCCGGCCTCCCCTGGTACTCGAAGGAGCTCGTGTCGGCCTGGCTGAGGTCGACGTCTTGGGGCTCCCCGTAGGTCTCGGCGACCTCGGCCCGCCACGCCAGGACCTCGTCGGAGGTCATGCTCGCCGGGATCGGGGAGCGCCACGTCACGGTGATCTGCCGGATGAGCTCCGCGGGATCCGGGTTGTCGTTGCGGAAGGTGTAGATCGAGTCCTGGTGCTGCCATCGATACACGTCCGGTAGCACGAGCCGGAAGCCGGCGGTCCGCGAGAGCGTGTCGGCGAGCGCGGAGTCCGTCCCGGAAAGGAACATCCGCGCGCGGGCGTAGCTGCGGAACTGCTGGTCCAGCGCCTGGTTGATCTCCTGCAGGTCCGCGCGCACGGCCTCCGCCTCGTGGTCCGGCTCGGCGACGATGACCGTGGCCTGCTGATCCCGCGCCCAGATGTCGTAGGCGTGGTAGAGACCGGGCCCGGTGACGTCGCCGCGCACCTTGGGCAGCGCCTCCTGGATCCAGGGGTCGTCCGCCGTGCCGACGAGCAGGAGCTGACGGAATCGGCGCAGGTTGTGCCACTCGGCGTCGTTAGGATTCTGGTAGGTGACCGCGAACGTCCTCTCGGTGCCCACGATCTTGATGGTCGGCTCGAGGGCGTCGTAGACGTCGTCGCCCACCTCGTCCCAGACGGAAGGGGCCATGACGGCGATGATGCTGTTGAAGTCGCCGTAGGAAGGTGTCGAGTTGGTGCAGGCCGTCGCGACGGCGAGGATCGTCAGGGCGGGGAAGGCGAGCTTGCGCATGGGGCCCGTGCCGGCAGGGGGAACGGCGTTCCGGTTGTATTACTTCTTACCTGCGGTGGGTCGGGGGGTTTCGGCCATCACCCGGGGGCCGCCCCCAGGTTCCGCTCGAGGAGCGCGGTCGGATCGGGGTCCCGGCCCATGAACTCCCGGAACAGCCGGTCGGGCTCGTCCGAGTCACCGCGCGACAGGATGCTGTCCACGTAGCTCCGCCCGGTGGCGCGGTTGAAGATCCCCTCCGCACGGAAGCGGGTGAAGACGTCGGCATCCAGCACCTCCGACCAGAGGTAGCTGTAGTATCCCGAGGCGTACCCGCCGGAGAAGAGGTGGGTGAACGAGGTGAGCTGGTGCAGGTCGGCGAAGCGGTCGTCCGGCGAGAAGTCGCGGAGGCGCTCGCGCGTGAACGCCATCACCTCGGAGCCCTGCGCCTCGTCGAGCGTGTCCGTCACGGCGGCGGCCGCCTCGGACCGCAGCCGGGGAGCGAGCTCGTCGTGCAGGGCCAGGTCCACCGTCCCGAAGGAGAGCTGCCGCATCTGGGCCCAGCCTCCCATGTAGCGCCGAGCCGCGACCATCCGCCGGAAGAGCTCCTCGGGAAAGGGCTCACCCGTCTCGTGGTGGCGGGCGAACAGGTCGAGCGCCTCCCGCTCCCAGCACCAGTTCTCCATGAGCTGGCTCGGGAGCTCCACCCAGTCCCAGGCGACGTTGATCCCCGCCCTCCCGGGGATCTCCACGCGGGACGTACAGTGGTGCAGGAGGTGGCCGAACTCGTGGAAGGTGGTCTCCACCTCACGGTGCGTGAGCAGCGCTGGAGCGTCCCCCTCCGGTGGGGTGAAGTTCCCGCAGATCGTGCCGAGGTGGGGCGCGAAGCCCTCCCCGCGCGGCCCGCCCGTGATGAAATCGTTCATCCAGGCGCCCTGGCGCTTCTCCTTGCGCGGAAACCAGTCGGTGTAGAAGGAACCCAGGTGTGTGCCGTCCTCGGCGAAGATCTCGTAGTGGTGCACCTCCGGGTGCCAGACCTCCTGAATGAGCCGTTCCTCGACGCGGAAGCCGAAGGTGCGGCGCACGATCTCGAACAGCCCCGCCAGGACCCGGTCCAGCGGGAGATAGGGGCGGAGCACTTCGTCGTCGATGTCGTAGCGCTCCTTGCGCAGCTTCTCCGTGACGTAGGCCACGTCCCACGGCTCCACGGTGTCCAGGCCGAGCGTGGAGGCGTGCGCCCGCAGCTCCGCGACGTCGCGCTCCCAGTAGGGACGGGTCCGGTCGGTCATGTCCCGCTCGAACGCGATCGCCCGGGCGCCCGTGCGGGCCATGCGGTCCTCCAGCTTGTAGTCCGGGAAGGAGGCGTAACCCAACAGGTCCGCGAGCTCCTTGCGCAGGCGAAGGATGCGCGCGACCAACGGCCGGTTGTCGTACTCGCCCTCGCGGCAGCGCGTCGCGTACACTTCGTGGATCTCCCGGCGGAGCTCGCGGTCGTCGCAGTACTTGAGGATGGGCTCCACGGACGGGTAGTCGAGGGTGAGCAGCCACCCCTCCAGCCTCTTGTCCCGGGCCTTCTGGCGCGCCCGCCGCTTCGCGGCGTCGGGCACGCCCGAAAGCCGCGCCTCGTCCTCCACCAGACGCTCGTAGGCCGCAGTGGCGTCGAGGACGTTCTCGCTGAACTTCTGCTGGAGCTGCGCGAGCTCGATGCGGATCGCCTCGAGACGCTTCCTGCTCTCTTCGGGGAGATCCGCCCCGGCCCGGCGAAACTCCTGCATGGTCTTGTCGAGATGGCGACGACGCAGCCCGGTCAGGCCCGCGGCCTCGTCCGTCTCGCCGAACGCACGGATGCGGCCCCACAGCGCCTGGTTCAGCGGCAGGCGCGACCAGAACGCGGACATCTCGGGCAGCACGGCGTTGTACGCCTCGCGCAGCTCCCGCGTCTCGGCGACCGCTACCAGGTGGCTGGCGGGGGTCACCCTCCGCGCGAGCCGCTCGGTGGCGCCGTCGAGGCGTGCGATCGTGTTCTCCCAGGCGGGCAGGGACGGGTCCGACGCCACCGCATCCACCTCGGCCTGCGCGTCGGCGAGGGCGCGCCGAATGCCCGGCTCTACGTGCTCGGCGCCGATGCGATGGAACGGAATGCGGAAATCGTCGGACAGAAGAGGGTTTTCGTCGGATGTCATGGTGGGTGGAGCGCGCGCGGGGGACCGGATCGGTGCGGGATCTCAAAGTACAGCCCAAGCGCCCGGAGCACACGGTGCGGCGGTCACTCCACGGCGCCATCTTCCGTCCATGGACTCGCCGATGGTGGTCTGGTCGCCCGGGTACGAGGTGGACATCGGGGCGCACGTGTTCCCCACCAGGAAGTACCGACTCGTGCGGGAGTGCCTGCTGTCCGGGGCCGGATGGCGGGAGGGCGACTTCGTGGAGGCCGAGGCCGCGAGCCCCGACATGCTCGCACGCGTTCACACCGCCGAGTACCTGCGCAAGATCCGGGACGACGACTTCGCGCCCGCCGAGCGCGTCCTCCTCGAGGTGCCGTTCTCGGCGGCGCTGAGGCGCGCGGCGGTGATCTGCTGCGGTGGGACGACGATGGCCGGCCGCCTGGCGCTGCGCGACCGCGTCGCGGTCCACCTGGGGGGCGGCTTCCATCACGCCTTCGCCGACCACGGCGAGGGCTTCTGCCTGCTCAACGACGTCGCGGTGGCCGCCGCGCACCTCCTCGCCGAGGGGTCGGTGGAGCGCGTGCTCGTCGTGGACCTCGACGTGCACCAGGGCAACGGCACCGCGGCGATCTTCGCCGACGAGCCGCGGGTGTTCACCCTGTCGATGCACCAGGAGCGGAACTACCCGGCCCGCAAGCCTCCGTCGGATCTCGACGTGGGTCTGGCCGACGGCACCTCGGACGCATCCTACCTGGCCGCCCTCCGGGAGCACCTCCCGCGTGTGCTCGCGCGGCATCACCCCGACCTGGTGCTCTATCTGGCCGGGGCCGATCCCTACCGCGAGGACCAGCTCGGCGGCTTGGGGCTGAGCCTCGACGGGCTCCGCCTGCGGGACGAAGCCGTGTTGGCCGATTCCCTGGCGGCAGGCGCGGCGGTGGCGGTCGCGCTGGCAGGGGGCTACGCCTTCCGCGTCGCGGACACCGTGGCCATCCATGCCGCGACCGTCGAGGCGGCGCGGCGCGCGCTCCAGGGCATCGGCGGGCCCCGGCCAGGGCGTTGAGCCTCCTCGGCGCGCCGACTATGATGCGTGAGCCCGATGGCGCGCGCGGCGCCTCGCCGACCCTTCCCCTTCAGCCGGTCCGGTCCGCATGAGGGCGTCCACGCCCACGACGAGCCGTCTCGGAGTCCCCCACGGGATCCTGCGGCCGGCGGTGACGCTCGTCCTCCTGTTCGGGCTGGCCTGGCTCAGCTTCCAGGGAGCGCCCCCCACGCTGGAGCACGGAAGGCTGGCCGTGCTGGTGGGCTTCACCCTCCTGGCGGCGTCGGTGGCCGGGACGCTCGCGGCCGCGACGGGGCTCCCGCGGATCACCGGCTTCATCCTCGTCGGCATCGCCGCCGGTCCCTCCGTGTCCGGCGTGCTCCCCCAGACGGCGGTCGCCGACCTGCACCTCATCGACAGCTTCGCCCTCGCTCTCATCGCGATGCTGGCCGGGGGGGAGCTGCGGCTCGGAAGCCTGCGGCCGCAGGCGCGCGTCATCGCCTTCACGACGGTCGCGGTGACCGGCGTGGTGTGGGTGGGGATGACCCTGTGCGTGCTCGCCGTTCGGCCCATGGTACCGTTCCTCGCGGACCTCCCGCTCGGGTCGGCCGTGGGCGTCGCGCTGCTGCTCGGGATCTGGGCCGCGAACTCGTCGCCCGACCTGACCGTCGCGGTCATCGAGGAGAAGCACGCCCGGGGCCCCCTGGTCGAGGTCATCCTGGGCGTGACGATCGTGAAGGACGTGCTCGTCATCGTGTTGTTCACGCTGACGCTGGCGCTGGTGACGCCGCTGGTGGACCCATCGAGTCCCTTTTCCGCCCACGCGCTCGTGGACCTAGCCCGCGAGGTGGGCGGCGCGGTCGCGCTCGGCGCGGCGGGGGGGTGGGTGTTCTCGCAGTATCTCGGCGGGGGAAGCGCGCGGCGACGCCCACCGCTGGCCACCTTCCTCTTCGCCTACGTGATGGTGGTGCTCGCGGAGGAGCTGCACGTGGAGCTCCTGCTCGTCGGGGTCAGCGCGGGCTTCGTCATCGAGAACCTCTCCCCTGCCGGCGACAGAATGATCCAGGGGATCCGCTCCGTCGCCGTCGTCATCTTCGCGTTCTTCTTCGCCACGGCGGGCGCCGGCCTGGACCTGGAGGCCGTGGTGCGCTTCGGCCCGGCGGCCCTCGCGCTCTTCGCCGCGCGCGTCTTCCTCACGCGTCTGGCCGCCGTGCGGGGCACCCGCCTCGCCGGTGCCTCGGAGGACGTGCAGCGCAGGACCTGGCAGGGACTCGTGTCTCAGGGAGGCGTCTCGCTCGGACTCGTGCTCCTGGTGGAGGAGAGCTTCCCGTCGGTGGGCGCAGGCGTGGTCGCACTGGCGATGGCGATCATCATCGGCAACATCCTGGGCGGCCCGGTGCTGCTGGGGCGGGCGCTGGCGCGTCCGGCGAAGGCGGAGTCCGCGTGAGCGCTCCGGGCCATCGGCATGACGGCCACGACCACCCTCGGGGGCATCCCCACGGGCACCCCGGGGCGATGCTGTCGCGCGAGGTCCCCGGGAGCCGGCTGCGGTGGGTGCTGGTCATCACCGCCGCGTTCATGGTGGCCGAGGTCGCGGGCGGGTTGCTATCCGGGTCTCTCGCGCTCCTCGCGGACGCCGGCCACATGCTCACCGACGCCGGCTCGCTCGGGCTTTCGCTGTTCGCGATCCGCATGGCCCAACGTCCTGCGAGCCCGGAAAAGACGTACGGCTACGTCCGCCTGGAGATCCTGGCCGCGCTGGTCAACGGCGCCGCGCTGCTGGTGATCGCCGGCCTCATCGTGGTGGAGGCCTGGCACCGGCTGCGCGACCCTGTCGCGGTGAACGGGGCCATCATGCTGGGGGTCGCGGTGGTGGGGCTGGGGGTCAACGTCGCCGGCGCGTTGCTGTTGCACGGGCATGCCCAGGACAACCTGAACGTGCGGGGCGCGTACCTGCACGTGCTGGGCGACCTGCTCGGCTCCATCGGAGCGATCACCGCGGGCCTCGTCATCCTCCTCACCGGTTGGACGCCGGCCGACCCGATCATCTCGGTCCTGATCGCGCTGCTCATCCTGTACAGCGCCTGGAAGCTGGTCCGGGAGGCCGCCGATGTCCTGTTGGAGGCGGCGCCGCCGCACATCGACGTCGAGGAGGTGGTCCGGGAGTTGCGCGCGGTGGACGGGCTGGATCAGGTGCACGACGTGCACGTGTGGACGCTGACCAGCGGCTTCGTGGCCCTGTCGGCCCACGGCGTGATCGACGACCCCACCGAACACACGCGCATCCTCGACGAGGTGCAGGGCCGCATGAAGGCGCGTGGCATCGAGCACGTGACCTTCCAACTGGAGCTGCGTCCCCTCTACCAGCTCCCGGATCGCGCGGAAAGCGACGCGTCGGACAGATAGTTGTTGACATCCCCCTTGCCTTTCGTACCTTCGCGCCAAGTGCCCTGGTCGCCCCGAAATGGTTCGGAGCGGTTCGAGCACGCAGCCAGGAGGAGATCAGAGAGATGAGCCGGTCGGGCTGGTTCGAGGAAGAAGCCCTCACGACGCAGATCCTCGCCTTCGGCGACGACGAAGACGAGGAGGGTGAAGACTCCGGGGACTTGGCGGACGACGACGACGACTGGGACGAGGACGACTGGGACGACGACGACCTCGACGACGAGGACGACGAGGACGACGAGGATTGGGACGAGTGGGAGGAAGAGGAGGAGGACGACGACCTGTTCGGTCACAAGCGCCCTCACCACCCCGACTGGAACTGACCTGAGGGTACGGCCGGGCCACGCGCCCGGCCGGTCACGAGGCCGCCCCGGATCGACCGATCCGGGGCGGCCTTTCTCCACGGCCGTTTCACGGTCGTGCCGGGGGCCGACGGCCCCCGGTCCCGTCGACCCCACCCGGTCGTGATCGCCACCAGCACCACGGCCAGGAGCGCCCACGAGTGCACGTTGTGCAACCCCGCGGCCCAGGGAGAAAGCCGGGGCGCCGCGTCGAACCCGGCCGTCAGGCTGGAGGCGAGGATCGTGGGGATGAAGAAGGGGAGCAGGAACGGGTACGTGCACACGGTCACGTCGAGCAGGTTGGCGCGGCGGTATGGTCCGAGCCCGGAAGACGCGCCGGCTTCCCGGGTGAGATCTCCCACGGCGAGGATCGCCACCACGGAGTGGGTGGTGAGCGTCACGGCCGCCGTCACCGAGCCGAAGATCCACCACTCGGCACTCGCCGCCCGGGCCGCCCTGCGCCGTGCCGTCTCCACCAGACGGTCGAGGAGACCCGATGCCTCGATGCCCCCGACGAGGCCCATGAGCAGGAGCGTGAAGACCGAGATGCCCACCGCCCGCCGCATGCCGTCGAGCAGGAGGCCGGTAGCCACGAAGTTCGCGCGGTCGATGCCGAGGAGATCCGAGGGCCGGAACGCCCCCAGCGCGAGGCCGATGAGCGAGGCGGCGAGGATCCCATTGAGCAGCGCCTCGAGCAGCCCGCGCCGCCGCAGGAGGAGCGTGAGCACGAGCGCCGGTGCGGCGAGCATCGACCAGGCGGCGGCGGTGGGGGTTGCCGCGAGCGCCCCCGCCGTGGAGCCGCCGGAGCCCGCACCCGCGGCGACGGGACCCGTCCCGGCCCCTCCCAGGGCCAGCGCCGCCACGAGCGACACCGCCGCCGCGGGCAGCGCGTAGCGCATCCGGCTGCGCACCACGCCCGCCAGGTCGGCGCCCTGCGTCCCGGCGGACGCGATCGTGGTGTCGGAGATCGGCGAGACGTTGTCGCCGAACGTTGCACCTCCCAGGATGGCGCCGGCCAGGAAGGCCGGATCCGCTCCGAGAGAGGGGCCGACCGGGTAGAGGAGCGGCATGCACACCAGCAGCGTGCCCAGGCTGGTGCCGGTCGCCGTGCTGAAGACGGCGGCGACGAGGAACGCGACGGCGACGTAGCCGCCTCCGGAAACGCCTGCGGCCCGGGCGCCCCACACGAGCGCGTCGACCATCCCGCTGGCGCGCAGGAGCGAGGCGAGCACGCCGGCGAGCATCCAGGCCAACACCATGACCATGACCAGGCGGCGGCTCATGCCGCCGACGACCGCGTCGGCGTAGGCCTCCTTGTCCCGGGCGAGCAGGAGGCCCAGCGTGAGGGCACCGAGGAGCACGGGCCAGAAGCCCGTCTCGTCGGGTGCCCCCGACAGGCCGAGCCAGCTCACCCCCGCCAGGAAGAGCGCGAGGGGCGCCACGGACCCCACCGCGCCGCCGCGGGAGCGCAGGGGCACGGGGCTGGGCGCGCCGTCGGGCGGGACGCTCGGCGAATCGGGATTCATGGCGAGCGGGGAAGCGGCATCGGGTGAACGGGGAGCGGCAAGCTAGTGTGGTGAGTCGGAAGTTCGCGAATGGCCGTGACACTTTCGGCGCACCACACCGGGCGGGACGGCCCGCATCAGAAAGGAAGGCGAAGCGACGTGACCGAGAGAGAAACCTTCGAGCTGTGGGACCTGCGCGTCGAGGTGGTGCGCGGCGAGCGTCCCATGGTGTGCAACCACCCCGAGGGGAGCTGGTTCGAGCTCCACGGGGAGAACCTGGTCTTTCCGGCGGGCCAGACCTTTCCGCTCTACCCGCTCGCCGCGCTCCTCCCGATCCTGCCGGCCAAGCAGCGGGACACACATCCCGCCGACTGGATGACGACGGACACCGACGTGGCGTGTCCCGACCCCAACTGCGGCGGGATCTTCCGCATCACGCGCACGGGGCGGCGCACGTTCCGCCACGCGGACGTCACCGCGGTGCCGCTGCCGTGACCGGACGGGTGGTCGACGGCGGTCGGCGCTTCGAGCTCGCGCCCGGTTACGACGTCTCGCGCCTGATCGTCGGCGGGTGGCAGCTGTCCGCGGGCCATCACGCGCAGCCGGTCGCGGAGGACGAGGCCGTCGAGCGGCTGGTGGCGCTGGCCGATCTAGGCCTCGATACCTTGGACTGCGCCGACATCTACACCGGTGTGGAGGAGCTCTACGGGCGCTTTCTGAAGCGCTGGCGCACCACCTCCGGAAGCGCGCGTCCGATCCGGGTGCACACGAAGCTCGTGCCGGACCTGTCCCTGCTGCCGCGGGTGGACGCCGCGTACGTGGCGGGGATCGTCGACCGGTCCCTACGCCGTCTGGGGGTCGACGCGCTCGACCTGGTCCAGTTCTACTGGTGGGACTTCCAGGTGGGCGACTGGCTCGGCGCCGCGCGGGCGCTGGGCGAGCTCGTCCGGGCCGGGAAGGTCCGCCACCTGGGCGCGACGAACCTGACCGGCCCGGAGGTGCGCGCCCTGGAGGACGCCGCCGGCGTCCCCGTCGTCGCGGACCAGGTGCAGTACTCGGCCCTCGACCTGCGGCCCGAGCACGGCCTGGCGGAGCACTGCGCACGATCGGCCACCAGGATGCTCTGCTACGGTGGGCTCGCCGGTGGGCTCCTCACGTCGCGGTGGCTCGGCGCCCCTGCGGCGAGCGGGCCGTTCGCCAGCCGTTCGCTCACCAAGTACCGGCTGATCGTCGACGAGTTCGGTGGGTGGGCCGCCTATCAGGCGCTGCTGGCCGAGCTCGCCGCCATCGGGGCGGCGAAGGGCGTCGAGGCCTCGGCGATCGCGCTTCGCTTCGTCCTCGATCAGGCCGGCGTGGCCGCCGCCATCACGGGCTTCAGCACGGTGGCCCGCATGCGGGACAACCTGCGCGCCCTCGACGTGACGCTGGACGCGCACGATCACGCGCGCATCCGCCACCGCACCGACGCCGCGCCAGGCCCGCGCGGCGACGTCTTCGCGCTCGAGCGGGACCGGAGCGGTCCGCACGGCCGCATCATGAAGTACGATCTGAACGAAGCCCGAGGGCCGTAACGCTCAGTCGAACTCCCGGCGGGGCGCCGGCTGTTCGGGGCCGAGGCGGCCGGCGCGGACGTCGGCGCGGTTGTAGTTCTCGCCGCGCACCGGGGCGCCGGCGAGCCGGCGCAGCATCGCCAGCTGTCCCACGTGGGCGAGCGCGTCGGCCACCGCGCCCTGGAAGATGCGGCCCGCCGACTGGCCGAGGGGCGCGTCCGAGACCAGGTACGCCTCGAGCGCCGCGAGGCCCCCGAAGAAGCGGTCGACCTCCGAGTCCCACGCACCGGGCGCCGAGTCCGTCCACCGCTCCTCTCCGCGTGCCTGCGTCAGGGCCCAGTCCAGGAGGTCGCCGATGTGGGCGAGGATCTGGAGCGGCGTGCGCGAGCCCTCACCGACCCGGTAGTGGCCGAACCCCTCCGGGGCGTCGCGCAGGGTCTTGGCGCCGCGGTAGGCGAGCGTGGCCAGCGTGTGCCGGAGGAGGGCGCGTTCGCCCACGGCTTCGGGCGTGGCGATGGGATCGGGCATGTCGGCGGAAGGGTCGGGGGAGGGGTTCGACGCGACGCGGAAGAATCGATCCGCGCCGGTCAGGCGCACAAGGCCGCACGTGCCGCGGGGCGACTCGCGCCGAGAGCGGCGCGGGCTCATCTTTCCCGGATGACTCCATCGTGCGCTCGTCCCGGGAGGCGGCCCCGCGCGGGCCGGTCCTCCGTTGGTGTCCTCGCCTTCGCGCTCGCCGGCCTCGTCGGATCCTCTGCGATCCACGCGCCCCTCCACGCCCAGAACCTCATGACCTCCTCGGACGTCGTCGCCATGAAGGCGCCGCCGCCCGACCGTCGCGTGGCCTACGGTGACGGGCCGCTCCAGTTCGGCAACCTCCGGCTTCCCGAGGGCCCCGGCCCCTTCCCGGTGGTCCTGTTCGTGCACGGGGGATGCTGGCTGTCCGGCTTTCCCATCGCGCACGTGGGCCCGCTCGAGCAGGCGTGGGCGGACGCGGGCTACGCCGTGTGGAGCATCGAGTACCGGCGGGTGGGCGACGAGGGAGGCGGCTGGCCGTCGACGTTCCTGGACGTGGAGGACGGGGCCGATCACCTGCGTGCGCTGGCCCGGGAGTATCCGCTGGACCTGAGCCGGGTGGTGGCGGCCGGCCATTCGGCGGGCGGCTACTTCGCGCTGTGGCTGGCGACCCGGGAGAACATCCCCCGGCAGAGCCCCCTGTGGCGGCCCGACCCACTCCCGGTCTCGGCGGTGCTGGCGCTCGCGCCGGCCCCCGACCTGGAGGACCTCCACGAAAAGGCCGTGTGCGGCAACGTCGTCGACGGCCTCATGGGCGGATCGCCCGCGGAGCATCCGGACCGCTACGCCGCGGCCTCGATGATGCGGCTGCCGCCGCCGGAGGTTCCGGAGACGCTGGTCGTGGGTGCCCACGACCGCTCCTGGGGGCCGGTGGGGCGCGCGTACTACGAGCACGCCCGGGAGGAAGGGGACGGGAACGTCTCTCTGGTGGAGGCACCGGAGTCCGGCCACTTCGAGATGATCGTGCCGGGGACGTCCACGTGGCCCCTGGTCATGGGGGAGCTGAGGAGCGCCGTCGCACAGGCCTCACCGGGCATGCTGGTCTCCGCGGAATGGCTGAGCGAGCACCTGGACGATCCGGACGTGGTGGTCCTGAGCGTGGAGGCTCAGAAGGAGCGCTACGACGAAGGCCACATCCCCGGAGCGCGCTTCCTCGACATGGATGGGTTGGCGTGGGAGGGGCACCCCCCGGTCGGCACGCAGATGCGCACGCCGGCCGAGATCCGTTCCGCTCTCGAGGCTGCCGGCGTCCGTGACGGTCAGCATGTAGTGGTCTACAGCGGAAACCCACTCCTGGCCGCCCGGGCCTGGACTACGCTGGACGTGATGGGGTGGGGGGCGCACGCGTCGATGCTCGACGGGGGCTTCGGGGGGTGGAAGGAAGACGGGCGGGCGGTGTCCACCGACGCGCCGAGCTTCGCGCCCGGAAGTGTGACCCTGCGTCCTCGACCCGACGCCGTGGTGGATGCCGACTGGATCCTGCGGCGCCTCGACGATCCCGCGGTCACCGTCATCGACGCGCGCGCCGACGCCCAGTACACCGGCGCGGACGGCGGGAACAACGGGCAGCTGCACGCCGGCCACATCCCGGGCGCCTTCAACGTCGACGCGGACTCCCTCATGCAGAGCAGGGCCGTGCCGCGGGTGCGGGACCGTGCCGGGCTGGAGGCCCTGTTCCGCGCGTCGGGGGCGGCCGACGGCGGGACGGTCGTCACCTATTGCGTGGTCGGGTTGCGCGCGAGCTTCGCATACTTCGTGGCGCGCCTGCTCGGCTACGACGCGAAGCTCTACGACGGATCGTGGCGGGAGTGGGGCTCGAAGGACCTGCCCTACGTTTCGGGCTCCTCGCGGCGCTAGCAGGTCGCTGGTTCGGCGACCTGTCGGCGCCCTCCTACTCCAGGTACGTGTAGCCGTCGATCCCCTGGTCGAGGAACTTGCGCATGCTCACCGCCTCCTGGAGGGTGAGCCGCTGGGCGGTGAGCGCCGCCTCGATCTCCTTGCGGAAGGCGCGGCGCATGGCGTCCGGATCGAACTGCACGAACTGGAGCACCTCGCGGACCGTGTCGCCCTCCACGACCTCCTCGAGGTGCCAGTGGCCGTCCGGTCCCATGACCACGTGCACGGCGTGCGTGTCCCCGAAGAGGTTGTGCAGGTCGCCCAGCGTCTCCTGGTAGGCACCCGTGAGGAAGACCCCGAGGTAGTAGGGCTCGATCTCCCCACCCAGGCCGTTCGTGCCGTCGCCGTTCATCTCCAGCGCGGTTCCGTTGCCGTTGGCCCTCCTGCGCAGCGGGTGGAGCTTCACCGTGTCGCGCGGCTCGCCGTCTCCGGGAAAGCGGTCGACGCGGCCGTCCGAGTCGCAGGTGACGTCCGCGAGGATCGCCCGCCGCTCGGGCTTTTCCTCGAGGCGGTGGATCGGCATGATCGGGAACACCTGGTCGATGCCCCACGCGTCGATGAGCGACTGGAAGAGGCTGAAGTTCGAGAAGTAGATGTCGCCGAGCCGGTCCGGGAGGTCCCACAGCTCCTCGGGGAGCTCCTCGCGATGCGCGCGTGCGACGTAGTTGCCGATGGTCCAGTAGAGCTCCTCGGCCGCGGCGCGCGCCGTGATGCTCATGTAGCCGAGGTTGAACAGGCTCATCGCCTCGTTCAGCGCATGCTCGGCGTCCTGGTAGATCTCGATGGGGTCGCCGTCGCCGGAGAGGCGCCGGTAGGCGTCCACCAGGTCGAGGAGCGGCTGCGGTACGTCCTCCTCCGGGGGCTCGTTGAGCGCGCGGTCGACCAGATCGGCGTCGGGCTCCTCGGGGAAGACGCGGCTGCCCAGCACCTGGAAGACCAGCACGCCGGAGTGGGCCACCAGGGCGCGTCCCGACTCCGTGATCACGTCGGGGTGCGGGATGCCCGCGTCGTCGCAGATCGACTTGATGCGGTAGACGATGTCGGTGGCGTACTGCTCGAGCGTGTAGTTCATGGACGACTGCGTCGCCGAGGCGGAGCCGTCGTAGTCGACGCCGAGCCCGCCGCCCAGGTCGAGCATCCCCATGGGCGCGCCGAGCTTCACCAGCTCGACGTAGATGTGGGTCAGCTCGCTCACCGCGTACTTGAACGTGCGGATGTCGTAGATCTGCGAGCCGATGTGGCAGTGGAGGAGCCGGAGCCCGTCGAGCAGCCCCTCGTCGCGTAGCCAGTCGACCGACGACAACACCTGGCTGACCGAGAGCCCGAACTTGCCGCGGAACCCCACCGACTCCGCCCACCGGCCCACCCCACCCGCCGCCAGCTTGGCACGGATGCCGAAGCGGGGCTTCACGTTGTGGTTCCGCGCGGAGCGGATGAGCATCTCCAGCTCCTGGGTCTGCTCGATGACGGGGAGGATGTTGCGCCCCATCTTGGCGGCCAGGATCGCGGTCTCCACGAACTCCGCGTCCTTGAAGCCGTTGCAGATGAACGGCATCTCGGGGAGCCCCTCGGTCAACGACAGCCCCGCGAGCAGCTCGGGCTTGGAGCCCGCCTCCAGCCCGAAGCCGAGCGTGCGCCCCAGATCGCGGATCTCCTCGCAGATGTGCCGCTGCTGGTTGACCTTGATCGGGTACACGCACATGTAGCGGCCCTGGTACTCCCCCTCGGAGATCGCATCGTCGAAGGCGCGGCGCAGGTGCTCCATGCGGTGGGCGAGGATCCCGGAGAAGCGGATGACCACCGGTGGCCAGAGGTCGCGGGCCTGCAGCCCCTCCACCACCTCCATGAGGTCGATGCGCTTTTCGGGGTCACCGTCGGGATAGACCTCGACCGTGCCGTGTTTCGAGATGCCGAAGTAGCCGCCGCCCCAGTTGGCGAGACCGTACAGCTCCGCGGAGTCCTTCGTTGTCCAGGTGGACGCCTCGGCGGGAGGCTGTTCGGTTGCCTTCATCGTGGTTGGGCCTCGCAGTGCGGCAGGTGGCGACGGAACGGTATCAACAGTCTAGAAGTCCGTTGCCCGCCACAAGGGAGTGCCCGGCGCGGCCTTCGCGTCACTCGCTGCGCAGCGCCTCCAGCGGATCGATCCGGGACGCGCGCCGCGCGGGCAGCCAGCTCGCCGCCAACGCCACCATCCCCAGCAGGCCGGCCGCCCCCACGTAGACGACCGGGTCCGAGGGTGCGACGCCCACGAGGAAGCCCTCGAGCACGCGCGTGGTGAGGAGCGCGAGTGCGACGCCCACCGCCAGGCCCAGTACGACCACGGCGACGGACTGGCCCACGACCATCCGCTGGACCTCCCCGGGCCGTGCGCCGATGGCCATGCGCATGCCGATCTCGCGCGTACGGTGCGTGACGACCCAGGACACGACGCCGTACAGACCGACCGCAGCCAGCAGCAGCGCCGTGCCCGCCGCGATCCCCAGCAGGAGCGACACGAACGAGAGCTGGGCACTCGCGGCGGCCACCACCGCGTCCATGTCGGTCACCTCGCCCAGGGGAATCTCGGGATCGATCCCGGACACCACCCGACGGATCGCCGGGAAGATCGAGGCCGGGTCGGCCACGGCGGCCTTCACCACCAGCTTCGTCGCGGGTGGGTAGCGATAGCCGGGATAGTAGACCGCGATGGCGGTCTGGCTGAGCGGCGGCTGCCCTTCCGCGGACGATGCGGGGACGTCGCCCACGACCCCCACGACGTGGTGGTAGGGCGGCGTGCTCCGCCCCCCGGGGACCACGCCCTGCCCCAGCGCTTCCTGGCCGGGCCAGAAGCGGTCCGCGAAGGCGCGGCTCACGACCACCGCCCGCCGGTCGGGATCGGCGATGTCCGCCTCGGTCAGGTAGCGGCCCTCGAGGAGGGGGATGCCGAGTGCCTCGAGGTAGCCCGGTGTGACGTTCTCGAAGCCGGCGCAGGTGGTGAGGCCCGCGTCCTCGATCCTCTTGTAGACCGTCTCGTCCTCGAACCCCTGGACCCAGCATCCGTAACCGCCCTCCACCGGGACCTCGGTCCCGAACCCCGCCTGCGTCACGCCGGGAATCGCGCGGACGCGCTCGAGGATCTCGCGCTGGAGGTTCCACACCGCGGTCGGGTCGCGGTAGCGGGACGGGTCCGGGAAGAGATCCGCGACGAGGACGCCGTCCGGCTCGAAGCCGACATCCACGGCGCTCAGCGCCGCGAGCGTACGCACCAACAGGCCCGAGCCGATCACGAGCGTGAGCGCCAGGGCCACCTGCGCGACCACGAGCGCGGAGCGCACGTGGCGCCGGGCCGGCCCGGCCGAGCTCCCGCGTCCGGCGCCCGACAGCTCCTCGGCGGGGGCGTCCATGCCGACGCGCGCGAGGAGGGGATAGGCCGCGAGCGCCGCGCCCACCGTGATCGACAGGACCAGGGTGAACGCCACCGTGCTCCAGCTCAGGCCCACCCTGCCGACACGCGCGAGCCCCTCCGGGGCCAGCGCCGTGAGCGTGGGCACGGCCCAGAAGCCCACCACGAGCGCGAGGGCGGCCCCGAGGAACGCGAGCGTCATCCCTTCGGCGAGGACGAAGCGGGCCAAGGCGGCCCGTCCGGCGCCCAGAGCCGAGCGGACGGCCAGCTCGCGCCTGCGGCCCTCCATGCGCACCAGGAAGAGGTTGGCCACGTTCGCGCACGCGATCAGGAGCACCACGCCGACCCCTCCGAAGAGGACCCACAGCTTCGCGGACAGGTCGCCGAGAAGGCTCTCCTTCAAAGGCGTCACCCGGGTCCGGAAGCCGTAATGGTCGAAGAAGCTCTGGGAATAGGCCTGGGGGAACGCCTCGGGGAGGCGCGCAGTGAGCCGGCCGATCTCGGCTTCCGCTGAGGCCGGGGTCTCACCCGGCCCGAGGCGCGCGATGCCCTGGAAGGCGTGGTTGTTCTGGAAGACGCCGGCGCGGTCGACGCGTAACGCCATCCACAGGTCGGGCGTCGCCGACGGGGGCCACCCCGGCGGGCGCGGACTGTCGGCCAGCACGCCGACGACTTCGATGGGCTGGCCGTTCAGGTCCAGGGAGGTGCCCGCGACGTCGGGGTCGGCGCCGAATGCGCGCTCCCAGAAGCCGTGGGAGAGGACGGCGACGAGAGGTGCCGAGGGTGTGTCGTCCGTCGGCAGGAGGACGCGCCCGAGGGACGCCCGTGCGCCCAGCAGCGGCATCATGCTGGCGGTCACGCCGACCCCCAGGACACGCCGGGGACCCGAGGCGGTCACGAGGTTGCCACCGTCACCCTGGTAGATGCCCACCAGGTCGAGGGTGCTCGCGTGGTCGGTGAAGTAGACGTACTGGGCGGTGGACAGGGCCCACACCTCGTCCGGGCCCACGCCCGGCACCTGGTTGTCCAGGCGGACCAGCCGGTCGCTCTCCGGATAGGGAAGGGGATCGAGGACCACGCGGTCGAGCAGCGTCCAGATCGCCGACGTACCTCCGATGCCGAGCGCCAGCGTGACCACCGCCACCGCCGTGAATCCCGGCGTGCGGCGCATCCCCCGCAGCGCGATTCCGGCGTCCCTGATCCAGGCTCCCGTCCGCTCCGCCATGCTCGTCCTCCCGTCCCGTCCGTTCCGTGTCGCGATCTCGGTCATCGCGCGGGCGTCCGCGAAGGCGCCCAGCGCCGCCCCCACCACGCTCCATCCCGCGCCCTGCTCCGCCTCCCCTGCAAGCTCGCCCTCCCACTCGCGCAGGAAGTCCTCCCGGCCGCGCGCGGGAACGAGCCGGGAGGCCGTGCGCACGAGCCGTCGGGCGATGGCGAGAGGGAGGAGGGCGCGCATCGCTCAGCCGCGGCCGTCCGCCGGGGCGGCGCCGAAGAGAGCCTGCTGCGCGAGGACCCGCTCACGAGCCTCGGCGAGCGCCGCGCGTCCCTCCGCGGTGGCCGCATAATACCGCCGCGGTGGCCGCCCTTCGTTGCGGGCGTCGGCCGTCTCCTCCCACTCCGAGCCGACGAGGCCGGCGGCTTCGAGGCGGCGCAGGAGCGGGTAGACGGTCCCGCTCTTCAGGTGTGCCGCGCGCATGATCTCGAACCCGTAGCGGTGTCCCTGCACGATGGCCTGGAGGACCAGGGCGGCGTTGTAGCCGAGGGCCCCCTCGGACCCGGTGCCTTTCGGCGTCATGCGTTCCTCGCTGGAGGGGGTACGCGCTGTGTGTGGATCTACATAGCTGGATATCTACATAGACGTCGCCGCGACGGAAAGGGTTTCAGCGCAGGGGGGAGCCGGAGGGCGGTTCCCCACCGCCCTCCCCGGCGCGCGCGCGCCGCTCCACGGCAGGCCGGATGTCGCGCTGCCACTGATCCCAGGCGGGCTTGGGAAGCACGCCGTCACCGTACTCCAGGCACAGGCGGTAGTCGAGGACCTGCACCAGGTCGGGCGTAGGGGCGTCCTGGACGAGGTCGGCGACCTTCCTCGCGACGGGATCCGACGAGAGGAGCGTCTGGACGATGCCGGGGAACCCCGCCGACAGGCCCGCCGCGAGATCCGTATCCAGCATCGCGTCCGGTGGCCGCGTGCAGGTGACCACCTCCCCGTCGGGACGCGTGTGCGTCACCGACTCGCGCGAGGTGTCGGAGGTCGCGCATCCCGTCGCGACGAGCGCGACGACGACGAGGCGCCACGCACCCTGGCACCCATCGTCCCGGCGAGACACTTTTCGGGGCCCGGACACGGGCTCCGATCTCCGGCTTCCCTGGAATATCAAGGCACCACCGATCATGCGCGTTCTCGGTACGCTCCTCTGCGGCGTCGTCACGTTGGTCCTCACGTCACCGGCCGCCGCTCAGATTCCTACCCCAGAATCGGTGCTCGGCTTCCGTCCCGGCGCCGATTTCCATCTGGCCACCTACGAGCAGTCGCTCGACTACTTCCAGCGGCTGGATACCGCCTCGGATCGTCTCGAGCTGCGGCAGGTAGGCACGACGTCGAACGGACGCCCCTGGTACGTGGCTCTGATCTCGTCGGCGGACAACCTGCGCAACGTGGAGCGGTACCGGGAGATCGCGCAGCGCCTGGCGCATCCGGAGGGGCTCACCGACGAGGAGGCGCACCGGCTGGCGCGCGAGGGGAAGGCCATCGTCCACATCGACGGCGGCCTGCACGCCACCGAGGTGGCCGGTGCGCAGCACACCATCCAGCTCGCGTACGACCTGGTCACGGGGGACGACGATCCGACGATGCGGGCCATCCTGGACAACGTCGTGCTCGTGCTCTGGTTCTGCATCAACCCGGACGGCCAGACCATGGTCGCGGACTGGTACGCGTCCAACCTGGGCACGCCGTTCGAGGTCGCGCCGACGCCCTTCCTCTACCAGAAGTACATCGGGCACGACAACAACCGCGACGGCTACATGATCAACATGATCGAGTCGCGCACCGTCACCCGCACGGACCGCTTCTGGGAGCCACAGGTCATCTACAACCACCACCAGACCGCGCCCTTTCCGGCGCGCATCTGGATCCCGCCCTTCGCCGAGCCGGTGAGCCCCGACGTGCATCCCTTGATGTGGCGCACGGTGAACCTCATCGGGATGGCGATGGCCGAGGCGCTCGAGGAGCGCGGCCAGAAGGGGGCGGTGCACATGGGCACGGGATTCGACGACTGGTACCCGGGCTTCATCGACCACGCCAACAGCTTCCACAACATCGCGTCTCTGCTCACCGAGACGGGGCTGTACCGCTACGCGACTCCGCATTTCTACACCATCCAGGACTTCCCCCGCGACGCGCAGGACCTGCGTCCCATGTCGCTGTACGCCAGCCCGTGGGAGGGCGGTTGGTGGCGGCTCCGGGACGCGGTGGACTACATGGAGACCGCCTCCCTCGCCGTGCTGGACGTGGCGTCCAAGTACCGTGAGAACCTCCTGTACAACCGCTATCAGGCGGGACGGGACGTCATCGCCGAGTACGGCTCGGGCCCTCCCTACGCCTTCTTCGTCGGTGAGGACCAGCGCGACCCCGTCGCGGCCGCCGAGATGCTGCGCCGCCTCGCCTTCAACGGCATCGAGGTGCGCCGCCTGACCCGGGCGGTCTCGGTGGAGGGCGTGGAGCACCCGGCGGGCACGTGGGTCATCCCGATGGCGCAGCCCTTCGCCAACTTCGTGCGCCAGCTGTTCGCGGTGCAGGACTATCCGGACCTGCGGCAGTATCCCAAGGGCCCGCCGGAGCAGCCGTACGACGTTTCGGGGTGGACCCTCCCCTACCAGTTCGACGTGCGCGTGGTGGAGGCCCGGGCGCCCCTGACGCCCGAGGTACAATCGGCGCTCGAGGAGGTGTCGGCGGAGCCCGTCGCGGCGGACGCGGAGGGTGACGCCTCACCGTGGGACTCCCCACCCGACGTCGGCTTCGACACCAACCCCGTGGCGCACGCCATCGTGCCGCCGGCCGGGCGCATGACGGGAGGGGGGAGCGCGCTCATCCTCGATCCCGCCCAGAACAACACGTACAAGGCGCTGGGGCGCGCGTGGGCGGCGGGCGGACGGGTGAGCTTCGCCCCGGGCATCGCGGCGGCCGACTCCGGCTCGGCCGGCCGCAGCGGGAGCTGGCTCGTCGAAGGGCTGTCCGGTTCGGCGGAGCAGTCGCTCGTGCGCGACCTGCACCTGCGGGCGGTGGGAGGCTCGATGCCTGCCGGCCGCGTCGCGAAGCCGCGCATCGCACTCTACCGGCCCTGGAGCGCGTCCATCGACGAGGGGTGGACGCGCTGGCTGCTGGAGACGTACGGGCTCGCGCCCGTCAGCCTCCGCAACGCGGACGTGCTCGCGGGGGAGCTCCGCGACCGCTACGACGTGATCGTGCTGGCGGACATGCGCGCCCGTACGATCCTGGAGGGATTCGAGAAGGGCTCCGTGCCTCCACGCTACGCGGGCGGGATCGGACAGGAAGGCGCGCGCGAGCTGGACGCCTTCGTGCGCGCCGGGGGCACGCTCGTGACGATCAACGGCTCGAGCCAGTTCGCCATCGACGCGCTGCATCTCCCGGTGAAGGACGTCACCGCCGACCTCGAGCGCGAGGACTTCTTCGCCTCCGGCGCCATCGTGGAGCTGCTCACCGATCCCTCGCAGCCGGTCATGAGCGGCATGCCGGCGCGGGCGAAGATCCTCGTGGGGGGCAGCCCCGTCTTCACCACCGAGAAGGACTTCGAGGGCCACGTCCTCGCCAAGTACCCGAGCCAGGGCTCGCCGCTGCTGTCAGGCTACTTCCTCGGCGAGGAGCACGTGCAGGGCTATGCAGCCGCGCTGGACGTGGAACACGGCGACGGGCACGTCGTCCTCCTCGGGATGCGCCCCCAATGGCGGGGCCAGCCGTTCGGTACCTTCAAAGTGCTGTTCAACGCGGCGCTGTACGCGAAGGCGGTGGCCGACCAGACCCCCGACAACGGGGTGTTCTGGAGCGCGCCCGAGAAGCCCGAGCCGGCGGCGGGCGACACGGTCCGCGCGAACGGCCGCCGCGGCGGCCCGGGGGGACGCTGACCATGCGCCGAGCCCTGCCCGTCACCACGCTCGCAGCGGCCCTCCTCCTTCTGCCGGGTTCGCGGCTCGCGGGGCAGGCTCCGGTCGTCGGACCGGCGGGGGATCCCTCCGTGCGGGACGACACGATCTACGCGCTCACCGTGGATCCGGCGGACCATCCGGAGGAGAGCTCCGTGCTGCTCCTGGACGACGGCATCCTGGTCCAGGAGGCCGACGGCACCGGCTCGCGCACGTACCGATCCGTGGCGCAGGTGCTGAACCGCGACGGCATCGACGCGTGGGCGGAGCACACGTTCGGCTACGACGGCGGCCGCGAGCGCTTCCGCCTGAACTGGGCGCGGGTGGTGGCGCCCGACGGGACCGTGATCTCCTCCGAGCCGATCCACCAGCAGGTGATGGACGTTCCCGTTCCGGAGCAGAGCCCCGTCTACACCGACCTCAAGCGCGTGCGCATCTCCATGGGCGGCGTGGAGCCGGGAACCATCGTCGACTTCAGCTACACCGTCGAGACCGTCGACCCGGTGATGCCTCGCGAGTTTTTCGCGAGCTGGCGGATGACCACGGGCGGGACCGTACGTCGCTCGCGCTACGTCGTGGACGTGCCGAAGGGCTACGACCTGCGCATGGTCGAGAGCCCGGGCACGGAGCCGACCAGCGTGGAGGAGTCGGGGGGACGCGTGGTCCGCCAATGGGCCGCCGCCGACCTGGAGCGGGTCGAGCCCGAGGCGTTCGCGGACGCCGCCCACGCGGACTTCCTGCACCACGTGGAGCTCGGCGGCCCGAACAGCTGGAGCGACATCGGCGCGTGGTACAACGGGCTGGCGAAGGACCGCTACGACGTCGGGGACGACGTCATGGCCGCCGCGCGGGTCGTCCTGGACAGCGCGGACACGGCGGAGGGCAAGCTCCGACTCCTCCACCGGTGGATCGCCCAGGACTTCCGCTACATCTCGATCTCGCTGGGCGCGGGAGGCTACCAGCCACGGACCCCGGCCGAGGTCGTCCAGACCCTCTCGGGGGACTGCAAGGACATGGCGACGCTCTTCGTCGCCCTGGCCCGCAAGCTGGGCTTCGACGCCTATCCGGTGCTCCTGAGCAGCAGCGGTGGGGTGGAGGAGGCGCTCCCCTCGGTGCGTCAGTTCGATCACGCGATCGCGGCCGTGCGTCGAGGCGAAGGCTGGCTCTTCCTGGACCTGACGGCCGACATCGTTCCCTTCGGGTCGATTCCCCCGAACTACCAGGGAGAGTTCGGACTGGTGGTGTTCGACGACGGCTCCGTCGAGGAGGTGACGTTCCCCGAGAACACACCCGCGGACAATCTGAGCGAGACGACCGTCACCGCCGAGATCCACGCGGACGGCTCGCTCACCGGGTGGTACGACGAGCTGAACCTCGGGGCGACGCAGTACCGGCTCCGCGGAGCGCTGTCGCAGGAGTTCTCGAAGAATGACCTGCAGCGGGTGGCCGACGCCGTGGCAAGCAGCGTGATCGAGGGAGCCGTGGGAGACTCCCTCCAGGTGTTCGACGGCCGCGACTTCGACGCCGAGCCCCGCCTGAGGGTGTGGGTGCGCGCGCAGCGGGCGGCCCGACGCAACGGCTCCAGCGGCTACGTCCTGCCGGTCCCGCTGACCACGCTCGGCAGTCCGACGCTGCTCGCGCAGCTCGAGCGAGAGCGTGAAACCCGCCGCTACCCCATCGACGTCGGGGAAGTGGTGGGACCGTTCACGAGCGTCACGCGGCTGGAGCTCACCCTGCCCGCAGGGTGGACAGCCGAGCTTCCCGAGAGCGTGCACGCCGACAGCCGCTTCGGCTCCTACGCCTCGGAGTACACGCAGGAGGGGCGTGTGGTGCGCCTCGAGCGGCGGGTTTCCGGGCGGGAGGGCACGGCCCCGAAGGAGGCGATCGGGGAGCTGATCGACTGGCTGCGCGTGGCCTCGGCGGACGACGTCGGGTTCATCGCGTTGAGGCCCGGCGGGTGAGGGCGGACATCAGGGACCGGCGGGAGGGGAACGGGGGTAGGTCGAAGTCATGATGCCTTTGACACCGTGGGTGAAGCGGCTCCTCATCATCAACATCGTGGTCTTCCTGATCACGCAGGCGGACCCGTCGCTCACCCGTGCCTTCTGGCTGTATCCGCCCCTGGCGCTCCGCTATCCGTGGACGCTGGTCACCTACATGTTCCTGCATGCCGGCATCGGGCACATCTTCTTCAACATGCTGGGGCTGTACTTCTTCGGCCCCCGCCTGGAGGACCGACTCGGCGCCAAGAGCTTCCTCTGGCTGTATTTCCTGTCCGGGATCGGCGGCGCGGTGGGGAGCTTCATCTTCGCGCGCCAGTACCCGGTGGTCGGCGCATCCGCGGCGGTCTTCGGCGTCCTCGTGGGCTTCGCGATGTACTGGCCGCGCGAGCGCATCTACATCTGGATGATCCTTCCCGTGGAGGCGTGGTTGCTGATTCTGCTGCTCGTGGGCGCCTCGCTCTACATGGGTGTGACCGGATCGGGTTCGGGCACCGCCCACTTCGCGCACCTGGGCGGGATCGCCTTCGGCTTCGGCTACCTGAAGTGGCAGGATTGGCGGCGCGGGGCGTCGCGTCGCGCGTTCCAGCGGCAGATGGCACCCCAGTCCTCGGTGGGCGTGTCCGACCGGATCACCGTAGCCCGCTGGAAAGGGATCAGCCTGGACGGCCTCCACGAGATCAACCGCGAGGAGGTCGAGCGCCTCCTCGCCAAGGTCGACGCGGAGGGCTCCCGGAGCCTGACGCAGGCCGAGCGGGACTTCCTGGACCGGATGGCCCGCACGTGAGCCCCGCCTCGCACGGCGGCGGCGACGGGCTGAGGGGCAGGCGGGCCCCCCTCGTGCTCGACGGCGAGGAGTTCGCGCGCATCGGCCACGAGCTGGTGGATCGGGTCGCCCGGCTGCTCGACGAGATGCCAGAGGGACGCCTCACGTCGGGCGAGACGCCCGAGGAGATCCGGGCCGCGCTCGGCGCGGACGCCCCGCTCCCCGAGGAGGGGACGGACGCGGGCGCGCTGCTTTCGGAGGCGACGGATCTCCTTTTCGAGCACTCGCTCTTCAACGGGCACCCCCGCTTCTTCGGCTACATCACGGCGGCGCCCGGCCCCATCGGCATGCTGGGCGACCTGCTGGCCGCGGCGGTCAACCCCAACACGGGCGGGTGGTCCCTCTCCCCCATGGCCTCGGAGATCGAAGGCCAGGCGGTGCGCTGGATCGCGCAGCTCGTCGGGTTCCCGGAGCCGTGCGACGGGATCATGGTGAGCGGCGGCAACGTGGCCAACATCCTCGGCTTCTGGGCGGGACGCGCGGCCAAGGCCGGGTGGAACGTGCGCGACGCCGGGCTGCAGGGAGAGGGGAGCGCGCGCCTCAGGGCGTACGCGTCGAAGCAGACGCACACCTGGATCCACAAGGCCGCCGACCTGTCGGGTCTGGGCGCCGAGGGCGTGCGCTGGATCGAGACCGACGAGCGGCAGCGTATGCGCGTGGACGTTCTTCGCGCGCGCATCGAGGAGGATCTCGCCGCGGGCGAGCGCCCGTTCCTGGTGGTGGGCACGGCCGGCTCGGTGAGCACCGGCGCGGTGGACCCGCTGCCGGAGCTGCGCGCGCTCTGCGACGAGAAGGACCTCTGGCTGCACGTGGACGGCGCGTACGGCGGCTTCGCGGCCGCCGCGCCCGACGTGGTGCCCGAGGACCTGCTCGGGCTGCGGCTGGCGGACTCGCTGGCGATGGATCCGCACAAGTGGCTCTACGCGCCGCTGGAGGTCGGCTGCACGCTGGTGCGCGACCCCACGGCTCTGCTGGCCGCGTTCAGCTACCGGCCGGAGTACTACAACTTCCAGGACGAGGCCACCAACTACTTCGAGCACGGAATCCAGAACTCGCGCGGGTTCCGGGCGCTCAAGGTGTGGCTCCAGCTTCGTCACGTGGGCCGGAGCGGGTACGCCCGCATGATCGCGGAGGACATCGAGCTCGCCCGCCGCTTCCACGCCCTCGCCGAGGCGCACCCCGAGCTCGAGGCGGTGACGCGCGGGCTCAGCATCTCCACGTACCGCTACGTCCCGGCGGACCTGGCGGAGCGGACGGGCGAGGCGCCGGTGGCGGCCTACCTGGACGAGCTCAACGAGGCGCTGCAGAACCGCATGGAGAAGAGCGGTCGGGCCTTCGTGTCCAACGCGGTGGTGGACGGCCGCTACCTGCTGCGCATGTGCGTGGTGAACTTCCGCACGCGCCTGGAGGACGTGGAGGAGCTCGCGGAGCTGTCCGTTCGGCTGGGCCGCGAGCTCGATCCGGAGCTGCGGCCGCCGGCGCTGCGCTGAGCGGCGCCGCCCGCCCAGGCCCGACGTGAGCGCCCGCTATCCCGTCCCGGCGCGCGTGCACCGGGTGGAGGAGACCATCCAGCGCAGCCGCTTCCTCACCGCGGCCGCGCGCGCCCCGGACGCCGACGCCGCGCACGCCTTCGTCCAGTGCATGCGCGACGAGTACCCCGACGCCACGCACCACTGCTGGGCTTTCGTGGCCGGCCCGCCCGGAAGCACGACCCACATCGGGATGAGCGACGACGGCGAGCCGCACGGCACGGCCGGGCGACCCATGCTCACGACGCTGCTGCACTCGGGCGTGGGCGAGATCGTGGCCGTGTGCACGCGCTGGTTCGGCGGCGTGAAGCTGGGCACGGGGGGACTCGGCCGCGCCTACTCGGGAGGGGTGAAGCTCGTCCTGGCGTCGCTCCCCACCGAGGAGAAGGTGGAGCGGGTCGTGGTCGAGGTCGTCCTCGGCTATCCCGACGTGGATGCCGTCCAGCGCCTGATCGCGGAGATGGACGTGGTCGTCGAGACGGAGGAATACGGCGCGGATGTGCGTTACCGCTGCGGCGTTCCCGAGCCGTCGGTGGAGGCGTTCCGCCGGGCGCTCGCCGAGGTGACGAGGGGGCAGGGGCGGGCGGGGTAGGGGGCCCATGCGGGGGCCCGGGGGGCCGGGCGTTGCCGTCGAGTCGAAGGACACGTATACTGACAACGTGAACACGTATACGTATCTCTGCCCATGAAGACGAAGCTCACGGTCACCGTCGACGAGGATCTCCTGCCCCGAGCGAAGCGTTACGCGAGGGCCCGGGGTGTGTCGCTCTCCTCGCTCATCGAAGGAGCACTGCGCGACATGGCGTCGGCGGAGGAACCGTCCTTCGCGCAGCGCTGGCGGGGCCGCTTCGACCCGGCGAACAAGGACGACGATCGCTTCCGCGCGCTGGCGGACAAGTACCTGTGATCCTCGTCGACACGGACGTTCTCATCGACGTCGCCCTCGACCGGGCGCCCCACGCAGACGCGGCAGCCGAGCTTCTCACGCTCCTCGAGCGCCGGCCGCGGATGGCGTTCGTGGCCTGGCACACGCTCTCGAACTTCCACTACCTCGTTTCCCCCACGCGGGGGAAGGACGACGCGCGCTCCTTCCTCGTGGATCTCACGCGCTTCGTGTCGGTGGCGCCCACGGACACAGAGGACTTCCACTTCGCCGCGACCCTCCCCCTGACAGACTTCGAGGACGCGCTCCAGGTCGCCGCCGCGCGCGCCTGTGGTGCGTCGTTCATCGCGACGCGAAACGTACGGGACTTCCGCAGCTCACCCATTCCGGCCCGGACCCCGGAGGATCTGGTGGAGGAGCTCGGCTGAGTCGGACCTCGTCGTACCGGCTCCTCGGGTTGCGCTGACGGCCCGAAGGTGATTCCGTGAGGTGGCTGGCCTCGTAGTGACATGGCGGGCGAGGGGATGGAACCGTGACCCGGAGGCCCCCATGAAGAAAGTTCTGGTGCTCGGCGGAACGGGGATGCTCGGCGCGCCCGTGGTGCGCCGCCTCGCCGCGGACGGGTTCTTCGTGCGCGTCCTCGCTCGGCACCCCGGCGAGGCGCGCGAGAAGCTGGCGGACGTGGCCGAGCGTGTGGAGATCGTCGCCGGCAACGCTCTCGACCGGCTGGACGTGAGCACGGCCGCAGCGGCGTGCGACATCGTCCACGTCTCGGTCGGCGGGCCCGACGAACGCACCGCCACCGAGCAGGCCGCGCGCGCCGCCGCCGAGATCGGAGCGGAGCGCATCGGCTACGTGTCGGGGACCACGGTCGCCGAGGCACATCGCTGGTTCCCCATGATCGAGGCGAAGCTCGCCGGCGAGCAGGCCGTCGTGGGGGCCGGCGTTCCCTGGACCATCTTCCGCCCGAGCTGGCCGTTCGAGCAGCTTCCACGCTTCGCCCGCGGTGGCCGCCCGTTCCTCCTGGGGGAGGTGTCGCCCCGCTGGCACTGGTTCGCGGCCGACGACATGGCGCGCATGGTGTCCGCTGCCTACCGAAAGGTCGAGACGGAAGGGAAGCGTCTCACCATCCACGGGCCGGAGGCGATGACTATGCGCGAAGCCCTCCAGCGCTATTGCGACGTCGTGCACCCGGATGCTCCACCCATCCAGGTCATGCGCTTGTGGCTGGCGCGCGCGATCGGACTGCTGCGTCGCAACGCGCAGCTCCGCTTCGCGGCCGCGCTCATGAGCTACTTCGAGAAGGTCGGAGAGGGCGGCGACCCCACGGAGACGAATCGTCTCCTGGGTGCGCCCCAAACGACGCTGGACGGGTGGCTGGCTGTCAGTGCGGCCAGTTCCCGAACGGATCCTCGAGCGACGGGCTCTGCGGTGTGAACAGCTGCGCGCCGTCCGGCGTGATGTGCATGTCGTCCTCGATGCGCACCCCGAACTCGCCGCGGATGTAGATCCCCGGCTCGTCGCTGAAGCAGTTGCCCACGACGAGCGGCGCGGTGTTGCCCTTGACCAGGTACGGCCACTCGTGGCCGTCCATCCCGATGCCGTGCCCCACCCGGTGCGTGAAGTACGTGTAGCCCGGGCCGTAGCCGGCGTCGGTGATCACCTTGCGGGCGGCGGCGTCCACGTCCTCGGCAGGCACGCCGGGGGCGGCCGTCCTCCACGCCGTGGTCTGAGCCTGATGCTCGATGTCGAACACCTTCTTCATCTTGTCCGTCGGCGCTCCCAGGACGAACGTGCGGCTGATGTCGGACTCGTAGCCCTCCACCGTGCACCCGCCGTCGATGAGGATGATCGTGCCCTCGCGGATGACCTGCGGCGTGATCGAGCCGTGCGGGAGGGCCGAGTACTCGCCCGTCTGGACGCTCGCGCCGCCCTGGAAGCCCAGGCGCTGGTGCGCCAGGCTGACGAGGCGGCCGAAGTCCTGCTGCGTCATCCCCTCCTCCATGGCGAGGTACGCGGCCTTGTAGGCGGTGAGCGTTGCCTCGTTCGCGAGCGTCATGAGCTCGATCTCGTGCGCGTCCTTCACGCCACGGCACCCCGCGGTGACGGGCGTGCCGCTCACCACCTGAAGGGCGGGTGCGGCCTGCGCGACGCCGTCGCTGAAGCGGAACTGCACGGTCTCCTCGGCGCCGACCTTGCCCGCCGCGATGCCGCGTGCCTTCAGCCCCTCCGCAACGCGCCGATACGGGCTCTCGTGCTCCTGCCACGTGAGGACGTCCGCGCTCTTCAGGGGGCCGAGGGCGAGCTGCTCGCGCGCGCGCTCCTCCTCGAACGCCGGACACACCACGAAGGCCTCGCCCTGCAGCGGGATCACCACCGCGAACAGGCGCTCGCCGCCGCCCCAGCGGACGTTGGTGAAGTACATCATCGACGTGCCGCCCGTGAGGTAGAGGGCGTCGAGCCCGTTCGCCTTCATGAGCCGCTTGGCCTTGTCGACGCGCGCGGCCCGCTCCTCGGTCGTGATCGGGCGTGCGCGGTCGGCCCAGGAGGTCAGCCGCGCGATGGAGGGCGGCAGGTCCTGCGGCATCGGCTCGGCGAAGGCGCGGATGGGATCGGCGGCGGCGCCGGCGGCGGCCAGCGTGGAGGCTCCGAGGAAGTGTCGTCGGGAGATCATGGTAGACCGGATGCGAAGAGAGTGCGCGCCCCATGCGGGCGCGCATCGTGGTACGGAACGATCGGGATGATAAGGTCCGGCCCGATGGACAGCTACGGGAAGAGGCGCTCGTGGACGAGGACGTGGTGATGCGCACGCTCGTCGAACGACGCGAACCGGGCGGTCATCTGCGGATCCACCACCGCGCGCTCCAGGTCGGGCCCGGTGAACAGGCGGATGGCATCTTCCGACTCCCATCGCGACATCACCGTGAAGGTGGATCCCGTGTCGGTGTCCCGACGGAGGATGTGCGCACCTCGGTAGCCGGGGATCGCTTCCATGGCCACGAGGACCCGGGCCGTGAGGAAGGCGAAGTAGGCATGGGCGTCCTCGCCGAGGGAGGTGGTGCACTGCCAGGTACGCACGATCATGCGTCGGTATCCGTGCAAGGGTGATATGTCATCAGCCGGCGCGCCCTGTCGCGAACGAGGACCCCAATCCTAGCTTGTCCCTCCTGACCCGTCCAAGGAGCAAGCCGATGCGCATCCCCGCACCCGCAGCCCTGCTCGCGCTCTGCGCCGCGGTCGTCCTCTCCGCGTGTACGCCCGGCGAAGAGGCCGCCACCGGCCAAGCCGCCGCGAGCGCGCAGGACTCCGCGACCGCCGCCCTCATCGCCCGCGCGAAGACCTTCGAGCTTCCCACCGAGTACGTGCCGCCGCCCGGCGAGGCGATCGATCATCACACGTCCGGCTTCGCGAAGATCCTCTGCTCGGCGGTGTTCATCACCGGCCTCGATCCCGCGGACGCGGCGGAGAACGTCGGCTACTTCACCAGCCCTTACGACGAGCGGGCGGTGGTCACGGACACGGTGGTCGACTACGACCGCCAGGAGGTCCGGCTCACGCTCCCGTCCGGCGTGGTGCGCGTGGCGAAGAAGTACCGGAGCCAGGGCTGCATCACGCGGCCGATCGGCCAGGACTCCATCTACTTCACCCCCGAGACGGTGGAGCCGAACCTGCCGCCGGCGGAGACGACGCCGTGGCCCATGGGCGACGTGCTCTCCGACGACCCGTATCCGGCGGAGCTGGACATGGCCAAGGTCGCCGAAGCGGTGGACGCGGCCTTCGGGCCCCCCGAGGCGATGACCGAGGCGTTCCTGGTCACCTACAAGGGGCGCATCATCGGCGAGAGGTACGGGGAGGGGATCGGCATGCACACGCCGCTGGAGAGCTGGTCCATGGGCAAGAGCCTGACCGGCACCCTCATGGGCATCCTCATCGACCGGGGTGTCTACGAGCTGTGGCAGCCGGCGCCGGTGCCGGAGTGGTACGAGCAGGAGAACGACCCACGCCAGGCGATTCGCATCGGGGACATCATGCGCATGTCGTCGGGGATCCGGATCCGGGCGCCGCAGGACCCGGACTTCGACCCGTCCCTCGGCTACCCGGACCACCTGTACCTCTATACCGGGAGCGTGAACTCCTTCCACTACGCGGCGACGCGCCCGCAGCAGTGGCCGCCGAACACCGTCGGGCGATACCGCAACACGGACCCGGTCCTCACGAATTACCTGATCCGCCTGGGCGTCGAGGGGACGCTGCACGAGGACTACCACGCGTTCCCGCAGCGCGCGCTGTTCGACAAGATCGGCGTGCGCGACGCGGTCCTGGAGACCGACCCCTACGGAGACTTCCTTACCCAGGGCTACGAGTTCCTTCCCGCGCGGGACTGGGCGCGGGTGGCGAACCTCTGGCTGCAGGACGGCCTCTGGAACGGCGAGCGGCTCCTCCCCGAGGGGTACGCGGACTACGCCCGTACGCTGGCGCCGGCGTGGGTCGACGACGGGCGCCCGGAGTACGGGGGCGCCTTCCAGTGGGTGAACGGCATGGGCTCCTTCCCGATCCCGAAGGAGGCGACGTACTTCGCGGGCGCGGGAGGGCAGAACACGATCATGATCCCGAGTCACGGGCTCGTCGTGGTGCGCCTGGGCAAGTACAAGGGGGCGCGGGAGGGTGGACGGGCGCTCCGGCGCGGGCTCGAGCTGCTGATGGAGGGGGTGCCTCCGGTTCAGGGGGCCGGGATGTAGGGCTTCACGCCCACGACCTGGACCACGGCGCCCTCCCCGCGGTGGCGCGAGCCTTCTACCACGCTCCGCCGCACCTCGCGGCAGGTCTGGAGGTCGAGGCCGTCCAGCTCCCGGCGCAGGACGTCCGCCCGCATGAGTAGCTCGGGCACCGGCGGCCCGCCGGTGCCGAGGGCCAGCTGGTCCGGCGTGTAGGCCTCCAGGACGAACGCGCCCCCCGGACGCAGACCCCGGACCGAGGCGGCGTGTACCCGGGCCCGGAGGTCCGGGGGAAGGTGGCAGAAGATCGAGACGATACCCGCCCACGCGCCGGGCTCGATGACGAAGGCCGACAGGTCGGCGTGCACGGTGTGGATGTCGACGCCCCGCGCCCCGGCCAGCGCGCGGGCCTTCTCTCCGGCGCGCGCCGACCCGTCCACGGAGGTGACCGGGTGTCCCAGCCCGGCGAGATACGCACCATTGCGCCCCTCCCCGTCGGCGAGGCAGAGCACCGGTCCCAGGGGAATGCGCGCGGCGGACTCCGCCAGGAAGCCGTTGGGCTCGGTGCCGTAGGCGTACTCTTCGGCGGCGTACGCCGCATCCCACCGGCTCGTGTCCGTCATGTGTTCCCCGTCGGGGGGCGCCTGCGGGGGATGCCACGCAGCGCAGCCTCCAGCACCTCCAGCTCGTCGCTCCACAGGACCCTCCAGCCCTCGGGGGTGCGTGCCATCTGGATCACGCGCACCTCGGGCTGCGCGCCCTGGAGGCGCTCGATGGTCCGGTAGACGACGTGCGCCGAGTCGGCGCCTTCCACCACGTGGCCGATCACGTGGTCGTCGTGGTCGAAGAGCGAATGCATGAAGCCCGGCATGTCGTCCACCATCCGTCCTACGGCCCGATCGAAGACCACCGCCGGGGCGAGGGCACGAAGCGCGGCGTCGCTGGATGCGCCGGTGAACTCCTTCAGAAGCGCGCCCGTGCTGTCGGTGTTCACCATGTAGCCGACCACGTCGCGCAACCGCTCGAGGGTAGCCGGATGGATGAACTGTGCGGCCGCCCGCCACCGGATGGCGCGCACGGATCGCAGGAACAGCACTGCGGTCGAGTCGGGGTTCGCCGTGAGCTGGGCGAGCGTCTGTGCGGTGGCAGGGCGCGCGAACGCTGCGGCGAGAACGACGGCCAGGGGGTGGAGGGCCCTTCGGTGCATGCCGTGGTTTACCAGGGCGGTGGGACGCACGCAAGCCGTGTCGGCTGCAGTCGGGCTTCGCGAAGGCGCGCGGCCTCAGGATCTGGTGGTCGAGCCGGGGGTAGCTGTATCGTAAGCCGACCATGAGACTTCGCCCGACCTTCCTCCTGCTCGCCGCCCTGGCGGCGATGACCACCGTCCCGGCGACGGTCGCGTTCCCCGCGATCCCCGCCGCCGGAGTGGCCGGTTGCCTGACTTCGGCGCCCGCATCGCATCGCATGGTGTCGCCGAGCCGCGTCGTCGAGCCGGTGGATGCGGATGCCCCCGGCGGCGCCGTCGGCGTCGCCGACCCGACGGCGGGATCCGTCCGTGTCGAAGTCCCCGTCGTGGAGCCGGTTCCGTTCGACCGGCTTCCGGTGCCCCTGGTCGAGCGCCTCCATCTGCGCGAGCGCGCTAGCCACCCGGCGACCGCTCCTCCGTCACACGCCTGAACCGACCCGGGCCGCGGCCCGGAGTCCCCGCACGACGTACGTCGGCGCGTGTGTGCGCGTCGGACGGTTCACGCATCGGCCCCTCGGGGCCACGACGGAGGAATACAGAATGCTCGCGCATCTCACCATCGTACTCCCGCACGACCCCGCGTCCTTCTTCGCCCTCGCCGTCACCGCCGGAATCGGCGTGCTCGTGTTCGTGGCGGGCCGCAACGGCAAGAACGGGGGGGGCGGCGGCGACGACCAGTCCTGAGTGCCGGTCGGAGCGGGCCGCCCCCGGTGAGCTCGGCGCTCACTCCGTGCGGATCGCCTCCATCGGGTCCACCCGCGTGGCTCGCCGCGCCGGGGCCAGCGAGGCCAGCGTGGCCACCGCGGCGAGCACGAGGCAGGCCGCCGCGAGGGCCCAGGGATCGCCCGGCTCGATGCCATAGAGCAGGCTGGCGGTGAAGCGGCGGAGCACGAAGGCGCCCGCCAGGCCGAGCCCGACGCCGAAACCGGCGAGCAGGAGCCCCGAGCGCAGCACCTCCGTGGCCACCCGACGGCGGTCCGCTCCGAGCGCCATTCGCACGCCGATCTCGCGCGTACGCTGGGCCACCAGGAACGACACGACGCCGTAGAGGCCCGCCGCCGCCAGGATCAGGGCGAGGGCCCCGAACAGGCCGACGAGCACGGCGGAGACCTGGTAGCGCGCGGTCACGTCCTCGAACACGGAGGCCATGCTCGTGACCCACCCGAAGGCGAGGCCGGCGTCGATCTCGCGGAGCGCCCCTTCAGCGGGCACGATCCAGTCGGTGGCGGGACCGTCGGTGTGGATCACGAAGTGGACGAGAGGCTGGTGGACCTGCGCCTCCGACGCGTAGGCCTGCGTGGTCGGCTCCTCCCCGAGCTCGTAGTAGGTGGCGTTCCGGGCGACGCCCACCACCGTGAAGGTGCGGTCGTCCCCCATCTCCACCGTCTTGCCGACGGCGTCCTGCCCGGGCCAGAGAAGGCCGGCCAGGGTCTCGTTCACCACCACGGCGGGCGGATCCCCCTCGCCGTCCTCCGGGCCGAGGGGCCGTCCGCGCACCAGGTCGACACCCATGACGCGGAAGTAGTCGGTGGAGACCGCATTCAGCCCGACCCAGAGCTTGCCTTCGTCGGTGTTGGGGATGGCTCCGGCCGGCGGATCCAGGTCCGTGCTCCAATCCCCCTGGAAGGGGATCATGCGGCTCGTGGTCACCCCCTCCACGCCGGGCAGCGCGCGCAGGCGCTCCAGCGCCCGGGGAATGAACGTGCGTCCCTCGTCCTCGGAGTAGCCGAGGGCGCGCAGGTCGACCTGGAGCACCAGGCGGTTCTCGGTGGCGAAGCCCAGGTCCTGGGTGCGGGCGCTCCAGAAGCTACGGGCGAAGAGGGTCGCCCCGGCCACCAGGACGAGCGACAGCGCGACCTGCGCCACGACCAGGCCGTCGCGCACCCGGCTTCGCCGTCCCGTGCTGCGCCCTCCCTCGAGGGCGCCGGCGACGTCCGTTCGTGCGGCGCGCAGAGCCGGGGCGATCCCCGCCAGGACGGCGGTCAACACCGAGATCGCGACGGCCACCAGGAGGACGCGGAGGTCGGGCGCGAACGAGCTGACGAACGGATAGGGGAGGAGCGACGCCGCGGCGTCGGAGAAGGCCCAGGCCAGGGCGACGCCCACGGCACCGCCGGCCGCACCGAGCAGCAGGCTCTCGGCCAGGAGCTGTCGGAAGAGGCGCCCACGGCCGGCTCCCATCGCGGTGCGGATGCCGAGCTCGCGGCCGCGCGTGGTCGCCCGGGAGAGGAGCAGCACGGCCACGTTGGCGGTGGCGATGGCGAGCACGATCAGAACCACGGCGAGGAGCATGCGCGACAGGGAGAGGAGGGAGGCGGCCTGCGACGGGCTGTAGATCGCCTGACGCGAGACGAGGATGCCTTCGCCCTCGTTGCGTTGCGGGTAGATCAGCGCGTCCGAAAGCGCCTGCAGCTCCGCCTGGGCGGCCTCGAACGTCGCGCCCGGCGCCAGGCGGCCGACCACGGACAGCCAGCTGCTCCGCATGTCCGGGACCCGTTCCCACCAGGCCGCGTCGGAAGCGCGGGTGAGCGCACCGAACATCGCGAGCGGTACCCACGCGTCCGGGCCGCGGGAGAAGGCGCTCAGGCCGCGAAAGCCGGCGGGCGCCACGCCCACGATCGTGAACGCGATGCCGTTCATCGACACGGTGCGCCCCACCACGTCCGGGTCGCCCGCGAGGGCGCGCCGCCAGAAGCCGTCGCTCACCACCGCGACCGGGTCGGCCCCGGGTGTGTGGTTCTCCTCCGCCCGGAAGAAGCGGCCGCGCTCGGGCACGACGCCCAGTACGTCGAAGTAGTTGTCGGACACGCAGAGCGCGTCGAGCTGGTCGGAGCGTACGCCGTCCAGCGTATAGGATGCGGTGATATTCCCGCCCCAAGCGGCGAGGCCATTCAGCCTGGTGGCGTGCTCCCGGTAGTACGCGAAGTCCGGGTTCATCAGCGACCCGCCTCCCTGACCCGGGGCCCACGAGCGCCACACGCGGACCAGTCGGTGCGGCTCCACCACGTCGGGGGGGCGGTCGAAGAAGATGCGGTTCACCAGCGTGAGCACGGTGGTCGGCGCGCCGATGCCGAGCCCCAGCACGATCACGGCCGTGATCGCGAAGCCGGGGCGGCGCGCCAGCGTGCGCAGCCCGAAGCGGAGGTCCTGCAGGAGATCCCTTCCCATCGTCGTCGTCCTCCCCGTCCAGGGTTCGTCCAGGTCGTGCGCGCGTGCGGGTCCGTCGGGGCGCAGGGGCGGGCGCAGCGCCATTCCCAGGCGCCACATCGACAGAGCCGCCACCTCTCGCCACAGCCATCGGCGCGCCGCCGCTTCCGCGCCACGGGCCACGCGGGCCGCGTAGGCTTCTTCCAGGTCGCCCAACACGTCGTCGCGCCGGGCACGGGGGAGCAGGCGGGCAAGGAGCCAACGCAGCGTGCGCGGCAGTCCCCCGGGTCCCCTCACGAACGCGCCCCCTCCGGGCGGGCCCACAGGAGGTCACGGATGCGCCGGCTCTCCTCGAGCGCGTCGAGGCCGCCAGGCGTGAGAGCGTAGTGGCGTTTGGCCCGTCCTCCGCGAACCGCCGTGGGCTCGCCGAGCCACGAGTCGGCGAAGCCCTTGCGCTGCGCACGGTCGAGGGCCGCGTAGATGGCACCGAGGGTCACGTCGCGGCCCGCGCGCTCGGAGAGCACCTCCTGGATGGCGGCGCCATGCGCCTCCTCGCCGAGCTTGCGCACGCACAGCAGGATCAGCTCCTCGAATTCTCCCAGCCGTTCGCCTTTCACGGTGGTTCCTCGGTGGTGCGGAGGGGGCGGTGGACGGCCCGCCGCATGTCGTGGGGGCGCCGTTTTCCGGACGCTACGGCGCGTCCATTTCTAATACATACGTGAATGTAATAGAAAGACCAGAGCGGACGTCAAGGGTAGAGCCCGAGGTTGCAGGGCGGGGCGAGGTGGGCCGCCCCCCGCGCACATCCGTGCGGTGGGCCTGGGAAAGCTCCGCGCCGGTTGAACCCGCCCCCGTCCCGGTGTAGGTTTTCCTGCTCGGACGTTGCGGTTGCCGGCGTTCGGGGAAGGGCCTGTAGCTCAGGTGGTTAGAGCGCACGCCTGATAAGCGTGAGGTCGGTAGTTCGAGTCTACCCAGGCCCATAGGTAAAGCATGGAGCCGCAAGAAGTTACGCGGCTCCACGCTTTTTCTGTTACCGCGGTAGCGAAAGGGTAACACAAGATTTCTGGGCGGTGGGCTCCGTCGGGTATGGTGGCCGTAGAGGGATCACGTTCACCAAACGCCAAGGATGGCGACCGATGCCGAAGCTCCGCGACCACTCGACGATCGACTCCCAGCACGTAGAGCACGCGGAACGTCACCGTCGGGACGACGAAGAAGTCGATCGCCGTGATGTCCCTGACGTGGTTCTCGAGGAAGGAGCGCCAGCTCTGAGACGGTGGGCCAGACCGCGCTGGTCTGCAACGCCGTACCGTTGAGTCGCTGACCTCGATCCCGATCTTGTGGAGCTCCGCTTGGACACGGGGCTTGCCCCAGGTGGGGTTCGCACGCCACATGTCGCGGATCAGCTTCCGGACCTCGGGATCGATTCTCGGCCGGCCGCGCCGGCGTCCGCTCTTTCGGCGCCAGTAGGCCCGGAACCCCTTCCGGTGCCATTTCACGACCGTGGCCGGCTGGACGAGAACGAGGGCTCGTTGCCAGCCTGGCCAAAGACGGCGCAGCCAGATCCAGAAGAGTCGGTCACGGACCTTGAGCCGCACCCTTCCGGGCTGCCGACCGAGCACCATCAGTTGATGGCGAAGTGCCACGTTCTCAAGCGCGAGATCCCCTCGGCTCTTAAGTGCAGAAGCGACGCTCCACGCCACGATGCGGACCCGATCTCCCATCGACGCCTGCTCTCACTGAAGCCACGAAAGGCCAGCAATTTCGCGGCGGACGAATTTTTCGCCACCCACAGGTTTTGCAGGCTTGGCAGTTAAGCCATAGAGCTATATTATATTATAGCTATACAGTCTATCACTATAGGATAGTATAGGCA